>Ga0207663_10000083_pt1 | contig 45661 bp, 78 predicted proteins | sample LARL53metaG_FD_184346 | JGI IMG/M metagenome (GOLD analysis project Ga0207663, IMG submission 184346) | Corn, switchgrass and miscanthus rhizosphere microbial communities from Kellogg Biological Station, Michigan, USA - LAR L5-3 metaG... | ecosystem: Host-associated > Plants > Roots >...
GGACGCGGCCTCCCAGCTCATCCGCCAGAAGCAAGCCGACTGGTACGACTCGACCTTTGTGACGCGGGCGGAGCCCAATGCAGCGATCATCCTGATCTGCACCCGTTGGCACGAACAGGATCTGGCCGGCTGGTTGCTGGAGCGGGAACGCGCCGAACCGGAACAGTGGGAAGTCTTGAACTTCCCCGCCCTCTATGAGCCTGCCTACCACCGGGACTGGGCCTCCACGGTAACAGTGACGCCCGATTGGCGCACCCAAGAGGACGAGCCCCTGTGCGAGGCCCGGGCGCCCAAGGCTCGGCTCGAGCAACTCCGCCGCGAGAATGCCCACGTCTTTGCGGCATTGTTCCAGCAACATCCCCAGCCCCGGGAAGGGGGCATGTTCCAGCGCCAGTGGTTTCCGATCGTTTCCTCCGCCCCCTTGGAAGGTCAGACCGTTCGCTTCTGGGACTGCGCCTCGACGAAGGACGGGGGAGACTTTACCGCCGGGGTGAAGATGCGCCGGACTCCCAAGGGCGAGTATTACGTGCTTGATGTCGTCACGGGCAGATGGGACTCTGGCGCCCGCGACAAGATGATTCTCCAGACCGCGCGGGCCGATGGGTTTCACGTGAAACAGCGCCGGGAGCAGGAACCCGGCTCCGCCGGCAAAGACGCGGGATTGGCCTTCGTGCGGCTCCTCGAAGGCTTCTCGGCTTCGTTTACCCCGGCCACGGGGGACAAGGTCGAGCGCGCCGATCCCTTCGCCTCCCAGTGTCAGGCGGGACAGGTCAAGCTCGTGCATGGGGCATGGAATCAGCCCTTTCTCGATGAACTGACCGCCTTCCCCACGGGGGCCCATGATGACCAAGTCGATGCAGCCTCGGGAGCCTTCAGTATGCTCGCGAAGAAGCAGATCCTCGCGGTAAGCCCCGGGGGATTGGCATCCGACAACTGGACCCGGATGGGCCATGACTAAACGCCTGACGCTTCGACTCCCCGATGAACTGGCCCCCTTGGTCAAGCAGTTCGCCTCGGAAGCCCGGGAGATCGCCAAGAAGGACGGCCTGTCCTATGGCACTTCTCCGAGCTTCCCCAGTGCACTGCTGGGACCGAAGGCGGGCGAGCCCCTGACGGAAGCGGAGATGACCAAGTCGGAGGTCGGAATCACCGGCCTCCTCCAGACCGGTGGGTTCATCTTCGAGGAGTTCGAGCCCCACCTCCGCGGGGATAAGGCGCTCCAGATTTACCTCGAGATGATCTCGAACTCGCCGGTGGTCCAGTCGGTGATGTTCGCGATCGACATGATGATGCGCCAAGTGGAGTGGCGGGTCGGGCAAGGCGGGGAAACGCCGGAAGACATCAAAGCCCGGGATTTCGTCGCCTCCTGCATGGATGACATGAGCCACTCCTGGACAGATACGTTGTCCGAGATCCTGTCCATGCTGTGGTTTGGGTTCAGCTACCATGAGATCGTTTACAAGGTCCGACAGAAGGGCAACCCCCTGACGCCTGGGGCGACCTCTAAGTACGACGACGGCATGATTGGCTGGCGCAAGATTCCCGTGCGCGCCCAGATCACTCGCTGGCGGTGGGAGTTTGACGAGGCCGGTGGCATTCGGGGGATGTGGCAGGCGCCGTGGGGGCTCGGGGGAGGGATTACCTCTGGGACCCAGCTGCGGAGTCCGGTGTTCATCCCCATTGAGAAGGCCTTGCTGTTCCGGCCCCGGATGAGCAAGAATAACCCAGAGGGGTGGAGCCTCTTGCGCTCGGCCTATCGGCCCTGGTTCTATGCCAAACGACTGGAGGAGATCGAAGCCATCGGCATGGATCGTGACCTGGCCGGGTATCCGGTGGGGAAGATTCCCGCCGAGCACATCGTGAATAATACTGCGACCTATCAGGCCTGGAAACTCGCGATGCGGAATATCCGGCGGGGCGAGCAGGAAGCCTTGGTGGTCCCGTCGGATGTCGATGCGGAGAGCAAAGCGCCGTTGTATAGCCTGGAACTCTTGAGTGCCACGGGCCGGCGGAAGGTAGACTGTGGTCCTGCGATTGAGCGGTACAATCGGCTGATCGCCATGACGATGCTGGCGGACTTCCTGTTCTTGGGACAAGGGGGGCAAGGGGGGCGGGGGGGCGGCTCCTTCGCCCTGGTCTCGAACCGCGCCGACCTGTTCGGGCTGGCGTTGAACGCCATCTTAGACAGTGTGGCCGAGGTCTTTAACCGCCACGCCATTCCCCGGCTCTTGGCGTTGAACGGGTTTGCGCTGGACAGTCTCCCAGAGATCAAGCACGACGAGGTCGAGGTGCCGGACATCGAACAGTTGAGCTTGGCCTTGAAGAACCTCGCAGCGGCGGGGATGCCCATCTTCCCCGATGTGGATTTGGAGAACCGTGTCCGGGCGTATATGGGCCTGCCGGAGTTGTCGGAGGACGAAGTGCATGAGCGGCGCCAGGTTGATCCGACGCCGGGGGTGCCGTTGCCACAGCCGCCTGCGGATCTGTATGCCGACCCGAATACCGTGACGTTGGGGTCACCCAACGGGACGCCTGCCACCGTGCAGGGACCACCGCCGAAGCCTGCGGGCAACGGCACACCGGCGCCCCGCGCCACAGGAGCGAGCACATGAATGAGCACAGCCAGTTGACCGAGTCACAGGCGGTCGGGGCCCGACTGCCTGCCTCAGACGGTCTCAAGTGGTACGCCGAGTGGGAGGTGCGGAAGTACAACCGACCGTCTGCCGTGGTGTTGTCTGGTCAGGCGTTGCCGGATGCGGTGATCCGCGGCCAGGGCAACCTCGCCATGAACGGCGGAGTGGACGTGATCTGGAAGCGGCTCATCACCCTCAAGCCTTCGACCGGCCTGGCCGCGGTGACGAGCGCGTTCTCGACCAAAGCGGCCTTGGCGGTCGGGGACAGTTCCGCTGCCAGCACGGCGAGTCAGACGGACATCCAAGCCGCCTCGGGAGCCACGCATCGCGCGCGGCGGGTGATGGATTCGAGCTTCCCGAGCCACACCACGGGGACCAGCACCACGTCCCGGAGTGCCAGTTTCCAGGTGACGTTCACGACCGCGCAGGCGAACTTCGCTTGGAAGGAGTGGGGGCTGTTCAACTCCACCTCGACCGGCGCGAGTGCCTTTCGGATGCTGAACCGCAAGGTTGCGTCGCTGGGCACGAAGACGTCGGCTGCGACGTGGCAGCTCAACATTAAGCTTACTATCAGTTAGTCCTTGACGTCTTTGTGCCAGTTGCATAGGACGTTGGTGACGCGCCGCTGGGGTGACCTCTGGCTGTCCTGACGTTGAAGCAGGCGATGACCCCCGCCCAAATCGGGGTGTTGACCGTGCCCTCCAGTGACCTTGGCTCATTGAGTGAGGCCACGACGCTCATCACCGCCAAGCCGGGGAGTACGGATGCGCTGACGCTGGCGGAAACCCAGACGGTGACGAATCTCAGTAACCCTCCGTTCCTGCTGGAAGACTTCTCCACGTATTCCTCGACGGCCAACTGGATTGCGGACCCTCGCGGCATCTATTCCACTGCCGAAGATGTGAATACCGCCCAGATGGTCCTGGATACGACGGTCGGCTGTACCCCAGCGGGAACCAGTCAAACGGGGCGCTATGATTTCCCGGACCGCTCCGGGGATGTGCAGGGCCCCCTGACGGGGCGGTGCGGCGACTATACGATTGGCCGCAACCTCTCGCTGCCCGCGACGATTACCGAAGGCTGGTTTTCGTTCTACCACAAAAGCGACAGTTTCTTCAAGACGCTCGCGCCCAGCGGGTGGGGGTGTAACTCCGCCGCCGCCTACAAAACGTGGTTTGGCCGCACGGATGTCTCGCGCTACAACCTCGTCCTGGGCATCTTCGGGGAAACGGCGGACTACACCTGGAGTGCGGGACCGGGGAACCAAGAGCCGGCCGATTTCCCGTTGACGTGGACGCCCTTTGATGGGGCCTGGCACTACTATCAGATGCATTGCAAGATCGGCTCCGGGTCCAATGGGATATGCAATCTGGCGGTGGATGGGGTGGTGAAGAAAACCAACACGGGATTATCCGCGGGCGGCGCCTCGGACATTTACGGGATTGCGATTGGGCGGAATATGAACCAAGGCCCGGGCACCGTGCAAAGTGAGTGGTGGGGTCCGATCGCCTGTTATACGTCGGATCCGTGGAGTGGTCTGGTATGAGACGACTCACGTCTGCGGATGCGCGACATCCGCAGACCAACCTCCCGGATGGGTTCCACGGCTTTCCCGCAGGGGTGTGTCCCTGGTGCTCGGGACCGCCGGATGCCGACGGCTATCAGCGGGGAGAGGAAGGGTGTGACCCGCAGTGGTACGTGCGGCACGGGGGTCCCTGCCCGCGCGTCCGCCTCCTGGAACTCAATGCGCAGGGAGGGATTGCGCGCCTCGAGTTGGGAGCACCCTACCGTCGGCTGGCGTCGCTCTAAATGGCGACGATTAACCAACGCAGCCAATCGAAGTCCGGCGTCGTCAGTTCCTTCAGCATCACCCCCGCCAGTGTGTCGGTGGGGGACTTGGTGGTCATCGGGCTTTACTACTCCGATGATGTCACCTCCGCCTCGATCAACGATGCCACGAACGGGGCGAATAAGGACTCGCTGGGCAATACCTACGTCACCGCGGCGGTGACGGCTGGTAGTGCGAATCCCGTTGATCTGAGCACCGACGGCGACAAACTCTACCTCTTTTATTCTATCGTCACCGCTGCGGGAACGCCCACGATTCGGTTTCTCGCCTCCTCGGGCAGCCACACGTTCTGGGTACTCTGGGCCTTGGGCACCCCCACGAATGCCTGGACCCTCGATCAGACCGTCACGTCCGGCTACAACGTTTCCAACGCCACGTTGTCTGGTGGCGCGCAGACTCCGACCACGAGCGCGGGCTACGCCTTCTGTGCCTTTGCCTCAATCGGCACGGTCGCCGGCTTTACCCCGACGAGTCCGTTTACGACGCGCAGTGAAAGTGCCGACTCGCTCGCGATCTTCATGGACGATCTGTACGCCTCGACAACCACCCTGACGGCCACCGCCACCATCACGACGCCCTGTGAGCATGCGGGCATCTTGGCGTTATTCAAGGATGCGGCGGGTGGCGGCCCCACGACGAAGAGCGATACGGATACCGGGACGCTGGCAGAATCCGCCACCGCGCTCGCGAATACCACGGTGGGACAAGGCGATACCGCGACCCTGGGTGAGCAGGTCCCGCAGATTGCCCCGACGGCCCAGACGGATGGTTTCAGTTTCTCCGAAACCCAGACCGTCACCCCCTCCAGCGCCGTCAGCAAGACCGACACCGACACGGCGACGCTCGCGGAACAGGTGCCAGGGATTACGCTAGGCACCCAACCCGAGGTGAGCGCGCTGAGCGAAACGTCCATCAGCCTGGTGGTGACGGACGTCACGGTGCCCGATTTCACCGTGGCCGAGCAGATCCCCCGCATTGGCCTCAGTCCGGCCGACCTCTTGAGCTTCTCGGAAATCGAGACGTTGACGGCCTCGATGATCCGGTTTGTGGATACGGACGCGCTCACGCTCGGCGAGACGTGGACGCTCACCGCGCATCTCGCGCAGACGGATACGGGCACGCTCGGGGAGTTTGCGCCGAGGATTCAGGTGGCCCCAGTCGATACCTTTGGGCTCGCCGAGTCGAGCGCGATTACCGCCATTCTCCATGACCTCGAGACCGGCACGATCAGTGACGCCCAAGCCGTGACGGTGATTGGGGGCTATGTCGGGTATGCCACAGCCGTGCTGCTAGTGCAGGATCGACTCCTGGGGACCGCTAGCGCGACGGCACGGCTGGCGGCCGCCCTGAGCGCCACCGACCGTCTGGGGAGTCGGCTGACGGTCCAACCTGTGGGGCCTCCATGAGCAACTTGGTGATTGGCTGGGACTACAATAACGATATGGTGGTGACGCTCGCGAGCTTGCAGAGCTCGACCGCCGCGGGCAGTAGCTATATCAATTCCTCCACCGGCGTCACGGCGAAGGTGTGGAATGGGTTGAGTACCGGCTCGACGGGGACCGTGTTGAAGAGCCTGAACCTGCCCTATCTGGCGGCGTCGAATGGCAAGTACCAGGGCATTATGCAGAGCACGGACGCGAGCTGGAAGATTGGGGGGCGGGGATTCGTGCAGGTGATCGTGAGCCACAGTGGACTCAATGGAGACTTTCGCCAACACTATCGGGTGCAAACCCGGGGGACCACATGATAACCGAGCTAATTCTCGTCGCACTGACCTTCTTTGCGATCTGGCGCACGCACCATTTGCGGGAGTTTCACCACATTTACATCGGGCTCATTGTCTCGGTGCTGGGGATCTTCTACGGCCCCGTACTGACGATTGCCGGCTGGGTCATCACGGCGGATGACGGAGCCGAGCACTGGTGCGAATGGATGCCCCCGAGTCCCCTGCACTATCTCTACAGCCAGGTGCTCAAGCGGGTGCCGCTGTTGGGGAAGTTGGCGCAGTGGTTGGATGGGCTGTTTGGAGGAGGAGCGTCCAGTGCGCCACCGGCGTGAAGCCGAACACTTGGACGAGATCGGCGCGCGTCTTGGTATAGGTCTCGGCGACGAGGCGGACGAAGCCTAGTTCTTTGGCTTTGGCGATCAGGAGCTGGAGCGCGAGTACGTCGCAGTTGGCGTCGGGATTGGTCAGCACGGAGATTTCCGCCACAGTCTCGCTCTGGGGCGTGAGCATCACATAGCCCCGGAGGTCAGTGTCGCGGTCCCAGATGCTCCACCAGAGCAGCGGATCGGGTTGGTGGGCATACCACTCAATGGCCTCCTCGGCGGTTGCGGGGATTCCTGGTTGCCGGAGCATCGGCGCATGCCGTGGATCAGCTCGCCAGAGGCGGAAACTTTCTAAGTCTTCGAGTTGCACCTCACGCAGCGTTAGGCACATGCGATTCCCGGCCAGTTCAGAGTGGCTTTCCGCTTCGTGCCTTCCACGAGTACCATGTCCTCGATCCCATACTGCCGACGCGACTCGAGCAGTTGGTAGGTCTTGCCAATGGTATCGCAGTTATAGAGCCGCACCGTCGCCCCGCGCCCTTCGGCTACACCCACCCAATAGGCGAGGCAGGCGGCCGCCCCCAAGGGTTCGCCACCACGGGTGAAGTTGATGTTGTAGAGCCGAATGTCCGTGTACTGCCGTTGGAGAGCAAACGCCAGCATATAATCGAAGCTCCCGCAGTGCCAGGCCCCGTAGGTGTTCATCTTCCCAATATTGGCCAGCGGATAGACGAGGCTCTTAAGACTAGGCCACGGATGCGCCGTGACGAGGACGGGCCGGGGGACGTTCCGGTTCTTCGTGGACTGCGCTTGGAGGTAGATATTGGTCTCGCCCATGGCGTAGCGGCGCAGTTGTTCCTCGTAGCGAGGAAACTCTGCCCCATAGACGGTCTTGAGATAGGACCGACGGTGGATCTCGAACATCACATCCACGTCGTAGATCAGGCCGTTGCAGGTCCACAGCTCGGCATTCCCCGCGACCGCCGCCTTGTACATCGCGGGGCGTTTGGCGATCGGCAGGCGGTACCCGTGGGAGGCGCCATAGATGCAGACGGGTCTACGCTTCTGGCTCATACAGGACATCTCCGGTCTGGGCGATGTAGTCCAAGACTTCTTGGGTCGTGGGATGGGGCGGTTCCGTGTTGACGTGCTGGGCCAACCGCGTGAACCACGCATAGTCCTCGGGCGTGTCGAGGGTCCAGCGCATGCCTGCCGTTGGGTTGGTGTTGGGGTGGAGCGTGCCGCTGGTAAGGCATTCTGGTCGCCGGAGCCAAGGGGTGACATGCTCGCGCTCATAGCGACTGACGTCCGGCTGGGTCGCGCGCCACGCCAAGAGTTTGGCGGTCATGATCTCCACATCCAAACCACGCGCTATCTCATTGCCGTACCGATTGGCGGCGAAGGCGGGTCGCTCTTCATTGAGAAAGTACTGGATCATACTGGAGACGTGTCCTGGGTCCACGAGTGGGCAATCGGCGGTAATACGTACCACGATCCCGTGGGGATCGTTGGCCAACAGCCATGCAGCGCCGATGAGATATCGCGCAAGCACATCATCTTCGGGGCCGCGATAAAAGGCGACGTTCTTTTCCGTGAGCCATTGGGCGAGCGGATCATTCTCTGGGGTGCTGGGAATGGCCACGCGCACGCCAGAATCGCTCCCGAGTGCCGCACGACAGCGGGTGACGGTATGCCAGAGCATGGGGTGCGCACCGAACGGCAGGAGCACCTTGCCGGGAAGTCGGGACGACGTCAAGCGCGCTTGGATGATGATACTGATGAGGGCCCGGTCTACTGGCACGCGAGCACACACTGAATGACGTGTTGGATCTCCTGCTCAGTCAGTGTGGGAAACAGGGGGATACTCAGCGTATGGCCCGCATGCCATTCCGCCGCTGGCAAACTCCCCGGGCGATAGCCCAGCCACCGGAAGGCAGGTTCCGCCATCCACAGCGGGTAATGCACGGCCGTCACGATCCCCGCAGCTCGGAGTGACTGTTGCCACCGCGGCCGGTCCGCAACCAGCAATTGGTAGAGATGCCGGGCGCTGTCCTTCCGATGCGGCACGGTTTCTACCTTCCCTGAGAACGCCTCGTCATAGCGTTGGGCAATCACGCGCCGGGTGCAGATATTCTCCGCCAACCGCGCGAGCTGGCTTCGGGCCAAGGCCGCATTGAGTTCGGGCAAGCGCCAGTTCAGTCCCCGGTGTTCCACGATCCGCGAGCCATCCGCGAAGATCCGTTGCCCGTGATTTCGCAACTTCTTGGCATCCGTGTACAGCCGCTCGTCGTTGGTCGCGAGCATCCCCCCTTCCCCCGCCGCGATATGCTTCGCGGGATGGAGACTCCAGACGGTCCAGTGTTGTCCCAGATGCTGATAGGGGCCGTGACAGGCATCGAGGATGGCCGGGGCATAGCCGGGGTCCCACTGGCCGCCGAGGGACACGCCGACGTCGGCTTCGGGCGCTAATCCGGTGAGGCGGTCGCAGTCGATCACCCGGGGCTTCACGCCGATTGGTAGCGCCGCCGCCGTCGCGACAAAGGTCACGGGGGCGACGATGGGATGTGCCTGGGGCGACATGAGACTATGGGCGGCAAGCCAGAGTGCGGCGGTGCCGGAAGAACAAGCCAAGGCGTACTTCGCCCCGACCAGTGCAGCCCACTCGGCTTCGAGGGCTTCGACTTCCGGGCCTTGGGTGAGGTAGCCGGAACGGAGCGCGCGGAGGACGGCGGCTTCATCCCCAGGCGTGATGTGATGTCGCGCGTAGGAGATGAGGTCAGACATTGGCTAGCGCTTCCCGGAGTGCGTCGCCTTCCAGCCATTCGGTGTTCGTATCCGAGCAGTAGGGGCTCGGCAATCCCTCGAGGTGCTCGAACTCCGCGACGACGGTTTCATGGAGTTTCTCGCCGGGGCGCAAGCCAATAGGCGTAGCCACCGCTCCGGGTGAGAGCAACGCCATCACCAAATCCTTCAACCGAACGCTTGGCATCTTCGGCACGAACGTCTCCCGGCCCTGCATCGCCGCCAGTTTCTCCAAGACGAAGGCCGCCGCTTGTGGGAGGGTGATCCAAAACCGTGTGGCGTTGGGGTCCGTGATCGGGAGGGCCTGGCCTTGTGCCAGTTTCTCCCGGAACAGCGGAATCACGGACCCCCGACTGCCCGCCACGTTCCCGTATCGGACGACGCTAAACGCACACCCCTGCGCCCCGCTGTAGTTGTTGGCGGCGAGGACGAATCGCTCCGCGCAGAGTTTCGTCGCGCCGTAGAGGTTCACCGGACTCACGGCTTTGTCGGTGGAGACGAGCAGGACTTTGGAGACGCTAGAACCCAGCGCGGCGAGGCAGACATTCATCGTGCCGAGAATATTCGTGCGGATGAACTCCGAGGGGTTGTATTCCCCCGCTGGCACTTGCTTCAAAGCCGCGGCGTGGATGACATGGTCGATCCCGTGGAAGGCTAAGGTCAGGCGTTCCAGGTCTCGGACATCCCCCAGAAACCACCGCAGGCGCTTGTCGGGGAAGCGTTCGCGCAGATGGTGCTGCTTCAACTCGTCGCGGGAAAAGACGACGATGCGGTCATAGGTCGGTGCGGTGGTGAGGCGTTCGAGGAGGGCGGTTCCCAAGGAACCAGATGCCCCGGTAATCAGGAGACTCGGCACAGCCCCTCGGCGTGGGGGTTGCACAGCCGCTACGGAACCCCAATAATATGGGAGCCCATGTCCCTGCCCGCCAGTCTCGTTCCCATGATTCTGCACTCCGTCACTCCCCATGACGCGGTCTTCCTGTGGGAACTGGCCTGTGATCCCGAAGCGCGGGCGCAATCGATCGAGCCGGACGCGCCGAGCTGGCGGGAGCACCAAGACTGGCTGACGGCCTTTCTGGCCGCCAAAGACCAACACGGGTGGATTGTCCTCGTCCACCATGAAAAGGCCGCATTCGTGCACGTCCGCCAGATTTCCCGCTCCGGCGGTCTCTTGTCGGTGAACGTCAGTCGGCGTTACCGGGGCCAGGGCGTGGGGAAGACCGCCATCCACCATGCCTGCACACTCATCCAGGGGCAGAAAGAGTGGGGGCTCTTCGCGCACATCAAGCCGGAGAATACCGCGAGCATCCGGGCGTTTGAGGCGAACGGGTTTCTCCATGTGGGGCATAGCATCGACCGAGGGGTGCAGGTGCAGGTCTATGCCAAGGGCTAAGATCATCGCCGAGTTGTCTGGTAATCACGCAGGGAAACTTGAGCATGCCCATGCGTTAATCGACGCGGCGAAAACCGCCGGGGCCGACTACGTGAAGTTCCAAGCGTTCACGCTGGACGAGATGACGCCCAATGTCGTGCACCCCGCCTATGTCTTGCCCGATGGGCCGTGGGCCGGACGCACCCTCCGTGAGTTGTATCGCAGCACCCGCACACCACTGGAGTGGTTGCCCCAGCTCTTTCAGCACGCGCGGGATGTGGGACTCGAACCCTTCGCCTCGGTGTTCGGGCAAGTCTCGCTCGAGGCCGTGCGGCTGCTTGAGCCCAAGCTCTACAAGATCGCCTCCGCAGAGGCATTGGATACCGGACTCGTACGCTTGGCGAGGGCGACGGGACAGCGGGTCATGGTCAGCCTCGGGTTACGTGATTGGGCACTCCCGGGGACCATCGCCATGTGGTGTGTGGCGGAATATCCGGCCGCATCGGTGCATCTCCCGAAGTGGAACACGATGGGCGGGGAATGGGGGCTTTCCGACCATTCTCGCGGCGTGCTCGGGTCCCAGCTCGCCGTGGCCCGCGGGGCATGCTACCTCGAGAAGCACTTGATGCTCCCGGATGTGCCGTGCGAGGATGAGGGGTTCAGCCTGACGCCGGCCGAGTTCGCGCACTATGTCCAAGGGATTCGGGAAGCAGAACAACACCTCACGCCGCGCACGGAGGTCCCGACGGGGTTTGCGCGGCGGTGGGTCGCCGACCGTGCGCTGCAACCGGGGCCGTTGCAGGTGGGAGATGTCCGGACCGCCCGGGCGAATATGGGGATCTTGGCGATCTATCCGCTCAAATATCTCAAGGTCGCGAAATCTTATGGGGAGCCGATTCTGGTGGGGGAGGCGCAGTGAGTCCCGAGAACGCCTTGCGGAGTGCGATTCTCCGCGGCTTCGCCTCGGCCAAGTATCTGCACTCCCGCCCCGCACTTGTGGCGCATCTCCAAGCAGGACTCGCCCACGTCCGGGGCTTACAGTCGGCCCAGAAAGAACGGCTGACGCAGAGTCTCCGGCAGGGCTATCGGGATGCGCTATTGGCCGTGAAGGTCGAACTACCGGTCCCGGTGGTGAAACTCGACGCCACGCTTGAAGCAAAGTTGGACGTGACGAATCCCCGTGCGATTCGGTGGATCGAACAGCACGCCGCAGAACTCGCAGATTTCTTGGACGACTCCATGCAGTCGGCAGTGGAGAACATCGTGCGCCGCATGTTCGTCGAGCATATTCCCGTGGATCGCGCCGCGCGGCTCATAGCCGACATCATCGGACTCGATGCGCGATACGGCAACGCGGTGGCGACGTTCGAGGCGGGGCTTGTGGAAGAGGGCCGTGACCCGAAGCAAGTCTCCCGCCTGGTCGAGACCTATGCGGATCGACTCCGTGGAGCGCGGGCGCGCGCGATTGCCCGAACGGAAAGCATCAAGGCGAGCGTGGAGGGACAGAAGGCGATCTGGCAACGGGCCGTGGAGACGGGTATCCTCGACCCCAGCCGCACCAAGCGCGGATGGATCGTGGCGGCTGATGAACGTTTGTGTGCTGTCTGCGCCCCGATTCCCAGCCAGGGGGCGGTGGGCTTGGATGAGCCGTTCATCGACGGAGCGGGGAACCCCACGGACGGCCCACCCATACACGTTAACTGCCGATGTGCGTTGAAGTTAGTGTTTGAAAAGCCCGATGGTTCTTATCCCGAAGCTCCGGCTCCCGCAGAAGCCTACGCAGGAGGTTCCCCGCCGCGTCGGTCGCTCCGTCCGAAAGTGCCCCGCCAAGTCTTGTCGTAGCACCCGCTTGACACCGGTAGCAACAATCCCCTTCCGTAGCTCATGCACTTCTCGGCGCGGCGGTTGATCGGCGTCTGCCGCATTCTGGCCCGATGAGTGCCCCGACGATTTCCCAGGTCCATATAGACACGCCGGTGAAACGCAAAAGGAAGCGGATGCCGACTGGGGTCATCAAGACCGACGCAAAGACCGGCATGGTCTACGGCTGGGCGAGTGTCTCCGCCAAAGCCGACGGCTCGCCACTCGTCGATCGCGATGGTGACACCATTCCGACGCCTGTTCTCGAATCAGCGATGCACGATTTCATGGCCTCCTACCGCTCGGGCGGCGTCATGCACGAAGGGGACGACGAAGGGATTGTCGTCGAATCCTTGCTGGTCACCGCCGAGAAACTCGAAGCGATGGGCATCCCCGCCGAGGTTGCGCAGTCCATTCCCGAAGGGGCCTTCATCGGCCTGAAGCTCGATCCCACATCCGCCACCTTTCAGCGCGTGCAGTCGGGCGAGCTCGGGATGTTCTCGATCTTCGGCAAAGCCGTCATCGAGGCTGCATGAAAAAGCCCGGCGAGCCCAAGGGCGTCTACAAGGCGCTGACGATCTCCCGCATCGACCTCGTGGACCGGGGGGCGTCCTTCGATCCCGAGACGGGGACCGGCGCGCACGTCCTGATCGCCAAGCGGGACGATGTCGAAAAGGCCGTCCTCTCCTCCGAGGCCCGCACCAAGCTCCCCAATTCCAGTTTCGCCGTGGTGGACGCGCAAGGGGTGGGGCATCTCCCCTACAAACATGCCGACGGGAGCATTGATCTCCCCCACTTGCGTAACGCCTTGGCCCGGTTGAACCAGACGCAACTCTCTCCCGCGGACAAGGCGAAAGCCAAGGCCACGTTGGAAGCGGCCGCCCGCACTCACCTCCCTTCTTCCGAGGCTGCGAAGATGGCCGACTACCAGGATCCCGAGCACGATATGGACGAAGACGAACAGGAGCAGCCGAAGGGCAAGAAGACCCCCACCAAGAAAGGCGCGCCCGTGGAAACGGACATCGTGAAAGCCGCCGTGGCCGAGGCGCTCGCCGCCGAGGTGACCAAGCGGGAGGAAGAGGTCAAGAAGCGCGAAGCCCTGGAGACCGAAGTCAAGAAACTCCGCGACGAGCGGGAGCGCGAGGTCTATATCCGCAAGGCCTCGAGCCTGCCGACCTTCGGGCCGGCGGACACACTGGGCGAGATCCTGCACCTGTGCAGCAAGGCGCTCTCCAAGGAGCAGTACGAGCACCTCGTCACCAAGATGGCCACCGCGCACACCGCGATCACGACCTCGAAGCTGATGACGGAGATCGGCGGCAGTGAAGGCGCTGACGGCGCGGCCGACACGGCGATCACGAAGATCGCGACGGAGATCCGCAAGTCCAATCCGAAGCTCACCACCGAGCAAGCCTACGCCGAGGCGCTCAACACCCCCGAAGGGCGCGCCGTGTACGCAGGATGGAAGGCCGCCGCAGAGAGAGGAGCCTGAGTCATGGCGTTTGAGTTTCCGCTCCTGGTCTTGGGCGACCGCTCGGCTATCGCCAATTATTCCTCGGCGTCAAGCCAGTACACGGTCGTCAAGTCCACGGCAGCCACGAGTTTCTCCAAACAGGTCACGAAGGGCGGCGCCTCGCTCGGCGTCCTCCAGGACACCCCCTCGTCGGGGTCGTTCGGGGCGATCATGCACTTCGGGGTCTCGCGCGTGCGCGTCAACACCACGGCGCATCCGGCCATTGCGGTCATGGACAAGCTCCGCGCCTCCACCAAGGGCGGCGTCGAAGGGTCCACGGCCAACGTGACCTACTACGTCCTCGGGCGGGCGCTCGAAACGCTCTCGTCCAACTCGACGGGCATCATCTCGATGCTCATCACTCACCAGGGTGCTGGCAGTTCCGGCACCGTCAACGCGGCTTGAGGAGACACTAACCCATGCCTCAGCCGACGATTACCCAGGTTCACATAGACCGGGCGGTTTCCAACATTCTGGTGGCGTTCCTCCAGAAGCAGGAAGCCTTCCTGTCCAATGTCTTGTTCCCCCGCGTGCCGGTGGCGAACAAGTCCAATCTGTACTTCCTGTTCGACCGCGCCTACTGGCTCGCGAACCGCACCCGGAAGCGGGCGGCGGGCGCCGAAGCCCCGCGGGGCGCGTACAGCCTCACCACGGCCACCTACACGACCGAGCGGGATTCCTACGGCTTTGCCATTGCCGACCCCATCCGCTCGAACGCCGACGCCCCGCTCGATCTGGATCGGCAGGCCGTGGAGCTCGTGGGGCAGCAGATGCTCCTCGCGCAAGAGGTGGACTTCCAGTCGAAGTTCTTCACCACGTCCAAGTGGACCGGCTCCTCCACGGGCGGCGACATTACCCCGGCGGTGACCTGGGACGACCCGTCGTCCACGCCGGTTGAGGACATCCGGAAGCAGATGCGCTCTATGCAGTCGCAGACGGCTTTCCGACCCAACACGTTCGCACTCGGACGGGCGACGTTCGACCGGCTCTGTGACCATCCGGACATCGTGGACCGCATCAAGCACGCGGCCCAGACCAACAACACTCCGGCGGTGGCGAACGAGACCACGCTGGCGGCGGTGCTGGGGCTGGACCGGGTTGTGGTGGCCAACGCCGTGCAGAACACGGCGGCGGAAGGCAAGGCCGCCTCGTACAGCTTCATCAACGGCACGGGGAACGCGCTGCTCGTCTATGCCGCCCCGGCGCCGGGCATCATGACGCCGTCGGCGGGCTACAAGTTCGTCTGGACCGCGGGCGGGACGGCCGGCACCCCGAATGGTTCCGGGATCGAGCTCAAGCGGTACCGGGATGAGAAGTTCGAGTCGGACGTCATCGAGGCGGGGATCTGGTACCAGCACAATCTCGTCTCGGCGTCGCTCGGCGTGTACTTCTCGAACGCCATCGCGAGTGCGGCCCAGTAATGATCGTCGCCTTGCGGCCCTTCACGTTGCGGGGGGTGCCCTATGGGCCCCCCGCCCGTGAGACTACCACGGCTGAGCAGTTAGCGACCGTGACGGCCAAGCGGCAGGCCCTCCTGGACCACTGGGAGCAGCGCCAAGCGGTCGTGGCGTCGTTTCCGGGGGCGCAGATGCCGGCGCACGAACAACAGAATACCGAGCAGGCCTTGGTGGAGTTCGACAGTGTGATCGAGCGACTGACGGCGACCCTTGCGGCGGAGCAGGTCGAGGCGAAGCCGGTGGTGCCGAAGGCCGAGTGGGACAAACTCCCCGCGTACAAACAACGCAATATGCTGAGTGGTCGGTTCGTCGCGCAGCGCGAGGGCCGGAAACTCCAGGAGGCCTGAGATGAGTTTCGAGGTGTTCAAGCGCCCGACTCTGGCGCCCGATTACAACCAGCGTCCCATCGAGAACCTCACGGTCTCGGGTTCGACCTTGAGCCTCTTTGGGGTGTCCACGATCCGCCGGAAGTCCTCGGCGGGGGCTTCGACGGCGCTCTATACGCTGCCCGCCCCACTCTATGCGGGGATCGAGAAGTTTGTGACGGTCATCAGTGCGACATCCACGCGGACCTGTCGGTTGACCGCGAACAGCGCGAAGATCATCAGTTCCGGCTCGACGACGACGACCAAGATCACGTTCAACAAGGGGAACGCCGCCGCGTACCTCATTTCGATTTCCACCGCCGCCTGGGTCGCACAGGTCCAGTCCGGCACCATTGCGTAGGCTCACCGTTCGAGGGGGTTCTATGTCTCCTGCGCCACGCCGAGCGCAGTTGTCCGTGGTCCCGCAGTCGAAGCGCACCAAAGTCGCCATTCTGGGCTTCACGCCCCACCGAGACCTCGCGCCCTGGACGAATGACGCCTGGGAACTCTGGGGTATCAACGATCTCTATCTCGATGTGCGGGCGGATATTCCTGCGGAACGCTGGCGCTGGTTCCAGCTCCACGAGTGGAACGCCACGACCAAGACCGCCGCGGGCGAGATGGTCAGCCCGCCCTGTCCGCGGGATCCTGCCCATCCCCTCTGGCTCGCCGCGAATAGCAGCAAGTTCCCGATCTATCTCGCGGAGCCGCGGGCCGAATGCCCGGACGCCCGCGTGTTGGACAAGCAAGCCCTATTCGATTTCTTCGACTCAAACTATTTCACGAACTCGGTGAGTTGGATGCTGGGGCAGGCCATCATGGAGTTGATCCCCGATGGCTCCCCCGTCCCGACGTCGAAACTCTACAACCCCAAGGCCCGCGCGGTCGAAGGGGCGGAGATCGGGGTGTTCGGCGTCGATATGATGACCGCTGGAGGCCAAGGCTCCGAGTACGGCTGGCAACGCCCCTCCTGTGAGTGGCTGATTGGCTTGGCCCAAGGGGCTGGGATCAAGGTCACCCTGCCGAAGCAGTCGGACCTCATGAAAACCGCCTTTGCCTATGGTGATGCGATGGGCAACGCCTACCGCATGAAGCTCAAGGCCCAGCGGCATGATCTCTCCGCGCGGCGGGGGTCCTTCTGTGAGCAGCGCGACCAGGCCATGTACGCCATCTCGGAACTCACGGGGGCCTTGAATGTCTTGGATCATCTCCTCGGGGCGTGGATGCCCGGGGACGGTGGGGAAGACAACCCGGGGCGGGTGCCGGAGCCGAACAGCCACAAGGCGTTGACGCCCGTCGCGCCTCCTGTTGCCACCACTTTCGATGGGTGAGCCATGAGCAAACACCGCACCATCACGGGCTTCGGGCCGAGTATCATGAAAACCACGGGTAAGTCTACGTGGGCGCGCTTCGGGCCCGTCCTGGCCAAACAGGTCGGGATTCAGGCCGTGTTCACCGGGTCCTCGAACGGCCAGGCGGTGAAGCTGGAGGGCATGCTCTCGACGTTGACGACGGCGGCGGGAGCCTTCCGGACCATCGTCTCCATCAAGTCCTCGCAGAAGGGCGTCGTCCTCGGCACGAGTTCCGCCCCATTGAGCTTCCTGCGAGCCAATACGACGGCGATCAAGGCTGGGGGCTCGGTGCAGGTGGTCTTTGCGGCGGTGACCTGATGCCGACGTGGACCTACGGCTACGCCCCGAGTACCTCCACCCCCGATGCGGTGCGGTGGCTGGTGGGCCAAACGTCTACGGCCGATCCCGTCTTGGTCTATGACGAGGAGATCACCTTCGCCATCGGCCAGCGGCCCAATGCCTACGGGGCCGCGTCGCTCGTGGCGGACGTCTTGTCGGGGAAATATCTGAGTCAGGCCACCCGGTTGACGGTGGGAGCGTTGACGATTGCGTACCAAAACCGGGCGGAGGAGTACCGGACGTTAGCCCGTCGGCTCTTGGCGAACCAGGCCCTGGCCGGGGTCAGTCCCTACGTCGGCGGGATTTCGCAGGCCGATATGCTCATTGACATCCAGAACACCGACCGGGTGCCGATGCCGTTTGCCATCGGCATGAACGACAACCCCCGCGTGATGAGTTTCCCCTCGACCCTGAGCGGGACATGACGCTGACGGGCCTGTATGTCACCGTCCGCGTCGTGGTCTGTGGGGATTTTCTGGTGGTGGAAACCACGGCGAAAAACCAGACCACGATGATCGGATACTACGTCGGTGATTCCCAGCGGCCTGCTGGTACTCTTTAGTCAGTCGATCCGACTGCAACGCGCCGCGGGCCAAAACTCCCGCGGCGACCGGGCCTATAGCGCGACCGTGGAGACATACAAAGCGCGGCAAGAAAATACCACGACGCTGGTCAAGGATCGGCTGGGGCAGGATGTGGTCGCCAAGACTCGGTGTTTCGTAGCCGCGACTTCGACGGGGTTTCCGGGGATCAAGATTGACGACCGGGTGACGATGCCGGACGGCACGATGCCGAAACTGATTGCGGTGGATGCCTTGAGCGATGCGAGCGGCCCCAATCATGAGGTACTGTACAGCTAATGGGCCTCCGGGTCACTGAGGACATGACGGGGATGAAGGAGTTGAACGCCGCGCTCTTTCGGCTGTCGGGGCCAGAACTCCAGCTCGCGGTTGAGCAGGGGCTCTTTCAGGTGGGGTCGGAGATCGAAGGGGATGCGAAGGAACTGGTGCCGGTGGATACGGGCAGTCTCCGGGATTCCGGGTTCACGATCACCAGAAGTCTCGAGGCGCTGGGACCGCGCGCCGAGGTGGATCCTGGAACGCGGGCGGATGTTGAGCCAGAGAACGAGAGTCTGATTACTGCGGTCGTGGGGTTCGGGGGACCGGCGCAAGAATACGCGATCGTCCAGCACGAACGGCTGGACTTTCACCATCGCGTGGGGCAGGCCAAGTATCTCGAGACCGCGGTGAATCAGCATGTGGAGGACATCGCCCCGATGATTGCCGAGAAGGTGCAAGCCATGATCGAGGGTCGGAGTGCCGGAGGGTCTGGTGCAGGCAGCGAAGGGAGCGGCTTTGAGTGAGCTACGCCCTGGTAGACGAGATTATCGCGAAGCTCTCCTCGGGCGGCTTGGGGTCCACCAGTCCGTCCACCTCTACGTATCGGCTCGTCGCGCGGGCCTGGTTGGCGGGGACGATCGACGGGACGACGCAAGGTCCCCAGATCGCGGTGTACCCGACGGGGGGACTGCCTCGGGAGCCCGAAGAGGACTTGGATCGCCCGACGTTCCAGCTCCTGTTCCGGGGGACCTCGGGCACCTCGACGGGCATGGAACTGGACATTGACAAGGCCATCCGGATTCTGACCACGAGTCCGAACGGGTTTACGGTCTTGGGCAGGAAATACGCCTCGATCGATACACGGGGCAACATGCTGTATCTGGGGCGGGACCAGAACAACCGCCCTCTGTATAGCCAGAACTTCTTGGCTTGGCGTTCACGCACCACCTAGGAGGCACGTATGGCCACAAATGTCTTTCACGGGCGGGACGCCACCGTGTCCATCGGCGCGACCAGCTCGGCGGTCTCGAAGATCGGCGCCGTGCGGAAGTTCGATGTGGAGCGCACGCAGGGCACGATCGACGCGACCAGCTTTGATTCGGCGGGCGACTTCCAGGGCCTGGACAACATCCGGGAGTGGAAGATCACCACGGAATGCCTGACCCTTTCGACCGCGGGCACGAACTATGCCCAGCAGGCGCTGTTGCGGACGAAGTTTGCAGCCGGCTCGCGGCTGTGGTTCCAGTTCCTGAACTCGACGGCGGCGACGGGCCCCCAGAAGTTCGTGGGCTATGCCTACGTGGAGTCCTGGAAGCAGGCGGGGGACCTGAAGGATGTGCAGCTCTTGAACTTCGCCGTCAAGGGTGACGGCGCGCTGACCGAGTCGTGAGCGACCTGACCCTGGGCGGAGAGCCACGCCGACTCTCCTACCCGTTTAAGAGTGTCAAGCGGCTGAAGATGGAACGCGGGGTCAACCTCCTAAAGTTGAAAGAGGTGGACTTTCTGGATCCCGTCACGATGTCCGCCCTCTTGTGGGCGGGGCTCTTAGCCGAACGCCCGGAGACGACGGAAGCGGAAGCCGATGGGTGGCTCGACATGACCCGGTTTGGGGAGATCACATCCGCCGTGGCGGATGCGATTCTGGCCAGCCAGGGCGCACCCGTCGTCCCTTTGACGACGACGGACACCTCATCCGCGACTGCCGCCGCGCTGCCTTCCGCCTAGGGTATCGTCCGTGGGAGGTCGATCGGCTGACGTTGGCGGAACTCTATGAGGTGCTGGAGGCCCATCGCGGGCCTGATCCCGTGAGCAGTCCCACGCCGTCGGATGCGGAACGACTCGCCGCGACCCTCGCCGCGAGAGATGGCATAGCCCCGGAGGCATGAGTGGCCAATATCGGTGATGTCACCGCCCGACTGCGGGCCGATGTCTCCGACTACGTCACGGGGATGCAGAAGGCTACCCAAGCCAACCAGCAGTTAACCAGCCAAGTCACCCAGTCCAATCAGCGGTTTATGGCGACGGAGCAACAGGTGCTGGCGGCCGTGGCTGCCTATGACCGCAACATGCAAGCGGCAACGGGTTTACGGCAGGCCGTGAGCACGCTCCGGGCTGATGTGGAGCAAGCGACCGCCGATTTCAAAGCGGGGGTGATTTCGGTTGAGGACTACAAGACCGCGCTCGATCAGGCCCGCAGCAGTGCGATCGCGCTGCGCCAAGGAGGAGGGCTCAACCCCTCCGAAATGAGCGCGTTGAACGCCGTGCTCGTCAAAACCGCCGACTCCGCTGGTGGGAGTACGCGCGGGCTGATGGGGATGCAATTCGCCCTCGGGTCGTTGGCGGCGGAATCGCTCGGGGCACGCAATGCCGTGGGCCGCCTCGCGGCCGGGGCCTTGTTCTTCTCGGGCGGCAGTCTCGCCGCCTTGGGGATTTTGGGTGGCGTTGCTGCCATCGCCTTCGGTTATGAGGCGCTGACCAAGACGGCGCGCGAGGCCGCGGCGCAAATCGACAAACTCGAAATGTCCTTATCGGCACAGCGGCGCAGTGCCCAGGGTCCTGGCATCACGGCGGGTCAGAATATCCAGGTGCTGCGCGACGAAATCCGCGCGGCCAATCAGGATTTGATCGACACGCGGATTCTCGCCCAACATGAGCGGGCCACGTCGCCGTTTGCCGCGTCCGCAGACAGCGCGGAGCAGCGGTTGACGAATGCCATCGTCGCACGGCATAATGCCATGGTCCCACTGCTCGATGCAGGGCAGCAGGAAATCATCCGACTCCAAAGTGAAGGGTTTGCTCTTACCCATACCCACGATCAGGTTGTCGCCTATACGCTCGCCTTGGAAGGCGTGCCCGCGAAGTTGGTCGCCTTGGCTGCCGCGACGGAACGCACCAATGCGACACTGGCGGAACAGCGGGAGGGTCTCGCGATTGCGACCGAGATTGCCACGTTACTCCCCAAGATCACGTTCGAGTTGCGCGGCGTGGCGGGGTTTCAACTCGCCCCGACGAATGCGGCGGCGGGACTGGATGCGATGGCGCAGGCCGCAGACCTGGCGGCAGCCGCCATCAAAGAACTCACGGACGCTCGAGAGAAGTTTGATGCCGAAGTCCAAGCGGGCCTCCATCCGGGTGGCGTCGTGAGCGCCACGGAGGGGTCGCAACTGCGCGGCCTCGGGATCGATCCCAATCAGTTTCAGGCGCAGTTGGATCAAGCGGGGCAGCCCTTGGAGAAAGCCGTGGGCACGGTGCGGGACAAGTTTCAAGCGGACATGGAGCGGACGGGACGCGCGGGGATTGAAGCGTTGCTCCGGGGAATTCTCTCAGGCACCAATGATCTCCTGCCCTTGCTGCAACAGACGCTCATCAACTTTCTGACCTCGGGGATTTCGGATGTGGTGGGGTCGTTCTTCTCCGATGCCGGGGGCGGCGGGATCTCGTCAGGCGGCGTTACGGGCGCCGGCGCGGAAAGCGGCCTCCGCATGAGCGTGCATGTCGGGGCGTCGAAAGATCCCATGAGCCTCGCCCGGGATGGCCAGTGGCAGGCGGCGTTGCGGGAAAGTATCAAGGTGGCGCAGTCCCAAGGGTTCAAGGTGAGTTGATGGCTTATTTCGGCAATGCGGCGTTGATCTGGTCCGCTACCAGTGACGCGAATACCCAGCGGGTACACCAACTGGCCGCCCCATTGCGGCTCGTGAAGCCCTCGGAGAATCTGCTCGCGTTTCAGGCGGATAGTCTCGACCGGACGGTACGAGACTACTGGACCGTGGGGGCGGGGGCCTATGAACTCTTGGGCACCGTCAAATATTCCTACCACCACCAGAGCCTGGTTGACCTCCTGCGGGCGGGCAACCAAGGGCTGACGCTGACCTATTACCCGTCCTTGGCAGACAGCGGCACCAACTATGCCTGCAAACTCATCAGCCCTGTCACCCCGTTTGATCTGGCGTTGGATGGGGATCGGGAGCGGTTTGGCGAACACCAAGTGGAACTGCGGTTGCGGTTGACGAACCAAGCGCCCTTCCAGCCCTTAATGGCCGGGAGTGACGTGCTGTTCCGGTTCAACGCGGGCCAGAGTTTGGCGGGGGCGACGTTCACCCGAGCGACGAGTACCAGTGCCCCAGCGACCTATGCAGGACTCGGCTATGGAACGGTGACGACGGCGAAGAGCAACAAGGCGCGGGTGGACTGGATCTCGACCAATTCCAGTCAAGGCCCGCGGACGATGCCTGTGCTGCTGTTGGAGGACACGCGGACGAACGCGATCAAGGACTCGGCGAACTTCGGGACGGCGAACTGGACGGTGGCGGGCAGCCTCAGCAGAAGTTCAGCCAAGACAGACCCGAAGGGCGGGACAGCCGCATGGAAATTGACAGACGCGAGCACGAGTGCCCTGGGACTATTGAGCCAGGTGGCGACGGTCCCGTCCAGCGGGCAACAGGCGCTGTCTTGTTTCGTGGCGGCTAGTACGAGCTCGTTCAATCACCTCCTGATTCAGAGTACCAACGCTGGTACGACCTATGCCCGGGGCTCGATTACATGGTCATCAGGGGTGCCGACGTTCACTGCGCAGCAGGGGAAGATATTTAGCGCGCCCCCGCGGTATAGCAACGGCTTCTATCGGTTCGGTATTATCAGCGCGTCCAGTGCGCCGCTCGCGGCTGGGGCCAAGGTGAAGGTCTCCCTCATCCCCAGTTCAGAGGGTGTCGGCGGCAAGGGTTCCATGCTCGTCTACGGAGCGCAACTCGAGTGAGCCTCACCGTCAGTTCGTACATCCCCACGGGGAACGCCACGGGCACCCGGAACCGGGACCAGTGCTCGTTTCCCCTGACCGCGATTCCCCAAGCGCTCACGGTCTATGCCAAGTTCCGGGTGGGGAATGCGGTGACGACAACCCAACTCTGTGTGGCGCAACTCGGCAGCACCGGAACGACGAACCCCCGGTTCATTCTGGGGATCGGGTCAACGGCGAACTACGTGGCGACGTTGCGGAATGCGGCGGGGACGGCGGTGGCCAGCGGCAGTATGGCAGCGGTGACGATTGGTACGATGGTCGAGATGCGGGCCACCATCTCCGCCACAGGCATCGTCCAATTGGGGGTGACACTGAACAGCGGGACCGAGGCGCTCGCCGCCGCCTCGGCAGCCTTGGCGCTCCCGCAAACGTGGGCCTCCCAAAAGTTTATCGTGGGGTCACTGGGCGCCACGAACGTCAATACCGCTGGCTATGCTGCGCTGGCCATTGCGCGGGGCGGTCTCTCGCTCACCCGGATGCGCCAGATTGCCGGGGTGCTGACCCGCAATGGCTGACAAGCGCTGGCGCCTCCGGCTCTACAACTACAACTCGACCACCCTCTCGACGGGGAACGTTTACTTCCAGACCACGGCCTTGCAAAGCCCGATCACGGTCAACGGGCCGATCGTCCGCGCCGCCGATGGGCGGACCGAGGCCCAGCCATGGAACGTGGATGTCGTCGATGATGGTTCCTCGTTCACGCGGATGCTCGCGGATTCCTCGGGGCGCATGATTGCGTTGGGCCGGGTCGCCTCCGTCGAACGCTCCGTCAACGGGTCGTCCTTCGCCTATCATGGTGCGGGGCGCGTCGCTGATGTGTTCCTGACCACGAATCCCGGCGTCTATCGGCTCGTGGTGGAGGACGAACGGCGGGTCGAGCGGCAGAGCATTGTCTTTTTCTCCACGAATACGACGCGGCTGTACCCCGCAGGGCCCCATCGGAACTTCGGCGCCTTCGCCGCGCCGCCGAAGTGCACGCTAACCGTACAGTACCAATCCACCGTGCCGCTCACAGGGAATTGCAAGCTCTTGGTGTTTAATGCGCTCCCCAATAATGCGTTGACACAAGGGTCGTTGAACGCCATCCAGCAGGATGTCGTCTCGCTCCCCTCGGTGATCGGCACCTCCTCGGCGGGCTATGGGAACTTTACCTATTCCCGCATTCGGGTGGGCAACACGGATTATCCCATCTTGTCATTCGGGGTGGCGACATTCCTCAGCGCGAATACCGTGCATGCCCGCCCGACGGCGGACTGGCTCGGGACGCTCGCCCAGAACGTCAGTAATCCTGGTGCCCAGATGTTCGTCTGGGTGCGGGATGCGTCCAGTGGACTGACCGTCGGGCAACGCTATAGTTCGGCGTTCTTGCATCAGTTCACGGCGCCGCCCTCCCCAGGCGCCCCCCTGCACATCGGCACGTCCTCGGGGATGAGTCCGCTCACGGCCGCGAAGCAAGTCTACGCGGGGACGTATTCCCGTGGCTCGGGCGAGAAGGTGCGCTATTCCACCGCTGCCTTTGATGCCTTGGCCAAGAATGACTTTCCCACCGTGTTGTACCGGGTGACCCAGCAGTCCAACATGGCGGACTGGCTCGAGCAAAACATCTATCAACCCTTTCTGATCTGTCCGGGTGTCGATGCCCAGGGCCGGGTGGCGCCGTTCTCGCTCCGGCCCCTGAACTCGACCACGGGGATCACCAAAGTCCTGAATGGCGCGAACCTCCGCGAACCCTATCCGACGTGGGACCATCCCCTGCGCCAGACGGTGACGGTGGCGAATGTCGTCTTACAGAACCTCGGTGTGACGTCACCCCAGTTTCCCACCGTCCCGAGTTCCACGGGAGGGCTGGTCATCTTCCCCCGGGCGCCCCACGGCTCCCAGCAAGGCGGGGATGGGCTCTACAGCTTCCACAGTTCCGCCCAGATCACCCACGATCGGGTGGGGCAACTCGGGCGCTACACGATCAACTTGAGCATGAATGGGCTCTTTGGCATCTCCCGGGCCAATCCCGGCAACGGGGCGGTGCCTATCAACTTTCCGACGCGGGATTTCGCAGGCTCTGGAGTCGCGGATTACCTCGCCTGGTATGCCCACGGCTTATTTCCCCGATTCGGGGACGGCCCGGTCTTTGGGCAACTCCAGGGTCTCTCAACGGCGGAGTCGGTCCATGCAGGAGATTGGGTCACCTTGACGGTGCCCCAATATCCCAACGCGGCGATCCCTGGGCGGGGCGGTTCCCGGTACGTCCAGATCCTCTCCCGCAATGACACCCCACTCGGGCCAGAGTTTCAATACTTGGACGGGGGTCCCCAGGTTGCGCCGCCCACTGCGCCGACCGTGGTGCTTTCGACCTCGACATCCGATCCCACACATTCGGTCGTGGCCACCATCGGCAGCGTCCCCTCGGGCTCGACCTTCCAACTGCAGTACGCCTTGAGTGGGAGTCAACCGAGCTCCGCCTCCGGACTCTGGCAACCCGTGCGCCCGCTGAGCACGGGAAGCAAGTGGCGCGTGGGACGCCTGCCGGCCAATACCAAAATCTGGACCCGCGCGAAAACCGTGAAGAACGGGACGCTCGCGTCCCCGTGGACGTACTCCACAGGGAAAACGACGGGGAAATTGCTCGCGCCGAGCGGTCTGGCGTCCTCGGGGGTGGGACCGACGAGCTTCACGCTGGACTGGACACCAGGAGAGGCCGATGCGGCCACGGACGTGCATGTGGACCCCTCGACCAGTGCTTCGTTCACCTCGACCAATCGGATTGCCCGACTCCTGCAACCCTTGGTCGGTCGGTACACCGTGACAAACACCACGCGGGGACACAAGTACCTCGCCGGGGTCCGGTATGCGGACTACTACGGCGGGTTCTCCAGCAGGGCCGCGATTGCGGTCACGACATCAACCGTGAGTCTCCCTAGGGCCCCCACTCCGCTCGGGGTGGCTATTCTCTCGGGGCTGCTCTAGATGGCCACGGTGCCCACGCAGGACCGCCTGACGTTGACGCAGCCCAAGTATGGGATCACGGTCGGCATCTACCCCAGCTCGAACCCCTCGTTTGACGTGGAACTCCAGCGGGGGATTTCGACCAGTGCGACGCCGAGTCTCGTGGCGCCGACCAGTTCTCGCTTCAGCCAGATCGCCGTGCTGGGCGTCATCAACGGCGGGGCGCGGGTGGACTATCAGGACGGATTGCCGCAGAGCAACCAATTCTATTGGTACCGCGCGCGGAGTATCCGCGATGGCTGGACGCCTAGTGCGTTTACCACCGCAGTGAATGCGCAGTCGGGCATCATCCCCGCCAGTATTCCGGGGGCGATTCCGTTTACGGGACGCCCGATTAATACGGAGTTGCGACTCACGACGGCGGCGGTGCTGCAAATTGCCTCAACGGCAGGATCGACGGCGGGATTTATCACGAAGACCATAACGTTTTCTGGTGGCCAATTCCAATCCCAGACGTCCACGGGCAAGGTCACCCGCGGCACGTCAACTTCTGGGACGGTTACGCTCGGGGCGATTCAGTGTTCATCGGTCGGCGGTCAGACCTGTGTTGGGTTTATCCCGATGCCGCCCAATGCGGTCATTACCCAGTTGACTGGCGAGTGCGTGCGCCAAATCTCACCAGCCGCGGCGGTCTCCCTGAAGGTCTACAACGTGAGCACTAACGGGGCGGGGAGGGTGCTCCTCAAGAACTTCACGAGTTTCAATACCGGCGCCAACCCCAGTAGCGCGATGAACTCCACGGTGGCCCCTGGCGGCTATCTCTATGGTGTGTTGACGCTTAATGCTGTGACCAATATTAACACTGCCATTTTCAGAACCCTCAAGGTGACGTACCGAATGCGACAGTATCACCATGCCTACTAGGCGCGCGTCACGGTGCAGATGTATGGCTGCGATGCGCTACAGATGACCGTTGTATGCTGTTTGTGGCTCTGGCAGCTACCAAGGCCGAGTAGTATGCTCAGTAGGAGAATCCGACGCATGGACGCCTCACCAGTTCGGGTTGGCTCAAGGATAGGAGTTGGGACCGATGCGCGGTAGCGAGGAAAGGCCGATAGGAACCCGAATGCTGGCCGAAGGATAGATGACGGCGTGGCTGACCCGACCACGGTTCCGTTCATCATCCAGATCCCCGTGGGGGCGGGAGGGGCGTTGCTCTTTGCCGAGCGCGCTGTGGCGCTCTACCAACGGCTCCGAAAAGGCAACGGCGAGAAGCGGGACAGCAATGCCCGGAGTGCCTTGGCGGATACGATCGAGCAAACCGTCCGGGATACCTTGAGCACCCAGCAGTTGAACTTCGACCTCTCCTTGGCCGAGCACCGGAATGACCTCCGCAGCTTCTTCGATGATCTGCGGGGCGAGTTTTCCCAAGCACGCCAGGAGATTGTGCAAGCCATCCGGGAGCGCCGTCGGTGAGAATCCTCGTCGTGGATGATGACGCGCAGGTCCGGGGCTTGATGGAGCGGGTCTTGGAGCTCCAGCAGTATGCCGTGATCGGGGTCGGATCGGTCCACGACGCCTTAGCCCAAGAAGGGCCGTGGGATTTGCTCCTCCTCGACCGGATTCTGCCGAATGGGGATGGGAAGAAAGTCGCCGCGCACTTTGCGGGGACGCCGACGCTCTATGTCTCGGGGTATGCGGATGCGGACTTGCAGAAACCGTTTCGGGCCCAAGAGTTACTCGCGAAGGTGGCGGAACGGCTGGGTGTGTGATCGTGAGCGCCTCGGTCATTGCGGGGGCTGTCATCTTCGGCTCCGGGCTCCTCTGCTGGGGGCTCTTGCGCTGGGTCAAGTCCTTCGGCGAATACGCCGCGAGTAACCGGATGGTGGCGGAAGCGACCCTGGAACACGCCAAGGCTTTGCAGACCTCCACGGCGTTTCTCGGGGCGTTGCATGAGTCGTTGCAGCTCGTGGCGGGACAGAACGCGAAGTTATGGGCGGAGATCCAACACGCGAAGGCCAACGGAAAGGCGAAATCGGCATGAAACGGACGATCTGGTTCAAGGGAGCGACCATCATCGCATTGCGCCAGCAACTGACGGATGACGCCTGGCTGGGGTTCGATGAAGATGGCGAGAACTCCACCGTCCGCGTGGTGACCCCGGGTGCGGATGGCGCGGCGGACGTGCATCAGAGCCCCCTGAACGAGGCCCACCTCTGCCCGCCGTTCACTGATTGTCCCCACTAGGCGAGGGGGCGCACGCGCTCGGGCTCCTGCCACTGCTCTGGGTGGCCTCGCATTTTGAGCGCCGCGCGGAATACTGGTGGTTGGCGGTGGCCTTCGGGGTGTCCTTCCTCGCCGATAGCGCCGCGCATACCCTCAACCCGGCGGTGGTCTCCGCCGTCTACCCGGTCCTGCAAGCGGGCTTAGTGGGGGCGGTGTTCCTCTCTCGGGCGAACGCGAGCGCCTTCGTGGCGCTGCTCGTCGCGGCGGGGTGGGCGAGTCTCCAACTGGGGCAGTCGCCCGACTGGCTGCTCCATAGCGTCGCGTGGGTGGGCTGCGCCTTCCTCGCGTATCACCGCGCCCCGGGCCGCGTGAAGGAAGCCTTGGTGCTCTACTTCGGGCTCGGCTGGCTCGCGTGGCTCTCCTACGTCTTGAGTCCGGGCTGGGCGAGCTGGGGGACGTTCCAAGGGATTCGGGCTCTCGGGATCCTGTGGTTCTGTCTCGCGCAACAGGAAAGGGCCGTCGCATGACCTGGAGCAAGCTGTTTACCCACGCGAACGTCCACCGCCTCTTGGTGCTCGTCCTCTGCAACATGGCCACCACGATTCAGGGGGCGTTGAATACCCACGCCTTCCAGTGGCACGCGCTGATTGTCGGGACGGTGGCGGCGGGGTTCTCAGCAGCCTTGGGCTGGTTCATCGGGAACCTATCAAGTCCGGAGCCGAAAGAGGGCGCGTGAAGCACTATATCGCAAAGCCCGAGACATGGTTTGACGCTGGCACTGAAGTCACACTCATTGCCGACTGTGGCGAATTTGGTTTATTCTGTGGCCTTCGCCAGGGGAAGCTCGATGAGGAGACGTGTCCTTGGGATGAGTTCTCCATTCAGGAAACTACATGAACCTCTCGGAGAACGGCCTCGCCTTCCTGAGTCACGAAGAAGGGCTCCGCACCACGGTCTACCAAGATCGGGGGGGGCTTGATACGATTGGCGTCGGACACCTCATCACTGCACAGGAGAAGGCTTCGGGAACGATCCTCATAGGCGGGACACCGGCGCCGTATAAGCAAGGCCTCAGTTTGGCCCAGGTACGCGATTTGTTCGCGCAGGACTGCGCGCCCCGGGAAGCCGCCCTCTCGGGGATGGTCGTCTGCCCCCTCTCGGATAACCAATTCGCGGCGCTCTTTTCGTTAGGCTTCAATATCGGCCTCGCCAATCTCAAGGCGTCCTCGGCGCTCCACATCATCAACGGTGGGGACTGGACAGACTTGGAAGCGCACTGGAAACTCTGGAATCACGATGGCGGGGTGGTCGATCCGGAGTTGGTAGGCCGGCGCGACCGGGAATGGCAACTCTGGAGCACTTCATGATCTGGTTCCTACTCGGCTTCGCCGTGGTGATGGGCCCCACGGTCTACTGGTTGGCGGATTTCTCTACGCGGCGCGATGCGGGCAACGGCTGGGCACCCCCGGGGTGGCGCTCGCGGGATAGTACCGTGGGGGGGTATGCGCGACAGGCGAAGGAGTTTGCCCAGGAACTAGACCGGCAGGTGGAGGAGGCGCAGGCGACCCACACCGCCACTGCCACGGGCCTGCCAATTGAAGAGCGTAAGACGGTGGAGTACACAGGAGTAGGAGAGGCGTGACGGGCCCGATGTTGGAGGGAGCGGCCAGCGAGGCGTCCCTACCCGGAGGGGGAAGTCAACATCGGGACCCGTCGCGGCTCGCTGGCATCGGTGTATAGATAGTGTACAGTCTCGCCGCCAGCAAGGTTCCCTGAAACGCCTCGGGCTCTTGGTGCTCGGGGTGTTCGTAGCTCGGGTGGTGCTCGGGCTGGTGTATGGGGCGGGGCAACGCGCGGGGAATCAGGAAGCGTTCACGCTGTTACGGGAGGCGGACTCGTTGAGCTTCATAGCGTTTGAGAAGTGTATCCCGGGGGACACGGCGCACGCCGTGCTCAGGAGGGACTACCGATGAACGTCCCCCGGTGGCTCGCGTGGGGGTGCGTCGGGCTCGCCCTCTTGTTTCTCGCGTGGACGGAGGGGGCCGCCCACGAGCAGGACGCGCTGACCTTCCAGAACGCGGAGCAAGTGCTGGCGCGCCACGGTGCCTATGTCCACCTTCAAGACTCTTTGCGTTTGGTGGAGCGGCGCTTCGTGGGGGAAGAAGCCTTCTGGCGGGCTAAGGCGGACTCGCTGGGGAAAGTCCAGAACGTTGCGGCATCATTGGCGAACCGCGACACGTCCAAGGCGGAATCGGTTTCATCGAATACGACCCAGTTACCCGCTACGGACAGCCTACGAGTGGTGTTCTTAGGGCGCTCATTGGATGCCTGCGACGCCGCCCGGGGCGCGGCGGACTCCGCCTTAGCCCGCTGTGAAGCCCGGGGCGATTCCCTGTCTCGCGCCTTGGCGGACGTTTTGCGCGCCAAGGCGTGCCGCTTCTTGCTCTTCAAGTGTCCCTCCCGGTCAGCGCTATTCATCGGCGGGGCGGTCCTCGGGGCGCTGCTGGAAAACCGCCTCAGTCACTGAGGGGTCTCCCATAGGTGGCGTCGTGCCGATCCAACGCCCACGTCAGTAACTCGCGCGTCAGGACTTCCTTGCCGTTCTCGAGTACCGCCTCGGGGCGCACGCCGTAGAGTCGGATCGGCGCGGGTTTCGGCTTCGGGGCCCAGCTCCGGTCTACGTTGAGGATGTTGCGCCGGCCGGGCGTGCGCTTCCTCACGTTCGGGTCTCCTCGGTGAGCACCGACAGGGGGTTAGTCACATCGCCCCAGCACTCTGCCACAAACCGCGCGTGCTCCCAGCAGCTCGCCGCATACGTCCCGTCCCAGTTGTGAATGGGCACCCAGACATAGTGGCCGGCGCTATCGGCGATCTCCCCCCGAATACTGTGCCCTTTCGGACACTCACCCGTGGGGATCATTGTGTGTCCTCGGTGAGCACCTGCTCCAGCTTCGCCGCCGCTCGGAGCAAGCCGGTCCCTTCATCGAAGCGCTTGGACACGGCGGCGCGGTCGGCGGCATCCCGGCACCACTGGACGATGGACGTGAGGAGGGCGCGCTCCTTGGGGGTCATCCGTGTGTCTCCATTTCGGGGCTCTCTTTTTCCATCGCGCGTCGGAGCCCCGCACATTTGTAGCAGTCATCCCACCACGGGCCGTCCTGTTTCATACCCGCAAGATATTTCCCCTGTCCCTGGCAGACGGGGCAGGTAGAAGCAAGAAAGCCAGCGATGGCTTCGAGGAAGCGGGCGAAGTCGGCGTCGGTCACCGGCCCCATCCGTATGTGCGGCCGTGGCGGTCCAAGAGCCAGCGGGTGAGTTCCGGCGTGAGAATCTCGCCCCCGTTCGGGTGTGGGGCGGGTTCCGGGCGCTGGCCGTAGAGCCTCCGGGGCTCGGGCTTCGGGCGCGGCGCCCAACTCCGGTCATTGCTTAGGACGTTCCGGCGCCCTGGCTTGCGCTTCGGTCCCTTGCGGCGCGGCTGATAGTCGGGGAGTTCGTCCAGCCGCCGCACCCGTTCTGGGATACGGCGCCGGAGCTCCTCCATCCATTCGCTCAGGGTCGGCTCGCTCATTTGACCAACCAGAGTTTGGGTTTCCGGGGGACCAGCTCCCGCCAGGTCAGGGCGAAGAAGCCGAGGAGGCACACGCCGTCGAGGGCCAGCCACGCCAGCAGGAACCTCACGGGGCGGTTTTCCGAAACGGCTTGTGAAACGGCGCGCCCACCGTCAGCACGGCGAGGAAACATCCCGCCGCAATCGCCCAGAGACTCGGGTCCCCATGATTCCAACCGCCCGTCGCGCCACAAATCGCCATGCCGAGCGTGATTCGCCAGCGAGCCACTGGGACGCGCTCAGTTACCCAGCGGCGTTCCGCCGCCCACCAATTTGCCCACCGGGTCTCCGGGGCCCCGCGGGGGGCGGTCACCGGACGAGGCGCCACGGATTGAAGCGCCGCCTGCCATGGCGAGCGCACCATGCCTTCCACCGGGCGACCCGCACAGCACGCCAGCGGCCGCCGCGTACGTGTCTCCGGTCTTTGGCGTTCACTTTCTCCGCGCCTTCCGCCCCAACTTCTGGTAGTCGCGCCACAGGTTCTCCAGGTCCAGCGTTGAGTACATCCACTCTAGCGAGGACTGTCGATAGAGAGCCAGGATAGCCGCTCGCGATTCCCGAGGGCGCTTTCGGCGAAGGCCACCCTGCTGTCGTGGCCGTCGGGTCATCGTCCGTGCTCCTGGGGGGTCAGATAGGGCGTGTCACCCTGTGCGCCGGGGGCGAGCATCCGACCCTCGAGACTGGGACCGGTTCGCACCCCCGCGTAGGCTACGCCGGCGCGGTAGTGGGTCTCATGGTCATGTACAACACCCCAGCGGGTCGATCCGGGGATCGGTCCTTCCGTGGCTTTGCAGGTCGGGCAGGCGGCGTCCGCGGGCGTCGTGGCGGCTTTCACGCGATCGAGCCGCGCCCCGCTTTCCTGGGCCATTTTCCGAATCTGTCCCGCCTTGGGGAAGAACCGCGCATCCGAGCGAATGTAGGTCTCCACGCCGAGCCGTATCTGATCCGGGGTGAGCCCGGAGAGTGCGGTCCCCCACATCTCTGCCAGTCGGGAGAGGTCTGGCGTCTGGGGCTTATACATCACCGCCAGGCGTTCGAGGGCTTCGAGGATGGACTGCTTGTTGAGGTTCATCCCTGCCTCGCTTCCCGGGCCATCCGGGCGAAGGTTTCCGAAGGCTCTTCCCGACCGTTCGGGGACTCTTGAATCTTACGGAGGAACCCGGCCAGCGCCCGGGAGGTGAAGGGGACTGAGGCCGCGGCCATCTCCGTCAAGGCGCGGTCGATCTGCCCCCACGAATACCGGCCATCTGTTCCTCCCGGCCCGAAGCTCCTCGTCACCGCTGCGGTCGCGCTGGGGTTCCGTGAGGCCCGGAGGTATCCCCGGAGGGCGTCATTGCTCTTGGCGGGCTCCCCGATCTCCTTGCCGACGATGGGGAGACCTTCTTCTGCAGTACCTGCTTCTGAGACTGCTTCTGAGACTGCTTCTGCTTGCTGTGACCGGTCACGCGACGAACGTGACGCGAGGCGTGATGCCCGTGACGCGTCACGGTGCTTCTTCTGGCGCATGGCGTCCCGCATCTGTTGCTGGGTGCGGATTTCTCGGTACTTCTCGTAGTTCAGGACCCGCCAGCCCCCATCTATGAGCTCGAGGCGCCGGCCGTCATGGGGCTGGTCAGGACGGTCCTTGTCGGGCGAGAGGAGAATAGCCACAGCCTTGTCAGCCTCGAGGCGCTTCACCGCGGCCCGCCTCGCTACCCCGGACACACTCGCTTTGACCAGCCCTTCAGCATCGGCCATCGCCAGGAGGGTGATCCAGACGAGTCGCGTCGGGTAGTCCTCGGACCATATCGAGGAGTCGAGGATACTTGCGAAAAGTTTAACGTACATGGGGCTCAATATTACGCGTCACGGTGAGTCACGCAAGGTCACAGTCGTGCCGCGTGCCGTCAAGGCCGGGAACCCCCCAGATGTTGCAAGGTGGGTCACAGTCTGAGTTCCTGCTGGGCCCCCACCACCGGAGGCAGTAAGCGATACTCGAACACGCCGTCCTTGGGGTCGCCCTTCCGCCGCCGCTCGATCACGTAATGCCACGGCGCTTTCCGTAAGTCGCGAATCCGGGCGCTGATTCCGGGGAGCGATCCCCCGCAGCGCATGTAGAGGTGTTGGAGCGTCCACCACTCTCCCCGGAGCATCGTCACGCGCACCCGATCTAGTTGGCGGGTGAGCCGCTCTTTGTCGTGGCGGGGCTCGTAGGTCGCGCCCTGAAAGGTCATTCTTTGCGCCACCGATCCCACCGGAAGTAGCTCTTGATACAGTTGCGCCCCGGCCACCGCCCGCACTCGACGAGAAAAATGCAGTCGGCGAGACGCTCATATCCCGGGCCGTAGTAGTGAAAATGGGCCCACTTGTTATCCAATCGCCCGTCATAGGGTGGATCGCCCGCGTAGGCTTCGGGATTGACGGGCACGTGATCGAGGACGATGGGCGGATGCGGGTCCAACCGATACCACGCTCCGAAGAACTTGACGCGCGGCCCCGGACGAATCTTCCGACACCCATACATCCCGCCGTTCTTCTGACGATGGCTGTACGAACGGTTACGCATCAGTCTGTCTCCGGGGGCAGGAGCGCGGGAAGGGTCACCGGGATGCCTTCAGCGCGACGAGTTTGCCGATGGTGGCTTGAAGATCATCGGCCGCCATGCGCCCGGAGTGCCAGTCGAGCGCAGCGGCAACTACATCGCTTTCAGCAGCAGTAATCGCCCATCGCAGTCTGCTGGCTGCATCCTTGGCCTTCCAAGCAGCGTCGCGCTTTTCCAAGCGTGCTTTCTTCGCATCGGGATGGTGGGTCGCGCAAAACCCGTCGCGAGTCGCCCGCTTCGAGCAACCAGAATGCCCCCAAGACCCGGAGCGCCAGATTTGCTCTTTGCAGCGTTCGGCCACCGGCACGAAATGATCTCTCTTCATGCGGGGGTCTCGTCTCTCCGCTGGGAGGACAGCGAGTTGATGTGTTCCACGTCGATACCGAAATCTCCCGTCACGCGCGTTTTCTCGGGGAGCGGCCCGAACACGATGACGGCGGTGGGCTTGTCGGGATCGCCCCACTCGAAATCCGCCGCGAGGTAGTGATCTCGAAGCCACGCGAGCGCCCCCCGCATCTGGGCTACTTCTGTTTCTAACGTCTGGGCGCGGGCGCGGGCGGACGCCAGCAACCGCCGGACCGCCAAGAAGTCCAATTCTTCGCGCGACAGGTTATCGACGGGCGCTTCGCGGTAGGGCATCGCCGCCAAGATGGTGAGCGCGTTGGCAATCTCTTCGCTGGGGGGCGTGGCCTCCAGGGAGTGGTCGGTCACTGGTGGGGTCCCGCTGTCTGGGGAACGGCGCTGGGGGCGGCTGAGGTGGAATCCTTGGTCCCATCCGTCGCCGGTGATGCCCCCCCAGCGCGTGCCGTGAGGTCTCGGAAATCTGTCACCGCGTCCAGCAAGGGCTTCACGTCCGCCTTGTAGAGCCGCTCAAAGGGGCGGTTGAAGGTATGCCGGTAGAATAGGCGGAACTTGGCGATCCCCGCCGATTCCATCGCTTGGTTGACCATCTGGCGCTCGACCTCGGAGGCGGCCTCCATCGGCTCCCCGTTGGGGTCAGGCCGTTTCAGGGCCTCGGGGACTTGGCTGAAGTCCACCGGGCCTACGCCTTGGGGGGTTTCTAGGGGCGATTTCGCGCTATCCTCCTTCGGAGGCGAAGTAGTGGCCCCCCGCGATTTCGAGGGCTCTACGGGCCTCTGGGGCGTTTCCTCCCCCGGCATCTCCTCAGCGGGAGTGACCTCGTACCCAGCCAGAGCCATGACCCACGAAAACGACAGGCGGCAGGCTTTCGCCGCGGCGCGGGTCAGGGCCATGGAGCGTCGGGCATTCCGACTACGGGCCGCCCAGAGCGATTCATCCATCCCACACTCGGCTGAGGCTCGGCCAATCACCTGCCCGTCGGTGATGCGCCGCAACTCCACGGTCGCGGTGAACGTCCCGTCGTCCTCGGTCACGGTGACCTCATGTGGGGTGACGCCCATCATCGCGGCGAGGGTCGTCCACCCCTCGCACCGGACAAACTCCTTGCCCTGAATCCGGGAAAAGAGTTTCCGGTCCTTGATGACCCCGGCCAAGGCATTCGCTGCCGCGGTGGCGTGGGCCACCAAGTCAATCGGCGAATCGCCCCGGATGACACCCAGCTCAACGTGGGGAACTACGGTCACCGCTACGCCCGGCTCGCTCATTCCTGCTCCTCGAGGGTGTCTACGTACTCAAACTCGCTCACCGACCAAATCTGCTCCGTCTCCAAATCCTCGGCGATTTTCAGTGCGGCATCCACGGAAGTCGCCCCCCGGATTCTCGCAAACTGTTTCCGACAGATGACGTAGGTGAGGGGGACGACCTTCGGGGGCTCGCTCACGGATTGTTGTCGAACATGAGGAGGCCGATTCCGAAGCTCGCTGTCACGACCAGGCCGATAACGATGATGGCCTGAATCCACCCCCAGAGGAGCGGGTGATAGGTCAGGAACCAGCGCCCCTCAATGACATGGAGCATATTCCCTGCCTCACCTTGCTCTTGCGCGGTGACCTGGGAAATCGCTTGCTGGTACTGGAAGCTCGTCACGTCCATCCCGCGAATCTCATTCATCCGCGTCTGGAGGCTCTTGGCGGTGGTGATGTTCTGTTCGACGGAGTTCTGGGGTGTCGGGTAGATAATCGCATCGTTCCCCGAGAGTCGAGCTGAGTCCACCCCAGCCACAAAGCGATTGAGGTAGTCGGCCTTCATGTCCAGCGTGGAGGCACGCTCACTCAACTCCCAGAAACTGCCGATGGTGCGCTCGTAGGTTTTCTCGGCGCTGATTTCCGCAATCCCGTAGAAAATCGCCACCAGGATTGCGAGCACGATGGGCAGGAAACCGCGTATACGCACTTAGCACTCCTCGTCAGGGGAATCTTGAATGACGTCCATGCTGTCCAGCGGGGTCGGCGTCAGCCGGTTCCGGATGCGGTCGGACCCGCACTTTGGGCAGACTTGTTCGGGGCGCCCGTCGTTATCCTCGTAGCCCACGTCGTAGGCGGAGAAGGGGTGGCCGCACGAATCGCAGATCATTTGGCCTCCAAGACGCGGAATGGCCACGCGGCGACGCCTGTCACCACCACGAAGCCGACGACACCTACCCACCACGCGGCACCACCACGGTCAATGTTCCCGACACTCGCCGCCAGCGCCAGCGCCACACAGAGCCGCCACGGCTTCACGGGAAGCGAGCCGAGCCAAAACTCGCGCCCGCTCATAGGCTATCGAGCTGCTGTCGGCAGCGCCCCAGGTAGGCGAGGACGTCCCCCAGCCCATCAGCGGACGAGAACACGCCAGGATGCTCCTTCGATTCCACCATTGGCATCGCCGCTGCGTGAGGCTGTGCCGCTTCGACGCGCGCCCGCGCTCCGTTCAGCCATTCCCGGGCGAGCCCCACGGGAATCATCCCCCGGATACCGCGCTCCACGTCTGTCTTCGTACCGAGGAGATCGAGGCTGGGGACGATAGGCTCGCGCTCCGCGTCGGACGGGGGGAGACCCGCCAAGGCGGTTTCCAGCGCGGCGACTTGTTGGGCGATCCCCTCCCAACCGGGGAACACGTCGGCATCGTTGCTGAGGATCGCGGCGCAGATGGCGCGGGCGTCGGGGCTCATGCATTCTCCTTGACGAGCTTCTCGGCCAAGAGCCGAGTGAATAGATCGTAGGTCCGCACCGGACCCGGCACCCACAGCTCCTTCTTTTCCTGAAAGTGCGCGGCGCGCTGAATCTTCAAGCCATCGTACGGGCACGGCCCCCCAGCGGCCCAGCGGTCGAAGGCAGTGGGGTCCGGATGGCAACAGGCATCATAGCGCATCAAGTCCCGGCACAGATCGTCCGACACCTCACCCCAACTGGCGAGCAGGACGGCAGTGATCGTAGGCCAGTGTGTGGCATCACTCCACTTGGCGCCCCCGAGGTTGGCGCCCCCGAGGTTGGCGTCCCGGAGGTCGGCGCCCCCGAGGTTGGCGTCCCAGAGGTTGGCGCCCCAGAGGTTGGCGCCCCGGAGGTCGGCGTCCCGGAGGTCGGCGCCCCAGAGGTTGGCGCCCCAGAGGTTGGCGCCCCAGAGGTTGGCGCCCCAGAGGTCGGCGTCCCGGAGGTCGGCGTCCCGGAGGTCGGCGTCCCGGAGGTCGGCGCCCCGGAGGTTGGCGCCCCAGAGGTCGGCGTAAACGCCCCCCGACTCGCCGTTGCGCCACTTCGTGTGGAGCGCCAGCACCTGCTTGAGTTCATCCGGTGTGTAGGATTTCACCAGCCCTCCGGGGGTTCGACGGGGTTCACTTGGTGCTCCAGAGCCGCTTGCAGATCGCCTCGGCCAGATGTTCATCGTAGGCTTTGTAGGCCGCCGCGTCATCCGGGTAGAACTCATTCTGATGGCCGCCCAGCGCGAAGTGGTTCCAGTCGCACCCGGAGCAGTAAATCTCGACGCCCCAATCGCGGAGGTGGTGCTCGTCCTGATGCTGGGACAACTCGTCGGCGATGGTTTCCTTGGTGCTCATCTGGACCGTGGCCATGCGGGTCTACCCTGTTGGGGACGCCTCTATCCTACTGCCGGTGTCCCGAGTTTGACAAGAGTTCCGATTGTCAGGAAATCCTAAAGATGCTTGACGGTGCCTGTGGCGGCTGTAAGTTCCCCATGTGAGCCAAGCCACCGTGTCCCGCGTCCGTCCCAAGTATATCCTCTGCGCTCGGTGCGGGGAAGCCCGCAAAGTGAAGCGCACCGGACCTGTTCCCCGCACTTGTTCGGAGCGTTGCAAGAAGGCCCTACAACGGAGCGCGGCGTGAGATTTTTCCGACTCTGGCTCATTCGCTGGCGGGTCCATCGGTTGGTGTCGGGGCTCCAGGGAGGACGACTGTGGTAGCCATGGGCGGCGGATGGGCGTGCGAGTCGCACAAGAAGTTGCCCCGGGGAACGACGACGAATGCTCCTCTCTGCTCGTACTGCGGGGGGATTTTGCCTCGCGAGGTTACCCCAGCGCCCAAGCCTCGCAAGCGGCGCAAGAAATCGCCTCGGCAGATCATCCGGAAAGCGCTTCTCAAGCAGCGGGCCTCCCTGCGCCGGAAGGCCCGCCCGAAGGTCCACAAGGTCTCCAAGCGGTTCGCCAAGAAGCGCAACCCGGAGTTTCTGGCGTGGATTCGGCAGCTTCTCTGTGCGGTGCCTCACTGCCAGATCGGCCTCATCATGCGGGATCGCATCGAAGCGGCGCACATTGTCACGCGGGGCGCGGGCGGCGAAGATGTGGGGAACGTTATTCCGCTTTGCCAGACGCATCACCGCCAACAGCACCGCGAAGGGATTCAGACCTTCGCGCGCTTCTACTGGAACTCGCTTGACGCGCTGAAATCTCGCGCCGCATCGTACGGGGAGCAGTATCTCAAACAACGTGAGCTGGGCTGGGGGGCGGGGGTCTCGTCCCCGGAGGACAAATGAGCCCGCATCAGTCACAGCTCGAACCGCGCGAGAACAAGTTTCACCAAGGCAACGGGGCGGATGGCAAGCACTACTGGCTGACGCCTCCCGAACTCCTGAGGCCCGATATGAGTCCCGTTCGATGACTGACGAGGTGCGTGTCCCCCCGCTGGACCCCGTAGGCTTGCTCGACTTGGGCGGCTTGACGGACAGTCAACTGCGGCGAGCCGGGTTGGCGATTGGCGGCTTGCTCGCGGGTGGGCCAGATCGCGCCACAGCCTTGGCGGAAATCAGCGCCTTGCGGGCCGAGCAGACGGCGACGCTCATTCGGAGGATCGATGGCTGACGAATCTGTGCGCCCCCCGCTGGACCGCAACTGGAAAGTCGTGGTGTTCATTCGCGTCTCAGCCCCCACTGGGCGTGCGGCGATGGACAAGGCTTATGAGGAAATGGAGCGGACGCGCCCCACGGCGGACTTTCATGTCAGCACTGCGGAGAACTGGCCCTATGGCTCCTGACTCTCCCGTCCCCCCGCTGGACCTGGAAGCCCGATTTGCGCATATCGCGGCGCTCAAAGAGAATTGGGATTCCTACGGCGCGGGGCCGATTTCGCCCGCCGCGCTTGCTGCGGCTCGCGCCTTTCTGGACGATGCCCAAGTGGTCCCGTGTTCAAGCGGCGGCGTGCAGCTCGAATGGCACACGCTGGGCGGCGACGTAGAGCTGCAGTTCAACCCGGATGGGACCGCCGATTTTTTCGCTAGCAACGTCAGTGACCGTGACGAACTGGCTGAAGCCCAAGCGGCGCTCCGAGACGCCTGCCAGCGGGTGACGGACTACGAGAAAGAATGCGAGAACCACGTCAGCACCATCGAAATCTGGATAGCTAAGACTGCAAATGCCGAGGCTGCGCTGGCCGCCGCCGTCGAGCGCGAGAAGGGCTACCGGGAAGCGTTGGCGGCGGTGAAACAGCACGACGGCGAGGACGGGAAGCCCTGCTACTGCGACGAATCGCCCACCGGTGACAATGCCGAGAAGCGGGGCATCTGGGAGCACGAAGTGAAGTGCTTGAACGCGCGTGCCGCGCTGTCCCCCACCCCTCCGGAGGCCCAGCCGTGAGCCCGATGTGCGAGGTCTGTGGCGCGGAGCACGATCCCGATGGTGTGTGTACGGGCCAGATCATCGACTTGATGGCGGCGCTGAAAAAGAGTCTCCGGAAAGATGCGGAGAAAAAGGCTTCGGAGGCCACTCGTGAGTGAGCGACTACACTTCTGCGCGGCCAAAGGCTGCTGGGACTGTGAGGTCGAGCAGGCGCGGATTGCGATGGACTTCCCGAAGCTCACGCCGCTTCAACTTCAGGCGGTCCACGCTCGGCGCTACTTCGAGCAACGTGATCTCCGGCCCGGCGCGCGAGATGGAGGAAATGAATGACTGACCGTGCGGAGCCCGGGGACCCGCTGGACCTCCCACGCGCGAACACAGATCGCGAACTCTGGCGCGAGCGCCCCGGCGATTACTACGCGGATAGCATTCACGTCACCGAGCAGGGAGCGATCGGCGTCAATGTCGGCGGTCACGTCATCGTGCTCCCTGTGCGCGATTGGCACCGCCGCGCCGAGATGGTGGAGCACTTGGTGACGCGGGCGACCCGACTTGAGGAAACGAATGTCGAAGTCGTTCAGAAGTACGACGAGGCCGAAGCGGCGCTCCGAGACGCCCGCCAACGAGAGACCCAAGAAGAAGCTGCGCGCCGCGAAGATTTGGCGGACTTGGAAATCGCGCTTCAGCGAGCCGAGAAGGCCGAGGCTGCGCTGGCCGCCGCCGCCGAGCGAGAAGCCGAATGGAAAAAGTACGCGACTCACAAGCTCGGGTGCGCGGTCGGGAAGATGGTCCAAGCGCCCGGCGAATGGCCCGACACGTCCGGCTGGGTCAGCGCAGGAGAGCCTTGCAACTGCGGATTGGACGCTCTGCTGTCCCCCACCCCCACGGAGCCGCCCAAGTGAGCCGATTTGAGGATTCTGACGAAGGAACGATGCCGCTGGAACTGTTCCGGGCGAACGTGGACCGCGCCATCAAGGGCAAGCGCGGCCAGAAGGTGCTCCGCGAATTGCGCGAGGCGCTGCTGGCGCTCCCCGAGAAGAAGCTCGTCCAGAACGCCCTATGCGTGGCGCATCTCGATGACGACGACAACTGGGTGCCCGGGGGCTTCTGTGCGGTGGGCGCGCTCTCGCGCTTCCGGCGCCTGAAGGCCGGGGAGCCGCTGGAGAAAATCGTTGAGGCGCTGCGCCAAGACCCCGAAGAAGGTGACTATGAATACGAGACCGTCGCCGAGGGTCGCCGCCTCGGCATCGTGGAGTGCCTCGCTTTCGAGCTGGCCTATGTGAACGACGACGGGCTCGACCAGTGGCGCAAGGAAATCACGGACGAGGAGCGGTACGCGCGCTATCTCGCGTGGCTGGACGAGCACATTGTGGCGGGCTCTCCGGAGGCGGGATGAGCGAACCGACGGACACGGAGCGCCTGATGCGCGGGGAGTACGTCGTGTGGAATGGGAAGCTCTACGCGAGGTGCGAGGCGTGCGGCAAGCTGGTTCGCGCCGACAAGCCCTTGCTCGGCTCGCTGCATTTCTGTGTGGACTCTCCGGAGGCTCAGCCGTGAGCGAGCGACTCCACTTCTGCGCGGTCAAAGGCTGCTGGGACTGCGAAATGGAGCAGGCACGGATTGCGAGAGACTTCCCGAAGCTCACGCCGCTCCAACTTCAGGCGGTTCACGCTCGGCGCTACTTCGAGCAACGTGACTCGTCGGCGGGCTCTCCGGAGGCGGGGACGTGAGCCCCCAGCAGATCGTCGCCAAGGAGGAAGGCGGCGTGGTGCACCACTACCGGGAGGATGGCGAGTATCTCGGTACCTCCTGCGCGCGCTGTGGGAGTTCTGCGGAATCGCTCCCCTGTGGAAATTGTGATGACGGGATCATCGAGGACGACACTGACCCGCTCTGGGGCGTGGAAGTTCACGAGTGCGACTGGTGTATGGGGCGCGGCGGTTCTTGGCATTGCATTTCATCGCCCGAGTGGTGCGAGGCGAACCCGCTCCCCGGCAAGGAAGGCATCGAAAGTACGGCCCTCAATTCGCAGGCGTGGAGGGACTCGCTATGAGTCGGGGGTCTCTCTCTGGGGGGACGGGAGCGTGAGAACTAAGATTACTGAGGCGGTTTTCCGGAAGGCGCTAGACGATGAGGCCGAGGCCCGCGCCAAGCGTTCGGCTGAGGTTGCGAACGCTCTGGTGCGCGAGGTTGATGTACAGCGGCAGGTCACTGAGCTTCTACATTCCGTGGGGGCGTTTGTTGCGCGCACCAACCAAAATCGCGCCAGCCGCGTCTCCCCCGGCCTGCCCGATGTGATCGCTCTGTTGCCCCGCCGCTTGGGGGTGCTCTTCGTCGAGGTGAAAGCCGCGAAGGGGAAGCAATCGGATGCCCAGATTCTCTTTCAAGCGCGGTGCGAGCAAGCGGGGGAGCCGTACATTCTCGGAGGGGTGGCGGAAGTGACCGCCTACTTGGAAAGCGTCGGTATCCTCTTATGAATCTGAGACTTCGGCTGTGGGATGTGATCGTGACGGAGCTGGATCGGCGGTTCCTGCTCTGGTTCTTCCTCACGGTCGGGGCGTTCGTGCTCGGCTGGTTCGTCCTGTGAGGTTCGAGGCCCAGCGGGGGGCGAGTGCCCGCCAGCTCGCCGTTCCGGAAACCCGCCTCTGCCCCTATTGCCACCAGCCCTTCTTGGCGCGCGATCCCCAGACGGTGAAGTGCAAGAAGCCCCAGTGTAGGCGGGAATACAAGAAGCGCATCGCGCGGACCTATGCGGACAAACATGGGTTGTATCAGCCGCGCGAAACGGCGCCGGCCTTGAAAACCGCCTGTGACGCGTTGGAAGCCCAGCTGACTGCTGAAAACCGCCCCCACTGGCGGGCAATCATCGAGGCGTTCACAACCCCCAACGTTCCGGGCTATCGCGATTTAGGGTGGTTGACGCGGGCCTGTGTGACAGCGAAGCGGCACTTGACGTGAAAAACCCCGCCCTAGGCTAGCGGCGGGGCTCCCTGGGCTCTTACCACCAGGGACTTAGTCACAGACCTCAGCCCGATTCTCGGCCGCCCGATGGACCAAGCCGCGCCACGTATGCCACCGGGAGTCGGCGCCGCCAATGATCGGGCTCGTGGAATCGGAGCACGCTTCGAGATACGCGCCGTATCGGGCGGGGACCACGGCGGGCCAAGACTCGCGCGGGGCGTTGTAGTGCGTTCCCACGGCATCCCGCACCCGCTTCAGGAATTCTGCCGACAACTCGCGCCGTGTAAAGATAAAATCGGTGAGAATACGCTTCCCGTTCAGGTCCACCCGACGAGAGCTCTTTAGGTCGATCATCCCATCAAACGAGGAGCCTTCGAGACCCTTGACGAGCGAATCCACGAGCCCGGCGGTTGGGCCATCAGTCCAAGAAATGTCGATACTGGACCCGCCAGCGTACGAATTCGAGCGCACCGAGAACCTGCACCGGGGAAAGCGTGCCTTGAGGATCTGACGGAGATGCTTGGCCAGCTCCGGCGTGGAGAGGTATTCCGTCTGCTTGGTCGGGAACTGAAGGACTGCGGTCATATGGTACCTCACGGTAAGAGCGTAAGGGAACTTGCGGACGAGTGTACGATAGGGATTTCGCCCCACGGGAACAGAGAACGGAACCCGAAGGAATTGTCAGGAAATCGCCCCTTGACGCCAGCCTGATTATGCAGAATCTTGCAGTACCCCTGCCAAGGCTCTCGCATGTCCTGGTTCTACGGCAAGATCCTTGAACTCGTGATCCTCGCCGTCTGCTGCGCCGGCTCCTACGCCATCGGCTACCGTCAAGCGAAGCGTGGCCTGCCTGAAATCCCCCAGCAACCCTCGCTCTAATGGCCGCTACGAAGCGGCACTTGACGCACTAGAAGTCGTCTCGCATGTTGTTGCTCCGTGGGATTCCCCGCACTCTCCACGGCCCTCTATGACCAAGCCCGCGCCTTAGTCCGGCAAGGGCTCCCCCAAGTCGTCGTCGCCAAACAACTCCGCATCTCCCGTTTCTCCGTCATGCGGGCGCTTCGCTCCACTGCCCGGCGTCACTGTGGTGCCTATGTCACGCCTCTTGACGCCATCAGCAACACCCCCCCATCCCTTCCCACATGCCCCTCTCCCTCAAACAGCAGGCCTTCGTTGACGCCTATCTGAAAGAGCCCAACGGCACAAGAGCCGCAGTCGCCGCAGGTTACAGCCCCAAAACTGCTATGCAGGCGGGCTCCAGGCTGTTGAGGTCAGTTAAGGTGCAGGAAGCCCTCCTCGCGCAGACCAAGCGGACCTCTGCGGTCGCCCAAGTCGATGCCGCTTGGGTGCTCCAAGAGCTCCAGGCGCTCTATCAGCAAGCCAAGGATGCCCAGGATCACGGACCGGCGGCCAAGTGCCTGGAACTCCTCGGCAAGCATCTCGTCCTCTTCACGGAGAACCATCGGATCACGGTCGCGCCCTCGGAAGTGGAATCCCGGCTCCGGGCAATCTTTGAGCGCAACTAACTTCGACTGGAAGTCTCGCTGGGCCACCATGCGCCCCGAGGAGAAAGCCGAAGTGCAGGCCCTCCTCGCCCAACTTCCCCCCCAGGACTTCAGGGGCTTTGTCCGGTCGGTGAAGCCGAGGTTCCAGTGGTTTCCCCATGCGGCGTTGCTCGGGGATGCCTTTGAGCGCATTGTTGCGGGGCAACTCAAGCGGCTCATGGTGTTCATGCCCCCACGCCTCGGGAAGTCCGAAACGATCTCTCGGCTCGGCTCGGCTTACTTCCTCCGCCGGCATCCCGATCAGTTCGTGGGGCTCTGTTCCTACTCCGCCGAACTCGCCTATGTGCTCTCCCGGAATGCCCGAGGCTATTACAAAGACGAGGCGTTGCTCGCCGTAGACTCCCAAGCAGTCAAGCATTGGGAAACGGGCCATGGAGGCGGGCTGTGGGCGGCAGGGGTGGGGGGATCCATCACGGGCAAAGGGTTTCACCTGGGCATCATCGACGATCCGATCAAGAATGCCGAGGACGCGGCCTCCCAGCTCATCCGCCAGAAGCAAGCCGACTGGTACGACTCGACCTTTGTGACGCGGGCGGAGCCCAATGCAGCGATCATCCTGATCTGCACCCGTTGGCACGAACAGGATCTGGCC
>Ga0207663_10000086_pt1 | contig 44126 bp, 42 predicted proteins | sample LARL53metaG_FD_184346 | JGI IMG/M metagenome (GOLD analysis project Ga0207663, IMG submission 184346) | Corn, switchgrass and miscanthus rhizosphere microbial communities from Kellogg Biological Station, Michigan, USA - LAR L5-3 metaG... | ecosystem: Host-associated > Plants > Roots >...
ATCGCCTCGATCCGTGAGCTCGCCGACATGACGAACCTGCTGGCGCTGAACGCAGCGATCGAGGCCGCCCGGGCGGGGAAGCACGGCAAGGGATTCGCGGTCGTCGCGGATGAGGTGCGCCGGCTGGCAGAGCAGAGCGCGAGTGCCGCCGTCGAGGCGGGCGATCTGGTGCAAGACATCCACCGCCAGGTCGGTGAGGTCGTCGAGCAGATGCGGCGCGGGCAGGTGAACGTGGGGGGCGTGGAAGAGCTGTCGTCGGCGGCCTTGCAGGCCCTGGACGCGATCGTGGCCGCGACGGCCGAGGCCACCTCGCATGCCCAACGCATCGCCGCCGCGGCGGGTGAGCAGGACAAGGCGTTCGGCCGGCTCCGCGAGCGGATCCACGCCGTCGCCCAGATCGCGGGGAAGAATCGCGCCGAGGCGGACGATGTGGCGACGCGTGCGGACGAAGCCGCGCGCGGGCTCACCGACCTGGAGCGCGCCACACGGGAGCTCGGGGATGTCGCCGCCATGCTGCGGGAGCTGACGCGCGGCTTTGCCAGCATCGCCTAGCCCGTTTACCATTCTCCCGTGGCCAAGCGGGAACGGGTGTACGTGGCGCTCGGGTCGAACATGGGCGATCGCGCGGCGCATCTGGCGTACGCGCGCGACCGGCTCGCGGGCCTCCCGGACAGTCGCCTGCTGAAGGCATCCCGCGTCGAGGAAACCGCCCCCCTTGGGCCGGTGCCGCAAGGCCCCTACCTGAACCAGATGGTCCTGCTCGAGACGACACTCGAGGCGGGGACGCTGCTCGATCACCTCCATGCCATCGAAGCCGAGCGCGGGCGAGAGCGGCGTGTGCGGTGGGGCCCCCGCACGCTCGACCTGGATATCGTTCGGTACGGCGACCGCGTCGTGCGGCTGCCGGACCTGACCATTCCTCATCCCGGCCTCCCGGAGCGCGACTTCTGGCAGCGGGAACTGGCCGAGCTCGACGCCCCCAACCCGGCTACGTCTCGGACGGAGCCCGCCCGTGGCTGACGAGCGAAAGCCCGTCACGGTACACGAGCTGCTGAGCATGAAGCAGCGGGGCGAGCGCATCGTCGTCCTGACCTGCTACGACACCCTCTTCGCCCGGCTGCTGGACGGCGCGGGGGTGGACATCCTGCTCGTCGGAGATTCGGTGAATCAGGTGCTCGCGGGCGCCGACAGCACCCTCTCCGCTACGCTGGACCAGATGATCTATCACACCCGGATCGTGCGGCGCGGCGCCACGCGCGCCATGGTGGTGTGCGACATGCCCTTCCTTACATACCAGGTGTCCCGCGAAGATGCGATCCGCAACGCGGGCCGGGTGATGCAGCAGACGGGGTGCCAGGCCGTGAAGCTCGAGGGTGGCGCCCCTATCGCGGAGACGACGCGCGCCCTCGTCGAGATCGGGATTCCGGTCATGGGGCACCTCGGCCTCACGCCGCAGTCGGTCCACGCACTCGGCGGATACCGTGTGCAGGGTCGTGACGAGCAGTCGGCCGGGCGGCTGAAGGCGGACGCGGCGGCGCTCGAGCAGGCCGGCGCGTTCGCGATCGTGCTCGAGCTCGTGCCCGCCCCACTCGCGTCCCAGATCACCAAGGCATTGACGATTCCCACAATCGGCATCGGCGCCGGCCCCGCGTGCGACGGTCAGGTCCTGGTGCTCCCGGACATGCTCGGGTTGAACGAGCAGTTCACTGCGAAGTTCGTGAAGCGATATGCCGCCCTCGCGGAAGATGTTCGCGAAGCGGTCACTCTCTATGCGGCCGAGGTACGCGAGGGCCGCTATCCCGGACCCGAACACTCGTTTCCAAAATGACCGACCTGTCCCGACGGGAAGTGATCGAGATGTTGAGCGCCGTGGCGTTGGCTCCCCTCACCTCCGACGCGTACGCGTCGTCGCGCGACGGCGCAGGCCCGGGGTTCCGGATTCGCACCATCACCGCCGGGATCAACCTGCGCAGCGCGACCGAGCCGGAGCCGGTCGAAGCCGCATTGGCCTTTCTCAAGCGGGCGAAGCGCGCCGTGGCCGATGCCGGCTACGAGGTACAGACCACGCGCATCGCCACGCAGCCGTTTCTCGAGGAGGCGGCACCGCGCGCGCGGGCCGACGCACTTCCGGCCCTCCAGGCGCTCGACCGTACGGTCGTGGCGGAGGGCGTGCTGCTGAGCATCGGTCCGGCGCTCGCCCCCGACGGCAACGACCCGGATTTCGGCTCATGGGCGTCGGAGCTCGCCCGTTCGACGAAGAACGTCAGCTTCAGCGTGCGGGTCGCGTCGCCGGACCGCAGCGCGTCACCTCGCGGCGTCACCGCCGCGGGCGACGCGATGGTGGCCATCGCGCGGTCGACGGCCGGCGGGATCGGCAACTTCCGGTTCGCCGCCGCGGCGAACGTTCCGGCCGGGACACCGTTCTTTCCCGTCGCCTATCACCACGGCTCGGAGACCGTGGCGGTCGGCCTCGAGTCCCCCCCGCTCCTCGCCGCCGCGTTCGCCGGCGCGAACACGCTCGCGGAGGCGAAGCAGCGGCTGACGGCGGCGCTCGAGACTCGCCTACGTCCCATCGAGCAGCTGGTGCGAGACGCCGCGCGTCGGGACGAGCGGGGCTACGGGGGGATCGACGTCTCGCCGGCGCCTGGGAAGGACGCCAGCATCGGGGCCGCCATCGAGACGCTCACGGGCGTCCCGTTCGGCAGCGCATCGACCCTCGCCGGCTGCGCCGCGATTACCGATGTCCTCAAGAACTTGAAGATCAAGACGTGCGGGTACTCCGGGCTCATGTTGCCCGTTCTGGAGGATCCGGTGCTGGCACAGCGGGCTTCCGAAGGGCGATTCACCGTCCGCGACCTGCTCCTCTATTCCACCGTGTGCGGCACGGGCCTCGATGTCGTCCCGGTGCGTGGGGACGTGGGCGCGGATGAACTGGCCGCCCTGATCGCCGATGTCGCCGCCCTCTCCACCAAGCTGCGCAAGCCGCTGTCCGCCCGGCTGTTCCCCGTGCCGGGGAGAAAGGTCGGCGAGGTCGCACGTTTCAGCGATCCCTATCTGACCGATTGCGTGGTCATGAAGGCGGAGTAGAGCGCCACGCTCGAGATCGCCAAGCCGGGCGACGTGCGAGCCTGGTCGCGCACCGAGCGCGGCCGAGGCCGTCGCATTGGCTTCGTCCCGACGATGGGGTTCCTGCACGAGGGACACCTGCGTCTGGTCGACCGCGCCCGGGAGGTCGCCGACCGCGTGGTGATGAGCATCTTCGTCAATCCGCTGCAGTTCGGGCCACGCGAAGATTTCGGCTCGTATCCGCGCGACCTGGCACGAGACCGGCAGCTCGCCACGGAGCGCGGCGTGGACTGCCTGTTCGTCCCGTCGGGCGAGGCCATGTACCCGACCGAACCAGTGGTGCGCGTCCTGGGCGGGCCCATGGCCGACACGCTCGAAGGAGCCGTTCGACCGGGGCATTTCACGGGAGTGCTCACGGTCGTCGCCAAACTGCTGCACCTGGTCGAGCCGGACGTCGCGGTCTTCGGCCGGAAGGATTTTCAGCAGGCGACGCTCGTGCGACGCATGGCGGCCGACCTCGATTTCCCATGCGACATCGAGATCGCGCCCACGGTACGCGAGCTCGACGGCCTCGCGCTCTCGTCGCGCAACGTCTACCTGAAGGGCGACGACCGCCGCGCGGCGCTCGCGCTGTCGCGCGCGCTCCGCGCCGTGGAGCAGGCATGGCGTGGTGGTGAGGCCGATCCTCGAGCCCTCGAGCGCCGAGGCCTGGACGTCCTGGCGGCGCCGGGCGTGACGCCCGAATACCTCGCGCTCGTCGACGCGCAGCTCCATCCCGTCGCCCGCGTCGACGCCAAGACGATCGTGGTTGTAGCCGCCAGGGTCGGCGACACCAGGCTCATCGACAACGTGATATTGGGAGAGGGAATCGCGAACGACGTGTCGGTCCGCACGGCCGGGAAGGACTGATCTGGCGCTCCCACCCTGGGCGGTCGTGACCCCGGAGCGCCGCGCCCACATCGAGCGCGTCGCCGCGCTGCTGTCGGCGTGGGCGATGGCGCGCGCGACGCCCGACGCGGAGCGGGCGCGCTGGCTCCGGGCCGGGTGGCTGCACGATGCGCTGCGCGACGCCCCCGCGGCGAACGAGCTCGCGCATGGCCCCATGGCGGCGGAGCGGGCGGCACACGACGGCGAGACCGATCAAGGCGTCCTCGATGCCGTTCGCTATCACTCGATCGGTTACGCCGGGTGGGACGACGTCGGCAGGATGCTCTACCTGGCGGACTACCTGGAGCCCGGTCGCACGTTCGACCAGGACCTGCGCCGCGCCCTCGCCGCGCGCGTGGCGGAGGAACGCGACGCCGTCCTCAAGCAGGTGGCGGCGCGTCGGATCTCCCGGATCATCGATGAACGCTGGCCCCTCCCACGCGAGACGGCGGACTTCTGGAGCTCCCTCGTCGGGTACTGATCCCTCTCGCGATCCTCGCGGCTGCGGCGGGAGGGGCGTGCCGGGGTGACCGGAACGCCTCGGCGAGCCTCCCGATCCCGGGCGAGAACGGCCCCCACATCACCGTCGAAGTGCTGAACGCCACTGGCAAGCCCGGCCTTGCCAAGATCGGGACCCGCCTGCTGCGCCACGCGCGCATCGACGTGGTGGCGTTCAGGAACGCACCGGACTCGGTCCGTGGAGGAATCCTCGATTCGACCCGGGTGGTCGTGCGCCGCGGGGACTCGGGCGTCGGCGAGAGGATCCGTCGCGCCTTGGGGGTGGGCCGGGTAACTGTGCAGCTCGACAGCGCCCGGCTACTCGACGCCAGCGTGTTCCTGGGGGTGGATTTTGCGCCGACGCGCCTCGAGTTCCACCCGTAACTGCCCGCACGCCGCGCTGATATCCAGACCGCGGCTGCGGCGCAGCACCGCCTCCACCGTGTGACGCTTCAGCCGGCGCTCGAACGCGAGCATCTGGCTCCGCGGGCTGGGCGAGAGGTCCGGGGCGCCGCCGGGGTGCAGCGGTAGCAGGTTCACGAGCGCGCCGAGCGGCCGCGCCAGCTGGGCGAGTCGGTCCGCCTGCTCCAATCCGTCGTTCTGTCCTCCGATCAGCACGTACTCGAGGGTGACGCGCCGGCGGAATTGTTTGAGCGCGCTCAGGACCTGCGGGAGCGCGTACTTCTTCTCGATCGGCATCAGCTCGTGCCGCAGGTCGGGTGTCGGCGCGTGTAACGACAGCGCGAGCCGGAACTGCTCGGGGCGGGCAGCGAGCTTCGCGAGCGCCGGGACGATGCCGATGGTCGAGACCGTGATGTGGCGCGCCCCGATGCCGAAGCCGTCCGCACCGTTGAGGATGGTGAGAGCGGCGTCCACCGATTCCCAGTTGAGGAGCGGCTCGCCCATCCCCATGAACACCACGTTGGTGGGGGTGAGGGCAGGGTCGAGCAACACGACCTCGCGAACCTGCGCAACGATTTCCGCGGTGCTGAGGTTGCGCCGGAAGCCCATGCGCCCAGTGGCGCAGAATACGCAACCCAGCGCGCAGCCGACCTGAGACGAGATGCACAGGGTGCGGCGCTTCCCCTCGGGGATGAGGACCGACTCGACCGCTTCGCCGTCGCCCAGGTCCCAGAGATATTTCTCCGTGGCGTCCTTCGATACTTGGCGGGCGGTGAGCTTTAGCCGACGCAGCGGGAACGCGGCCTGGAGATCGCGCCTCAGAGCTGCGGGCAGCTCCGTTGCCTCCTCCCACGACCCGACGGGCCGTCTCCAGAGGCGAGGCAGGATCTGTTTCGCTCGGTAGGCGGGCTCGCCGCGCTCGGCGAGCCACGTCGTCACCGCCAGCCGAGCCTGGTCGGGCGTCAGATTCAGCGGATCTGCCACGTAAGTGCCCTCTGGGGAATGCGTTGCATGTCGCAGGTAACTTAACTATCTTCAACCGCTTACGACACTTGGGCCATCGTGCGCCTGTCCGAGCTGCTGACTCCCGCCCGCATCCGAGTCCCCCTACGTGCGACCAACAAAGAGGGGGTCCTCCGAGAATTGGTGGACGTGGTGGCCGTTGGGAACGGGGGCCCGTCGGACGAGGTCCTCGGGGCCATTCTGGAGCGCGAACGACAGTTTCCCACCGGTATCGGATACGGCGTGGCCGTTCCGCATGGCAAGACGCCGGCCCTGACCTGTCTCATGGTCGCCGCCGGCACGACGCCCATGCCGGTGCCCTATGAAACGATCGACGGCCAACCGGTGCGGCTCTTCTTCCTGCTGGCGGGGCCGGAATCCGCCGCGGGCGCGCATGTGAAGGCCTTGAGCCGCATTTCGCGCCTCGTGCGCCGCGAGCCGGTCCGAGGGAAGCTCTTGAGCGCCCGCACGCCCGAAGAATTCTACCGAGTGCTATGCGACGCGGAGGCTCCATAACGACCGTCAGCGGAACGTCCCGGCGGACACACCGGTGCGGTGAGCTGCGCGCGGAGCATGTCGGGCAGCGGGTCCGCTTGGGCGGCTGGGTGCACCGCCGGCGTGATCTCGGGGGCATCGTGTTCGTCGATCTGCGGGACCGGGCAGGCATCGTCCAGGTCGCCATCGGACCGGGCGCCCCCGAGGAGGTACGGCGCATCGCGGGCGGGCTCTCGAGCGAGAGCGTGGTGGAGGTCGAGGGACAGGTCACGGCGCGCCCCGCAAATATGAAGAACCCGGAGCTCGCGACGGGCGACGTCGAGGTTCAGGCGACCAAGCTCGTGGTGGTCGGCCCCGCGGTGACGCCGGCCATTCCGGTCGCGCGCGGCAAGGGTGAGGAACTGCCGGCGGAGGAGCTGCGCCTCAAGTATCGTCTCCTGGACCTGCGTCGCCCCGAAATGCAGGCGAATCTCATCCTGCGTCACCGCTTGCTGCAGCGGGCCCGGCGCACCCTGTCCGAGCTGGGGTTCCTCGAGATCGAGACACCGATCCTCACCAAGCCGACGCCGGAGGGAGCGCGCGACTACCTGGTGCCGTCGCGCGTGCACCCCGGGGAGTTCTACGCGCTCCCCCAGTCGCCGCAGATCTACAAGCAGCTCCTGATGGTAGCCGGCTTCGATCGCTACTTCCAGATCGCGCGCTGCTTCCGTGACGAAGACTTGCGCAACGACCGTCAACCCGATTTCACGCAGATCGACCTCGAGGCCTCGTTCGTCGGAATGGAGGACGTGCTCGGCTATGTGGAGACCGTGCTGGTCGATCTCTGGGAAGAGGGCGCGGAACAACGGATCGCGCGGCCGTTCCCGCGGATGACCTGGCGCGAAGCCATGGAGCGCTACGGCACCGATAAGCCCGACCTGCGGTACGACCTGCCGATCGTCGACTGGACCGCGCAGGTCAGGCCGCTCGGGGTGCCGTTCTTCCAGTCGGCGTTGAAGGATGGCGCCCGCGTGCGCGGCCTCGCGGTCAGAGGGGGCGGCGCCCTGTCGCGCAAGGACGTGGACCAGCTCGCCGATGCCGCGAAGCAATTGGGTGGCGTCGGGCTCGCGTGGGTGAAGCGACAGGGCGAGCAGATCTCGGGCTCGGTCGCGAAGCATTTCACGGCCGACGCGCTCGGGACGATCGGCGTGGGCGACGGTGACGCGGGGCTCATGACCGTCGGGCCGGACCGTGTCACCTCTCCCGTACTCGATCGGGTGCGGCGCGAAGTGATCCACCGGCTCGGCGTGAAGCCGAAGAGCGCCCACGCGTTCACCTGGGTGGTGGACTTCCCGCTCTTCGAGCCCGACCCCGAGACGGGGCAACCGGTGTTCGCCCACCATCCGTTCACGTCCCCGCACCCGGACGACGTCGCCCGGCTCGACACAGACCCGTTCTCGTGCCGCGCCCTTCACTATGACGCGGTCTATAACGGGAACGAGCTCGGATCGGGCTCCATCCGGATCACAGACCCCGCGGTGCAGCGCAGGGTGTTCGCGCACCTGGGATTGTCGCCGGCCGACATCGATGCGCGCTTCGGGTTTCTGTTGAACGGGCTCCAGGCGGGCGCGCCGCCCCATGGCGGATTCGCGATCGGGTTCGATCGCGTCGTCATGCTCCTCGCCGGCGCGGGGAGCCTACGCGACGTGATCGCTTTTCCGAAGACGACGACGGCCCGCGCGCTGTTCGAGGGCGCGCCGGCGCCGGCGAATCCAGCCGACCTGGCGGCGCTCCACATCGAGGTGAGGCCATGAGTGACGACGTCACGCACCGGCTTTCGACCGAAGGCGTGGATCCCCTCATGCTCGCGGGCGTGAACGACGGCAATTTGGTCCAGCTGGCGAAGCGGCTCAGCGTGCGCGTTTCGCTCCGAGGTGACACCCTGATGTTGCAGGGGTCGCTCGCCGCGGTCGAGCGCGCCACGTCCGTGGCGCAGGCACTGGTGGACCTCGCCCGCATGGGGGAGACGCTCGACGTGGGCGACGTCGATCGCCTCGTCAGCGACGAAGGCCACCAGCCGCCCGGCGAGAAGACGGAAGGCGACACCCGGATCATCCTGCCCGGCCTGCGCCGCGTGATCCAGGCGAAGACGGCGGGGCAGGGGGACTATCTCAAGGCCATCGCCGGGCACGACATCGTGATCGGCATCGGCCCCGCGGGCACCGGGAAGACCTATCTCGCCGTGGCGGCGGCCGTCGACGCGCTTTCGCGCAAGCGCGTCCGGCGCATCGTGCTCGCCCGCCCGGCGGTCGAAGCGGGCGAGAGCCTTGGCTTCCTCCCCGGCGACCTCCACGAAAAGGTCGATCCGTACCTGCGCCCGCTCTACGACGCGCTCGAGGACATGATGCCGCGTGACCGCGTCCAGAAGGCCATCGACAGCCGGACGATCGAGATCGCGCCGCTCGCCTACATGCGCGGCCGTACTCTCTCGGACGCCTTCGTCATTCTGGACGAGGCCCAAAACGCCACGGGCATGCAGATGAAGATGTTTCTCACGCGCCTCGGTGTGAACTCACGCGCGGTGATCACGGGCGACAAGACGCAGATCGACCTCGCGAACCGCGAAGACTCCGGGCTCCTCCAGGTGGAGCGCATCCTGCCCGGCATCGAGGGCATCGCCTTCTGCTACCTCGGCGACACCGACGTCGTCCGGCATCGGCTGGTCCGGGACATCATCCGGGCCTACGCCGAGGACGTACAGGGCTGATATGAGACTGCCGTCGAAGCAGCAGCTGGAGTATCACGGCAGCCGCTGGGCGTGGGTGCCGGGCCTGGCGCTGCTCGCCTATCTCGTCTTCCCCTCGAGCGCCACGAATGTCGAGCCGCTCGCGGTGGGAGCGCTGGCGGACCGGGACGTGGTCGCCCCGTTCACGTTCCCCGTCAACAAATCGGACCAGGAGCTCGCGCGGGAGGCGGAGGAGCTCGCGGGCACTGTCAAGCCGATCTATCAGTTTCAGGACCGCGCGCTGGACAGCGCACGGACCGCCATGCTGGCGTTTTTCTCGAGCATCGAGACGGCGGCCGATCAGGGCGGCGCCGCGGCCATCTCACAGGCAGCCAAGGTGCAGGGGTTCGCGCTGAGCGCGCCCGAGGCCGGGTACCTCGCCAAGGGCGGCAAGCGGCACGCCCTCCAAAAGTCGCTGACCGAGCTCTTCGACCGCACGCTCGTCCTGGGCGTCACGGGCCCGGGCATCCTGCAGGTGGAGCAGTCCTCGGATCTGATCGTTCGCCGACGATCGGGCGAGCAATCCGTGGCCCGCGATCAGGTGCTGTCGTACGCCCAGTATCTCGCGCGCGCGCGCGCGGTGCACCCGGACAAGGGGTCGAGCGTCGGTGACCAGCTGTACGTGCGCCTGTCCGGACACTTTTTCCGGCCCACCCTCGTGCCCAACACGCTCGAGACCGAGCGCCGGCGTGACGAGCTGCGCCGCAGCGTCGACCCCAGCAAGTACATCGTGCGCGCCGGCGACCGGATCGTCGGCGCTCGCGAGGTCGTGACGAATGAGGCGCACGAGAAGCTCGCTGCCCTCCACGCGGACCTGGTGCGACGAGGCGCGGCGACCAGCCGCTCCCTGGGCGGCGTGCTCGGTCCGGTGCTGCGCGACTCCTTGATCCTCGGGATCTTTTGGGTGCTGATGATCTTCTACCGGCGGGAGACGTATCACGAACGCCGGCAGGTGGCGCTCATCGGCGGGCTCTTCGGACTCGTGTTGGTCGAAGCGGCCGTCATGGCCCATTTCGTTCCGGGGCACCCCGAGATCGCGATCCTTCCCTTCATGGCGATGATGCTCAGCGTCCTGTTCAACGGGCGCGTGTCGATGATCGGCGCCATGATCGTCTCCATCGTGATCGGCCAGCAGCCGGTGTTCCACGACATCCCCGCGCTGTTCCTGTGCGTGGTCGGTGGCGTGACTGCCGCCCTGTCCGTCCGAACCATGCGGAGTCGCAGCAACTTCTACGTTCCGGTATTAATCATCGCCCTCGGGTATCTCGCCGGCGCCTTCGCGCTCGGCCTCGCCGGCAGCTGGACGGTCCTCGAGATCGCGCTGCGCGGCGTATGGGGCGCCGCGAACGGGCTCGTGTCAGCCGGCCTGACGTTCTTCCTGCTGCCGGTCGCGGAATCGATCACTGGAATCACGACGGACCTGACGCTGCTCGAGCTGTCGGATCCGAGCCGGCCCTTGCTGCGGCGACTCTCGCTCGAGGCGCCGGGCACGTACGCGCACTCGGTGGCCATGGCGAACCTCGTGGAGGCCGCTTGCAACCGGGTGGGCGCCGACGGCTTGCTGGGCCGGGTGGGCTGCTACTACCACGACATCGGGAAGATCAACAACCCGCAATATTTCGTCGAAAACCAGACGCGCGGAAACAACCCGCACGATCGCCTCAAGGCCTTCCAGTCGGCGCAGATCATCAAGGCACACGTGACCGATGGGCTCGTGCTGGCACGCGAAGCGCGCCTGCCGGACGCTGTCGCGGCGTTTATTCCGGAGCATCACGGCACGACGGAAATCACGTACTTCCTCGACCGCGCGAAGAAGAGCGGGGACGGCGGCTCGCCCCAGCCGGGGGATTACGCCTATCCGGGCCCCAAGCCGCATTCGGCGGAAACGGCGATCACGATGCTCGCCGATTCCGTCGAGGCGGCCCTGCGCGTGCTCGAGGATCTGACGCCGAAGAAGATCGAAGAAGTCATCAATCACATCGTGCGCAACAAGCTGAACGCAGGCCAGCTCGATGAAGCGCCGATGACGCTGCGGCAGATCGACCAGGCCAAACAGGAGTTCGTGCGCATCATCAGCGGCATGTACCACAATCGCATCGACTACCCGGAGTCCAGCGGTGGCATCACGGCGACCTGGCAGCCCGCGGCCAAGGCATGAGCCGCCGGCCCGGCTCCGGCGCGCGACGGACCGGGTACTCGCCTGGGAAGGCGCCGGAGGGACCGCGCGGGTCGAGCTGACCCTGCTCGATGCCGCGGCGATGCGGCGCCTGAACCGGCGCACCACGGGTCGCCGCGGCCTGACCGACGTCATCGCGTTCGCGCTGCCGCAACCCGATGGCACGCTGCTCGGGGACGTGTACGTCTGTCCGGCGGCGGCGAACCAATGGGTGAACGGGGGGCGGGGCCGAGGGAAGAGGGAGCACCGTGGGATGGACGAGGAACTGCTCCGGCTGGTCGTGCACGGCACGCTGCACGTGCTCGGCTACGACCACCCCGAAGGGTCGAGCCGAACGCGGTCGGCGATGTGGCGCCGGCAAGAGCGGTATGTCCATCGTCTGGTCCGGCGGGCGCCATGACCTTCACCGGCGCCGCGCTCACGCTGGGTGCCGCCCTCGTCGCGGGGGTGGCCGCGCTCTGGGCCGGCCTTCTGGCGTTGGGCGAGGAGGCGGCCGTCGGTGAAGCGCTTCACACCATGGGCGACGCGCCGACCACCGGCGGAGGTCGCGTGCCGTTGCACCGCGGCCTGTACGTCGCGCGCCTGGCGTTGCTCGTCCTCGGCGCCGTGGCCGCGGCGGAAGCCCTGGACTGGTGGCGCCGCCCCTGGGGGGAAGCGCTCGGCGGGTGGGCCGTCGCGGTCGGCTTTCTCTTCGTCGTGGGTGACGCGCTGCCGCGGAGCCTGGCCCGCGTCGCGCCCGAAGTCGCGGCTCTGGCGCTGACGCTGGCCCGTCGTACGCTCGCGCCCTTCGGGCCGCTGTTCTGGCTGCTGGGCTGGGTGGACCGCGGGCTGCACGGCCTCGTCTCGACGCGTCGCCCGCTCGAGCCAGATCTGGGCGTGGCGCAGCGCGACATGCTGCTCGGCGTCTTCACGCTGGCCGATACGCGGACCGACGAGGTCATGACGCCCCGACTGGACATGATCGCCGTGGATGTGGCCGCCCCGCTCGACGATGTGCTCGAGGCGTTCCACCAGAGCGAGCATACGCGCCTGCCCGTCTACGACGGCACCCCGGATAACATCGTAGGGATCGTGTTCGCGAAGGACCTCGTACCCCTCGCGATGGGTCTCACCGATGCGAGCGGCGCGGCCGGTCCCCGCTGGCAGGCCGTGGTGCGGCCCGCCTCGTACGTGCCGGAAGGCAAGACGCTCGACAGCCAGCTGCACGATTTCCAGCGCGGGCCCGCGCATCTCGCGATCGTGGTCGACGAATTCGGCGGCACGGCCGGCCTCCTCACGCTCGAGGACATCCTCGAAGAGATCGTCGGCGACATCAAGGACGAGCACGACGTGGGGGAGGCCCCGTCGATCCGGCAGGACGGCGACCGGTACTGGGTCGACGGCCGGGTAACGCTGGACGATCTCTCGCACGCCCTTGGGCGGAGCTTCGAGCACCCCGAAGTCTCAACGGTGGGAGGACTGGTCTATTCCGTGCTCGGCCGCGTGCCGCGAGCGGGCGATGAGCTGACCCTCGACGGCTATCGAGTGGTCGTGGAGCGTGTGGACCGTCGCCGCGTGATGCGCGTGCTGGTGCAGAGGCAATCATGATGCTGCCGCTCTTGTTGCTCATCGGCGCCCTGGCCCTCGCCGTGACCTCCGCGGCCGTCGGCGTGGCAGCGGCGGCCGTCAGCCAGCTCGAGCTGACGCGCTGGGTCTCGTACAAGCTTCGTGGATCCGGTGGTGCCGCGGGCGTGCTCGAGAATCCCGGCCGGGTGCTCGCCACGGCGAACGCGCTCACGACCGTCGGGACACTCTGTGCGGCCGCCGTGATCCCGGCGCTGCTCGCTCGGACGACGCCCACGGTGCTCGGGGTGTTTACCGTCGCCCTCGGGGTGCCCCTGCTCGTGAGCGCGGCGTACTTGGTGCCGCGGGTGGTGGGCCGGCGGTGGGCCGAGCCGATCGTGGCCCATGCCGCGCCCCGGCTCGAGACCCTTGGCAAGCTGTTCGCGCCCTTCGTGCCCTGGCGCGACCCGTCGCGGCGCACGACGCTCGCAGCCGTGTTGACGAGCGCGGACACCCAAGCTTTAGCGTCGGCCGATGAAATGGCGGTCGTGTCGGGTGTGCTGGCGTTCGCGGACCGACCCGTGCGCGAGCTGATGACTCCGCGCACCTCGATCGTCGCGATCCCCGAGGGGTTGCTCGCCGCGGAAGCCGCGCACGTGGCCCTGCAATCGGGCTACAGCCGATATCCCGTGTATCGGGGGTCCCTCGACGAGGTGGTCGGGGTCGCCCACGCGTTCGACCTGCTGCGCCTGTCGCCGGAAGCACCGATCCCCGTGCACCCTGCGCTCGTCGTGCCGGGGACGACGCGGGCAGCCGACTTGATGCTCGAGATGCAACGCGGCCGCAGCCACCTCGCAGTCGTCCTCGACGAGTTCGGTGGAACGGCCGGCCTCGTGACCTTCGAGGATCTCCTGCGAGATCTCGTGTCCGAGATCTTCGAGCCGGCAGAACCGTCGGCGGCCGCCGAGGCGCCGGCCCGCATCGTGGAGCTCGAGGGCAGCGCGCCCGCCAGCCGGCTCGAAGAGACCCTTGGCGTGACCCTCAACGTCCCCGGGGTCCAGACGGTCGGCGGCCTGTTGGTGCACACGCTGGGCCGCATTCCGCGGCCGGGGGAGCGGTTCGCGCTCCACGGGCTCGAGTTCGACATCCTCGCCGCGACGGCGACGCGGGTCGAGCGCATCGCCGTGCGTCCCGGACCGGTCCGGACGGTACTCCTGGAACGCGTCGAAGAGCGCCCATGAAGTCCCACCCATCGCACGGTTACCTTGCATGAGCGTGGAGCGCATCCTCGAAGGGCTCGGCAAACGCGAGCCGGCCGCATTGGCGCGTGCCATCACCCTCGTCGAGAACCAGCGGGACGGGTTCGAGCGCGTGTTGTCGCACGCCCACGGGCTCCTCGGCCGCGGCGGGGCGAGGCGGATCGGCATCACGGGACCGCCGGGGGCGGGGAAGAGCACGCTCACGGAAGCCCTCATCCAGCGCTTCCGGGCACAGGAGCTTTCGGTCGGCGTCGTCGCCGTGGACCCCACCAGCCCGTTTACCGGAGGCGCCCTCCTGGGCGACCGGATTCGCATGGAGTCCGTCAGCCTCGACCCGCACGTATTCATTCGATCGATGGCCACGCGGGGGGCCCACGGAGGACTCGCGACAACGACGGAGGAGGTCGCCGACCTGCTGGAGGCATTCGGCTTCCAACGGATCATCGTGGAAACGGTAGGCGTGGGGCAGACGGAGCTCGACATCGCGCGGACGGCCGAGACCACGGTGCTGGTCCTGGTCCCCGAATCGGGCGACGGGATTCAGACGCTCAAGGCCGGCGTGATGGAGATCGCCGACCTGTACGTGGTGAACAAGAGCGATCGCCTCGGAGCGGACAAGCTGCGCCAGGAAGTCGAAGTGATGCTCGGCATCCGGAGGGGCAATGCGTTCCGGCACGTGGCTCCGCACCACAGGTCGGACAGTCGGACAGTCGGACAGTCGGACCGAAAGCGTTTACCGTCCGACGGTCCGGCCGGCCGACCGTCCGAGCCATGGGAGCCGCCCGTGTTGGGCACGGTCGCGTCGACCGGTCAAGGTGTCGACGAGCTCGCGGCTGCCCTCGATCGTCACCACGCCTATCTTGAAGCGAGCGGCCAGCTCGTCGAGCGGCGCCGGCGACGGCTCGCGGCGCGGACGCGGGCGGTTTTGGAGCGTGGTGTGCAGCGCTGGCTCGTCGAAGCGACGCGCGCAGAGGAGCTATTGCGCCAGCGCCTCGACGAGGTGGCGGACGGCCGGCGCAGTCCTTACGACGTCGCGGCGGAAATCCTGGATCAGGTGAAGACGGGGGTGGCCCGATGAGCGGAGACGAGCGGAAGTCCGTCTACACGGCGGACGACCTCGTGCGGGACGGCTTCGACGCGTGTCGCGCGTTGGGCGAGCCGGGTGAGCATCCGTTCACGCGCGGGATCCACCCGACCATGTACCGTGGCAGGCTCTGGACCATGCGCCAGTTCGCCGGCTTCGGGAGCGCCGAAGACACGAACCAGCGCTACAAGTTCCTGCTCGAGCACGGACAAACGGGTCTGTCGGTCGCATTCGACTTCCCGACGCTCATGGGCTACGACTCCGATCACCCCCGCGCCGAAGGCGAGGTGGGGAAGTGCGGCGTCGCGATCTCCTCACTCGCCGATATGGAGGATCTGTTTCGCGGCATCCCGCTCGATCGGGTCTCGACATCGATGACGATCAACGGTCCGGCGGCGATGCTGTTCTGCTTCTACGTCGCCGCCGCCGAGAAGCAAGGCGTGTCGGCCGACAAGCTCCGCGGCACGGTACAGAACGACATCCTCAAGGAGTACATGGCCCAGCATGCCTGGGTGTATCCGGTCGAGCCCGCGCTCAAGATCATCGTAGACATGTTCGAGTGGTGCGCCGAGCACGCCCCGCTGTGGAATACGATTTCGATCTCGGGCTATCACATTCGTGAGGCGGGAGCCACCGCCGCCCAGGAGCTGGCGTTCACCCTCGCCAACGGCTTCACGTACGTGGAGCGGGGCCTGGCGCGCGGCTTGGACGTGGACGCCTTCGCGCCGCGCCTGTCGTTCTTCTGGGATATTCATAACGATTTCTTCGAGGAGATCGCCAAGCTCCGGGCGGCGCGCCGGATCTGGGCGCGGCACATGAAGGAGCGCTATCACGCGAATCCCCGCTCCTGCATGATGCGGTTCCACTCGCAGACGGCGGGGGTCACGCTCACGGCCCAGCAGCCGATGAACAACGTGGTGCGGGTGGCTTATCAGGCGCTGGCGGCGGTGCTCGGGGGCACACAGTCGTTGCATACGAACTCGCTCGACGAGACGCTCGCGCTCCCCACCGAGGAGGCCGTTCGGCTCGCGCTGCGCACGCAACAGATCATTGCGCACGAGACCGGCGTGGCCGACGTGATCGATCCGCTCGGCGGCTCCTACTACGTCGAGTCGCTCACCGACGAGCTCGAGCGGGAAGCCGAAGCCCTGTTCGCGGAGATCCAATCGGTCGGCGGCGTGGTCCGGGGCATCGAAAGCGGCTGGTTCCAGCGGCAAATCGCCCGCTCGGCGGAAGCGTTCCAACGAGAAGTCGAGACGGGACAGCGGGTGCTGGTCGGGGTCAACGACTTCCTGAGCGAGGACGATCACCCGGTCGAGATTCTCAAGGTCTCGGGCGATGCCGAAGAGAGTCAGCGGCGCAAGCTCACACGCCTCCGCGCGGAGCGAAATGGGGGGTTGGTCGCCGAGCGTTTGGAAGCGCTGCGCCGCGCCGCGCAGGCCGATCGCAACGTGCTGGGCCCGATGCTGGATTGCGCGCGCGCCTATTGTACGTTGTACGAAATCCGGCACGCGCTCGAGAGCGTCTACGGCGCATATCGCGAGCCGGTGTTCTTTTAACCCGTGACCGCCCTCCCAATTCCCGGCCGGGACAACGCCGTGCGCGCCGCGGTGGATCGGCTGTCGCGCGTCCAGGCCGGCGACTATCAGGTGGTGTCATGCTACCTGAAGCTCGAGCCGCGGGACAAAACGCGCGGCAAGTATCTCATCAAGATGAAGAATCGCGTGCGCCAGGCGGCCGCCACGCTGGAGCGCGAGGCCCTGGAGCGCGCCGTGCGCGACGCCGTGGCCGCCGACCTGGACCGGGTGCTGCGTTACTTCGAGGAGCCGAGCCGGCTGCCTCCAGCCCGGGGAATCGCGCTATTCGCCTGTCAGGGGCTCGATCTGTTCGACGTGCTTCCGCTGCCCCACGTGCATCGGTCGCGCCTCGCGGTCGCGCCGGTGCCACTCATCCGGGAGCTCGTGGCCCTCGAGGAGGAGGTCGGGACCATCCTCGTCGTCGTCTGCGATCGCACGGGGGCGCGTTTCTTCGAGGTCACGGCGTACGCGGTCGCCGAACTCGCGAGTTTGACCGCATGGGCCACCCGGCCCGGAAAGTTTCACGGCGAGCGCCAGGCGAAAAAGGGGACCGTGTTGGCGGGCGGGTTCGGCGAGCACAATTACCACATGCGCATCCGGGAAGAGAAGCACCGCCATTACGCGCAGGTCGCGCAGCAGGTCTTTCACATTCACACGCAGCGTTCGCTCGCCGGACTCGTGCTGGCGGGCGTCGGCGTCGACGCCGGCGCGCTATTACCTCACCTCCACACCTACCTGCACGATCTCGTGCTCGGCGTGGTGCGCCTGAATCCGAAACGGGTCACGGCCGCCGAGGTGCGGGACGCGGCGCTGGCGCTACGAGAAGAGCGAGAGCGGGCCTGGGAGCGCGCGCACGCCGAAGCGGCGCGCGAGGGGGTGGGGACCGGCTGGGCGGTGAATGGTGTGGAGCCCACCCTCAAGGCGCTGCAGCGAGGCCAGGTCCGGACGCTGCTGGCCGACGGGCAGGACGACGATAGTCGCATCGACGACGCCGTCGAGGAGGCGCTCGCCCAGCGCGCGCAGGTCGACGTAGTGTACGACGAGCGGGCCCGCCGCGTGGTGGACGGACTCGCTGGCCTGCTCCGGTTCCGTCGCTGATGGCGGGCCCGAAGCGTCCCATCCGGGTGCTCGTGGCGAAGCCCGGCCTGGATGGTCACGACCGCGGCGCCAAGGTCGTGGCCGCCGCGCTGCGCGACGCGGGGATGGAGGTCATCTACACCGGCTTGCATCAGACGCCCGAGATGATCGCTCAGGCGGCGATGCAGGAGGACGTGGACGTCGTGGGTCTGTCGATCCTGTCCGGCGCCCATCTCACGCTCTTCCCGCGCGTCAGGCAGCTCTTGGTCGAGGCGGGGCGGGAGGACGTCCTGGTAACGGGCGGCGGCATCATCCCGCCGGAAGACGTCGAAGCGCTGAGCAAGCAGGGGATCGGCCGACTGTTCGGCCCCGGCACGCCCACCGCGGAGCTCATCAAGTACATCGAAGAGTGGGCGGCCGAGCATGTGTCGGCGTAAGCCATCCCGATGAGTCGCCTCAAGACGCTGACCGACGAGTATCGCGAGCTCCGCACCCGCCTCGAGCAGGGGGGCGGGCCCGACAAGGTGCGCCGCCAGCACGAACAGGGAAAACTCACCGCTCGCGAGCGGGTCACCGCACTCCTGGACCGGGATGCCGAATGGCTCGAGATCGGATTGCTCGTGGCCTCGGACCAGTACGACGGTCAGGCGCCGGCGGCGGGCGTTGTGACGGGCGTCGGACGCATCGCGGGACGGCCAGTGGTGGTCGTGGCGAACGACGCGACCGTGAAGGCAGGGTCGTGGTGGCCGGAGACGATCAAGAAGATGCTCCGTGCCCAGGAGATCGCGATGCGCCAGCGGATTCCGATCATCTACCTCGTGGATTCCGCGGGCGTGAACCTCCCTTACCAGGGAGGCGTGTTCCCCGGACAGTACGGCGCGGCGCGGATCTTCTATTACAACTCCATCATGCGTCATTACCTCCGCGTGCCGCAGATCGCCGCCGTGATGGGGCCCTGCATCGCGGGCGGAGCGTATCTGCCCGCCCTGTCCGATGTCATCTTCATGGTCGAAGGCACGTCGTTCATGGGCCTGGGAGGCCCGAATCTCGTGAAGGGCGCGACCGGGCAAGTGGTCGACGCGGAATCCCTCGGGGGCGCCGGCACGCACACGACGGTGAGCGCCGTGGCGCACTATCGCGCCAAGGATGACACGGAGTGCCTCGCGCGCATCCGCGAGTACGTCGCGCGGCTGCCTCGCTCCCCCCGGCCCCCCACGGCGAATGGAAAGCCGAAACGCAATCCCAAGGAGCTCTACGACCTCCTGCCCTCGGACCATCGCATGAGCTACGACATGCGCGCGGTGCTCGAGTGCATGCTCGACGGCGGGAAGCTCGACGAGTTCCAGCCTGACGTGGCGCCAGAGATGATTTGCGGGCACGGCGCCATCGAGGGCCGGCCGGTCGCGGTCATCGCCAACTCCCGCGGGGTGATCAAGGGCAAGAAGGGCCTGCCCCCCAAGATCGGCGGGATCATTTACACGGAGAGCGCCGAGAAGGTCGCCTATTTCATCGAAAACGCCGATCGCGAACGGATCCCGATCCTGTTCGTCCAGGACGTCTCCGGGTTCATGGTCGGCACCGAAGCCGAGCACTCGGGGATCATCCGGGCTGGTGCCCGCTTCGTCGAAGCGATGGCGACCGCAACCGTTCCCAAACTGGTGCTCACGGTCAACCATGCTTCGGGGGCCGGTTATTACGCCATGGCAGGGCAGGGGTTCGATCCCGATTTCATCGTGTCATGGCCCACGGGGCGCATGGGCGTGATGGAAGGCGAATCGGCCATCCAGGCCGTGTTCGGCAACGACGCGGCCAAGCCGGAGAACACGTCCGCGGTCGAGGCGATGCGTGCCGACTACGACCATCAGCTCGACGCCCGGTTTGCCGGCGCCCGCGGTTTCGTCGATGCAATTCTGCTGCCCGAGGAGACGCGGGACATCCTCGCGTTTCTGCTCGAGGCCAGCACGGAATTCACCGGCCCCCACGTCGGGGCCTTTGTCCTCCCGAGCTCATCATGAAGACCGGTTGTCTCGTCCCTCTGGCGATCGTGCTCGCGGCATGCGGCGGCGCGTCCGCCCGACCCGCCACCACGCCGAGTCCCAACCCCGCGCCGGCGCCCGGCGGGCCATCGGCCCCGGCCGACGCGAGCGCCACAGCGACCACGCCCGCCCCGCGGGGGAAGGAGCCGGCACTCCCGCCGGCGGTCGCCCTCATGGCGGGGCTCATGCCCCTGCACAGCACGGGCGTCGACCAATTCCGGATCCGGCACCCGACGTATGACGGCCGCGGGGTGCTGATCGCCATCCTCGACACCGGCATCGACCCGGGCGTGAACGGCCTGATCACGACCAGCACGGGCGCCCCCAAGATCGTCGAGCTGCGCGATTTCTCGGCCGAAGGCGCCGTCGCGCTCACGCCGGTCGTGCCCGCAGGAGACGGGACCGTCTCCGTCGGCGGACGGAAGCTCGCCGGTGCCGGTCGGATCGGTCGCCTCACGAGCGCCGGCACCTGGTACGCCGGTGTGCTGCGCGAGCTACCGCTCGGCAAGATGCCGGCGGCGGACCTGAACGGCGACGGGAACAACACGGATGCCTTCCCCGTGATCGTGGTGAAGGCGACGGACGGTTGGGTCGCCTTCATCGACTCGAATCTGAACGGCTCGTTCGAGGACGAGATGCCGCTGCACGATTACCGCGAAGGCCGTGAGACCATCGCTCTCGGGACGCAGCCGATCACCCTCGCCGCCAACTTCGCCGAGACGAACGGCGTTCCGACCCTCGACTACTTCTTCGACAACGGCGGGCACGGGACGCACGTGGCGGGGATCGCCGCGGGTCACAACCTCTTCAACCAAGCGGGTTTCGACGGCGTCGCTCCCGGCGCTCAGCTCCTCGGCCTGAAGATCGCGAACGCCGCGAGGGGCGGCATCTCTGTGACCGGCAGCATGGAGCGCGCCATGCAGTATGCGGCGCGCTACGCGGCGCAGCGCAACATGCCGCTGGTGATGAACATGAGCTTCGGCGTGGGGAACGAATTCGAGGGCCGGGCGGTGATCGACTCGATCGTCAACGCGTTCCTCACGGCGCATCCCGATATCCTGTTCACGATCAGCGCCGGCAACGACGGCCCGGGCTTGTCCACGATGGGGTTTCCCGGCTCCGCCGATCTGGCGGTGTCGGTCGGCGCGTCGTACCCCGGCGCCTTCGCGCGCCCGCCTCAGGCCGGCATGCCGCCGGCCCCCGACGTGATGGGGTGGTGGAGCTCGCGGGGCGGAGAGCTCGCCAAGCCGGACCTCGTGGCTCCCGGCGTGGCATTCTCGTCCGTGCCCCGTTGGGACACTGAAAACGAAGTGAAGGGGGGCACGAGCATGGCTGCACCACACGCGGCCGGCCTCGCGGCGTGTCTCGTCTCCGCCATGCAGCAAATGGGACGGCGGGTGAGCGCTGCCGACCTCGTGCAAGCGCTGCGTGCTTCCGCCGTGCCCTTCGGCGGCGAGTCCGCGATCGACGACGGCGCGGGCCTGCCGCGGCTCGAGGCGGCGTACGGCTGGCTGCTCGCCGGGCATCAGGGCTCGGCATACGTGATCCGCACCCAGGGGAAAGGCACGTCCGCGGCGTTCCGGCGGAACGGCCTCGCGGGACCCGAGGATACGTTGCAGGTGTTCCGCGTGCGCCACGTCGCCGGCCTCCGCGCTGCGCAATTTCTCCTGACGAGCGACGCGCCCTGGCTCTCCGTCCCATCGACCGTGCAGGCGGGCGCGCGCGAAACAGACGTCCCGGTGACCTACGCGCCCGGGGGGTTGACCGCGCCCGGGGCGCACATCGGCGTCGTGAGCGTACGCAACGCGAGCGATACGCTCGCGGGCCCCCTCTTCGTCCTCGCGAACACGGTGATCGTCCCGTTCGACATCGGGACCAAGCCGCTGTTCGATGAGCGACGCGCGATCGGGCGAGCGCGGGTACAGCGGTACTTCCTCCGCGCGCCGCAGGACGGCGGGACGCTCGAAGCGAGCGTCACGCTCCCGGATTCAATACAGCAGACGGCCACCGCCAGGCTGTACGAGCCGGATGGCCAGCCGTTCCGCGACGGGGAAGAGCTCCCGCTTGGGCGAACCGATCCGGGCACCGCGCGGTTCGTCGTTCGCGCCGAGGACCAGGTGCCGGGCGTTTACGAGCTGGATGTGTTCGGCCCGCCCCTCGCGGGGGCGACTGTCAACGTGCGGGCGGCGCTCTCGCCTCTCGCGCTCACCGAGACGGCCGGACGCGTCGAGGCGGCCAATCCCGGTGGTGAATCCGTTTCCGGAAGAGCGCTGCAGCAGCTGTTGGGCGCCGAGCGAACCGTGAGCGTGGCCGGACGCGGCGCCCCCGCGGAGAGCGTGACCGTTCGCGTTCCCGATTGGGCCGCTCGCGCCGTCGTCGACGTCACGATGCCCCGCGAGCGGTGGGACGACTTCACGGACTTCGGCGTCACCGATTACGACTCCACGGGCCAACAGGTGGGCCAGGGCGCGCTGAACTACGCCGTCGGCCGCCATTCGTTCGCCGTACCGCCGTCGCTGCGCGGGCATCCAATCACCGTCGAGCTGTTTCCCGCGTTCGCGCGCGAGAACGGAGCCCGCCCCTGGCCGGCGGACGTGACGGTGCGGTTCCTGCTCGCCGATCCCCGCCCGCTGGGAGACGGAACGGACTTCCGCGTGGTGGCGGGCGGCCGGAGCAGCGTGGCACTCGGGAAAGCCCCGGACGACGTCGCGTTGCCGGCGGGCTTCGCCCCGCTCGTCGAGCTGCGCCTGCACAGCACCGGCGGTGCGGTGCCCGACGCGGTCCGCCGCGTGGCATTGCCCAGGTGACCCCACCCTCCCCCTCCTCCTCCCCCCCCCGGCCGCGCGGCAAACAGACGATACGGATCGCGGGCGGGCAGGGGTTCTGGGGCGACTGGCTCGAGGCTCCGTACCGCCAGGTGACGGGCGGGCCGGTCGATTATCTGATGATGGACTACCTGGCCGAAGTCACGATGTCGATCCTGCAGAAACAGAAATCCCGCGACTCGTCGCTCGGCTATGCCAAGGACTTCGTTCCGTTGATGGAGCGGCTCCTCCCCATCCTCGCCGAACGCCACATCAAGGTCACCTCGAATGCCGGCGGCGTGAATCCGAAGGCGTGCGCGCAGGCGGTCGGCGCGGTCGCTCACCGTCTAGGGCTCGGCGGCAAGCTTCGCATCGGCGTGGTCACGGGCGATGATCTCCTGTCACGGTTGGACGGACTGCTCGCCCGCGGGCACCAACTGCGCAATCTCGACACCGGCCGTCCCTTGAGGGACGTACGGGATCGGGTTCTTTCGGCCAATGCGTATCTGGGCGCGTGGCCGGTGGTCGAGGCGTTACGGCGCGGCGCGGACATCGTCGTGACCGGCCGGGTGACCGATACCGGACTCACGCTGGCCCCGATGATTCACGCCTTCGACTGGCGGCCCGACGCGTGGGACCTGCTCGCCGCCGGCACCGTGGCCGGGCATACGATCGAATGTGGTGCGCAGTGCAGCGGCGGGAACTGCCTCAAGGATTGGCAAGGGATTCCCGACCTGGCCAACGTCGGCTACCCGATTGTCGAGGCGGCGCCGGACGGGACCTTTGAGATCACGAAGCACGCGCGCACCGGCGGGCGGATCGACGTCGCTGGCGTGACGGAGCAGCTGGTGTACGAGATGGGCAACCCGGCGGAATACATCACGCCTGACTGCATCGCGGATTTCACCACGATTCGCTTGGCCCAGGCGGGGAAGGACCGGGTCCGATTCTCCGGGATCAAGGGCCGCCCCGCCACGGACAAGCTCAAAGTCTCGGTCGCGTATTTCTACGGCTACAAGGCGGTCGGCACGCTCGTGTATTCCTGGCCCGACGCATACCAAAAAGCGCAAGCCGCGGATCACGTCCTCCGCGAGCGACTCGCCGGGCTCGGCCTCAAATTCGAAGCGGTGTTGACGGAATTCGTGGGCGCGGACGCTACGCACGGGCCCCTCGCGCGTGCCGGCGCCGCGCTCGAGGATCTCCCCGAAGTCCAGCTCCGCATCGGCGTCCGCGCGCGGGACCTGGCTCCGGTGGAGCGATTCACGCGGGAAATCGCCCCCCTCATCCTCAATGGGCCACCGAGCGTGACCGGGTTCGCGGGCGGGCGGCCGAAACCGGAGGAAATCGTCGCCTACTGGCCCGCGCTGCTCGACAAGCGCATGGTGGAGCCATCCGTGGAAATGGTGGACGTGTGAAGCGACGGCAAGACGGCAGGGCGGCACTGCGGCGCGGGAAGCGCGGCCTCGTCCGTCTCACCGAGCTGGCGCATGCCCGGTCAGGCGACAAGGGCGACACGGCAAACGTCGGGCTGATCGCGCTCAAGCCCGAGTACTATCCGATCCTCGTGAAGCAGGTCACTGCCGCCCGCGTGGCACGCCACTTCAAGGGGATGATCAAGGGCAAGGTCGAGCGTTACCAGCTCCCCAACCTCCACGCGCTGAATTTTCTGCTGCACGGCGCGCTCGACGGCGGCGGGACGATCTCTCTCAAGACCGACGCGCAAGGCAAGGTCTTCTCCACCGCGCTGCTCCGCCTCGAGATCAAGCCATGAGTGATCGCGTGCTGACGTCGCTCGACGGCGGCATTCTGACGGCGACACTCAATCGCCCCGACAAGAAGAATGCCATCGACACACCGATGATCGACGGGTTGCTCGACGTCCTGGGGCGCGCGGATCTCGATGCCGGGGTGCGCGTCGTCGCCCTGCGCGGCGCGGGAGGCGACTTTTGCGCCGGCATGGACCTGAACGAGCTGCTCGCCTCCGCCGACAAGAGCGTGGAAGAGAATCGTCGCGCCGCCCTCCACTTCGGGGAGATCTTCGTTCGCATGCGCCGCCTGCCCAAGCCGATCGTCGCGGCGGTGCGCGGTCGCGCGCTCGCCGGCGGCTGCGGCCTCGCGACGGCATGCGATATCGTTCTCGCCGCCGAGTCGGCGAAATTCGGCTACCCCGAGGTTCAGCGGGGCTTCGTCCCGGCGATCGTGATGACCCTCCTGAAGCGCGCGGTGGGCGAAAAGGTCGCGTTCGATCTCGCCGCCACGGGGCGCATTCTCGAGGCGTCGGAGGGAGCGGCGCTGGGACTCGTCTCGCGGGTGTACGAGGACTCGGACTTCGACGATCAGGCGGGCGAGGTGCTGCGCGCTCTCGCGGCGGCGAGCGCCTCGGCGCTGGCGTTCACCAAGCAGCAATTCTACCAGCTCGACGGCCTGCCGTTCGAAGAGGGACTGCGCCTGGGAGCGGACGTGAACGCCGTGAGCCGCACCACGCCGGACTTCCGCGCGGCATTGCAGGCGTTTCTCAAAAAGTGATCAGATCGCCCGATCCGGCAACGGTGGACCCACGCTTCATTCTGAAATCTGACCGGCGAGCCGCCGGCGAGGTAGTTTCGCGCTGGGACATGCAGCACACACCGTCCGTCTACGGTGACTAGGGCCTCGATGAGCGATCAGCTGACCCGGTTTCCCGCCCAATGCCGGCACGGCAAGCCGTGGCGCAATGCCATCGTGAACCGGCTAGCCAAGGGCTACGCGAAGGAATCGACGGCGACGACCTATCGAGTCGCCGTCCATTACTGCGGCGACGCGAGCTGTGCCATCGCGTCCGAGCCGCTGGTGGAGGAACCCGCGGAGGTCCTGGACGAGCGGGGCCGGTCCATCCCGCTCCGCAAGATCTATTGAGGTCGGACGGATGAGCCGGTTCTTCGTTCTCAAGGCCTGGGTCGGCGGCGCCGGATTCGCGATCGGCGTCGCGGGAATGGTGACCGAGCGCCGCTGGCTCGTGGCCATGGCCGTCGGGTTCCTCGCGGTGGCCTTTCTGCTTCGTTTCGGGGAGCGACGCAGGGCGTCAGGTTCCTGACAGGTGCCGTGGCGTAGCTTTCTCGCCACCACGGCATGCTCTCAGAACGGCGTCTGCGTCTTTTCTTCGTCGTCGCGTGCGCCTGCTACGCGACGGCGGGCTCGCTCAACGCGCAGCAACCGGTCACGCGCGCGCAGGCGATCTCCGCGGCACTCGAGCGCGGCGCGCGCCTATTCCTGGGCCGCGCCGACACGGCGCTCACCGCCGCCGCCGTGCACGCCGCGCGGCTCTACCCGAATCCGTCCGTCACCGCGAGCTGGTCACAGGACGTGCCCCACAACCACGTGCTCGCCGGGCTTCCGCTCGACCTCCCATGGCTCCGGTCGGCCCGTATCGGCGCCGCCGTCTCCAGCCACGACGCCGCCCGCTACGGCTTTGCGTTCCAGCGTGCCGCGATCCGCTTCGATACCGATACAGGCTATACCCGGGCGCTCGCCGCGTTGGCTCACGCCCGCCTCTCCCAGCGCAACGCACTCGATGCCGACAGCGTGCTCACGATGGCCAAGCTCCGCTACGAAGTCGGGGACGCGAGCGAGCTGGATGTGCGTCTTGCGGAGGTGAACGCGGGCCAGCTCGAGAACACGGCGGCGGACGACTCGCTGACCGCGGTCGGCGCTTTGCTGGCAGTACAGCTGGCAATGGGACTCCCCGCGGACGAGCAGGCGATCACACTCGTCGACTCCCTCACGCCGCCCGTGGACTCACTCCCGTCCGAGCCGGCCGAGCCACTCGCTGTCTCGGCGGCCGCCGCGAGCCTGCGGGCTAGCGAGCGTGCCGTGACGCTGGCGCACTTGAACGCATTCCCGGCGCCCACGCTTGAGGCCGGGTTCGACCAGAACGATCCCGGCGGCCAGCGCGGCCTCCTGGCGACGTTCGGCCTGTCGATCACGCTCCCGCTCTTTAATCAGAACGGTGGTGATATCGGGCAGGCGCGGGCGGGCCGGGATCGCGCGTTGGCTACGCTGAATCTCACCCGGCGGGAAGCTGCCGCGGAGGTGGCCGGAGCGTACCGCGAGCACCGCGCGGCCATGGCGCGGCTCGAGCGCGACCAGCGGCTGCTCGCCAGTTCCGATCGGGTCGCCGCGATGTCGCTCCGGGCGTATGTGGAAGGCGCCGTGTCCCTCCCCAACGTCCTTGAAGCCCAGCGGAACGCGCGGGAAGCCCTGGGCCGCTACATCGACGATATCGCGACGGCCAATAATGCCGTCGCGGCTGTCCGCCTCGTCACCGCGTCGGTCGAGCCGTGACCCGCGCCGTGGTCGTGCTCGCCGCGCTGCTGCTCGCCAGCGCGTGCCGCGGTGCCTCTCACGGCGGGGGGGAAGAGTCCGCGGGCTCTCCGGCGACGGACTCACAGGCGGTGGTCGGCGTCTCGACGGCGGTCGCGGCTCTCCACGCGTTCCCCCAAGTCGTGCAGGCGATCGGTACCGTCGTGGCGCGGCCAGGACGGTTCGCCGAGCTCTCAGCGCCCGCCCCGACACGGGTTGCGGCGATCTACGTGACACCAGGGCAGCTCGTCGCCGAAGGAGATTCGTTGGTGGCGTTCGAGCGGGCGCCGTTCGATGCCGCGGCGCGGAGCGCGGCGGCAGCGCTCGACGCCGCGGAACACACGCATGCGCGGGCCGTTCGGTTGGTGGCAGCCGGCATCTTGCCCCAAAAAGATGCCGATCAGAGCGCGGCCGACCTCGCGCAGGCGGAAGCGGCGGCGGTCCTGGCACGACGGGCCCAACAGCTCGCGACGCTGCGGGCGCCGCTTGCGGGCGTCGTCACCCGCATGAACGCGGTGCTCGGCGCCTCGGTGGACGCGAACCAGCCGCTGGTTGCGGTGACCGATCCGCACGCGTTGGACGTCGTGTTCGACGTGGCGCCGTCTGAAGCCGCGGGGATTCATGTCGGCGACTCGGTCAGCGTGACGTCCCGGGAGGGCCAAGGCGGCGAACCGCTCGGACGTGGCGTGCTCTCCGCCGTTGGAGCGATTGTGGATTCGGCGTCACGGGCCGTCCTCGTCCGCGCCCGGCTCGCCCATCCGACGCGCCCCCTCCGCATCGGCGAATCCGCGTTCGGCCGCATCGAGACAGCCGTACACCCCCACGCCGTCACCGTCCCGGTCGAGGCGCTGGTACCGGCCGGCGACGGGTACCGGGTGTTCGTCGTCGACAGCGCGGGCATCGCCCACGCGCGGCCGGTCACGCCGGGCGCGCGCGGCGAAGCCCTCGTCGAGATCACACACGGCCTCGCCGCGGGCGAGACGGTCGTTACGACGGGCGCTTACGGCGTCGACGAGGGTGTCAAGATCGTCCGGCCTTCGCCGTGAAGCTGTTCGACATCCTGTCCCGCCAGCGGCGGTTCGTCTACCTCGTGGTCTCCGTGCTCAGCGCCGCCGGCGTGTGGGCCGCGCTCGCGCTGCCCTCGGCCATCTACCCCGAGCTGCAATTCTCCCGCATCGCGGTCGTCGCGGAGGGCTCGAGCCTTGGGGCGCGTCAGGTGGTGTTCAGCATCACCCGGCCGCTCGAGGAAGCCGTCAGCATCGTCCCCGGGGTGACCCGCGTCCGATCGCATTCGATCCGGGGCGCCTCGGAGATCCAGATCACGTTCGCGTCGGGCACCGATATGGCGTACGCCTTGCAGCTCGTCCGGGCGCGCGTCAACCAGGTCCAGGGCCAATTCCCGCCGGAAGTCGGCGTCGAGGTCGAGCAGCTCACGCCATCCCTCTTTCCCATTCTGTCGTACAACCTCGAGGGGGGCGACCCGGCGACGCTCTACGACGTTGCCCGCTACGACATCAAGCCATTGATCTCGCGCGTCCCGGGCGTGGGCCGGGTTGACGTGCAGGGGGCGGACGTGCGCGAGATCGAAGTCATCGCCGATCCGCCGCGCCTGGCGGCCCAGGGCCTGACGTACGGCGACCTGGCCGACGCGATCCGGCAGGCGGTCACCGTCCAGGCGGTGGGCCGCGTGGCCCAGGACTACCGGCAGTATCTGATCGTCACCGATCAAGAGGCGCACAGCCTCGACGACATCGGTGCCGTGGTCGTCCGCGGCGGGCTCCGGGTTCGAGATCTCGCCGCGGTCCGCCTCGGCACGGAAGATCACGTGCGCGTCATCGCGGGAGATGGGAAGCCTGCCGCCCTGCTCAATATCACCCGACAACTCGGGGGGAGCTCCGTGGCCATCGCGGACAGTGTCGCGCGCATCGCCGCGACGCTCGCGCCGACGCTGCCACCCGGCGTTCACCTGAAGCCCGTGTACGATCAAGCGGCGTTGGTGCGCGACGCCGTGCGGGCCGTCCGAGATGCGATGCTCATCGGCGCGGCACTCGCGGTCCTGGTCCTACTGGTGTTCCTGCGCCACGTGCGGATTACGGCCATCAGCGCCACCTCGATCCCCCTCACCCTCGTCATCACCGTCTTCGTCATGGGCCTCCTCAGGCAGTCCTTCAACCTGATGACGCTCGGCGCCATGGCCATCGCGATCGGGTTGGTGATCGACGATGCCGTCGTGATTACCGAGAACATCGCGCGGCACCTGGCGCTCACCGCTAGCCGCACTGACGCGATTCGAGGAGCGGTGCAGGAGCTCATCTGGCCGGTCACGACCTCCACGATCACGACGGTCGTGGTGTTCCTACCGCTCGGCCTGCTGCAGGGCGTGGTGGGGCAGTTCTTCGCCGCGCTCGCGACGACGCTCACGGTCGCCGTGCTCGTATCCCTCGGCCTCGCCCTGACGATCATCCCGCTCCTCGCCGAGCAATTCGTGACCGCGCACGAGGTCGCCGTCGTGCCCACCGGCCCGCTCGCCCGCGCCCAGCGTACCCTCGACGCGCTCGGCCCGCGCTACGAGCAGGGCCTGGCCGCTGTCTTGCACCACCCACGGCGTATCGTCATCGCCGCGGCGGTGCTCGCGCTCGTCGGCTTCGGACTGTGGACTCTGGTGGGTACCGGCTTTCTTCCGGAGATGGACGAGGGAGCGTTCGTCCTTGATTATTTCACGCCGGGCGGCACGGCGCTCAACGAGACCAATCGGGAGGTGGGGATCGCCGAGCGTATCCTCGCCGGCACGCCGGAGATCAGTGGTACGTCGCGTCGGACGGGCGCGGAGCTCGGGCTGTTCGCGACCGAGCAGAACCGGGGCGATATCGTCGCGCGCCTGCGACCCAGCAGCGAGCGCTCCCGCGACATCTTCGCGGTGATGGACGACGTGCGCGACAAGGTAACGGCCGCCATCCCGCGTCTTCACATCGAGTTCGTCCAGATCCTCTCCGACGTGATCAACGATCTCGCCGGCGCCGCGCGACCGGTCGAGATCAAGCTGTTCGGCCCTCAGCTCGACACACTCGAGGCGTACGCGCGTCGCCTGGCGCCAGCGCTCGAGCACGTCACCGGTCTCGCGGACCTCTACAACGGCGTGAGCGAACCCTCGGCCGAACTCATGATGCGGGTCGACCAGGCCGAGACCGACCGGATCGGCATGACCCCGACGGACGTGGGGAGCGCCGTGACGGGGGCCCTGCTCGGCATCCGGGCCGGCGAGGTCCGCAGCGGCGACCGACCGATCGGCGTCCGGGTCCGCGCGCCCGACTCTGTCCGGTTCGATCCGCTCCGCCTGCGCGCTCTGCCGTTGCTCGGGACCCGCGCTGCGCGCGTCGTGCCGCTCGGCAGCCTCGCGACGTTCGACGCAACCGCGTCTCGGCTCTCGCTCGAGCGGGAGAACCAGCAGCAGATGGTGGCCATGACCGCCGACGTCGCCGGCCGCTCGCTTGGCGGGGTGATGGGAGACGTGCGGCGCGTGCTCGGAACCCATCCGCCTCCCGTTGGCGTGCGAGTCGTCCTCGGCGGTCAGTACGCGAGCCAACAGGACGCCTTCCGAGCGCTCCTGCTCGTGCTCGCGATCGCGGTCATGAGCGTCTGTGCCGTCATGGTCGTGCAGTTCGAATCCTTCGTCGAGCCGCTCGTCGTCTTGCTCGTCGCGCCGGTGTCGTTCGTCGGGGCGCTGGCGCTGCTCTGGGCCACCGGCACGGCCCTGAACGTCTCGTCATTCATGGGACTGATCCTGCTGGTGGGCCTGATCGTGAAGAACGGGATCATCCTCCTCGACTTCACGCGACTCCGCATGCAGGGCGCAGGCGTGGCACTCGAGGTCGCGATCCGCGAAGCGGCGCGGGTGCGACTGCGGCCCATCCTCATGACGACACTCTGCACGCTGTTCGGTCTCCTGCCCCTCGCGCTGGGCATCGGCGCCGGCAGCGAGCTCCAGCGCCCGCTCGCCCTGGCGGTGATCGGCGGCCTGGCGCTCTCCACACCCATCACGTTGTTCGCCGTGCCGACGCTGCTCATCGCCATCCGGGGCCGCCACTACACGCTGCCGCAGGCCAGATAAAAAGGCCGCCCGATCAGGGCGGCCCTCAGTGCGACCGGACGTGCAACGTCAGGGGTCGAGCACGAGCAGCGCGAACGTCCCCGGCACGATGCTGGGGCGGGGACGCGGGCGCTCGGCCGTAGGAGCGGGCGGGGGGCCGAAGTCGGCCGTGGCGGTGTAGACGCGGTGCGATTGGAGATCGATCTCCATGGTTCGCGCGCCGCGCTTCGTCGGGACGTTCGCCACGACGTCGAACTTCGTCGGCGTGTCCTCGTGGATGACCGTGAGCGTCCCGTCGCCGTTCGACGCGAACGCGAGCTGCGTGCCCGGATCGAAGCGACAAGCATCGACGCCCTGACCGATCGCGACCGTGGTCACCAGAGCTCCCGAGGTCGCATCCGAGATCGCCATGACTTTGTTGCGACAGCCGCTGAACAGCACGTGATGAATCCGGTCGATCGCCAAGCCGCTCGGATTCTCGCACGGCGCGAGTGGCCATTGACGCGTCACGCGCAAGCCGGCCGCGTCGATCTCCGCGACGGCGCTCTTGTCCTCGAGGTTCACGTAGAGTTTGCCATCCCCTGCCGAAACAGCGAACTCAGGCCCCGCACCGAGGTCGATGTCCCCAATCCGTTTTCCCGAGACGGCGTCGATCGCCGTCGCCGAGTGCGCGTCGCCGTTGAACGTGAAGATCCGTTTTGTGGCCGGGTCGTACAAGATCGCGTCATCGTCCGGAGCGACCACGGTGTGTCGCCGGATATGCAGCGTCTTCAGGTCGAACATCGTCACCGTGCTGTCCGCCCCCGAGGTCGCAAAGCCGTGCTCGGCCTCGTAGGCGAACGCAATGCCATGCGCGCGGTTGAGCCCCAGAATCTCGCCCAGCTGTTTCCCCGTCTCCGGGTCGACCACGATGACACGGTCCTGGTGCGAGATGAAGAGGCGATGACCGACGGTGTCGAGCGCCAGGTAGTCCCACCCGCCGTCGCCCGGGAGCTTGTAGGTATGCGCGACGTGATAGGACTGCGCGTTGACGGGAAGGACCCGGGTGCACAACCACACGGCACCACACGACAGCAAGCGAAGAAGCTTCATCACTGACGCTCCCTTCTTGAGGCGGTCCGGGACGAGGCGGTCACTTTGAAACGCTGTGTCGCGCCGACGGCGCCGGAAAAGGTAACCCGAAAACCTTACGGCGACCTTACAGGACAGCGGGAAAAACAATAGTGACGCGCGTCCCGGTGCCCGGGGGCGACCCGATGTCGATGCGCGCGCCGTGCGCCTCGGCGATCCACTGAGCGATCGCGAGGCCGAGTCCCGCGCCGTCGGCCTCATGGCGGGCGGGATCCCCGCGGTAAAACCGCTCGAACACATGCGGCAGCTGATCGGCGGGAATGCCGATCCCTGTGTCGCTGACGACGAGCGTGGGCCCCCCGCCACCGCCTCCGGGGCCATCGTGCGCGGAGATGGCGACGTCCACACGACCGCCCGGTGGCGTGAACTTGACGGCGTTGTCCAGTATGATCAGGAGCAGCTGGCGGATGAGCGCCGGATCGCCGGTGATCCGCGCTTCCTCGAACGCGCCGACCTCCAGGCGCACACCCTTCTGCCCGGCCACCGCCTGGATCCCTTCGACGGCACCCGCGGCCGCATCGTCGAGGTACAGGACCTCGCGGGTCACCGGCCGCTCGCCCGCATCTGCTCGAGCCAGCGTCAGCAGGTCGCCCACGATCGAGCCGATCCGGGCGGCCTCGTGCTCGATGGCGCCGAGCGTCGCTGCATCGCGAGCCGGATCGCGTGCCTGGCCCGCCGCCACTTCCGCACGAGTGCGCAAGATGGTCACGGGGGTACGGAGCTCGTGGGCCGCATCGGCCATGAAACGCCGCATCCGCTCCATGGTGCGCTCGATGGGCGCGGTGGCCTGACGCACGAGCACGTAGCCGCCACCGGCCACGAGTACGAGGGCGATCAGGGCCGCCGCGATGAACGCGCGGATCAGAGACGCGTATTCGTCCTCGAGCTCCAGACGGTCGGCCACGGCCACCGCGACGTACGGGCGGCCGTCGGCGCCCACGAATCGCTCGGCGTGCAGCCGCACGATGTGGTCCTCGGGCGTCTCGAAATCCCGGGCGGCGGTGCCGACCTGCTCCGCTTCTCTGGCGGCCTCCCGGATCCACGGCGGCGCGGCGGCCGGCCGCACCGGGGTCGCGCCCGCACTGAACAGGTAGAGCGACCGATCGGGAATGCGCAGCTCGTCGACCGCGTCGGCGACGACGCCCGTCGGCGCAGCCTGCTCGGCCGCGCGGATTCGCGCGGCGTGAATGAGCGCGGCAGTCGCGGACCGGAGCGAAGCGTCCAGCTGTTGAGAGAAGCGTTGCCTGATCGCGAGGTAGAGGCCGCCCCCCAGGACCCCGACGATCGAGAGAAGAATGCCGACGTACCAGCCGGTCAACCGCCACCGGACACGGGTGAGCGGATCCCTGGCCCTCATATCAGGTGCCGAACCGGTAACCGGAGCCGCGCAGGGTGGTGATCAGCTTCGGCTCGAAGCCGTCGTCGACCTTGCGCCGCAGACGCCGCACGAGCACCTCCAGCAGGTTGGCGAATGGGTCGTGATTGTCGTCCCACACGTGCGCGGTGATCGTGGCGCGGTCCAGCACCTGGCCCGGGTGGCTGACGAACAGCTCGAGCAGCGCGAACTCCTTGGCGCTCAAGCTCAGCGGCCGCCCCGCGCGGCGAACCTGCCGTGCCACGAGGTCGACCTCGAGGTCCGCCGTACGGAACACCGCGGGTGCGAGCGCCGGCCGCCGCCTGGCCAGCGCCTTGAGCCGGGCGACCAGCTCCCGAAACGCGAACGGCTTCGTGAGATAGTCATCCGCCCCGCCCTCGAGGCCGCGCACCCGATCGTCCACGGCGTCGAGTGCGGTCAGCATCAGGACCGGCGTGGTCACGCCACGGCGGCGCAGCTCGGCGCACAGCCCGAACCCGTCGCCGCCGGGGAGGCGAACGTCGAGGACGATCACATCGAAGCGCGCGAGGCCGGCGCGCTCCAGACCCTCGGCCCACGTCGCCGCCAGCGTCGGATCGACGCGCTCGGCTCGCAGCCCGTCGCGCACCAGTCCTGCCAGCTCGGCGTCATCCTCGACAATGAGTACTCGCACGTGCGGCTCGCCTCCGTCGGGCCAGTATATATTGCGAGGACTGCTTTCGCATGAGGACTGCATGACCGGTCTCAATGTGCCGCTTTATGACCCCCGCCTCGTTCAGCCGATGCGGGAAGAGTTGACCCGGATCGGCTTCCAGGAGCTCCGCACGCCGGCGGACGTCGACGCCGCGCTCGGCGGCGCGAATCGGGCCGCGACGCTCGTCGTCGTGAACTCGGTCTGCGGGTGCGCGGCGCGCAACGCGCGGCCGGCCGCGACGCTCGCGCTCGAGCATGCCCGCCGTCCCGACCGGTTGCTCACCGTCTTCGCAGGCCAGGACGCCGACGCTACCGCCCGCGCGCGGAGCTACTTCACGGGCTACGCACCTTCGTCGCCCCAAATCGCGCTCTTCAAGGACGGCGCGCTCGTGTTCATGCTGGAACGGAAGAATATCGAGGGACGGGCGGCGCGGGACATCGCGGCGGACTTGACGGCGGCGTTTGACCAGTACTGTAGCTGAAGAAGGGTTGGGAGGTTAGGGGAGGTTGGGGGAGGTTGTCCCGTCCGCGAAGCAACCTCCCCAGTCCTGCCCAACCTCCCTAACCTCCCCAACCTGCTTTACAGTACTCTCTCCCGCGCGACACGGACGTCGACGACGTTCTGGACCCACGACCACAGCGAATCCTGCTTTTCCATGGGTACCCCGTCCACCATGTGGCGCCGCCACCCGCGCATGACGTCCGCGTCCTGCGTCCACAGACGCACACGCTTGCGCGGCACGCGGCGCTCCCAGAGCTGGGCAATGGGTGGGGAGGCGTAGAGCAGGCGCACGGTGACGTTGCGCGCCAGGTATTCGAGCGGGCTCATGTCCAGCTTGCTGTATTTCTCTTCGGTGGACATGCGCGCGGCGCCCGCGTAGTCGGGCTCCCCGTCGGAAAACAGGACGACGTTCAATGGCGCGAGGGCGAGATTGTTCCGCCGCACGTGCGTGGCCGCCCGCTGGAAGAACGCATTGAAATCGGTGATCGGGTCTTCCTGCGGGAACCACGCCCGCAGGTTGGCGGCGATTTGCTCGGGTGAGAGGCCGGTGAGGTCCTGAATCGGATGGAACACCTTGGCCTGCCCCGGCCGCTCCCCGCCCAATTCCCCGACGAAGATCGCCGTGTTCTGCGTGAGGCCGCCGACGCCGTTCAAGTGGCCGTAGATGTAAATCGCCGCGAACTCGATCGCGCCACTGAACGCCGGGTTGTGGCGGAACGAGCCGCTGATATCGAGGCCAATGACCAGGGTCGAGCGGGGCGGGGGGGCATGCTCGGTTGGAGCGCAGGCGAGAAGACTCAGGCCGCAAGCCAGGGCCGCGATTCGGCGCGTCATACGGTGCGCTCCTCCGCGCTCTTGCTGGTGACGAACGGAGTGCTCGCGAGCACCTGGTCGAGGGACCGGAACGGCAGCGTGAAATGCGGCTTTCCCAGGATCGCGACCACGCCGAAGTTGAAGCCGGCGGCGAGTAGCTGGAGCACCGGCAAGGTAAGCAGCTCCACCAGGTGCTGGGCTTCCTTCTTGAACCACTCGTGCTCGGCCTTCAGCGCCTGGATGGGCCCGCGCCAGAGCTCTGCGTCCGCGGGATCCGCGCCACGTGGGGCCCCCCCCCCAACGCCTTCCATCGCCTTGCGCCCGAGGACCGAGATGAGCGCGGGCGTACCAAAGCGCCCGAACAGGAACCACGTCATGCCGCGCACGCCCACCCAGCCGAGGAACGCCAACCCCAGCGTCCCCCCGATGCCAAGCTGAAATCCCTGCTGGGCCAGCCAGGGCGTGATGGCGTCGATCAGCTCACGGTACAGGAACAGTACTTCGAACAGGGCGACCGTGATCTCCACCAGGACCATCGACACGATCTGCCCCACCGCGCGGGTCTTGATCGCTTCGTTCAGCACCTGGATGCACGCGAAGCTGCCGCCGATGATGATGAACAGGAAGAACCACAGCAGCACCACCAGCGCCAGCGGGTTCACCGCATACCCGGTCAGGTCGGCGAGGAGCTCGGCCATGGTCGGGCGCAGCGTGAACGTGAAGATCGTGGCCTCGATTGCCGACCAGAACACGAGCAGCACGAACGCGATCCATGGGACGCCGGGCTGGCGCGAGGTCGAATCGAGCAGGGCGAATGGCGACGTGATCAGGTTCTTGAGCGTTCGCAAGATCAAACTGATGGCGAGCCGCAGCAGACCCCAGACCGAGCCGATGAAGATGACGAGGAAGCGTACCAGACCGAACCAATAGAACCACGCCATGCGCGCCACGTCCCACCACGACATGAGCAGCGCCGCGAGGAAGCGGCCGCGTCCCGAACGGAACGGGATCGTATAGAGCGATACCATCGTGCCCCACACACCCGCCACCAGCACCGTCGTCGGGAAGAACAAGAAGAGGAACTTGAAGAACGTCTCCCAGAACGAGCTGCCGGTGAGCACGAAGCGGAAGAGAAAGGACTCCCAGACGATTATCCAGGAGAGGCCAGCCCAGATCCAGCCCCAGACGGTTTGCAGAATCCAGCTCCACTGCTCGGTTTGAACAGTGCCAATCGGGTTTTGCATATCTGTAGTCCCTTCCCGGGAATGCGAGGGGGGCGGCCGTCTTCGAGTGCGCGCGACAGGCGCGCATTAATAAAGCGGCGTCCGGCGCTGTCAAGCCGTGCACGTGATCCACATCACCAAACCCGCACCACCACCCGGCTGGCGTCGAGGGAACGTGATATACTGGTGGCGATGCCTGACGAGCCCTCCTCCCCCAAGCGCCTCATCGTCGTCGGCGACCGCGTGCTCATCGCTCCCGAGGAGGGCGAAGAGCGGACGAACGTCGGACTCTACCTGCCCCCGACGGCCGTCGAAGCCCGGCAGGTGCAGGGAGGCCGCGTGGTGGCGACCGGCCCCGGCACTCCGACCACCGAGCCCGCGAGCATGGACGACGAACCGTGGAAAATTCGCGGACCCGATGTGAAATACCTGCCGATGCAGGCCCGCATGGGCGACTATGCGTTGTTCTTCCGCAAGGCGGCGGTGGAGATCACCTTCGACGGAACACGATACCTCGTCGTCCCTCAAGCGGCGATCCTCGTGCTCGTCCGCGACGGAGCCCCCGAGGAACAGGAGTAGCGCTCGTGGGCGGGATTGGGTGGGCGCGCGGCAGCGGACACTTCGCCGAGGAGCGCGGGTTACGGCGCGGCGAGTGGTACCAGGTCCTCGAGGACCAGGGGGAGGGGTGGTTGGTCCTGGACGTCAACGAGGTGCACGTCCGCATCACGCGCGACCACCTGCTCGTCCGCCGCAGCCAGCCCAAGACCTGGAGTGTCGTCCGCCTCAGTCCCGACCAGGCCGACGGCGTCCATCAGATGTACCTGGTGTGCCCGAGCTGCCACACGCGCCAGCACCTGGCTGGCCGACCGAAAGAGTCGGAGTGCCCGAAGTGCCTCAAAACCTATCCCGTGGACTGGAGTGACCGCGCATGAGTCGGACCGACATCGGGTGGGCCCGGAGCCGTGGAGACCGGGCGGAGAAGGAAGGCCTGCGGCGCGGCGCGTGGTATCGCGTCGTGGAGGAGTCCGAGCAGCCGTGGGTAGTGCTCGAGGTGCATCAGGTCGAGCTGCGCGTCCCCAAAGAGAACCTCGAGATCCGCAAGGACCGGCCGAAAGGATGGAGCGTGGTGCACGAGCCGCACCTCGTGTGCCCCGGATGCCACAAGCGCCAACACGTCTCGGGAGAGCCCAAAGACGTCAAGTGCCATGAGTGCGGGAACACCTATGCCGTAGACTGGAAAGACCGCGCCTAGCTCGCGGCGTTTCGATCGTCCGCGCAACGTTCGGGCCCCGCGCCGCCAGCGGGGCCCGTTTTCTTTGCCCGCATGTCCCCCTTCACCGGCGGGCTCCTTCGGGCGCGAGCGCTCTTGAGTGAGCGCTTCGGGCACGCCGCCTTTCGAGTGCATCAGCTCAAGGTCCTGGGTCCGCTCCTCGCCGGTCGCAGCGTCTTGGCGGTGCTCCCCACTGGCGCCGGGAAGTCGCTCTGCTACCAGCTCCCGGCGCTGATGGCGGGCGGGCTCACGCTCGTCATCTCGCCGTTGATCTCGCTGATGCAGGACCAGGTAGAAGCCCTGCGGCGCCGGGGGATTGCCGCCGCGTTCGTGAACAGCCTGCTCGCGCCGGAACAACGTCGCGCGATCCTCGACGCCACGGTCGCCGGAAGTCTCACACTGCTCTACTGTGCCCCCGAGCGACTCGAAAGTCTCGTGCGACGGCTCACGCGCGCCGCTCGGACCGTGTCCCTGCTCGCGGTGGACGAGGCTCACTGTATCGTGGAATGGGGAAATGAATTCCGCCCGGTCTACCGGCGGCTGGACCGGTATCGCTACCTGCTCGGTGACCCCGTCACGATCGCGCTCACCGGGAGCGCCACACCCGCGACCCGCGCGGAAATCCTTCGAGTCCTGCGCCTGCGTCATGCCGACGTGGTCGTGACGTCCTTCGATCGACCGAACCTCCGATTTCGAGTGGAACGCGTGCGGGACGACCGCAAGCGGTTCGCCCGCGTTCGCGCGCTGCTGCGCGGGGGCGAAGGCTCGACCATCGTGTACACACCAACGCGTCGCCTCACCGAGGTCGTCACCCGCGCGCTGTTGCGGATGGGCGTCAGCGTCGCACCCTATCACGCGGGCTTAAGCGCCGGCACGCGGCGACGCGTGCTGCGCGCGTTCCTCGCCGACCGCGCCCGGGTCATCATCGCCACAAGCTCGTTCGGCATGGGTATCGACAAGCCCGATGTGCGTCGCGTGCTGCACTGGGGCCCCCCGCGGACACTCGAGTCCTACTATCAGGAAGCGGGTCGGGCCGGCCGCGATGGCCGCGCCGCGGAGTGCGTGGTGCTGTGGCGGCACGCCGACTTCGACTGGGGGGACCACGCGACGGAAATACGGCGCTACGTGGGGAGCCGCGCGTGCCGGCGTGGCACACTGCTCGCGCATTTCGGAGAGCGCCCGGCCGACTGCGCGGGCTGTGATGTATGTGGCTAGCCGATTGACGCCCCTCAACTTAGGGGGGTCGAGTCCTACCCATCCGTGTGGTTGCGGGGTCAGGGTCGCCGAATACGTTAGCCCGAGTAGCTTAAGCGAGAGCCGGCGGTTCTCGCTTTGTTTTTCCTTCTCTCGAGGACGTGTGTTCTATGCCCGGCCGCAATTTCCTGTTCGTTCCCGGCCCGACCAACGTGCCCGAGCGGATCCTGCGCGCCATGGATCGCGCCATGGAGGATCATCGCTCGTCCACGTTTCCCGAGCTCTCCACGCCGCTGTTTCGAGACCTCAAACGGGTCTTCCAGACGGCCTCCGGGCAACCCTTCATCTTCCCCGCGACCGGGACGGGCGGCTGGGAAGCGGCCCTCGTCAACACGCTCTCACCCGGTGACCGCCTCATCGCCCCGCGCTACGGTCAGTTCAGCCACCTCTGGATCGACCTGGCTCAGCGCCATGGCCTGCGCGTGGACATCCTCGACGTGGAGTGGGGCGAAGGCGCCCCGGCGGAGCGGATCGGCGAAATCCTGTCGCAGGACACAGCACACGAGATCAAAGGGGTCCTGATCGTCCACAACGAGACCGCAACCGGGGTCACGAGCGACGTGGGTGCGGTGCGGGCGGCTATGGACGCGGCGCGGCATCCCGCGCTGCTCTACGTGGATGGTGTCAGCTCGATCGGCTCGATCGATTTCCGGATGGACGAGTGGAAGGTCGACCTCGCGATTACCGGCTCGCAGAAGGGACTCATGCTGCCCGCCGGCTTGGGCATCGTGTGCGCGAGCCCCAAGGCGCTGGTAGCCCGCGAGAGCGCGCGCTGCCCCCGGGTCTTTTTCGATTTCGGCGACATGCTCAGGGCGAATGCGGGCGGCTATTTCCCGTACACGCCGTCGCTCCCGATGCTGTACGGTCTGCGCGAATCACTCGCCATCATGTTCGAGGAGGGCCTCGACAACATCTTCGCCCGGCACCATCGACTGGCCGAGGGTGTGCGCGCGGCCGTCCGGGCGTGGGGATTGAAGCTGTGCGCCCGGGCGCCGAAGTGGCATTCGGACACGGTGAGCGCGATCCTGGTGCCCGAGGGCACGAACGGCGCCGACGTGATCGACGTCGCCTACCGCCGCTACAATCTCGCGCTGGGCGCCGGCCTGGCCCGTATGGCCGGCAAGCTGTTCCGGATCGGCCATCTGGGCGACCTGAACGAGCTGATGCTGTTGGGTGCGATCGCCGGGACGGAAATGGCGATGCGGGACGTCGGTATCCAGGTCACGCCCGGCAGCGGGGTGGCCGCCGCCGCGGAATACTATCGTGGCACCGCAGCCCCTCTGCCGGCGCGAACCGCCGCGCCTCAATCGCCGGACGCCACGCAGCCGGCCGGGAAGGCGGCGCCCCGCGCGACCGTGCGGGCATGAGTCTCACCCGCTACGAGCCAGCCAACCCTCGGCTGCAGCGGAGCGAGCTCGCGGTCCCCGGCTCGCAGCCCGCGATGTTCCAGAAGGCGCTCGACTCGGACGCCGACTATGTCTTCCTCGACCTCGAGGATGCCGTCGCGCCGGCCGATAAGGAGCAGGCCCGCAAAAACGTCGTAGCGGGCCTGCTCGATCTCGATTGGAAGAGCCGGGGCAAAACCGTCGCGGTTCGCATCAACGGCATCGACACGCACTACATGTACCGCGACGTCGTGGACGTCGTCGAGCACGCGGGCCACAAGCTCGACTGCGTTCTTGTGCCGAAAGTTGGCGTCCCGGCCGACGTCTATCTGGTGGACGCGTTGCTCACGCAGATCGAAGCCGCCCGTCACATTCCCCACCGCATCGCGATCGACGTGCTGATCGAGACGGCGCTCGGCATGGCAAACGTCGAGACCATCGCGCAGGCGAGCCGCCGGCTGGAGGCGATGCACTTCGGCGTCGCGGATCTGGCGGCGAGTCTCCGCGCCCGCACCGTGAGCATCGGCGGCCTGAACCCCGATTACCCCGGCGACCAGTGGCATGCCACCCTCGTCCGCATGGTGACCGCGTGTCGCGCCTTCGGCCTGCGCCCGATCGACGGCCCGTACGGCGACTTCAAGGACCCGGACGGCTACGTTACCGCCGCTCGGCGAGCCGCCGCGCTCGGCTATGAGGGAAAGTGGGCCATTCACCCTTCGCAAATCCCGCTCGCTAACGACGTGTTCACGCCGCCGGCCGCGGAAGTGGATCGCGCCCAGCGCATCCTCCTCGCGCTGGATGAGGCGGCCCGTGCCGGGCGGGGCGCCGCGCAGCTCGACGGCCGCATGATCGACGCCGCCTCCGCGCGGATGGCCCAGAACATCGTCCAGATCGCCGCCGCCATCGCGGCACGCGCGAAGGGCTCGTCATCGTCGCTTGCTGCGGCTCGAGCGTAGTCGTGGACATCCACGAGTACCAGGCCAAGGAGCTGCTCACCGCCTTCGGTGTCCCCGTCCCGAAGGGCGGCGTCGCCTACAGCGCGGAGCAGGCCGTCTACCGGGCGAGCGAGATCGGCGGCATGCGATGGGTCGTGAAAGCACAGATCCATTCGGGCGCCCGCGGCAAGGCGGGCGGCATCCGGCTCTGCTCGACGGACGCCGATGTCCGCCAGGCCGCCAAGGAGCTCCTCGGTAAGACGCTCGTGACCGCGCAGACCGGTCCGGAAGGCCTTCCGGTTCATCGGCTGCTGGTCGAGCAGGCGCTCCCGATCGAGCGCGAGCTCTACATCGGGCTCGTGCTCGACCGGAAGCGCGAGCGCATCGTGGTCGTAGCCCACCCGCACGGCGGCATGGAAATCGAAGAGATCGCGCAGCGCGAGCCTGGGGCGATCCTGCGGGAGGTCGTCGAGCCTGCCGTTGGGATGCAGGCGTTCCAAGCCCGGGAGCTGGGGTTCGGGCTGGGTCTCGCTCCGCCGCAGGTCGGCCAAGCCGTCACCGCGATGCTCGGCGCCTATCAGGCGTTCCGGGAGCTCGACGCCACCATGGTCGAGATCAATCCCCTCGTCGTCACCAAGGACGGCCAGGTGCTCGCCCTGGACGTCAAGATGAGCTTCGACGACAACGCGATGTTCCGGCGGCCCAACGTCGCCGAGCTGCGCGACTACGCCCAGGAGGATCCGCGCGAGGCGGAGGCGGCGGAGCACGGCTTGAACTACGTCGCGCTCGAGGGCGACATCGGGTGCATCATCAACGGCGCCGGGCTCGCCATGGCGACGATGGACATGATCCAGCATGCCGGCGGCGAGCCCGCGAACTTCCTCGACATCGGCGGCGGCGCGAGTCCCGATCGGGTCGCCGCCGCGTTTCGGCTCGTGCTCTCCGATAAGAACGTCCGCGCCATTCTCGTGAACGTGTTTGCCGGGATCAACCGGTGCGACTGGGTGGCACAGGGGGTCGTGCAGGCCGTCCGGGAAGTCCGGGTGTCAGTGCCACTGGTGGTGCGCCTGGCCGGCACCAATGTGGAAGAGGGCCGTCGCATCCTCAGGGAAAGCGGCCTCGCAATCCAGACCGCGAACACGCTTTCGGAAGCCGCCGACCGCGTCGTGGCCGCCCGCCAGTGAGCATCCTCCTCGACGAGAAGACGCGCGTCATCGTCCAGGGCTTCACGGGCGACAAGGGCACCTTCCACGCCAAAGAGATGATTGCCTACGGCACCAACGTCGTGGGTGGTGTGACGCCGGGAAAGGGGGGCAACGAGCATCTGGGCCGCCCGGTATTCAACACGGCCAAAGAGGCCGTCGAGCACACCGGGGCCGTTGCGAGTCTCGTTCTCGTGCCCGCGCCCTTCTGCGCCGACGCGATCATGGAAGCGGCGGATGCCGGCATCCGCCTCGTTGTCACGATCACGGACGGCGTACCCGCGCAGGATATGATCCGGGTCAAGCGGTATCTCTGGCGCTACGCGAAGGATCGGCGCACGACACTCATCGGACCGAACTGCGCCGGCGTGATCAGCGCTGGCCAGGCCATGATGGGGATCATGCCCGGCCACATCTACACCCGCGGGACGGTCGGCGTCGTCACGCGCTCCGGAACACTCGGCTACGAGGCAGCCGCCCAGATGCAAGCGCTCGGCATCGGCATTACCACGAGCGTGGGCATCGGCGGCGACCCGATCAACGGGAGCTCGTTCGTCGACATCCTGGCCTTGTTCGAGCAGGATCCCGAGACCAAAGCGGTCGTGATGATCGGCGAGATCGGCGGTCCGCAGGAGGCCGACGCCGCGATGTTCGTGAAGGAGCAGATGACGAAGCCGGTGATCGGGTACGTCGCGGGCCTCACGGCGCCCAAGGGGCGCCGCATGGGGCACGCCGGCGCGATCATCTCCGCGTTCGGCGATACCGCCGCCGAGAAAGCCGAGATCATGCGGTCGGCGGGGCTGACCGTGGCCCCCAGTCCCGCCGAGCTCGGAGCCACGGTGGCGCAAGCGCTCGCGCGGCAGCCGGCGCGGCCGGTGATGGCCGAGCGGTGAGCGCGGGGAGATCCGGGCGCCCGACGGTGGTGTTCACGCGTCGGCTGCCCAGGCCGGCGGAAGAACAAGCGGCCCGCGACTTCGACGCGCGGCTGAACGCGGACGACCATACGTTCACGCCCGCGGAGATCGCGGACGCGTTGCGCACCGCCGATGCGCTCGTTCCCACCGTGACCGATAAGGTCACCGCCCAGCTGCTGGGCACCGAGCCACTCAAAGTGCGCATCATCGCCAACTACGGTGTGGGCTTCAACAACATCGACACGGGGGCCGCCAAGGCTCGTGGCGTGGTCGTGACCAACACGCCCGAGGTGCTCACCGAGGACACGGCGGACGA
>Ga0207663_10000087_pt1 | contig 43905 bp, 71 predicted proteins | sample LARL53metaG_FD_184346 | JGI IMG/M metagenome (GOLD analysis project Ga0207663, IMG submission 184346) | Corn, switchgrass and miscanthus rhizosphere microbial communities from Kellogg Biological Station, Michigan, USA - LAR L5-3 metaG... | ecosystem: Host-associated > Plants > Roots >...
CGCCGCCCGCGCCGCCTCTGCCGTCGCCGCCGCCGCCGATGCCGCCGATGCCGCCGATGCCGCCGCCGGTGCCGCCGATGCCGCCGCCCGTGCCGCCTATGCCGTCTATGCCGCCGCCTATGCCGCCGCCTATGCCGCCGCCTATGCCGCCGCCGATGCCGCCGATGACGCCGCCCGTGCCGCCGCCCGTGCGTCACAATTCCGTTTCTTTCTAGAAGCGTGTCAGGAAGTGGCGAACGCATGAAAAAGTCCAAGAAAGAAAAAAGACCCGATACCGCTACCTACAAGCTGTACGTAGACGACATGGATTCAATTCTGTCTATCTACAACCGCGACATGAAGCGTTGGGAGAAGAAAAAGGAAGGAGCAAAGCCGTGGATTGCGGACGCTTTCAGGAAGTTCATGAAAGAGAAGGGGGTCTAACGTGGCGCACAAAGCACCAGATCCCGGCAAGGGGTGGCGGCTGTTCAAGGCGGATGGGACGGAGGACGCCCCGATGGATATGGAGTGCTTGGACGTTACGATTCGAAATGATAAATGGGAACCGTCGTCATGTCGAGGCATGCGCCATTTCCAAAATGCGTTCTCGAGATTGTTCTACCGCACCCGCGAAGGCGTGAAGCAGGGGCCAGTCAAGGAGGAGGTTGATAAGTGGCGCAAGCTGTCCCTACGCATGAGCAAAGCCAAGACGATCCGTGAGGCGCGGGCGATTTATGAGAAGGGGGTGGAGGAATGAAGCCGAAAGCCGGGGAAAAGTGGATGACGGGATGCGGTGAGGTCGCGCACCTTGAGGAGTGGGACATGGGATTATTTCATTCCCCGAAGCATACAAGAAAGCGGTCGCCCCTTGGTCGCGCCTTGTGGGACGAGAACGGGAAACACGTTTATTCAGAGGATGCGGGTGATTTGATGCACAGGGTTTCTGGTTTATGGCCTGAGAAAATTCAGCGAATTCTAAAGCCGTACTTACCCCACGACAAGCAACAGGCGTTCCTCTTTGGCCTTATAATCGGGCTGTGTGCGGCAGCGTTTCTTATCGCCTGCACGCCTACTGAGCCTGAGGCCATCAAGCCCTGCGCCAAGACCGAGACTCACGGCGACAGTACGCACACGGTTCCGTGTGTGATGAATGGAGGGATTGGGGAATGAGGTATTTACTGCGTGTTTTGGTGGTGCTCGTGGTTGGGATTCTGGGTGCTGTCGCCTGCGTCTTCGCTGCTGCTGCCTGTTTGATCATGGCTGCCGGATCGCCTGTCGTCGCCCTGTTTAAGGGCGTCGTTAAGTTCAACGGAAGAGACATTTAACCGCCCTTGTGGCCGGGAAGGGGGGAGGGATGAACGTGCAATCAGCATTTCCATGGGTCGAGGCAAGCGATACGCAAGGCGTGGAATTTGGCATGACCATGCGACAGTACTACAAGGCGGCGGCGATGAAGGGGTATCTGGCAGCGTTTTCTGGCTCCGATGTAAGCATGCCGAACCCCCTGCACGCAGTCGGGTATTGCGCCGAGATCGCCGATGCCATGCTTGCCGAAGATGCATCCCACGCCAGCGGAGGCCCCGATGCAGCCGCTTGACCTGAAACTGGTGAGGGAGGTGTTGGTGGAAGCTGGGAGGGAGCTTTCGGAATGCTCGAAAGCCGTGCAGCTAAATGAGCGGATAGCTGGATGCGTCCACCGCCTCGACGTCTACGCCGCGCTCTCGGACTACGACCGTGCGATCCTGGCGATTGCTCCGTATCTGCCGGGTGGGTACGTGGCGCAAGATGATGGGGCTGTGGGGTGGACGTGCCACTACCAATACAAGCCCGGCATGGACGAGTGGTCCTGGAAAAGCGTGGACAGCGATAGCGAGAACGCCATATCTGAACCTTTCAAGATACCTGTCTGTGACGACTGGCGCGCAAGCCTCCGCCGCGTCACCCACAATCAGGACGGCACAACGACCGTGGGGGAGGGGGTATGAAGCGAGTCGGCATAATTGACTCTCGGGTAAGCGTCGGCTTGGCGATGGCTTTGGAGGGATTAGCCAAAAGCCACACCGCCGCCGACCTGACCACCACAACAGAACAACAACCAGAAACAAAAGAGCCGACCAACCGCAACGAACGACGCGCATTGGAGCGTGAGCAACGCAAACTGAAAGGCAAAGCATGAGCAAGGTGACGACTATCAAGTGGCGACCGTACCCGGAGCAGAAGCCGGACTCATCTTGGTTTGTTTATGTCGCTCTTGACGAAAAAAGCGGGCGCGTCGGAACGGCGGTTTTTCATGGGTCAGGATTCGGCGTTGCGGCTCCATTAGATTCCGTCACCCACTTCGCCCTTCCAGAAGACATCACCACGGAGGAAAAATGAGAATTTCTAAAGAAGAGGCCGACCAGATGCTTGAGGCCGCGAAGCCTCTCATGGAGTGGCTTGTGAAGAGTGGACTCCCACACTCCTGTATCGTTGTCGATGTGGATCGAGTCGAGCTTCTGCAAGGAATCGCGATGCGACAAACCCAAAACATGGGCGGCGCGCTCAAAAGCTGGGGCCCGAGCACGGAGGAATCATGAGCAGCGAACAGGTGAAGCGGTTCTCAATGCACGACAAGGAGTACGTCCTGTCTCGGGACTACGACGCGCTTGCCGAACGCCTCCGCGCAGCACAGCCCAAGGTGTGGACGGCGGAGACGATCAAGGATGCGCCGGAGGGGAGATACAACTTTACCACGATCATCATTTCGGGAGGTGACGAATATGTGGATTGGGAGAAGGGTGAAACGGCAAGCAAGGGGGAACTGTTAGAAGACCTCGCTGATGTGCCAGAGGGCGATTTGCCGAAACTCAAATTCCACGGCCCCATCCCTCAACCCCCGGAGACTGAATCATGAACGACAAAAGAGAAAACAAAATGCTTGTGAGCATCCTTGCATTCAAAGGCGAAGACGAGATAGCCGACTTTTCGGGAGAACTGGAAGTGACGGAGGTGGACGCGTCCGACGCTGAAATCGCATTCAACTTCGGCAAGGAGCGGATTTACCTCCGCTTCGATGCGGCGACGCTTTTCAAGCTCATTCACGCATGTGGGAGGAAATCATGACCGACACCAACCAGGCATCGGAGACGGATGCGGTAGAAGAGGCGTTGAATTATTCTTCCCTTTTCGAGCACAACAGCTCCCGAGAGATTCTTTGCATGAAAACCCTCGCCTCCGAAGTACGCCGCCAGCGCGCCGAGATTGCGGCCATGAGGAGCGGGGAGGTGTTTGGGTACGCGAGGCCCTTCCAAGGTGGATACGATTCTACAACACTCGTCACCCCTCCTCTCAAGCGCGCCGCTGCAATTGGGAGTCTTGCTGACGCATGCACCATCCCCCTCTACCTCTCCTCCGTCCCCGCGTCGGTGGTGGAAGCGCTGTGGCAAGCGCAGCAAGCTCTTGAAAGCGCGGCGGCCTTCATTCGCAGCAAGCACGGACTGGAAAACCCTTCACGAAACACCGCGATCAAATCGGTAACCGCCGCCCTCTCCACCCTCACCAACGGAGCGAAGGAATGAACTTCAAAGACGGAAAAACCAATGAAGACTGGCGTTGCGACGTCTGCTCAGGAACCGGTATTGAAGCTGTAGACGGTAGTACCGTGTGCGACTGCACCCAATGCGACGGCACCGGGATTTGGGACGAGCTTAATCAAGAAACGGGTAGCGAAAAAGGTGATGACGCGCCCCTCACCAACGGAGCGAAGGAATGAGTCACGCCCCCGAGAACGCCATTTGCATGGGAACGGACGAGGAAAAGCGGACACGGGTGCGCGCGCAGTTCAACGAGTTGAAGGGAGAAAACAACGCGATGGTGACGTGCGGATGTGGTCGAAATATCCCCGTCCGATTCGCCTTCCAGTGCCTCTACTGCCGCGAATGGTTCTGCCAGGCCGACGCCGAAGCGCACTTCGGGAAGACGCTGCGTGAGTACCAAGAGGAGCAGGCCGCCACCATCACCGCCGAAGGGGGCTGTGAAGATGCTCGCGCGGATTAAACGCGTCTTTCGCCCAGCCGACCCCACGAAAACCACGGAAGGAGAGGTATGAAGATTATAGTACTAACCATGTGCTGTCTGGTTATTTGCCTGTGGGCAGTAATTTGGTGTCCGGGTTTTAAGGTCGGAACCCTGTTCAGGATTGCTATGAGTGTCCTAGCAATCTTTGGGACAGTTATGGTTATACACATTGTAAAGATGGAGTTTTTCGGATGAAAAAGCAGCTCACGAAGCAAAGTATAGCGGCTGCCATCATCCTGTTGCTTTTTCTCTCCGGGTGTGGAATAAGCAACGAAGAGATCGTTAAGCAGGTGAAATATTGTCAGGAAAACGGCCTTAAGCCCATCCAGATCATAAGCGGGCTCACGTACAAGACCGAGCGAATAGAATGCCGCATCAAGGAGTCAAAATGAAGTACATCGCAATCATCATCGCCTTGTTATCCGCTAACGTCGCGGGGCAAGAGCCTGTAGATGATACCGCCTCAGTTATTGCGTGGAAGAATGGGTGGATGGCCTATTCGATAGACGCTTATTCAATTGAGTTGTATCACAGGCTTGCCGATGACCTTGTTGACGACAGGGATATGGACGCATTGGAGCTTGTCTGGTGGCACGTCATTGAACAGGCGAAAGAACAGGAGAGACAGTGGGAAGCGCTGTCCAAAGCCGAGAAGTACGATTACCAGATTTCTCCATTCTGGAAAGGCGGGAACGGGCTTCCGCGCCGATTCTCTATTGGGGGAAAGCAATGATCCCCCTCCTCCTCACCGCGCTCATGGCGGCAGCTCCAGCTTGGTTTCCGTGCAAAAACATAAATTATGGGGACGATCATAGGGCTAAAGCCTTTTTCTACGGCTCCCCAGATATGGCCGTATGCACCCCCCTACTGTTCAATGGGGATGCAAAGTATATCCGTATTATCCCGGTTGGTGACAGCATCTTTCGCTCTACGGTTTACTCAACGAATCAAGATCGGGAAGAAGGTGTAAGCCATCTCGGGACTGCCGATACACATTGCGGTAGTAAGGCAGTTTCGATACCGGGACAGGTAAGGTTTAGTACATCAGTCTCCATTTGCGACAGCCTGCCATTCAATGCAGACATTGTGACCCTAATAGACATAAGAAGCTCGCTCTTAGGGCCCGATTCAACGTTCGATGGTTGTAACTGGACGGTGTGTTATGGGGATAGTTGTACAGTTACAACGAAATATTGCCAACCCTCTAAAGCCACATCCCAACCCGACACCATCGGTTACTGGCTGGACAGGCGAACGGAGCCGTGCAAAACCGTGATCACGACATTCCCGTCCCAATGCCCACAACAGGAAATCGTGGATACTATTTTTGTGATCCGAAGGAGGTGATTCGATTGAAGAAGAAGTCAGGCAAAGGTAAGGGTAAGAAGTGCTAGATTTAGGTTTTGGTGGGGGCAGCCTTGTCAGTAATGGCGAGGGGGATAAAAGTCAGTAATAGTACCGCCCGAGACCTTAATGCCTACCAACAGCAAGGCGGCTCCCGTAAATGGGGGCCGTTCTTGTTTATGCCTCATTCTTGCTAGGCTGTCCCTTGGGGGTCAGGAATACCCGCCCCGTAGTAGGCATGGGAACCCCCGCAGGCCAGCGGATAGCCACACACCGGGCTTTCTCAATCCGGGTCACGGAGACCGAATTTCCTTGGTTCCCACCGAGCACATGGTAGCAGGTGGAATCTTCCCCAGCATACAGCCCCACATGCCCCCCTCCGGGCCGCTTAAAGACCAAGATGCATCCAAGGGAAGGGGTAGGGAGAGAAACGCCCCAAGAGGCCCACGAAATGGCCGACAACGGGTTCTTGGGGAGGGGGAAGCCGCAAGCCTTGAACAACGCGCCAGCCCCGAGGCCGCACCACGCTATTTCATCGTTTTTGTAGAACGTCTTAATCCATCCCCCAAGGTATGAGGCCCACCCCATGATTACCTCGGAATTCTTGAGGCCGGGTATTTCCTTGGTGCCGATGTACTTACGGGCGGTTTCGAGCCAAACGGGGGTCATTGGTCACCAGCCCTTCTAACAGCCGTCAGGTAGCTTGATAGAGCCATATGGTTCCAAATGGACTGCGTGAAGTATCTCCAAGGGGCGTACCACTTGGGGCGTGGCTGCTGCGCTCTCCGGTCGCCGGATTCATCGAAGAAATGCCCTTGTCCCAGATGGTAGTCAATGGAGCGGTCAGGGCATCGCACAACCACATCATACCCAACAACCACCCGGTAGGTCAAAGCACCCAATCCCAAGCGGTCGTAGGTGGCTTTGAACCCCTTTGAAGCAGGGCGGGGAGAGCCGAAGGTGTACACCCATTTCACGGTGTAGCCACGGGCGGTAAATTCAGCCGCCGCCAGAGTAGCGATAGCTCCACCCTGTGAGTGCCCCGCAAAGCAAACTTCGGTGAACATTCCTAGTTCTTCCAACAGTTGCGGCATAATGCGCCTCAAAGCCGTGTAGAACCCCTCATGCACCTTGCCAAACCCATACCCAAAATCCACATGGTCGCAGTCAGCGTTCAAGCCCCAGTCTTTCAGATCGTTCGACCCTGCGAACAGAACAACAGGACACCCCGGATTACCGGGGGCATCCTCGGGCATGATGACCCTAGCCGAGACGTTCCCGGCCCTGTGGGTAACCCCGTGGTTGTCGTTCAAATCCCCGCAAATCCCAACGAGGCGTTCGGCTATGGCAAGGTCAATCACCGCACCCTCCCGTAATCGTACCTACCGCCGAAGGAATGACGGATTAGGCGTTTAATGTCGGCGTGCTCCTCTTTGGCCTCCTCGACGTGAGAAGCAAAGCGGTCGTCCATATCCTCGATTTTAACCTCAGATTGGGCGACCTTCCCCACCAAAGAGTCGGTTTTGATCGAAACAGCGTTCAGGATCACCAAAGCCGAATCCATCTTCGCCGCAGAGCCGATATTAAGCCCCTTCTGAATAGCTGGGAGGATAGTAGTACCAGAACCCCCTCCAATCGCGAAGAAGGCTACAGCGACCATTACGGGGCTCTTGGCAAGCCTTTCCCAAGCAGCACGGAAAAGCCGACCAATGGCGGTATCAATGGAGACTTCTTTGGGAGACATTAGGGGGAATCCTTTTCAGAGCTATCGGGAGGGGTGGGGCGAACAACAGGAGGCGGGGACGTTGTGCCCCCGGATTTAGGGATGGTCGGCGGATGCTCGATTGTAGCCCGCACAATCGGAACAGCCAAAGCAACGGCGAGGATTACATGGATCATGGGCCCGGAACCTTCCATTCTTTAAGCGCATCCTCAATAGCCTTGATCCGCTGGCGAGCTTCAAGGACGAGTGCGGAGAGGTTTTGAACGTCTGCATAGACAGGAAGGGAAACACCCAAGACGACCACCGCTCCTACCGTGGTCGAAGCGCTTGCATTAAAAGCCCCCTTATACCCCGTACCTGTCGAACCAGTCCACCCCGTTTGCCTCGGCCATTGGGATCGGTAAATCGCAATGCTATCCGCGTCAGCCCGCATAACCGCGCGACTAGGAAGGGCGGAAATAAGGATACGCAACGCGGAGGCGGTATCCCCAATCGAAGCCAGAACCTGAGAGGCTGTCATGTACGGGGCAAGTCGTGCGCTCACCGTATCATGAGCAACGACAGAGCAGAAGGCGCGGTAGAGAGCCCCCGAATCGGCTACTTCGGCGCGGGTAGCGTATAAGGAAAGCGCCCCCGCAAGAGCGCCGGTAACATACGCAGGCGTCGTGTATTTCGTCCCAGCGATGGAATCGGATTGCCGGACAGCACGCGCTTGAGCGGTATCCGCTTTCGCCTGCGCGCCAGCCGTCGTTTCAAGGCCGGTCAACATCCCCGGAACTTGGCTGGAAATGATGCTGCCCACATCTGCCGGGGAGGTAAACTCCCCCGCCGCCCACACCATCACGGCCGCTTCGCGCTGATCCGTGTAAGCGCTGTCCGCCTGGTCAGCCGACACCATCGCAGGGAAAATGGCGTTCACCTTCGGGTGAAGAGTATCCAGCTCGGTAATGGCATGTGCCGCGACCTTGGAAACGCTGTCCAGCTTCGCGCGGGTGGAATTCAGGCTGTCGCGCACCAAGCCCGCCGTCGTGGTTCCGGGAGGAAACGCGTTGTAGTTGTAGACGTATTCCCGGCTGGTAGCGAACGCCGTGGCCGCGACGAAAAGGAGGGATGTGATGAAAATTTTCATAGGGTGCTCGTGATTGAAAAGTTGTTGAGCGTCGGGTCTGCGCATACGGTCGCCGACCCACCAGCAGATCCGATTACGTAAGTGGTGCTCGCCCCATCAAGCGGGACGCTCGCGGAGATGGTCAGCGTGTTGGCACCGTTCACCGCACGGCCTCCGTCGTACACGATCCAGCAGCGCTTCCCGTAGGTGGCAGGGCTTGAAAGCGTGAGCGTGCGGGCCGCCGTAAACGCCGTTGCTCCGGTGGAGACGCGCGTGGCATAGGCCTGCATGGTCGCACCGGCGTTGTTCAGGTACTGAATCGAGTCCGTCACGGTAGCCCGCACCGGGCCGCCGAAGGTCGAAATTTTACCGGTGCCGTTCAGCGTGAGAACCGTGTCCCAAGTGATAGGCTGCCCCGCGTTTCCCGCCGCCGTGGACTTCAAGAAATAGAAGTTACCAGACGCAGAATTCTGGATAAAAAGGGAAGCGTACTGGCTCGCGCTTTGGGGGCCAAACTCGAACCGCATGTCAGGGCCGAAGTCGAAGACGCAATTGTAGCAGTAGTACGGGCCGGGGGAGAGGCTTGAATTCTGGACAACGAAGATGTTGTAAATCATGTCTTCAATCGTTACGACATCGAAGTTGAACGGCATGTCGGAAGCACGTGCTAACCCGATATTGAACGTGATCTGGCCGGGGATGGTCACGGGAATCGGAGTTTCCGAGTACGGATAATCCGCCCATCCGAGGGTGTCGATGTTCGCGGCCCTGTCAGCGTTGCTTTCGTAAGCCGCGGAACGGAAGGGGTAGCTTCCAACGAGAAGCGTCCCAGAATCACCGACGACAAGAGCCCATGAATTCGTGCGCGTGTCGTTGATCCCGAATCGCATGAACCTGTTTGTGCCAACGGAATCACCAGCCACCCATGTGACCCCATTGTCGGAGGACTCCAAGGAGACCCCGCTATCTCCAACAGCGAAGACGCGCGAATTGCCCGCAAAAACCCGCAGCGACTTTGTCGTACCCGTGGTGCTTTGCGCCCAATCCGTGCGGCCATTCGTGGACGTGAGGACGGTTCCACCAGCGCCAGAGGCCACGAAGCGAGTCCCGTCGTAGATCAACATGTTCAGCATCTGGGTGCCGATGTCAGCACGGGTAGCCCACGCCGAACCATTGGAACTGGACTTCACGATTCCGGAAGCCCCGGAAATCCAGATCGTGTCGTTCCGGGACACGCAACCAGCGTAAGAGTCGGTGGCAATGCCGGAAGCGGCAATCGTCCAGTTCGCCCCAACCGTGGGGTTTCCTGTGGTATAGTAGGTGCCGCCGCCTTGGCCAACGGCAACGTACAGGGTGCTGTTGTTCTTGCAGATTCTGTTAAATTGCGTGCTACCGACCGTGATGTTCGACCAAGTGATTCCGTCCGTGCTGTTCAGCATGACACCGGAAGCGCCGACGACAAGGAATCTGGTTCCGTCCCAGATCACATTGTAGAGGTCAAGCGCGGTTCCCGAGGTGCGCGCCGTCCAAGAATCGGTACCCGTGGTAGAGGTGAAAATCGTACCGCCAAATCCCACGGCAACGTATACACTCCCGCTATACGCAATCCCGCGCATGTTGTTCGCAGTTCCAAATGAAGATAGAGTATAATCGTACATCCCCGGCATTGCCGTGACCTGTAAGAAACGAGCGTCCGCATTCGTTAACGTAGGGTTGCTGACCAGATCGGAACCCGTAGCGAACGCCTGAATCGCCGCCGGATTCTCCCATTCAGGCGTAAGTCCGGGGCCGCGAGATGTAAGGATTTGACCAACGGGGCCGTTCGGGATGGAAATGATCGCCGTTGCGCTGGGCTGATAGAGGACGCCCTCGCCAGTGCCAATTTGAGCCTGACAGGCAGAGTCGCAGCCAGAGCCTCCACCGCCAGAGGAAAACGTAGGGACGGCCCAAGAAAACTTGGGGGGCTGTGCGAACCCAAACCCCACAAGCAGGGCGACGGCAAGGAGAATATTTTTCATTTAGTACCCCACGACTTTCCAAAAGTTGGTGTAGGAACTTCCGTTTCCGTTCACCCGAAGCCGCCATTGATTCCCGGTCGGGATAAGGGAGGAATGGGAGAACTGCGTGGTGTCCTGTGGAATCAACGCGACGTTGATTGAGTCCGCGAAGTGCTGGTTGTTCAGGAGCGTACGGAAACGACGGGTAAGCCATTGGGTCGGACAGGTAGTGTTATTCGTCGGGGTGGTGCAGAACCGGGATTCAATGGTGATGTCAAAGCCAGAGCTAGCGGAATCCGCGCTGATACCCTTGTACTCAATCGCGAAGAATGTACCCGGTCGAACATTTTGGGTTTCGACAAGGAATACATCGCTAGTCGTGTCCGTAGAGGGTGTAATCGTAAGGAACGGATTACCCCCGAAAAGCACGTTGGGAGCAAACACGTTCTTTACCCCCGCTTGAACGGTGGTGTTCGTCTGCCCAAAGGACAGGCTTGCCAGTAAAGCAAGGGTGATAAGTGACTTTTTCATTGGTTCTCCTTTTGAAGTTCTCTGTTAAGTTGGTCAAGTAAACGAGCCTTTACGGTCGCGTTTGTGGTTTTTTCAAGGGCGCGGGCCAAAGCACCAGCACGGGGTGAAATCTTGGCGGCTTCTTCAACGGCCCAACGGTTTAAAATCTTGGTTGCGGCAACAGCCCCGGCAGGGGATTGAGCGAAAGCAACGCCAGCCCGTGCGCCTGTTCTAGTTGCGCCACCAATAGCGGCGCCTGCGCCAGCACCAACAACGCCACCAGCCATAAAGCCAAGCGTGCCGCCTAGGATACTGCCGATAGCGTCCCCGATTCCGAAGCCAAGAACAGACCGTCCAGTCTGTGACATGGGGGTAAGCGGGAGTTTGCCAGAGGCATCCATTCCAAGCTGTCGCGATTGGAATACGTCTTTGGCCTGTTCGGAAAAGCGGTCTTTTCCTTTAAGCCCTAAAATATCGTCTAGAAATTCAAGCTCTTTAACGACATCACGATTTGCCGCGCTCCCGATATTTTCCATCCTACGAGCCGCAAGGCTAGAGGATGAGAGCGGGTCTTTGGTCGTTCCAAAGAGCTTCCCACCCAAAAGATTAGGCTTTCTAATTTCAGCCGTAGAAGCCTCAACAGCCGCATCAATGCGCTTGATCTGTTCAGGAGAAAGCCAAACCCGCTTCAATTCAGGCGAGAGAATTCTATTGTCTTTCCAACGCTTTGCAAAGGCTTGCGGGTCAATCAATCCGCCCTTTTGAGCGGATAGAATAAGGTCATCTACAAAGCCTTCCCGAAGCTCTTGAACAACGGGCTTTAAGGCCGGAATACGGTTTGCAGCGTCAATCATTTCTTGACTACGCTTTGGGCCGAGGGCTGCGACTTTTGCAATAACACGGTCAGAGTTTTCCACCCGTCCCATGCTTCCAGCAAGGCCGCTTAAAATGTCTTTGGTTTTAGCGTACTGTTCGTTGTTCGCCCTCATAAGCTGAATGATTTTTCCAGCGTTTTTGGGGTCTGCTTTAGCGATAGAGCGTTCGATATTTTTGTTGATTACTTCTTCCGCTTTAGCAAAGGCCAAGTCGTCAACCGAGGCATCGAAGATATTACCTTCAAACCCACCGGAAGAACGGGTAGAGCGAAGCTGACCTTTCAGGTTGATAAGGTCGTCAATGGAGTTAGCCTGTTTATCGGCCATCCCTAGAATACTCTTTAAAGCCCCGGAAGCCCCAAGGGTAATCTTCGGGACACCTTGATCGGGGGAAAGTGCTTTAAACTCTTTGAGGACGTCAGAAAGCCCTTTAGTCACTTCCTTTTTACGAACAACGTATTGTTCCTCGATAAACTTAGAAGGCCGTTTTTCCCCATAAGCACCGGGGGGCTGCGCGACTTCCACTTTCCGGCGCATGGGGATTTCGTATTCGGAAACACCCTTTTCACGGAGCGGCCCGACACTTGCCTTATCACCCTCGATAAATCCCTGTTGCATCGGGCCTTTAGCCTCGTCAATCCGCATGGGAATATCTACCCCACGGGAAGGGGTCGTGCCAATCACGCCGGGACGGTTTAAAGCTCCTCCAAGCTCTTCCTCTAGTTGGGTGAGCTGACGGGCTTGGGAGCCTTCCTGCAAGCCTGTACGGGCCGCATTCTGGGCTTGCACGCGCTGCGCCAAGTCCTGCGCCTCGGGAAGCATATTCCCGCCAGAAGTTCTACGGGCAGCATCCGAAAGTTCGGTCATACCTTCGGTAGTCGCAGCACGTTCAAGAAGTTCTGGAGGAATTTGGGAAAGGTCGGAAATACCTTTCTTCAATCCTTGTGCGGCGGGTTGAGTGAATCGGCTTGCGGCGGTTTTAACCGCGCCTTTAATGCCACCATAAGCGGCTCCAATAGGGCCGAGATAGGTAATAGGGTCGGAAATAGTACGCCCAACTAATTCAGTTCCAAACTTGGCAACACCCTTTAAGAAAGGGGCATCAACCGGAACACCTTCAATCGCTTCCTTGTACTTCTCGGTTTCAGGCCGGAAAGCGTAAGCGTCTGCATCTTCCATTTCCATACCCCGCATTGTAGCGGCGGCACGGGTAGGGATGTTGTAAACGTCCGAAGCGAAGTTAAGCTGCTGCATCGGATTAAGAGGGTTGATTCCCTCGTTTGCGGCGGAGGTCGAGGCAGGGAACAGCGCGGAGCCTTGGGGTTGCTCGGAAGGAATAGCCCAATCGGGGACTTCATCGTCATCGTCTGGAATGGCCCATGAAGGCACCGTTTCGGTAGCCATTAGTTCTGGCCCTTTGTGTAGTGCTTTCCGTTAATCCAAAACCCTGTGCCGGGGGGGAGCGAAGCGGCCTCTTGAAAGCTCCTGAAAGTCTTGTCGTTTGCTTTTGACGATTTCGGAGGGTTAACAATTCCTTCAACTTGCGGGTAAGTAGATAGTACGGCGGTAGTATCGAGGTTAACCCCGCGCTGGTTGTACCCCTCTACACGGCCCTTGTAATCTTGGCGAATACGGTCGTAAGAGGCTTTTTCAGCCGCCATCAAATTACGGCCAGCATCGAGAAGGTTCTTGCGAACCTCTGGAGTCATTTTCCCATCATACAGGTTACGAATGGACTGTTTCAGCTTCCCGTAAGAACCGCCAGCACCTGCCGATTTGGCAGTCATGTATTCGCCTTCCCGAACTGTTGAGCCGGGGTCTAGCGTTTTCACAAAGTCAATGACGGCGGCGTAAGCGTCTGCGGAATTGTTCGATTCAATGGCCCTATACATTTTATCGTAGGCCGTGAGAGCCTTTTCAAAAGGCTCTGTCTTTTTGTTAAACTCGTCCCGAAGGGTGTTTTCCTGTGCGAAAATCTTACCGCCTTGGTCTTTTGTTCCCCCTTTAATGGGGTTGCCCTCTGCGTCTCTAACCGGAGTCACCTTTTGGGTATCAAGGTCAAGAACGCCAAGCGTCCCATCATCCAAAGTCACCTGTTGGACTCTAGGTTTTGCGGGAGCTTCCGGCGCGGCCTCAACAAGCTGAACTGGCGCACCAGCATCAGGGATTTCATAAAGCCCCTTACCGGGGATGTTTTGAACCTTCCGTTCAACCCTTTCAGGTTTCAAGGCCCTGTATTCGTTCGCGTCGATAAGGCCAGTAGCCATAGCGTTTTGAAGTTCAACCGGATTGTAGGGGCTTGCCCCATCCGCGCCGGGGGTACGGGAGAAGAATTTTGCTCTATCGGACTCACGCTTCGCCTTGGCATCCGCTTCGGCTGCGGCCCTCTCGTCGGCGTTTTTCTTGAGCGCGAATTCTTCTTCTTGCTGCTGCGCTTTAATCTGCGCATCGGCCCGCTTCTCCATCATCAACCGGAACCGCTCGGACAGTTCATCCCGCTCTCTCCCGAACTGCTGAACCTGTCCGCCCAATTGCTGCGCGGCCTGACCTACGATCTGGTAAGGATTAGGGATGGGGGGACGGACGGGGTAGGCCATTAGCGCATTGCTCCGTATCGGCCATAGTTGGAAACGGCACGGTCGAGATAGTTGGAGGCGTACCCCCCGCCTTCAAGGCCAGCGCGGCGGCGGCGCTCTTCTTCCTCTCGGGCGCGGTCTTGCAGGGACAAAGCCTTGTCGAAGTTATAGGCGTCCTCTTGAAGCTCCGCTTGGTCTTCCATCTGCTCACCCTGCTTGTAGGCTCCATAGGCGTTTAAGCCTGTGCCAAGAACCCCCAATCCAAGGCCGAGGCCGGGAATGAGAGAGCCGGATTGAGCCGCAGGAGCCGCACTAGCCATGTTCAGGCTAGGAGCTTCGGGGGGCTGATAACCGCCGTATTGGGGGCGATACCCTTTGTACTCTTCCTCTTCCCATGAGTAGGCCATGATTACCCCTTCACCCATTTCTGGGTAACGGGGTCGTAATACCGCCCCGTGGTTCCGCCGCTGTTTGCATACGTCTCAACCCAAACGCCTCGGGTAGCGTCGTACTTGGTGCCAAGGCCGCGCTCCCTCGGGACGGGAGGCTTGGTCGAATGGACGGTACCATCATCCCCGATGTAGTACGTCTTTCCGTCCTGACCAGTGACCACGGCGAAATCGTTGTGGCGATTGCTCTTGGAGCCCGTGTTTCGGGTTCTGGTCTGCTGGTAGTAGTCCTGAATCTTGTACACGGTGCCGTCAGGGAGCTTGATAAGGCCCTTGGTCTGGGGATTAGACATGGCCGCTTCAATCGCCACGCGGGAGACGGGAATTGCCGACGCGGCGGTCTGTTCAAGGTCGCCAGCGAGGGCGGCGTATTCCTCTTCCGTAAGAGCATTAAGGCCGTTGGTAAGAGCCTTTTCAACCCGAGCGGCTTTCTGCGCTTTTCTGTTCTCTTCGTTGATCGGGTTTATTTGCCCTTCCGCTGCGCCCAAGGTACGGGATTTAACGTACTCGTCGTACTCGGGAGAGCCGGGAGTAAGGCCAAACGTGCTAGCCTCGTCCTGCGCGCTCTTGAGGGCCGTTTCTGCGGGCGTAAGAGAGCGGGGGAGGCCCGTGGTGGGGTCGATAGGCTGAGACGGCGTAGAGGGCTGCGTGGGGGTCTGCCCTTGAGTCCCCAAGTTCCCCGCCATTGCCGCCCGAACATCACCACCCGCCGCCTGAATCCTGCGGAGGTAGGCTTGGCTCACGGGGTCAGTAACGGATGAAATGAGCTTTTCAATATCGCTCCTTTCCTCGGTGCGAAGCTGGTTGGCTTGGGACATGGCCGTGTCTGTCTGAGTACGGGCAAGTTCATTCACCCCCGCATCCCGAGCCAAAGCCGCTTCATTCGCTCCCGCCTGATACCTGTCTGCGGTGCGTTGTGATTGGAGAGTTCCGGGGGTGTACCCCGCATTGACGGACTCCTGCTTGGCGGTACGTTGCGCCAAGTAGTCTCCTACTGCGTTTTGTGTGCCAGCCGTTTGACGGGCATTCTGGACTACCGGGTCATTTCCCGAAAGGGTTTGAGTAAGGCGGTCGATGTAGGTCTTGGTGGGGTCTGTCTTGGCTGCGGGAGCCGCAGTAGGCGAAAGAGCCGCCGCAACGGGAGGCTCTTGGGGTGCGCCTAGCTTTTGGCCTACCAAATCAGTACGAGCCGTGCTAGGTGCTACCGTCTGTGTAGGCATCGCTTTAGGATTGGGCTCAACGGAAGCCGCCGCCCCTGTAGAGCGGCCACCCCTAAATTTCAAGTAATTGTCAAGTGCTGCCACGTTATGCTCCTTTGCCCAAATTAACCCGAAAAACCCGTCTTTATAGTGCTACACTGTGTTACGGCCCGGATGAGTTGTAGTCCCTCCGAGAGAGGACAGCGTTCAAGCTGTCTATCCGGTCTGAGAGAACTCCTATTTGGGTTGCTTGCTCCGAAGCTGTTTTTTGCAACGTCTGTAAATCGGTTCTCAAAGCCGTAACAGCGTTCTTTGAGGTGATCGAAGCGGCTTCGATAAATCCCACTTGGGTATCGCCTGAAATGACTTCTTGATACCCTTCTAGAACTGTGGCCGCAGTAGTTGAGGACGCATAAATAACGACATTGTACGTCCCGTTATCCCATACAGTCGCGCTCGTAGAGTATTCCCAAAACCCGGCGAAAGATTGGGTCATAGCGTTCAGAATTGCCGCTCCGGTAACGAATACACCCGAACCGTTCAGGAAGAAATCATCGGAGGCACGTTGTACGCAAACGTGAGGAGTTGTCCCCCCTGTAGTATAGCCAATGGCGTATTTCTTGACGTTCGCCATTAGTACGCCTTCACCACTCCCCAGAACCGCTTCGCCTGTTCCGTCTGTGTCGTAGTCTTTTCGATGGAATAGAACGACAAGGTGATGCTGCTGTCAGGGTTTGAATCGTAGATGTAGCTCGCGAGAGCGTGACCCGTAGGAATGGGGGGGATGACCGAGCCAGCGGCGCGGGCCGTGGTCTTTTCTGTGAACGTTGAGGACGAGGTTGACTCGATCCAGAACGTCCCCGTAAAATCTTTTTTAAGACAGAAAACAAGGGCGTACACCTGACTAACGACAGGGGTGAACCCTTGAATCGCGTAGGTGTACTGAGTCCCGTTGGCGTTGATGCTCATTGAAACGCCTCCTGGGTTGAACAATAGCCGCCACGAATAAGCCCCGTTTTTACCGGAAGCCGAAAGTCCTCCTTCATCGGGAGTGGAGACAACCATTTTCCACGTCAGGTTAGACGTACCCATGAGGGTAGAAGAGGGATCGGTAGCGTAGCTGATTGACCCATTAGGCTCAAACCTAACCCCTTTTCCGGGCTTCTGGGTGACGCGGTTGGTCTTGGAGCCTGTAGGGGTAGTCCCCGCGCTCCAAGTGTGATTCAAGCCCTTTCCAGAAGCATCGTAGAACGTGTTTGCAGGGTCTTCAAAGTTCAGGACAAAGAGGGACGACTGATCCCATCCCGGCCCTTGGGGGATGAACCCGCCGTCAGGGAAAACCCCAAGGTCGCCGTTGGTTTCTCTAATCTTCCCTTCAACCTTCTGCCACGAAATCATCGCCGGGCCAATCAATGAGAGGCCGAAGGTGATGAACTGCCCCCTTAGAGGCATCCACTTGAACGGAGTTGTGTCCAAGGGTTGAGGGTTGAAGACGTATTCCCGCTCGTTCAGGTCTTCATTTGCCGCGAAGAGGCCGGGGTCAATAAACCCTGAGGACACGCGCCACGTCTGCCCGGAAGACTTCGCCGTGACCGTGGGAACGGAGGACAGCTTACCCCAGAACGAGTATCGGTTAATTTCAAGCAGCTTCCCTTCCCCGGAGAAGGCAAAGCCCTCAAAGGAGGCGGTGATGTCGATCCGGGCTCCGTCCACATCGGTGAAATCCGCGTCCGTGGTTTCGGCGGTTTCAATCTCAAGGAGGAAGCGTTCGTCTTGCGCCGCTGCCGCCCTCTCTCCATCCGCGAAGTTGAAGATTGCCGCGAACGTCTCGGGGTAGTCGTACAAAGACCATCCTTTTCCTTCCTTCACCCCCAAAGCGGCGATTGCGCCGTCTGGAATGAGCATAAGGAGCTTCCCGTTCATGTAGACGAAATCCGCTTTGGGATTGGCCACAACGGGAGCCGTGAGGTCGTAGATAGACTGGGAAATCTCGGTCTTCCCGATGTATTGGTGCCACCGCTGATCAAAACCAAGGTACCGGAAATAGCCGTCAGAGCACACGGCGCAAATGCCGATTCCCGTGATGTACCCCGTACAACGGAAGGACGGGACGCCTACCTTGTCGTCAAGCATCTGAACGAGGGAAGCGGGATTGCCTGATGCGATCCGGCGCGTGGTGCTGTTCCGAAAGCCTATCACGTCCTCAAGGAGGGTAAGGAGGGATTCGGTTCTTTCCCCATCACGTCCCGCGTTCAGGTACGCTTGGGCGTCCCATTGCTCCTGATACTGTGAAAACTGCTCCGTGGTGTAAAGCCAGTCTTCACGGATAACCGGGTCAATGTTGGGGCCGTTCGGGGCGATGAAATTATCACCGATACCAGAGGCCCAGATACGCCCCTTGTTCACGGTGCCAGTACGGCAGCCGGGGAGAGGAATAAGGCCGATAAGGTCAAGGCCAATAGCTTTGATTAGAACGGAATCGTCGTTATGATCTTCAATCCCGTAATAGTCTCCCGAAAATCCAGCTTCAACCCCCACGTTACCCGGAGGCAAGTCTCCCCCTGTATCTACAGGAGCAATTGTGCCAGACATTTCAGCGCGGGTAATTAAGGCGACTTCATACAGAACATCAGGCGTTCCCTGCGCGTCAATGGGAGCAAGTGGGTTGGATAGGTTCGATACTTGGTTTTTACTACGCCACAAACGTAGGTGTGTCCAATATGGGTCAAGCAAAATACTATCGTACATCCGAATAAGAACACCCGTTCCGTCCTCCGCAAGCTGATAGGTCGCTATTAGCCCATCTTCCAAAACCCTATTAGGGCCGGAAGCAACTAAATCCGCGCCATCCTTCTGAATCACCTTTTCAACCCCATAAGTCACCAACGCCCCGGCATCCATATTTCCGGGTTCGGGTTGAAAATCTGTGATAGCAAAAGCCTCCAACCCCATCGGCCTACCGTACAGAGTGTCAGCGTCTGCATCGTAGTAGATGATCTTATTCCCAGTGGGGGAAAAGACGTACACCCGATCGTTGTAGACCTTCATGTCTACGGGGTTCACGTTAGAGCCGACGTTTAAAGAGATAAGGCCGAGCGTACCCGTCTGGGGGGTGTCCCCGACGACAAGGGCGGCAACCTCGAAAGTCCCGCTGATTCCGCTTCCCCCAACCGCAATGAGGGCCAAGGTTTCAGGGGTATCGCCGTAGGCCGAGTCGCCTTGGGCGACAATCGTCATCCCATCCAAAAGGGTGACCTGATAGCTGGTTCCCCCGAAGTCCTCGATAGTAACCGTGTAGGTAACTCCCGGTGTGAGTCCGGTGAAAACGGGGTCGCTCAAAAACGCCGCCGCGTCTCCCTCAACGTCGAAGAAAGGTCCTACGATCTGGAAGGGGTTTTCCCCCTCCTTCTGCGCGTAGAACTCTCCCTGACCGCCTAATCCGACATTGTAGATGAAGTACTCCCCACCCAATGTCGGGAAAACAACCTTGTTCAAAATATCGTCAGGGAGAGCGATAGGGTCGGATTCAGGAACCAGAAGTTCCGATCCGCGCCGGGTTCGCAGGTAATCCCCGTTCATCCCGCCGTAAATATCGAAGTTCGTAATCTCCCGAAACTCGCTCGGCCCGATGTTAGTCACGTCCGAGAACGTATTCCGTCCGGAATACTTGTTCAGCTTGATCGGCTTCAAGTTCTTCACGACCACGCCGCCCCCGACGCTTGAGTCATGTTCGATCCCCTCCACTCCGAACGGTAAGGCGCAAGCAGGCTATCCACCCACCCGCCAAGGTTCGCCTTAACTACCGCGTCGATGGAAATAGGAGTGCTGTTCAAAAACGCCCCGGCGACCTGCTGGCAAGCGTTCGCGAAGTTGAAGTGGTACGCTTCGGGAACCAAAAGCGTATCATCCTCCGAAAGGTCGGTGATCGAAGGAGGGTTCTTCCAGTACACCCAATAGTATGGATGTTCGGTCGCCGCCTGCGGAACGGGATCGAAGGAGAAAAGGAACTGGTTTGAGAGGTCGTAGGTATTACCCGTCATGAACGGGTAGAGTCTATCCCCCCAGAATGCCCGGTAGTCCTCGGTCTGCCAAACACCGTTGATCGAGTACCAATACCCGAACTGGCGGATGAAATCAAGCCAGAACAGGTGAGGGGGGCGACGAGTCACACCCCAAATCTTCCTACAGGGAGGCGCAGTAGGGGCGCTATAAGGCCCCCGCCATCCGTGCTGATAGTTGCTGTCTTCCAAGGCACCAGCACCCGTCCCGGTGGTGATGCTAACCGCTTCTTCGGCGGTGAAAGTACCCGTGACCCCAGAAAGCTGCCATTTGTAGCCAGTATAGGACACCAGAACGCCCGTAGCGCCAGAGGTGGCACCAACTACCGTCTTGCCTACATCGGAGCTTACAGGGCTCGTATACCCCGTAGGATCGAATTCAAGCTCCGTCAGAATGGTCAGGGTCTGGTCATACACCAAGAAAGCCTGCTGGTTCTTCTGGAACACGTTCTTTTGAACGGAATCCATGACCAACATCACCTGCTCCAAGGAAAGCTGGTTGTTCGTCCCAAGGTTTACGAATGCGGCAATTTCAGTTAGTGTCATAGTGAAAACGGGGAGCCTTTCGGCCCCCCGCCTCCGGTTTAGTAGCTGCCCTCAAGCGTCACTTCAACAACAACGGTTCCATCCGTATACGCCGTAGGCGAAAGCCCACGGAGATACACGGACATGGACGTAGCATTGGCGATAACCGCCGCAGCCCCCGCACCGGCCCGACGAACGTTCACGCCCATGACCTTCGGGGTAGTACCCGAAAGGAAAGCGCGGTCGAACGTCTCATTGGCCGTGAAGGTGGTGTTGATAACGCTGGTGGTGGTCACCGAGACGAGACAATGCAACTGGTCGGTCGCATCGTTACGCCACGCGAGAACTCGATTGGTAATCATTGCTGATCCCCCTTACTGCGTGATGGAGCTTGCCGTGATGACAAGGAAAGAGGTTTCGTTGACGCGGGCCGACGTGGCCGCATCCGTCTGGTCGAGGTCGATACGGCGAACACCCTGCTTCTTGACACCGCAAAGGCTCTGCTCGAAACCGTAGTCTTCCGACAGCTTGTTTTCGAAGTTCAGTTCCTCCTTGACCGCCATGCCCAAAGCACCGTTGCCGTACAGCATCGCAATTTCGCCAGTACCCACGGTGCCAGTCGGCACAACGGGGATGCGATCGTCGCCCTGCGGGGTGATGTACTGGAAGTTCACGACGTTCGAGGCAAGGTTAATCAGGGGGGCGCGTTGATCCACGACCACCATCATGTTCTTGTAAACGCCCATGTAGCCCGTGACCACTTCGCCAATGGTTGAATCGGTGTACTTGAAGCGATCCTGAACGGAGCCAGCAGCAGCCGAAGACATCATCTGATACCACTGGGTATCGGAGATTTTCAACACCCACTTGACTTCCTTCTCACCCTGCATACCGGGCAAAGCGTTGATCTGCCGTGCGGCAATCAACTGAATCGCATCGAGAAGCGTGATGGAGAAAGTATCGGTGGAACCCATGCCGTCAAAAGCAGCTTCGAGGTTCGACATTGCCGTAGCATTTGTCGCGCTCCAAGTGTTCTTGACGAGTGAGCCGCCGAGCCAGAGCCAGATATTGGGATGAAGAACCTCGTCCAGCGGGTTGTCGATGTTCGACCCCTTTTCCGAATCCTGCCAGTAGGCCGGGTCGGTGAGGAAGATGTCCGCGCCTTCAATCGTGGCGCGCTGGTGGTCGTAGTCGTTTTCCTTGACGAAGGCATTGGTGACCATACCGGCAGCCTGCTCGGCAATGCGGTAGAATTCGCCAACGTCGCCTTCGACCGACTCGTCCGTCATGATCTGCGGAATGCGCTGCACGTTGTAGAACAAGCCTACTTCGAGCATGGTATTCCGGTTTTCACGACCAGCGGCAGGGTTCGGGCCACCAACAACGGTGACCGCGCCCTGACGGAGCGAAATCATCGTGGTACGGTAGGAACCATTGCGGAAGTCGTCCGTCACCTTCATCACGACCGCGCTAGGCACGGGACGGGACGACTGCTTCGGGATCGGCGTGTTTGCCGTGAACTGATTCGAGAACTGATCCCACACGCTGCTAAGCAGGTGCTGCGGAATCAACTTTTTGCGCCACGCCTGAACGCGGGCTGCGGGGATTACACTAGTGCGTGCCATTAGGCATTCCTTTCGTTTGACTACTCAATGCCGAAGTAGGCCCACCCGTTTTTCGGGATTTTGGCCTTGTTCAGTTCGCCGTTACCATCGAAGAAGTGCGCCGGAATCTTCCGGAAGTCATTCGACATTTCAGCGTATTGGGAGTCGGTGTATGATTGCGGGTTTGCGTCCTCGGTTTGAATCGAAGACAGTGATTTGTTGGGCTTATGCCCATAAGCCTGTTTCAAGCCCTCTTCACGGGCTCTCGCTACAAGCAGGTCGGAATCCCGGCCCTTCTTGATAAGGAGCGCGTTTTGAAGGCTTGTGCCCGAGTCTTGAGCAATCTGGAAAATCTCGTTGAATGCGTCGAGGCGGGGGTCTTCCTTGCCATGCACCACCCTATCAATGATAAGGTTGCGCAGGCCCGGAATGTCCTTGATCCCATCCAAGGACTGCGAGACGGCAATCATCTCGTCAACGACTTGCGCCGCGACGGTCTGACGGACTCCCTGCTCCTGAATGGTCTTCTGGTGCCCTTGGAAAGTGCCTTCCAGCTTCTCCAACCGCTCCTGCAAAGCCTTGTTCTGGGCGATCACCTTGGAGGTAATCCCGCCAGTCAATGCGTCTGCATCGGCAAGCACGTCAGGATCGAAATCGCCGCTCGGCTGCTGCGTCTGCGACTGGGCTTTCGGCTTGAGGCCGTAGGCTTTCTCCACATACTGCAACGCTTCCGGCTTGCCTTCCATGAAGTCGCGCCACAAAGCCGCTTCCGACCTCGCCGCACGTTCCAGTTCGGACTTGGCGGCTTTCACCGCTTCGCTTTCTTTGCCGGAAGCAAGGGCTTTCAAGCCGTCAATCTTGGTGGCCAGTTCTTCGGGGGACTTTGCGCCCACCTTCTTCATGGCTTCCTCGATGTGGGGCGGAATCTCGACCTTCTCGACTTTCTCAACAGGCTTTTCAGCCTTCTCTTCCTTCTTCGCTTCCGGCTCCTTCGGGCGATCCTTGGGGGCCAACTTCTCGTCAACCCATTCCTCGTAAATCGCCTGATCTTCGTCGGAAAGCTTCTTGCTCGGGTCTTTCTCCGTGATGCTGATTAGCTCGGCAAGACGGTATGCCTTTTCATCCGGGTTTACTGCGGCCTTGGGGGTTTCCTTCGCTTCGGCTTTCGCCTCCGCAGGCTTGGCGGTTTCGGTTGAAACGACTTCTGCTTCCGGCGCGGCGTTATCCGTTACGGGCGCGGCCTCGGTTGCAATGTTCTCAGTACTCATGGTGCTGCCTTTCGGTTGAGCGGGTTATACCGGGGTTGCATTGCTGGCCCCGGTCGGTGCGGGAAAGGCGGCTTGTGCCTCCCTGTCCGCAACATTCTGCAAGTTCGACATCTGGTCGATCTTCATATTTTGGTCTTGAATCTGCTGCGTCTGCTGAACCTGCTGCTGCAACACTTGGGAGTGCTGCTGGACGAACTTCTGCAAGTCCGCAGGGGCGTCACCGAGCTTCAAGAGGTAAAGCGTCAATTGGGTAGCCAGCACGGGGTCGCCCTGAACCGTGGCGCTCTCAAGGAGCTTCCCGACCACCTTGGAGGTCTTGTCCTTCATCGTGGGGGACTGCCAAGAGTCCTCGAAAACGATGTCGTAAGCGTCCGCATCCTGCAAGGAATTGACCCTTTGCACCTGCCCGAACTGGTCAACGATGATCTGGTTGATAACCATGTAATCTTCGTCGTCTGGGCTGTTCTTCTGGACGATCCTAACCACCTGTTCGGAGGTGTAGTACTCGTTCCAGTAGTACATCCAGAGCTTCGCCCGCTGCGTCAGGAAGTTCATGTAGTTGGTTATCTGAACTTGAGACTGCACCGAAGCCTGCTGAATACGCTGTTCATTCAGGGCGGCGGGGGTACCAGCACCTTCCGAGAACCCTTGCAAGCTAGGGGGGGTGGAGCTCGTCTCTTCTATGTTCTGGGTGGCAAAGTTCAAGCCCTTGTCGGTGTCAGCCGTAAGCGTACCTTGAGGTACAATCGCTACAGGGGCCTGACCTTGCCAATCCGGTTTAGTCCAGAACACCCGGTCACCATCCGATGCGTTCTGTTCAAAGTCCCGCATCCCGGCCTCGTCAAAGGCGTTCGGGTTGGCGATACGGGACACGCCAGAGGCGTTTTTAGCCTGCGCCAACGTATTGACCATGAGGGAGTCAATGACCTTGTTCGGCCCGACCATATGCTCTACGTGACCGCTAGGAACCCCGCCGACATCCTCGTCTACAAGCTCCACAAAGGGGAACATGATCTTGCGGGTAACGGGGTCGCGGGGCTGGCAATGGTACGGGCCGTTGTACAGGTAATCCGAAACCGAAGTACAGGCAACGGCGAGGAAAAGGAACTCTTCGGGCTCGTTGTAAAGCTGGTGGTGGGGGTTTTCGGTCTTGTACTCGCTCCGCTTCTCGATGGAGAGGTCAAACCCCAAATCTTCACGCTCACCTTTAGGGGACACGCCGAAATAGAACCGCTTGGAGACTTTGTAGAACCGCTCAACGACCAGATAACGTCCGTTTTTCTGATCGAAATACTCATTCTGCCGATCCGCCCAAGGCTTGTCCACCTGATACACGATAGAGTCGGGAGCGACGAGGCAAGACCGAATCATTTCCTCTTTTTCAGGGAAAAGCGTGATAAGGTCGTCCATCGAGTAGAACCCGCGACGGTCGATGAAGCGGCAATCCCGATTCGTGACCAAATCCCTACGGTTCGGGTCGGGGTAAATCCCGAAGTTGTTGCAGTTCTTGACCACGATGTAAGGCGGTCTGCCGGGGGACTGCTCGACAAAAGACTCTTGCCAGCTATTGCCCCCGATCCAGCTTTCCCGAATCATGTCAATATCACGGACGCGAACTTCATTATTGAAAGCCGTGTAGTGGTACAGGGCCGAATAGACATCGGCAAGATTCTGATCCGAAGGCTCTCTAGGAGCGGGCTTTACGTCGTACCGATTCTGGATGATTGCCCCGATGTACGTCCGCTCGGAGGCTTTCATTTTGGAAAAGGCAATCGCCGCCTTCCGCTTTTTGCGGAGAATCGTTTTTTCCTCGTCCGTCCAATGCGTGTCGGGGTGCATGAAGTCGTGGTAGTACTCACGCATCGACTGGAACGGCTCGTAGTACGTCATCACCGCCATGCTCGCGTTGAGCAGGTCGGAAGCGGCTTTGGAGTTCTGGAGGTTCAGAACGGAATAAACAGCGGGATCGGCTTCTTGCTCCACCCCGTTAGAGCGGGGGGAGAACAAACCTTTGACGGCGCTAATGATTCCCATGCCGTCAACTTAACGGCGAACGGGAATCCTTTATAGTGCTACACTGTGTTACCCAAGCGTGGGAAGATTCTGAATATCTCCCGGCGAACAAGAGGGTGCGGGAGGCGCAACCCATACTCGTACATTCTCACGGTGTTGACATGAACGTCTAATATCTCCGCAAGGCGTGGCTGGCTCAACATCTTCCCCGGCCTGTGGGGGTCTGGGGTCTTTAGTCTTTCCTCACGGAACAGAATTGCAAAGCTGCGGCTCATACTGGAACCACCGGATAGTATGAATAGCCGCCCGGAAACGGGCTATCCGTTGCTAAAATACCGATGTCATAGAGCCTTTTTACGGCAGACTTGCGGAAGGTGGGGCAATTCGTGCCCAAGTTGTCCTTAATCTCCCCCATCTTGAGGTAAGCCCAAAGGAGGTCGCAGCCCTTCTCAATCTCTCCCGAATCAATCAAGAGCATTCCAAGGAGCCACTTGGCATCCGGCTTCCGGTTGGTTTCGAGAAGTTCCACGGCCCCCGGCTTACCCTGCCTGTCGAGGCACAAGGCAAGCGTGTAGCGGATATGATCGATGAAGTAGAGGTCTTCCCCCTTGCTGTGCTCCAAAGCCTTCTCAAGGGCTTCCTGTGCGCTCTGGTGGTCTTTCATGGTGAGGTAGGAAACCCCCACGTTGTACCACTTGAAACAGTTGTCAGGCTCCTTTAAAAGCAGGGCAAGGTTCCTCTCCGCTTTCTTCGCTTCCAAGGCTGGGTCGGAATACCCTGTATGCTGGATGGTGATATTGGTCTGCACCATAGGCAAGCCTAGCCGGGTAGCGTTCTCATGGTAGGACTCATGGACAAGCCCCTTACATCCCCCGATTCCACCCCATACAAGGCCCGGAAGACGGGGGAATAGGCGCGACTGGTGGAAGGCGTCTTTTACCTCTCCATCCTTTCCGGTGTTCTCCACCTTGAAAGCGAAGTGACAGGCTTGAAGGGCTGTCATGTTGCCGGGCTTGTGGATTAGAGCGGAGATAAGGCCAGCGGTTTCACGTGAAACAACGTCGTCGGTATCGAGCCAGAGCACCCAATCCCCGGTGCATTTAGAGAGGGCTTCATTGCGGGCTGCGGCGAAGTCATTTACCGTGCCCACGTTAATACAAACCACCTCGTCAGCCCAAGGAAACTCCGGTTTACGGTCGTCAGGGGCAATCATGCACACCGAAAGGCGCATTGGCTTCAACTTGGGAGCCATGATCTTGCACCCCCACAATTCTTCGCTGCTAGGCACGTCCTCCCCGTAGAAATCAAGCAGCTTGGCCCGCATCGCGGCTTCCGATTCCTTGATAAGCCTGTCCTTCTCGGGATTCATGTTCATCGAAGTATGCCCTTCATGGTGGACGAACACCCCGGTAGCAATCCGCATCTTGTACGCGGCGCGCTGAATCCTCCAAGACAGGTCTAGGTCGTCGCACCCAAGGAACAGTCTTTCATCCATACCGCCAAGCTCCTCGAATGCGCTCCGCTTAATCATGAAGCAGAACCCGATAAGGAGCAGGGTATCTACGAAGCCTCGATCTTCCCCGCCGTACCGTTGAACTTGCTGGTGTCCGGCGACGTAGTTGGATACAGGCCCAACCGCTACGCACTCGTCGTCAAGCCCTGCGGCCATTTGTGAGGCCCAATCACCAAAGACTAGGGTGTCAGGGTTCAGGAAGATTAGGGTGTCGCCTTGGGCCTGTTTGGCCCCTAGGTTGCAGCCTGCCGCAAAGCCTACGTTGTCCTCGGTGTTGTCGCGGACAATTATCTCGTAGTCCTGAATCCCGCTCGACCGGACGGACTGAATACACTTCTCTAGGGAGGCGTAGTCTTTGTATGCGACGATGATGATTGAAAACTTCATGCTTTCAAACCCCAGAAGCGGAAATCGCCGTCTTTGTCCTCGATGAAGAAGTCTCGGAAACTAGGCTTGTCAGGCCACGGGTTGAACACTTCCCAAAACATTTCCTTTGTGATATTCCCGTAGTAATCCGTGGTCGCGGGGGAGTCTGCCGGGCTTGTTCGGGTCGTGCCGTGTTCGGGTCGTCCCGTGCCTCCCGCCGTGATGATTAGCGTCCCACCGTTATCAAGCATATCCCACATGGCGCGGATTGATTCGGCCCAATGCTTGTCGTGTTCTAGTGCCTCACAAGAAATGATGGTGCCATATGGCTCATGCTCTAGAGGCTCCCAAACGCATTGTTTGAACGCGACAACATGGTAATCCATATCCACGCACGGCCCCGGAGACAGGTCTAATCCCGTGTAATCGCACCCATCGAACAGCGTCCTTACCGTGCCGTTTATGTACCGACTGCCTACCTCTAAAACCCGCTTCCCCTTGAAAGCCTCGGGGAACTTGGCCTTCACGCCCTCTACGAAATCCCATGCTTCCTTGTGCATTAGGGCTCCTTCGACTTGTTCTTGCTCCCCGGTTGTCTGCCTCGACGTTTTACTGCGGGTACATCTTCAACAATTCTTTCAGGCTCATGTACTTGATCGGCCACCCCTCCCATAACTTCCCCGTCTTCGGGTTCGGATAAGACGGGCATATCGGGAGGGTTCGAACCTGAATCTTTGGCTTCTTCAACGGCACTTTCAGCCCCCTTGGTTTCAAACAGAATCTTCAAAATCCCGGCCCCTACCTGCCAATCCAGCCCACCTGATTGATACATCGCCATATGCTTCTTACGAAGCCCCATCCATGCACTACGGAGAGCGGGGTTGTTTGACCTAGGCCCGATCCCAAGGAAGATTACGAGCGTGCCGATCTTCGTGAATGGAAGGATAGCGTCTACCTTCGCCGTGCCGTACACCGTGATAAGGTCGTACTTCCCGGCAGGGGCTAGGCTCTTGTTAACCTTGATCTTCATTTCGGAAATGTTCTTCGGCAAAGCATCCCCGATGTAGTCCATGTCCAGAACCCCCAGGTTCTCCGCAATGAACCGCTCGGCTCCAAGTGTCTCCGTGCCTACGCAGAGCATCCGGTGGCCCTTAATCCACGCCCTGCTCTCGCTGATTACTGCGGCGACCTCTTGGGGGGTGGATTGAATCTCATACCCGCCTTTGGCATTCCAAGTAGAGCGGGGGAACTTCTTGTAAAACTTGATGGGGTCATGGTTTCCCGAAAGGAAAGCCCGGTCAATCAATCCACCACTCATTTTGCCTCCCAAATGAATTTCATCCACGTTTCGATTTTCTCTTCCTTCTCAACGCCCTTTTCGTCCTTGACCATCTTCTTAATGGTTTGCAAGACGGGCTTACCGAATACGATGAACCGCTTACGGGTAATCCAAACCCGGGAGTAGGGAACAAGCTTATGGCCGAGAGGCTTGGTCTTGTCCTCCACCATGTCGTTGCCTTCGTCACTACCGAACTGATAGCCAAGAAGGACAAGGAGGCCGCGATTTCCGTTCAGAACCTTCTTGAACGCCCATGCAGGCAGCAGTTCCTTGAAGGTGTCCCGCCACCACTCCCCTAGCTTCAAAGCTCTGAAACGGGCTGTCTGCTCACGGGTAGCAAGCATGGCTTCCTCCCGCTTGATCGCTTCGTCTACGGCTTCCGCTTTGTTGTTGTAACCAAAAGCCCTAGCACCCTTACGGTTGAGGCGCATGGCCGGGTCATCATTCAGGATACCCATAATCTGCGGGTCTTGAAGGTCTTTGAGGAACCTACCCCAATTCTCTCCCTTACCGTTGGGATCGTGGTTTACGTTCTTTGCCATGTATTCTCCTAGATGTATGCGCTTACGGGGTCGGTTGGTTTCTCGCGTCTATAGCCGTAATCGCCACGTTGAGGGGTGTTCTCTTTAAAGAACGTATCGGGTGTCCAATCCCTCACGTAGTTCCATATTGCCAAGGCTTTGGCTCTATCGGGGCTTCTTCCTAGTGAGGGTTTACCGTCAGGCCATTGAGAACGCCTCAAATCCTCACTTGAGCTTATCCACATCTCCCCACTTGCCAGCTTGTTCTCTCTGAACCTAAAAGCTAAAACTTCCTCACGCAAAAGGTGAAGATTATCGTAGTAGCCCTCCTCCAAAGTAAGCGGGGTAAGGTCGATATTCCCGAACATGAAATCTTCACGGAGCTTCCACATGATCTGCGCTTGTAGGTTCTGGAAATGCAGCTTTACCGTTCGCTTCTCTTGCTCTTTCTCTAGGTCATAATCCTTGTGGCGAATGGGGTTTACACGGCTTGCGGCTACCGAGTCTATGTCTTGCATGGAGGTATAAACGCCTGAGCCTGTCCCTACGGTATCGACACCCCCGCGCATTTGGTAGATACCACCATCCCGAATTTCTTTTACGAGTAACCGTGCCATTTCGGGGTGTTTTACGAACTCTACCCACTCGGTAGCCCGTTGAAGCTGGTTTCCTCGTCCGTCATACTTGACGGTCTTATCCCCGCCTTCGGAGTAATCCACGCCAAACGCCTTTTGGCCTTCCTTGTACTCGTTCTTACCGTTTACCGCCGCCTCCCACCACTCGGTTTTAACAAGCTGTTCGGGGTCGTCAACAATTACCAGCTTCCCGAACTTGTGCGCCTGTCGCAAAGCCTCTGTAGGGAGCATGTCAAGTCCGCGCTCATAGTCGGGATCGCCTAGCTTGTTCTCGTCCCGAACCCCGAAGAACCAAGCCCGGCTGAACCCGCCGTCCTCTTTGTTAACCCGAACATCACGGCCATTAACCGTCTTAAACCACCCTACCTGTCCTTCGTCTAGGCTTTTGGGGAATCTATCCCACACCCAAATAGCACCGGGGCCGTCAGGGTTAGCCCCGCTCCGAACCCCTTTAATAATCGTAGGGTCAGAACAGCGGAGATTTCGGAACATATACAGGTAAGGCATCCGGCTGAATTGGGCCAACTCATCCCAATAAATCTTACTGAACTCATGCCCCTGCCATGAAAAAACGTCTTTCTCGTCCTTTAGATAGCTCATCCAGAAACGCGCACCGGAAGGGAATAGCCAATAACTCTTTTGCTCCTTCCACTCTCCCCCATAGCTAGGGAAAATACGCTGGAACTTGTTAATCAAGTCCTCTAAATCCTTGTAAGCCTTACGGAAGATGATAGCGTTGTGAAGGGGTTTTCCTACGTCATAGAGGTAGTCTAGGGCATAGCTAATCCCTTTCCCTGTCCCTGCCTGTCCAATCCAAGCCGCCTCGTCTACAGAGGACGAAACGAACTTCTGTTGTCGTCCCGCTTGGGGAGACCAAATAGTCACTCCCTCTTGGGGTTCAGACACGGGCATCCTTTGGGGGAAGTTGGACGATGGCGGGGGTCTTTACCTCAATACCTCCCGAATGCTCTAAGGGTGCGATTCGGGGATAAATGGAAGTCCAGAAAGACGCCTCGTTCTTCGGGTCTTGCTTTGTCCATTTAAGCATCCCTGCGGCCCCTCCTAGCCCCGTAGCGACCTCAATGATTACCGCCTTGACCTCTTGGGTCAGTTTGTTGGGGGTTCCCGCTTTGCGGCCCTTACTTGGGTTAGGCTTTCCCTTTACGAATGGCATGGTAGATTACGCTTGTTTAGCATGGGATGGTTTACCCTTCAACGATTCCACTTCCTGCTCTGTCAGTTCCCGGATGTTCTTGAACTTGGGTTTGCGGCCCTCGAAATGGTTGAACAGGTTGGGGGAGCGGTAAAACTCCTTCGCCTGTTTCAACTTCTTCCTCCATGCGTCGATTCGTGCTGGAGGAATCTCTATTGACGTTCCCATCACTTCCCCTTCTTTACCTTTACGGCTTTGCCGGAAATGTTGGGGAACATCTTGGGAGGGGGGATTTTGGGGGTTTTCATTGGGGCTCCTTTAGTCTGGCTCACTTCGTCCCCTCCTGTTGGTTGGCCGCTTTGCGGATGATTGCCATTTGGTTCTCGACGACATCCTCCGAAAGGTAGGGGCGAAGAAATACTGTGACTTGCTTTTGCTCGACGCTCTGTTCCGGTGCTTGTGGGGTCATTCCGCTACCTCTGGCTGTGAACTAAACCCCAAAGCACGTTTCGACTGCTCAAGCCGCTCTAATACTCCGGGAGTAGCGGCGAGATTGTTGATGAAAGCCTCTGTGTAGCCTTCTGGAAGCTCTACGCCGTCTAGCTCCCTTTGTGTCGTGGGGGTGGTCATGGGGGGGTAAAATCCGCGTTTTCTGCACGTTCTTGCGACAATTCAGCCGAATCTACCGCCCCTTCGATGTAAGCCCACCGTAACGCCCGGTAAAGGTCTTCCGTGTTGTCGATTGAGTCGAACAGCTTATGATTGATTAGGAGCCACGCTGCGAACTTGGCTGGCGTTCCGTCACCCCAAGGAGATTGAATTCTAGGTTGCGGGGCGTGGCCAAGGTTATATCCCGTTTTTTGGTTGCCGCCGAAAAGTGTTCCGTTCATCCCTGCCTCCGCGAAATGCTTGGCCTACTCGCCTAACAATACCTAGTGAAAGGTTATGGTCGCACTGTCTTTTGAAACGCCCTCGACCTGAACTGCTTGACTTTCGGCTTGCACAGAAACTTTAGTGACCTCCCCGCCTATCCGAAGAAAACCCCGAGGGATTTTATCAGTGGGGAGGAGCCTTTAGCGTAATCTTGGCCGGGCTTGATTCCGGCTTGTCAATCCTACTCCTAAAAACACTATTTCGGCTTTTAAGGGGCTTTGAGCGTGTCCATCCACGCCGCAAGATTACTGATTCAAATTTACTTCCGCGACTGAATCAATGCAACTACTTTGCAAATGTTTATAATGGCTACACTAGTGTAAATGATTTATGGATAAAGCCGCGACCCGACAACACAACTCAAAAGGTTGACATGGGTGAAATTATTATTACCCTTGCAAGCATCACTATCTAGGAGGTGTTATGCGCGGAATCAGTGTGCAGGAATGGGCGGCGAAGTGCGGCAGGAGCTATACACGGGCGCGGATGCTCGTTTCCCGCCTCGGGGGAGAGGCGAAAAAAGTGCCAGCTGGACAGCCCGGGGCCGGATCATGGGTCATTTCCCCCGCCGCAGGATGGCCAGCCGGGGAGCGGGGACGGCCAAAATCGGCTAAAATCGTCAATTCTGAAAATATTTCGGGGGGATGAAAAATATTTGCAAAACCCTCTTGACTTATTTGCAGGATTGCATATATTTGTATTCAGAGGGCAGGGGAAACCGCCCGACACCCGCAGGTAGCGGGGAGACAGGGGAAGCAAGATGAGCGACGTTACCATTGCAGACGTTAAGGCGCAATTCACCAACATTGTACGCGCGGCGACGCGGGATGATAAAGGAAAGACACCCGTGCAAATTCGTGAAGATCGGGCGGTCAAGGCTGCGGTCATCGCGAAAGCCCTTGACAGGCTGGCTGACGAACTAGGTCTATAAATCGCGCCATAACCTGTAGGGCTACCAATGGCGTTCTCCCGGCCATGCGAAATACGGGGGGCGAACAACTAGGCAAGCCGGACGCCTTTGAGGACGGCAGGAAAGGAAAGGCAACATGAACAACTCAATCGACACCCTTGACACCGTGGCCCGCTCCGACTGGAACCAGCGCAAGCAAATCGGCTTTCGCCCCCTTTCGCGCTATGTTGGAACCATCAAGGTTTCCAAGACGGCCAGCCCGGAAATGATTGGCGCAATTCACCATTCCAAAGCTACACCGCGCCTCATTCTGACCCGCTGACGAGCCTTCGGGCGAAACTCAATGCCGTGAGGCACGGAGTACGGGTACCACCCTCCCCTCCAAGTAGGAGCGGAGACAAACATGAAGGGGGATGAACGTGAGCAGACCAAAATACGGCGACCGAGTAACCGCCAAAATGAACATCCACACATCAAAGGCTGGCCAACATGGCATACTCACTAGCCGACGCCATGCTGAAAGCGAGGGAGAAATGATCCAGAATGAACTGAAACGGTGTCCGTTTTGTGGGAAGAGGGCGAAGCTCGCAGACTTCACCGCCAGACCGGTTGCCTCTTGGGTTCTCATGCACAAGGAGCGCGGATGCCTTGTCCGCATAGTCGAGGACTTCGCGACCGAAAAAGCAGCGATTACCGCATGGAATCGCCGCGCCCCCACCCCCAAGGAGACGCCATGATCCGCCCCACTCCCATCATCGGCTGCGCCCACGGCATCCTGCCCGAACGGGTAACCCTAGGGGAGCTATCCCGCCTAGAGTCCCAAGGGAAGCACCGTTTGGCCGTCTGGTGGGCTAGACTGCTGCACGGGGTGGAAGAAACTAGCCTATCGGAAGCCCCGGCTAACTTTTTCAAAGAACCGCAACACGGGCCGGGAATCCGGCTGTAGATTGAAAATGTCGGGCGATGCTGAAACATCCCCGACGCGACCACTCACCGAAAAACAGGAGCATACAATGAGTGATACCATACAATCTACGGCGGCGATTTCGCAAAGTCAACCGACCGTGGATGAAATAATTGACTCCCTCGGCGAGGACGTAAGCGTTTCTTGGGATGTCACCTATAAGGGATACACGCTCTATATCCGGCCTATTGGGGGTGGCTTCCCCCTTGTGAAGGGCGAGTCGGAGCGGTTTACAGAAGCCCTCCGGAAAGCGTATGCGGAGTGGGAGGCCAGATAATGACCGCCTACGATAACTGGAAACTCGGGGTCAACGACCCCTACTTCGATTCCGAATTCGACCCGGAAGAACACGGCTGGAAGCCGGACGGGGTGAACGAAGACGGGGAATTCCTTTTCAGCAAGTGGCTGGAGAGGAAGCTCACCGCCCCGCAGGTGGAAGCGTACATGGACAGGCAAATCGAACTTTCAGACATGGAATGGGGGTAACATGAAACTTCCGAAGAAGTACCAAGGAATTACGCCGGGTAATTGGATTCGCGATGGCCGCCTGATTTATGCCCTCACTCCGTATACCGGAGGCGGCAAAATGGCGTCAAAGTTGCCCGATGGCGTTAACCGATTTCAATGCTATGTGGACGCGTCGAACGGGGGGGATGGCGCTCCCATCGAAGAACAAGAGGAAAATGCTGCAATCATAGCCGACTCCCCCCGCCTCGCCGCCGCAGTCGTGGAACTGCGGGAAGTGCTCAAAGTTTGGCACAAGGGCAACGAAGTCGCGCCCATCCCGTGCGCGGAATGCGGCGAAGATTCTACAAGAAAGATCACGTTTCTTTACGAGAACGCCCGGAACAACCCTGCATCTTCCGGCTATCGTGGTGACGATATTTCGTGGTGTTCGGATGCAGAAGAATACGCTTGCGATGAACACAAAGAACAAGTACGATGGAACCCACCAGACAATATGAAGTGGTGCTCCGAATTTGACGGCAAACGCTATCCCCATATGATTGTCAAGCGCAAAACAATTACCGGAGAGCGGTTGAAAGCGTTAATGGAAAAAACAGCCGCCGCCCTCGCCTCAACCTCGGAATGGCAAGCATGAACCTTCAATACTACGCCGCCTTTATCGCGGTGCTGCTTATCCTGCTGGCTGACGCGCTGACATGATGGACACGCTGGAAATCCTGTCTTTGCTTCGTAACAAAGTGAAGTATTGGGAAACGGTTTGTTCCGCAAATCCTACCGCACATTCACGAAATGCTTTGATCGACTTTAGGCACGTTGTACGGGAGATTGAAGAGTCATTAGATCAACAGGCCGACGATATGTGGGCCAAGGAAAAAGGGGAGGCCTCCCACCTTTAACGGGGGGCAAAGGAGGCCCGGCCTTTATCGGGTATCAAGGAGAATGCAACCATGAGCGAGAAAAGAGAGTACTTCCTGACCCCCGTAGGGTTTGCAAAGTGGGCTCACGTCCAATTCCCCAAACAACCGTTCAAGGACGAGCGGGGCGTTTCTAAGGGGGATCCTAAGTACCAGATCGACGTTGTGTTTGATGAAGCCGACTCGGAATGGGCCAAGTTCGTGGCCGCGATCAAACGCCGCATGGACGCGCTGCCGCAGCAGGTGGACAAGAAAACGCAAAAGCCTATCGACAAGCAAGACCCGATAAAATACGAGCTTGATGGCAACGACAAGCCAACCGGAAGAAAGTACGTGACTTTCAAGACTGGCGAGAAGTTCCCCCCCGGCGTGTTCGACAAGTACAACGAAACGCTCAAGGAGAACGTGGGCAACGAGAGCAAGGTGCGCGTGAGCTTCACCCCTGTTCCCTACGAGGCATTCGGGGGCGGCCTGGCCTTGTACCTGAATGCCGTACAGGTGATTGAGCTTGTGGAATTCGGGAAGCGGTCGGCTGATTCCTACGGTTTCACCGCCGAGGCCGCTCCCGACTTTGGAGCACCGCCGCAGGGACAAGACGGCGAACCTCTGCCCTTCTGATGCTACAGATTCGCGCCCTCCGCGCCCAACTGAACAAGGTTTTACAGACCCGAAGGTCTGTAGCCGATGTTCAAGCGGACGGGCGCGAATTCGAGGAACAGTATGGAGCCTCTATATGGGGATGCGTTTGCAAGGACACGGAGACCTTTTCCGACCTCTATAACGCTCACTTGAAACGGGTTCATGAGGAAGAGGAATGGGAAGAACGGTTAGAGGGTTGGAGCGACAGACTGCGAGAGTGCCTTTCTCTTGAAGCCTTTTCGGAGCTTGAATCCATGCTGAACAATAGCCGCCTGAAAGACGACTGGATGAAGGTTGACGAGCTACACGCCAAGGGGAGAGAGCTAATGCACCCTGAATACCTAGACGATGGAGGGGAGGGATGAAGCCGAAGCCAAACCAGACAATCCCCCAAGGGTTCGCGGTTGTCACCCCACAATGCACACTAGGAGACGCGGAACAGGCTTTTCGGCTATCCCTAGCCCGTCATGTCGGGCATATCGTGAAAGTGCCGGAAATCAAACGCTGGACGCCTCCACGGTCAAGCCAGCAGAACCGGACGGTAAGGGGTTTCTGGATGCCGATCATTCTTGAGGAAATGGGGTATCATCCTCATGATGCTCAATACGTGTACGATCACATCAAGATCAAAATTGGGTGGACGGAGGATAGGGTTAACAAGCTGACGGGAGAAGTAAAGAAGCTCCCCCGCCCTACCGCCGATTGTGATACCGCGACCTACGCGGAATTCATGGAGCGTTTCAGGGGATTTGTTGAGGATCAAGACGCCGGGCTAGGGATTCTTTTGCCTGACCCTAATCCAATGATGGCAAGGATTTAACGAAAGGAAACATGATGCGAACGAAACGACAAAAAACAGAACACCAAGGGCCCCTCACAGCGCCCGAAAAGAAACTTCGAGACGTAATGTTCGCGTGTCCGTCTCATTATTTTACCACGAAAGAGGTTTGTCGAATTACTCGTTCCATATCTGGCCGCGATAAGATTCGCAAACTCAAAGCGTCCGGCATTCCCATCGGCCCCGCGAAACTTCTCCGCACGAATGATAACGGAACGCGCGTCTACGGTTGGCGCATGAAATAGCCCGTCTCGGCACCCTATACGCCGTTTTCCAATGTTGTTCGATAGAAATATCGTCCCGCAAACGGAAGCATGATAACTCGACGTATTGACCGGGACGGGCACCAACTAGGAGGCTCTATGGATAAGGAAAAGATTGCTTGGCTTTTGACCTTGTGCGTGGTAGCCTTCGCCTTGGCTCCCCCTATTCACCGCCTGTCACGGGCCGTAGAGGGGTGGGCTAAGAAGATCGGTCAGGACTGTATTTTACCTGGAACCATCCCTGAAAGGCCGGAAGGCCGTGGGTGGAAACTTGAGTGGACGAAACAACGAAAGGTGAGACGATGAAAGTTTGGATTACAAGATATGCCCTTACGATTGGCATACAGGAACGGGATGCAAAAAAAACTCATGCGTCAACAATGGTTGCGGTTGATCCCGTTGAGGCAGGATTCGCTTTAACCGAGTATTTCCATGGTAATGATTGGCATAAGACTAGGGGGGAAGCAATCCTTCGCGCGGAAGAAATGCGTAAAGCCAAAATCAAAAGCCTTGAAAAGAAACTTTCAAAGCTTAGAGAACTGGAGTTTGAATGAACATTCCCAAAAAGAATGCCCCCACCGCAGCCGAGCAGGCGGCAGAGATTAAGGCGTGGAAATCCAAGCCCCGTACTGAATCTGAAATCGGGAAGGCCAAACAGGAGGAGTATATGGCAATGTTGAAAGCCCGTAAGAACGGGAAGGCACCGCTTTACACCGTCACGGCGACGGGCAGAGAATATCGGTGAACCGCCGCGACCTTCGCTCTGTCGCCTACAAAGTCTCTCCCCTCAAAGCTCAATACGTGGATGATGTATGCCGGGAATTCTTCTCCGTAATGACTGAATTCCTAGCCCAAGGGAAGACCATTGAGATACGGGAATACTTCACCCTGAAACCTGTCCTTAAGGGGCCTAGAACCGGTAGGAATCCTAGAACGGGTGATGTTGTCCCCATCCCCGCGCATATAGGGGTTAAAGGGGTGTTTCCGGTCCGTTCAGGGACTAGGCGGGTATCTGTCTATCCACAACGATTGGAGGCCGTGAAGGGGCTTGCAGAGCCGTTTTACAGGGAGGCGGAAAAATGAAGAAGCATGACGCATTGAGCGCGGGGGCCTCACACCGTAACATCCATATTCACCCAGACCTCATGCCCCGCAAGGTCGAGGTCAAGAAATCCACGGTTCTGCTCACCGTGAAAAATGTTCCGTGGAATGAAGAAACCGCTTTGATTGTGGGGGAGAATCGACTAGATTTGAACCATGCGCAAACTGAACCTTATTCTAGGACAACCCGTTGAACAATTGTTTTTGCTCCCGTCACCCTAACGCGGTTCGTCCGTGGTTCAGGTTTGCGCATCACTCCCGAAAGAGGGTGACGGGGCATCACGTTGTCTTGGGAGATACCAATGGCCTTTAATCAGAAGTCCGCTTATGCGGAAAAGCTCCGTGACCCTCGTTGGCAAAAGAAGCGGCTGGAAATCCTGAACAGGGATAATTTCACTTGCAGAAAATGCAGCGACGACAAAAGCCCTCTCCATGTACATCACACCTATTACAATAGGCGTCCAACCGAGCCGTGGGATTACCCAGAAAACTCCCTTGTTACCCTTTGCGAAGGGTGCCATGAGGTTGAGACAGAGCAACTTAAAGACGCTGAATTTGAGCTTCTTAAAGCCATTAAAGGGCGTGGTTTTTTCTCTGAATCAATTATGCATATAGCCTATGCATTTGATTGCCTAAACCTGCACGAAACGTCCCAGGAGATAGACGCAGAAATCGTTTACCAAGTTTTATCCAATCGGCGGTTTACTCAGCAAGCTTACAAGGCTTATTTCAAAAAAATATCTGGAGGGTCGAATGGCAAAAAGGCTCTCTGATACCGAGAAATGGATGGACAGTTGGTTCAGGCGTTTGCCGACTAACGGGAAGATCCTGTGGCTTTACATCCTCGACCGCTGCGACATTGCTGGTGTTTGGGAGGTTGATTACGACTTATTCAGCCTCCTTTCTGGAGTCCCCATAACTGCTCAAGAAGCCGAGTCCATGCTTGGGGAAAGGATTCATTTTTTTGACGATGGCCGTAAGGTTTGGGTACGGAAATTCATTGATTTCCAGAATGGGCCTTTGCGCGAGGAATCGGAATCCAAGATCATTCAGCTTATCATCCGCACCCTGAAAGCTCACGATTTATGGGTACTCTATTCAATGGGTATAAATACCCTATCCGATAGGGTTATAGTAAAGGAAAGAGCAAAGGGCAAGGAAAAGGAACAAAGGAACGAGCCAATCACAGAGATTGAGGTTGCCTTCAACGAAGCCCGCCTTGCATACCCCGGAACCCGTAGGGGATTTAAGGACGAGTGGTCACATTTCCTTTCCAGACACGGGAAGAATAAGGCGGAAATCATTCCCCTGCTCATGCCAGCTATTCAACGATACCGCGCAAGAATCGAGGCTGAAAAGATCGAACAACGGTTCATCAAACATTTTCAGGGGTGGATTTCTGAAAGCAGGTGGAACGAGGAATACCCAACCACATTCACACCGTCAATTAACTCGCACCTGAAAAAACTCGGATGAACCAAGAATTCCTCATGCCACAAGCCGTTGAGGTCGAGAAGCACGTCCTTGGTGCCATGCTCCTAGAGCCTGACGCTGTTTCCACCGCCGTCTCTAACCTGACCGCAGGGGACTTCTACGACGCGCGGCACGGGCTTGTGTTCACCGCTATCGCCGGGCTGGCAGAGCGGAACCAGAACGCGGACGTCATGACCGTGGCGGAAAGCCTGAAAGCCGCAGGGGTTTATGACCGGGCTGGGGGGGATCAAACCTTGCTGGAAATCTCCGGTGAGGTGGTTACCGCCGCGAACATCACCGATCATGCCCGGATCGTCAAAGACAAATCCTTGAAAAGGAAGCAAATTCAGCTTGCCGCATGGCTCCATGGGGCGGCTTTCGGGGGAACCCCTGCAAGTGAGGTTCAGGCCGAGCTAGAACGCATGGCTTTCAGCCTACACGACCAGAACCGCAATGCGAGCGCTTTAAGGCCCATCAGGGATGTTTTGGCAGACAGCTTCACCGCTATAGCCAAGATGCAGTCTGGCGAGCTTCTAGGGATCCCTACGGGCCTTAAAGCGGTAGATGCCCATATGGGGGGTATGAGCCGTGGAGACTTTATCGTTTTGGCTGGAAGACCGGGACAGGGGAAGACGTCTTTGGGAGCGCAAATCGGGATTCATTCGGCAAAGGCGCGGAAGGTCGTCCCATTTTTCGAGTGCGAAATGAAAGACCGGGCGGTAGTTGACCGCGCCTTGTTCGCGGAGGCGGGCATCAGCCACCAGTCTTTCAAGCATGGCCATGTTCCAACATACCGCTGGCCGGAGCTACAGAAAGCCTCCGAAGTGCTGCGAGACATTCCGTTTTTCATCAACGACGCCGCAGGGATTACCCCCATGCAAATCCGTACCCAATGCCGCCGCCTAAAGCGGGAGGTCGGCCTAGACCTAATCGTAATCGACAACATCCAGCGGATGAAATCGGATTCTAGGACGAATGACGTTCGTGTAAGAACAGGGGAAGTCTCTTCGGCCCTAAAGGAAATCGCCAAAGAGTTCGACGTTCCCGTGTTGGCTATCTCCCACCTGCGGAGACTTCAAAGCGGGGAAGGAACGGAACCGACTTTAGCAGACCTGCAAGAGTCTGGAAACATCGAGCAGGACGCCGATATTGTCATGTCTCTTTTCAACGAGTCGCTTTACAAGGAAGTTCCCGAACAGGCCCAAGGGAAAGTCAAACTGTCTTTTCTCAAGTACCGGGAAGGCTCTTTGGGGTACGTTGACCTGTACTTCCAAAAGGAACTTACGACCTTCTTGGATTGGGAGAACAGGCCACAACCGAACTATTCATCATTCACGCAAGGGGTAGAGAAATGACGGCAGAATTTGGGGCCTTGGAGGTTCCTATGACCATTCCAGAGCTTATCCAAGTTCGGGCGCGGATTATCGAATCTTGGAAGGTCGCTAGCGAAGCCCTTAATGGGGTTTCCGATGCCTTCCGTCAAATCCGTGGTGACAGCTTTAAGATGGTTGACCCTGCGCGTGAAGTTATGGCGGGTGGGTATTTGCAAGACTATCACGAATACAGCCGTGGAGATAATAAGAACTACCCGCACGACATTGAGCGGCAGACCAAAGCCCTAGATTTTTCGTTGTGGGTGTTCGCACTGAACAAGCTGAATATCACCAACGTAATGACCGACAAGGCCCGTCAAGAGTTTTTAGAGAAAGTCCGCAAAGGCGGCAAGACCTTTAGCGAGGTCGAAGTCGCGGGACTGGCTCAAAACGCCGCCCAGATTTTTCAAGATTCAAGCCTCAACATGGTGCGTGAGGTTTTCAAAAGTCTTATCGGTTGTAGCTACAACGGCGGGTCTTGGGGTAGCGGGAAAAAGGACAATCTCAAGAAGATCGAAAAGGTGTTCCGTTGCGCGTGGTCTGACTTTAAACACTCCAGACACAGCTACTACGGTTCATCTTCTGGCATCAAGTGGAATGACGTTCTAACCGCTTGTCGCCTGATTGAAGGCCGAGGGGTGACGGATTATTCCAACAACTTCTATTCCCTCGTTCATGCCAGAGACAGAGAGCGCGGGTCGAATGAAGCCCAGACCGAATACTTCCACCTTACCGCCTACCAGAACGGCAACGTGAAATGCCGCTGGAACGAGGACAAAATCCACGTCCTCGAAAAGCTGAACGCAATCGGTTCGGGCCGTGAAAACGCCATGCCGGACACCATGCGGAAGCGATACAAGGCTGACCACTTCGCCAATGGCGGGGAGCCACGGGCAGAGGACTATTTCAAGCCCACCGGGAAAGAGCCTAATTCAGACAAAGACTTCGCCTTCTTCCCTACGCCGACAGCCGTAGCGAAAAGAATGGTCGAACTTGCAGAATACCCCGAAGGCACAAACTGGCTTTCCACCTTAGAACCGTCAGCCGGGAACGGTGCGATTATTCAGGAGATTCCATTCAGCTTCGAGAATTTCGCAGTAGAGTTCAATTTCCACCGCGCCGAAGCTCTCAAGGAAAAGTCGAACGGATTCCGAATCGTAAACGCTGATTTCTTGGTGTGGAGCGCGGAACGCGAGTTCGACCGAATCCTAATGACCCCTCCATTCAATGATCGGGTTGAGGCTACACACGTTGTCCGCGCTTTCTCAATGCTTGCGCCGGGGGGAATCCTTGCCGCAATCATCCCAGAAGGTTGGTTCTACCGGGACGATCTTAAAAGCCGTGTATTCCGCGAGTTCTTGACCCGCAACGAATACAAACCGAGCGAGAAACTAGCCAAAGGCACGTTTTCAAAAACAGCCGTTGAGACGCGGATAATCACGTTGAAGATGCCCGCTACTGGCGGGAAGGAGGGGTAGGGTGAAGGGCAACCATGGAAGCGCGTTTATTCCCGACGGCCTTCTCCCCAAGTTCTCCGACGACCCTAAGCTTTACCGTAGGGTATACGCCAAGCTCCGTAGGGAGCTAGACCCCGTACACCGGGAGCACAAGAGGGCGCAGGAGAAGAAGTACAGGATGAACAAGTACTGGAACGACCCAGTTTGGAGACGGGCGAAGCTGGACAAGTGCAACGAGATTAACAGGAAGAGGAAGAATGGCAATCTCAATAAATCCGCGTGATCTTGGCCTCAAGTTCGCCCGGACTACCAAGCCTAAGAAGCGGCGCGTCCTGAACCCCAACGACTCAAAGACGGAAGCACCGTTGCAGGAGGCTTGTGAAAAATGGCTGGAGGCGCGGGGGATCGTGTACCTCCATATCCCCGCCTTCCTGCTCAATGCTGGCTTTACGGGAGGGGCGAAAGCTGGCCCGGAGTGGTACGCCCGGAACAACGCGGCAAAAGATGTGCGGGGGTTCCCTGACCTTTGCATTTTCCACCCAGACGCATTGCATTACATCGCCGTAGAATTGAAGTCACGCACGGGCACGACAACGACGCATCAAGATGAATGGCTCCATGCTTTAGGGGGGCTAGTCATTCGGAACTTTGACGAGTTTGTGATGATAATCGAGGGATGGCTAAAACAACCGGAACCAGAAGCAAAGGAGTAGAATCATGTTCACAGTTTACGATGTTCAAGCGTGGTTAGTGGCGTTGCCGTGGGCGCTGTTCGGGTTTGCCGCCTTAATTCTATGGCGTTCTGTTGTATGCGGTAAGCGGTGGATGCGGAAGTATGACCAAGAGCTTTACAATTTCAAAATGTCCAATATGGCGTGCATTAAAGCCGAAGCCACCGCTCGCAAATCCGATGCAGCGCATAAGGAGGCCGTGAGGAAGCTGGAAGAGGCGCGGAAGGATATTCGTATCTGGGAAAAGACCTGCGAGAAAATGTCAAAGCTGACCCCGAAAAGGGGCGAAAATGGCCGTTTTGCGCCGAAAAAGCCTACCGAAAGAAAAAAGAAATAATTTTCTAGAAACCCGTTGCGGGAAACCGGAAACCGTAGTACCTTTCCAAAAGTCGGACAACAACCCACGGAGAACCAAATGGCAAATCTCACTCGCGAAAAAGCAATCACCAACCTCTCGGAATACATCGAATCCGAAAGACTCGTTCAGGGTAAATGGCGTTCCGAAGCGGACGGCAGAAGGGTCGGCTGCCTTCTCCACGCAATCGGAAACGGTGACGTGGATATTGCCTCTACCTCGGATTGCCCCGCGTCCGTGATGCCGAAATGGGTTGCCGAGTGGACGGTTTCCGCATTCGACGCGCTCAATAAAGAAGACGTTTACCCGTCTGCCAAGCTGTACCGCTCCGCGCTAGAGGCGGGGATTAACTTCGGGGACGCGGAGTGGGATGAAGTCGCCCGCTCATTTGCTTGGAAGGTCGCTCGGGATGCTTGCAATAGTGCCCGTAGTGCGCTGAAATACGTGAAGGCTGGTGAAGATCGGCCCCTACTGGCGATTGAGGCCGCAGAGGCGTATCTGGACGATCCCACGGAAGAAAAACGTGCCACCGCCGATGCCGCCGCCCGTGCCGTCTATGCCGCCGCCGATGTCGCCGATGCCGCCGCCCGTGCCGCCTATGCCGTCTATGCCGCCGCCGATGCCGCCGATGCCGCCGATGACGCCGCCCGTGCCGCCGCCGCCGCCGCCCCTGCC
>Ga0207663_10000088_pt1 | contig 43811 bp, 47 predicted proteins | sample LARL53metaG_FD_184346 | JGI IMG/M metagenome (GOLD analysis project Ga0207663, IMG submission 184346) | Corn, switchgrass and miscanthus rhizosphere microbial communities from Kellogg Biological Station, Michigan, USA - LAR L5-3 metaG... | ecosystem: Host-associated > Plants > Roots >...
ATTTCCTTCCTTTTTAAGGAACTAGACTATAAAGGATCCGCCATGATTCAGTATCCTGACGTTTTACCATCTCACTAGTAAACAATATGGTAGTTTGATCAATTATTTCATCCATGCCAAAGACTATTGCAGATTCTCGTGGAGCAAGATCTGAAGACCCAGATTTCTCAATTCCTTCTCAATGAATTTTGCACCACTACCAGACATACGTGAATCAAACTTTGTGTCAAATGCAAAACCCTACTTTCCAGATATATCAATGCTCTTGAGCTTTCCAAGGAACTTTTGATCGGCCTGGACGCAGTCATAAAATGCGTTAGAGCTCCCAGGCAAATCAAATCATATTGATTCAACGAGTCAGCTGCTGCTACATCTCTTGCATTCATGCAGACAGTCAGAATGCCAGCTTCCTTGAGTCCTATTTCTAATGATTTTGCAATCTTTTCTGTATTCCCATATATGGTATCGAAGATTACTATCGCCTTAATAATCTGACTCGTCATTTGATTCTGTATTTCCAAAGTGAAACTATATCTACTATTGCATACTTAACGTCGTGGTCTGCAATGCATTTCAGCTAAATTGCGAAAAATAGAGTCACGATAAGTTCCTTTGTAGGATAATGCTCAGTTTAAAAAACAAACAATGGTAACACTTTAGAGTATTTTTCAGTTTATATCAATTTTTGTATATGACTTCTAGAAGACATAACAACTTTCGCTCTTCTTTCCTCCTCTTTGCCCATTCTCTCGACATTTCAATGGCAGCCGTAGCACTAATTACATGCAATACAAATATGAGGAGTTCTCTTTCACAATCAATACATTTGGGAGTTAATGGAGCAGCATACTCATGCACATTTGTGTACGAATAAATAGTGTCATGCTATATACTAACACATCATACCTCAAATTACTGACAATTAGTCATCCGTCGAAGGATTTTGTTGTTGTAACAATTAAGTTCGACCATCTTCCCTGGTCACATTTCTTTACTGGAAGATCCTTCCTTCCTTGGAATACTCGATTCTTCATAGATGTGCGATTTTTATCAGTCTCCTCGTCAGCTTCCTAATTTTATTACTATTTTGTCAGGAATTTCAGTATCCTTGAGTTGACAATCTCTGATCCACATTGTGTAAGTGTCCTGCTTTAGGCATAATTTCAAGCTCAATATGTGGAATTAGCCTTCTTACAGCCTCCGATTGAGGAACCATAGTCTCACAATAATAGATACAAATCCAATCAGGCGCTTCTGTTGCTGCGTGCCTCAAGTCATATGATGATGTTTTACTTACCTTGGAGTAGTCCACCCACATACCCACATACGTGGTAAGGGAAAACCACAAGCTGCTTCTAAACCTATTGAAAGATGACTGTAAATAGATAAGAGGTCTCATTAAACACTCAAAATACAAAATACATCAGAATATGGATCAGCATATGAAGACAAATATTGTACATTATAACATTATCAGATCAAGTTATGAAACTTATGGTTTAGGTACGGGAACTAAAGAGGACCAAAACTCAATCATGAAAAATAAGAAGTAATTATTTATTCTGTTCAATCATTTCATATTGTTTATCAAAATTCATTTTTGTTTCTTTTAATGTTTGCATAAATTTTTCATCCTTTGACAAAATGTGGAAATCTTGAGAACCAGCTTTAGCATTAGATATTAGATCAAATATGAAAGTAGGAACACGCTGCGGCATACCTAATAAAAAAATAGCAGCATTTTCCTCTAAAGGCATAACTGGAACTTCGTTGAAGCTATTACTTTCATTCTCATCCCATAGAACACCTGTCTGCCTGGGACTAGTTCCATTACATATTTTTGCTTTTGCTTTTTATCTTTTACAAGAATATCTTCTATTTCTCTACAACATTGATGCAAAAACAAAGATACCCGTGAAATTAATCGTATTTCAGTTAGATGTAGAAGCATATCCTGCTTAATTATACACAAATAAAAAACCGAATAGTGTTGTAGAACTTCTTAAAATTATGGATGATGATTTAATTATTTAGCACCATAAAAATAGGCGCATAAAATAAGTCTATATATGTATATAGAGGAAAGGAGATATTCTGATATGTGACTGGATGTTAGAAAATAATTTATTGGTCAAAAAATTTAGAGAATTGTCAGAAAAGAATGAGCGAGGACTAATTTGTTATGCATTGCCGGGATATCCAAATTATAATTTTAACAAAAACGGTAATAGTAATATCCATAATAACGATGATACTACCTTACAAATAGTCTCAACCATGGTTGAAGCTGGGGCAGATATAATCGAATTAGCAATTCCTTTCTCTGATCCAATAGCCGACGGACCTATTATTCAAGAAGCATCGTATCAATCGTTAAAGAGTGGAACCACTCCACAAATGTGTTTAAAAATCGCAAAGAAAATCAGGGCAAAATATTCACAGTTACCGATTCTTATTATCACATACTCCAATATCCTCTTCAAACTAGGCTTGAAAAACTTTATCAAAAAATCTTGTGAAAGTGGGATTGACGGCTTAATCATTCCAGATATGTCAATTGAAGAATCTGATGAATATATCAACGAGGCATCAAAACTATGTCTTGCAACTATATTTTTAGCATCTCCTAACACTAATGACCTTAGACTAAGGTCCATCGCTTCAAAATCTTCAGGTTTTTTATATTTGGTATCTGTATATGGAACAACTGGTATTCGTAAATCAATTGATAACTACACGATAGATACGATCAAAAATGTAAAGAGAGTTTTAGGTGAAAATATTACAATAGCAGTAGGATTTGGTATCAGTAAACCATCGCATGGTAAAGTTATGATCAATGCTGGTGCAGATGCCATAATAGTTGCAAGTGCGCTTATCGATAAAATAAACAAAACAAAAGATAATGACAGTAGAGAGGTGTTGGAAGAGATTCGATCTTTTGTAGCATGTATGAAGAAAGTTTGCAAAATAGAAAATAAATGACAAAATCTTTTCTGTTCCTTAAAGGACTAATGCTACCAGGTCATTTTTTCATGCCATTAATACATTGCAACATTGCAGCGCGGGGGCAGTGACATTCGTAAGCATTACTCCGAGTGACTTGCGTTTTTAATCTGCTACGCCAAGAACAACGCGGAAAGGAATTTTCTTCCTCTTTTCTCTTTCTTCCGAATCCATGTGGATCGATTAGCGACCATCTATGTTTTTTATGTTCAGGATCTCTAGCGACATATTCCTGATGTACTTTTATTTGTGAAACATAGCTTTTGATTTTCTCATCTTCCATGCGCTTATATCGGTCCATTATCGGGACCACTACTACCGGCGGCGCCGTTGCCGCCTGCTTCACCTGAAGCTAATGTGCCTCCGCATCTTAAGAAAGAAGGGTTGCTGCATGTTATCACGCCGTCACCCCCGGTTAATGTTTGAGATGAGCAAGTTGTGGGTGGGTTGCATGCTACTGAGGCTGATCAACTTGAGCTACCGCCACGACCTCCGGGTCCTGCTGCTCCTCCATGTGTATTACTTGCATATGCCATTGCCCCATTATTTAGCACTGGTGCTGCTGCTAACGTGTCTACAACTTGGTTGTAGCATAATAAAAATAAAAAATATATAGGCAGGTGGTTTGGGAGTTTATATTATATTGTATTTTTATTGCTGCTGCACTCCCGTTTGTCTGTTTATTTGTTTATTGATTGACCCGGTTGCTACCTACTCATGGTCCCTTGTGTAACAGTTGCACATTGAACAACTACAAAAAAAAACAGATTTGTTGTCGTAGGATTGTATTCCGCTGCTTTCCAGCCGGTGGCAGTAAACCCTTGGCTGGTGAAGGGAGTTGACTGTATAAATTGTAGTCTTGGGTCCCCCGGGTCTGCACCTGTGTTAGAGCCTCCTCCTGTAGGCATGCTTCCAGCAGGACAGTCTACGTGAGATTCTACAGTTTTTCCCGGTGGAACCGTAACTCCCGGTCCCATCTGTGTTATAATAGATAGAGATGGTCCTGCTCCTGCTCGTAATGCAGCTGACAATTGAGAGATTTGAGTGCTCTGAGCCTGTACTGCACTTTTCAATTTACTCACTTGGGCTAGTAGGGCCTGTATTTGAGCACTTGTAGACTGTGCGTATGCAAAACTTGCGCCATTAGCTACAACCACCATCAGGCTAAATAATGCAATCATACTTGTCATTGTGACAATTCTCGATCTTTTTGTAAATCTTGGGTAATATTTCTTGTTCATAATCAATCCCGTACCTTCTTTCTTTTAGATAAGCATTATGCTGCAATGACCAACAGAGCTGTACGCTTGCTATATCGAAAAAATGATTATAATTTATGTAGCCGTTAGTTTTATTGCGTCATGCATTATCGCTGTACTATTATTAGCAAAATGAGACAAGCATCAGAAGTTAAGCCTTGGAAACTGAAGTTTCTCATCTTTAGCAACTCGATACAGCGGTACAAACGGTCTGCGATAAAGTGAACGTCATGCAAGCGATCCATAATAGAGAGACGATTGTTGTGCTTGTGCGGGAATTGAAGGAGGGACCCCATAATTGAGAAATTTAAAGAGAAAATCATCTCGCTCGAAAGCTAATTAGAGGAAATCAAAAAATCGTGCCCGGCACAAAAAATTTAGAATTCAGCAGAGGGAATGTCTACAGTACTGAGTGGATACTTGATGTTCCCATAGAACAGAATCACGCTATAATCTGGGCACTCTTGCAAGAGAGACGGCTCTTACTATATCATTAGAACTATAGATTCCTTGTGCTACTTCCGTTAGAGTCGAGCGTGATCCAAACATCCATGTGCAGGAGGACTGCCGAGCAAGCTGCTGCTGCCATGTTCAGTTGATCCATGATAATAATATAATATATGCAGACGAATCTATTAAATAACTACATTCTCATAACTCAACCTTATGGAAAGTGTAAAGAATCTTATACATCAGTCAGACGAAGAGCTCATAAAATCCTGTTTATTATTGGAAGGAGGATTCCTAAGATGCCACATGTAGAGGGGGATGACGATGGCGTGGGTTATGGTGTGTTTGGCAAGAGCAGCAGCGGCAATGGTGTATATGGCAACAGCAACAGCGGCAATGGTGTATATGGCAACAGCAACAGCGGCAATGGTGTATATGGCGTCACCCAAGGCAATGGCACTGGTCTGTATGGCGAGAGCAAGGGCTACTCCGGCAATGGTGTGTTTGGCAAGAGCCCCGGCGGCAATGGTGTATATGGCGTCTGCGACGACGGCTGTGGTGTATATGGCCTCAGCGGCAACGGCACTGGTCTGTATGGCGAGAGCGGCATGTACTATGCTGCCATTCTAAACGGGAAAGTGAAAATAACCGGTAATCTTGAAAAAGCTGGAGGCTCATTTAAGATAGACCACCCACTTGACCCAGCTAACAAATACCTTTGCCACTCCTTTGTAGAGTCACCAGATATGAAGAACGTCTACGATGGTGTAGTAGTATTAGATGACAAGGGTGAGGCAGAGATAGAGCTTCCAGATTGGTTTGGTATACTCAATAAGGATTTTCGCTATCAGATTACTGCTATAGGAGCTCCTGGACCAAATCTGTATATTGCAGAGGAAATTTTAGACACTATTACTACTACAAAGCATGATGGCAGCCACGACAACGACGGCTATGATGATAGCGGCTACAATGATAACAACAATGGAAGTCGCTTCAAGATTGCAGGAGGTACTTCAGCCATGAAAGTTTCTTGGCAGGTAACTGGTATACGTAAGGATCCTTGGGCAAATACTCACAGGGTTCAGGTTGTGGAAAATAAGCCGGCTAAAGAGAGAGGCTACTATATACATCCAGATCTTTATGGTCAGCCAACAGAGAATCAAATAAATCGCTTGCTCTTTCCACAACAGAAGAAGAGCAAAAGCAAAGAAGAGGAGTGGCTAATAAATAAAAACAAGGCTAACTTGTAGGTCGACTTAAATATATATGTGCATCTATCGCCAGGCCGGCGGTGTGTAACCCGGCTTTGTCATTCCCCATAATGTGGGGGGAACACTCCCACTCTTGGAGTGGCTCTGCACGCATTAGCATTGGGATATTCGGATCCTGCGGATCCGAATTTTGAAAAGAAAAACAAAGGAGAATCTGATTGTCATTATTTGCACATTCATTTTAGAGAAAAGAGCAGTGACAACACTGTAAATACAAAGATCCTGATATCTGCGACGAGATATTGGGGTTATGTAGCCACTGCTTTCATCATCAAAGACCACGCCACTAGAACAAGAAGGAAAAGGACAATCCTGAAGACTCTGAAGGCTCTGAAGGCTTTAAGGGATCTACGGCGGTATCAGCTGCTTTCTTCTGCGTGAAATTGGCATCCGGGTGTACGGCTTTCTGCCAATTCTGAGCATCAGCCTTGCCTGAATTCATCGTAGAACCGTTGTCTTCAGCAGACAAATTAACTGTAGAAGTGCCTTCCTTTGCTGTAGAGCCTTCAGACCCTTCAGAACCTTCAGCCATGGATGCTGGTTGGTCGTAGTAATGATAACGAGAATTATTACGACCATAAGCCAACAACAACAGCAACAATACCACATTAAAGACTAACGCCGCTGATACCACCAGCACCAGCTGACACTACTACTACGCCAGATACAACAATTGATAGCAGCCAATCATCACTTACACCACCTCCTGACAATACAGCAATCCTCCACCAATGGATAACAGTCAACTAACTGATAACAGCAACTCTGGAGTAAGTAGCAGTAGTGATGGCAGTAATAGTAGTGGCGATAGTAGCGGCGGTGGTTCTATTGATAATAATTATCAAACACCCTTAAACAAATAATATAAAAAAACTTAAAATGAACATGCAGGGTCGTTTGACGGAGATCTGACGACCATCTGACGGAGATCTGACGACCATCTGACCACATTGACATTTATTTAAAGCGTTCTAACATATATTCTTCTATAGCTTTATGAACATGGATTGATTTTTTGCTACCATCTTTGGAATGGAAGGTGCTTCGTATGGCAAACTTTAAGGTATGTGCTGCTAGAGCTAGAGTTATGACTTTATTCTTCATTCCCTTCACTCGAAGAGTTAGCAGTAATTACACCCACCATTTGCCCTAATGTGCTATATTACTTTACTACCATTACAGGACAATGCGCATAAGTTACAACGCCAGATGCAACGCTACCAAGTAACAATTTCTTAAAACCTGATCTGCCCCTTGTTCCTACAACTATTAAGTCGACGTTATTACTTTGAGCATAATCTACTATTTCTGCTACCAATGATTTGGTAGTAATAACCACTTCTGTATTTAGTTTAACATTATTTTGTTTGCATTTTTCTTTAATCTTGCTAAAAGATTTTTCTTCTATCTCTTGTCTTGGCAATTCTATAATTCCTCTTGTTGAAGCTGTAATAGGAACGTCGGGATCTATTCCATCTGCATACTCATACCTTAGCTTTTCAGGTAACACATATACAGCAATCAAATCAGCATTATATTGTCGCGCCATTAAAATAGCATCATCCGCGGCATCCATTGAAGGTTCGGAGCCATCAATAGGAACTAATATTTTAGAGAATTTTTCCTTGGACGTTGTAGTTGACATACTTTTCCTTTCTTACTTAATCCTTTTTAAAAGGTCTAATTAAGATATGGTTACCTCTAATTCAAAGTAGTATCTTCTCGCATTATAAGCAAATTATAGGCTTCTCCATAATTAGTTTTATTATAATCCAGCAAATGGTGGTCATCACATCGTCAATAGGAATTAATTACAGTCTACGATTTTAAGTATATTATATTATTTCTGTAGGAACGGGTTCTGTTAACTTGAGAGTTTTTAGACTCCAAATTATACTGCTAATATACCTGAGAAGATATTAGGAATGTCGAGAATAATGATTAGCAATGGAGGAGAGTTACTCTGTCAAAAGAATTTAGGGAAAAACTGAGCATTAAAAATGAAGATTACTTATTTGCAGTATTTATTAATTAAAATGGATGTCAATAATAAGGAGGTTTGATGCAAAGGAGGCGATAAGACCGGTGGAGGAAAAGAGAATAAAATCTCCGTTAAGTTAACAGCGCCTAGGAATGAGAAGGCAGACTTAGCTATAATGGGAAGTACTGGATCGCGTCGAATTTCAGATAAAGGTCTTGGGTAGTGTATCCAAAGGTGTCTCCGAAAGAGCGACAATATCATGTCCAGTAATGCTGGTTCACTGAATACACCATCAAGTACACATTCGCATTACTTTGGGTGGCATATTCTGAAACCAATAATAATGGTAGTTATACCGCTTAGCAAATGTTCTCTAACTAATTTTGACTATCTTGTATTATGTTACAAATAGAAAAAGCTATTTGCTGCATCACATTGCTAGATTTGTTTGACTGTATAAAAAAGAGAATTAGCAGAACTATACAAGAGAGAATCTAATCTTAAGATGAAGGAGAGATTGTTGCTTACTCTGAGAGTAGAAGTTGATGGAGGAGTAGTACCTGCTCATGTAGTACAGGAACTCCATAGAAGTAAGCCTTGGGCTTCATATTGGCTTGACAGATATAACAAAGAAGAAGTATAGAAGGATTAAAAGATAAACCCAAGTGTGGAAGAACATCACATCTTCCTTCAGAAATAGCCCTTAAGATAAGATAAGTGGGAGCATGTATTCCGTTTCATTAAGTTTTTTGAAAACGCTTTCTTCCGGTAAATCTTCTGTCTGTGTATTACCATTAATTTGCCAATTTTGATAATCTGATTATATAGAGGACTCAAGCACTAGGAGTCGATAAATAGGTTATCAATCACATTATTTATCTGACAGTAAGGTAATTGTAGTATTATGAGTGAGAAGCCACAGCAAGGAATAGCTGATACATGGCGTAAAAAAATTGAAATGATAGGTATAGACCTAAAAGGTTTAGAGCAAGATGATGAATCTGAAGAGCGAATTAAATTAAAAACAACTCTGATCAATCAAAATCTAATAAATGAACTAGATAAAATCGGATTACAATTGATAAATATTAAAGCTACATTTGGTGGCAAACTTATAGTACTTTTAGAGCCGAAGGTTTTAACATAATAAAAATATCTGCTTTTAAGACATGGATGTACAAAAAAGATTAATTTGTAAACACATCTCAATGACACCATCATGTGAACTATCAAAAGTTAGCAACATAATATAGGTCCTTTTCCGATAAGAATTCCAGAAGGGTCGACTCAAAGAAAAGACAGACAGACAGGTTCTATAGGAGCAAGTATATAGAGGATAAAATTCAAGCTCTATAATACCGCCAAGTGAGAGGTACGCTCAACAACCATCCAAAAGAGAACTACAACAAGCCCCATAATGATGATTTATTTAATTCCGGTCGCATCTGCAAATATTGTGGTATAAACATGGATACCGCTGATCTAGAAAGCCTAAAATTTTTCCATGGAACATGCTGGCAAGAATACCGCAAAAACAACGAACTATACCCTTTCCCTGAGAATGTTGGCGATTGCTAACATTATCCCAGCGACTTTGACTTGCTTTGTATTAATAATATGAAAAAACACTGCTTGGTAGTGAGGCTGAGTCAAAGATGCAGCATTCTGGCGCCATGTGGCATTTGGATTGCAATAGGAACGGTGTAACTAAAATAAAATAATGGCGATGCAACGATAGCTTTAAGAACATTTTATCAGTAGGATTTGCCTCAAGTGGGATTCCGACACTTTTTCTTTTGTGATTTTCAGGGAATTATAAAATTAATTAATTCTAGATCGGAATAGCACCTACAAAAATATTTTCAGTAACCTTGGATATGATCGAGGGTTAGCATAAATATCGGATATAGGAGATACCACCATATCTTCTATGAAGTTTCTAATGCCCCAATTTATCCCGCTGCCGTCGTCATGCGTAATAAGAATGATTTTGGTTTCAGTCTTAACCCTGACTTGTATCTCTATAACAAACAAACTCCCACATTTCACACTGCAAGACGATCACGATCACCTTGCAAAAGCCTTAGCTTCAAAATATCCAGAAGTCAGTCTACCGTCTCCTAAAGGACCAAAAATACTTGATGCTAATTTAAGGACAGAAGTAGCTTTCAGGGGATTAAGATATCCGACCAGCATGGCCTTTTTGGGCCCCAATGACATATTAATCACAGAGAAAGACGCCGGCACAGTAAGAAGAATTGTAAACGGTACCGAACTGCAACAAGCTTTAGTTGATGTAAACGTTGCAACATACGCTCATAGAGGCATGTTAGGCATTGCCATCACTCCTATTCATGGAGCCGCTTTGTCAAACCATGGAAATGCCAATGATCATCACGATAAAACCACCACCGCATACGTTTTCCTATACTATACTCAAGCCCAGACTCATACCGGTGATGATATTACAGCAGGAAAGCAACCCTTGGGTAACCGCATATACAGATATGAATTGAACAACAACAAATTATTAAATCCAAAATTGCTGTTAGAACTTCCAGCAACTCCTGGAGCTATCGGTAACGGCGGTAAGGTCGTTATAGGATCGGATAATAACGTATATGTTACGATAGGTAATGTCGGGATTAACGGACATAATACTAAAGCACAGAATGTCCAGAATAGTAGTGAGCCGGATGGAACTAGCGGGATACTCAGAGTTAATCAGGACGGTCAGCCAATACTGCCAGGCATCCTGGGAAATAAATTTCCATTAAACCTTTACTATTCCTATGGAATGTGGAATAGTTTTGGGCTTGCTTTTGATCCAGTAACAGGAATTCTATGGGATACACAAGTTGGTTTACCATTTGGTGATGAAATCAATCTGGTTGGCCCTGGATTTAACAGCGGCTACAATAAGATTGATGGCATATGGCTGCGTGGCTATAACATGGATCAAACTGAGAAGCAGCATGTTGTCCCCCCTCTTCCTCCAAATGATTTAGTCAATTTTGGTGGAAAAGGAAAATATCATCCGCCTCAGTTTACGTGGTTTCGGAAAGTGGTTCCGACTGGAATCACATTCCTTAATTCTAACAAGATAGGAAATCTGTATGAAAACGATATGTTTGTTGCCGATGCGCTAAATGGAAATATTTACCACTTTAAACTAAATGCACAAAGAACGGGATTGCTGCTTCCCAAGGGTCCACTTGCAGACGGGGTTGCGAACAGTTCCGACTCTCTTGATCAAATAATATTTGGGAAAGGCTTTGGCGCTATTACAGATCTTAAAGTAAGTCCTTATGATGGCAATCTGTATGTGCTAACATTTGACCAAACACAAGGGACAATATATAGAATAGTTCCTGTTAACAAGTAGATTACCCCTCTTGCTGAACAAATAGCTTAGATATTATCATCCACCCCATGACATTAGAGAAACGTCATCAATAGCTTTACGATGCTATTTAATATCTCCAATGTAATGCCACCGTTCGGTCCTAAATTGATTGACACCCCTTCAAGCCCGCATTGATATCACTTCCTTATCAGAGTTCTAAAAGAAATAAAAGGTGATAAAGATTGAATGAACCCTGAGAATCGACAGTAGAATACCCATAGTCACTGTTTGTATTTGCTATGAATGCTGCCCAAACCAGCGGAATTTACCCCCACTTTATACCCTTCTTAAAGTAGTCGAATTACACCGAAACACAAGATATCAAATATACTGATCTGTCAATAATATTTGTGAGATGGAGCCAGAGAGAGATTCAATTCCAAAATTTGGCTTGTTGACTAATCCATCACTCAACGTCATAAGCGAAATAAAAGAAATTGATAGATTAGAGTTCGATTATGTAGAAATAGCAATAGAAGGTCCAGAAGGAAATCCACAAATATTGAAAGATAAACAGAACGAAATCATAGAATTATTATCTCACAGTCGGTTTGGAAACAACACTCCTCTAGGTCATACAGTTCCTTGGGTAGACCTTGGATCTGACTATGAACGTATAAGGCAAGCGTGGGTTTCTGAAGCTATCGGCGAGATAAAGCTAGCAGAAGAGCTTGGAATATCGATAATAAACTTTCATAGTAGTGCAAAGGGCATGTTCTTTGGTCATAAAAGACGGAAAATTATCCTGGATAACTGGATAAAGAGCTTAGACGAAATCATTTCGCATACCGTTCAAGACGATAATCTTAGCAATATGCAAATAATGTTAGAGAATATCCCTGTCTCATCGAGCGGAATTCACAAACTTGAGGAATTTAAATACATACTCGATAATGTACCAGGATTAAAGGTACACCTTGACATACCCCATGCCTTTACTTCTGGCGGTATGCAAGCAATAATTGATTATATAAGGACATTTAGAGATAAAATAATCCATATTCATTGGCATGATAACCATGGTCTATATGATGAACATTTACCAATTGGAAAAGGAATAATTGATCATAATAGAGTAGTTGAGGAATTAAAGAGTATTAACTACAACAAAACAATTACCTTGGAAGTATTTACAAACAAACAGGATGCAAAAGATTCTGCAAATAAGTTAAAGGAGCTATGGACTAGCGATGGTGGACCATAAGAAGCATTGTAATTTACAAGTAAAACCTGCTTTCCAGTGTGTGAACAATATGAAAACAATATGAACTTGTAAGCCCAGATTTTGTAGAAACTTTGTAAACAACCTTGGCATTATTCTAGGATCGATTCCCCCATCAACATACTTCACACCTCTGAAGTTGACTTTGAACTGCAATTAGAATGACTCGAGTGATAACTTTTACCCGATAATGCAGAGATATCTCTCAATTACAATTGTTATACATCTTCCGCAATACCGTCATCGACCATTATCTTTCCAACTAGCATTTTTGGTACGAGATCATGTAGCCTGATTATTATCTTAGAGGATTGCGACGCTGAGCCCAATCAATGATTGAGCCATCATACATTCTAACATTGTCAAAACCTGCCTGTTTTAATTGTAAATACTTATGTGACGCTCTCATTCCAGAATGACAATAACATATAACCTCCTTATCTTTAGTGATTCCTTGTTCTTCAAGGTCTCTCTGTAATTTATTTTTATCTTTAAACATTTTGCCATAATCCCCTAGTCCTTCTTCCCAATTATGCAATAGTGATCCCGGAATTCTTGCTTGAAAGTGCTCTTGGGGTGTTCTAGCATCAACAATTACCACATTAGGATCATTTTGTTTTTCCTTTATCATCTGAGCATCTGCTCTTGCTAAAGGATTTATTTTTGGAACAAAATTAACATCTGCAGATGTTGTTGGAATTTGCTTAGTAATTGGCAATCCCGCTTTCTGCCATTCGTTGTACCCAATGTCTAAAAGTTTTGTATTCGGATGTCCATAGTAGATCAAAGTCCAAACGATTCTTGCCGGTGAAGGATCTGGATATTCGCCATATACTATAACAGTCTTAGAATAATCAATACCAAGTTTACTGAAAACCTTCTCAGCTGTTTGTGCATCTATAACCAAGTTAGCTCCGTTGTCAGCAACCGAAATAACATGATCTACGCCAAGCAGTATAGCATTTTTAATGTGTCCAAATCTATAAGGCATATTTCCTCTTGTATCGATGATGACTATATCAGGTTCATTCAGATGGGAAACAAGCCAATCCATATCTACAATTAGTGTCATTTGTTGGAGATCATTCTATTATTGTCTTAAACACATTATATTTCTTTAAAATCTTCATCTTGGAGTTAATTACTGATCTGTATACTTTATATAGACCATACAAGAAATGTATGATACTTACATTTTGTTCTTTTGTCCAATATCTTCTGTTTTTTTATGTGTATCTTGGAATCTAATGTATCAATAAAATAGGCCAGCAGATTTAGTAACGTCAGAACATTCTGATACTGTTTGTCCTATGTTCCTTCCACTATCGATCGTTGATCTCCATCATTTGGCTTTTTTCTTAAATCGCGTGTTATTCCCACATAAAACACCTATTGTATGGAACAGAAAACATTGTTGTTGATAAAATTAGAACTAACACGAGTGACGTTCATATTTGCTTGATCACAAAACCTTTTTCTCGTCAAGGCAGTAAACATATACGTTAGCTAACTCAGCATTTCCAGCATTGTCATCGCCGTTAATTTTTATTGAACTTAATAAAATGCTTTTTTCTATTTCTTTGCCATCTAACCCTGTCCCGTCCTGACCTAGGATAGATGTGGGGTCCAACTGGTCTGGTATTATGCCATCACCCGGGTAGGGTTCTAACGTAACTCTTTCTTCTCCTAACAGACCTGCGTCTCTTACTCCGTTGGACATTTGTCTTCCGCCATCATTTAATATCATTTGTATATTGTATTTCTTTCTGAGCACAAGCATTGCCTGGTAAATATCTAATTCAGATCCTGTTACTAAGTAATCTACTCTATCCGATTCAGGTATAGTTTTACTGCCATATTCGTATCCTGCCAAGTTTGTCAAAAAAACGACTTTTATATCATTTTTTGGATCAAGTACTGCTATTTTCTTGTTTTTGAACTCCTGCAATATGTTAAGTCTTCTGAAGGTAGCATCCGATCTGCAGACCACGATATAGTATTTAGTTTTGTTAGAACCAGAAACCTTGCTGTTTAATTTGACAAGATCTTCATAGAGTTTGTCATCTTCGTTTTTGAGGTGATCCCCAAAAAATTTCCAATTCCAGATTTTGTCTTTGTTTGTCATCAAGTTTAGTGCGCTAACCATTATTGCCTCTCGACCAAGCATCATCCTGTGAATAGAGGCGAACAAATTATCACCTTTTTTTCTTTTGCCCCCTGTTAGAAGTTTAATTCCTCCAGAGGGCTGATTGGGTATCTTAAAAACATAGGCGCCGTTTCTGTCACTTCTGGTGTTGGCTGCAATAAAACTAGTTGCTTGATAGGGAACTTTCATCTCATTAATATAGTTCTTTGATGCGCCAATTACAATTTCTGGCAAAACGCTATCCAGGTAATCTAATCCAAGATCATGCTTAGGCGAGATCACCTGAACTCCCCTGTGTAAAAAATGAGATAGCTGTTCTTGGGAAATCTTATTTGTTTGAACAAGTAATTCGAACTTGTTCTTTATACGCTTTTCAGAGGTTCTTGCCATAAAAAGACTTCCAGCTTCATATCGGAAAACACTTTCGGATAATGGTACCCAAATTTGAAATTGCATTGCATGTTTGGCCTAGACAATCGGCCCTCAGAGTGCCCTTCTGGATAGTTCTCTTTCTATGCGAAGGTATGATTTCGTCAGTGACCTTCTTTCTTTGTGCTAGGTCATCTCCATCAGTCAACACTCCTAATAGACTGGCTCCTCCTAGCCCTCATGAGCCTAACATCTCGACCTTGTTAGTCCACGTTCCGTTGCATACAAAGAATTGAGCTCGTCTCCCATCATTGACTTTACAGGATATCGCCATAGGGAGGCTACCATACCCTGTAGCAGCCGGGTCTCGATTCAATGCATTGGACATTCTCACTTTAGGTCATACTATTGAATTGCTAAAGTTAATGGAGCATTATGCATAGAAAGAATTATAATATTGCACGTGAAAGTATTTGAGTATGAATGACTCCGACAAGAAAACAATGCCAATTTGTTTTACACCCGATCAGCTAAAATTGATAGAATCATATGCCAAGAAGAAAGGGATGTTTAATCCTAGTCAAGCTATTGAGTACATAATAGAAAGGGGCTAGAGCTTCTAGGAGTTCGTTAAACTCAATCAAACAGGTATCAATACAAACTCTAGGAACACGTATCATGAAGCTATACGACCTATTCTAAATACACTATTATTAGACTGGCAGTATGGTCTTTATACAGAATTTGCCTTACCTTATTAACTAAAGTTTCCAAACATGGTATCGTTATATATTATGTTCATCTCCATGAAATGATTATTAATACCCTAACATAAACACAAATTAATCTGTTGAGTGCAATTTAGTACTATTAATAATAAAATTAGCTTTTGAAGAAAACAATAGATAGAAGAATAGAATCAGCACGGACATTAGAATAAAATCCCCATGAACACTTTTTTGAACGAATAAGAGAAGTAGGTAATATTTCAATAACACTAATTTTTATAATTATTTTTTCAAATGGTTCATTATTTTATCTTTAAAATATTACGGAACATGATCTCAGAGGCAGCTTATTTGAAGAACAAAAGAACGCCAATTCGGATCTACAAAAGAAATTTCACAGCCTATAGGATCAGATATCAGCTTAGTTATGTCCATGTTAGACATTTTATCAAACTATGGTTTTTTATGACGCCAATTCTACCTTTATTCGGTTTATCAAATCGCTTATTTCAATGGGTTTTCGAATGAAACAGCCTACTTCTAAACTAGGAAAAATTTCCCTTAATGCCTCATAATATACTTCAAACGCGGTGATAAAACAGACCTTAGCATTGTTGTCTATTTTTTCCATCTGCTGATACAATTCGAAGCCATTCATTTTTGGCATTTTTACATCAAGAAGTATTAGATGATATGAATTAGCCTTGAAACTTGACAAGGCCAGGAGAGGATCGTTGAAGGTGTCAACTTCAAATTCATCACTTTCTATACCTTTTTTGAAGGCAAGAGTAATGCCAGGCTCATCATCCACAATCAAAATTCTTTTCATTATTGTTCATCACCCATTATTCATCTTCACGTACCGTTCCTTTTCATTTTCTTTGGCCGGGATTGAATTTGTAGTATCATTGCATTTGTCACTCATAGATGTAAGATCCACCATTACGTCTCCAACTTCTGCAGTACAATTTAGAAGATCATTAATCCATTTTCTTGGTTCCTTATCAAAATAAGCCTGAAGACTCGGGGCATATGCGTCGAGATCGAGCAAAAACACCTGATAACCTTTTTTTGCTGGCAATGCTATAGGTTACCACCTATTGTTTTCTTGCCTGTACCGCCTTTGTAAGAATGAAGAGCAATACAGCTAGCCATAATCTAATCTAAAAATTCTTGTTCATCTTCTAATATATAGGAATTTCCAATCGCATGATGTATTAGTGAGGGCAAGAGCGGTTACCCGTTATTGACAAGTCCCATCATATTAGTGTGCTAACCAATTGCAGGTAATAGACATTTTGAATATTGAATAGTACGAAAGCAACCGACGAGTCTTGATATACGACGGTTGATAAATTTGATATTCTGTTAATGTAGGTCATACTACTACATAACACTGTCTAGTTATATGAGATAATGGATGGATTCGCGTCTCCTTCTGGACTAAAATATGTAGTATGATTTGTGACTAAATAACACGCAAAAAAAGAAGTCTACCAAGACAACTAAATTAATGGCTGTTATTTATTTAATAAGGATATAAGGCTAATTTTCTGATAGCTCTTCAATCTTGGTACATCATATACTTTCACCTTGCTTGGTAGTGTTTTGAGTTTCTCGTTGAAGTGCTTTAACCTCTTGACCCAATGTCTCTTTTTGTATCTGGTAGAAACTTTTCAGATCATCAGAATTATAATCTTCTGCCCACTTGAACTTGCGTCTGAGAGTAGTAGTGTATATGGCATCCCAGTCCAGATCCACATATGTTAGCCAAGCCCTCATCACACGTGGATCTATGTAGTTTCTTAGAGATGTTCCAAGATTGTAATCGCGTGTTTCTTTCTGTAACTTGAGATGCATCTCAACCTTTTCTAATCTCTCTTCTAATCGTTTCTTCTGAATCTCTGTCTTCCAGCTCTTTTCTGCTATTCTTGTTTTCAGTTCTTCAATTATTTCTTGCTTTTTATTAATTGATTCCTCAAATTTCTCTAATGCTTTCTTGCTCGCAGGATTTCTCGCGTCAATACCTTTTTTGTGATTGCAGGTGATAGCAGCTTTCAGATTTGCCATTCTAGCGACGTAAATTTTCTGTGCCTGCGATGAATTCTTATTTACTCTTATCGGTGGATTTGCAAGAGATTCTTTCAATGTTTTTGTAGCAATATAAGTCCTGAATACCTTCGCAGTTAATCCTGGAACATTTCTGGGATCAATCCCTCGCAAAAATACATTTACTTTGCCAGACGTTATGCCATCAAAAATATGATATCCACTTTCCTTGTCACTCATAAAAGATTTGAGATTATTATAGAGCCCTCTGACATCTTCAGAATTAACTTCAAGGGTTTTTTGCCAAGGAACGCTATCTTTACCTAAGAAATTAAACTCTATAAATTGCTTGCCATTATTACAAGGGAATTTAATATGTTCTACTCGCAACGTTGAAGCACCCACAGTGTCAGCTTCTTCAGGATCTTTTTCGTCACCAACTCTCATTGCAAGCCTGAATATTAGGTAACACACAGTTGCAATTTTCTTTTGATTAATGTCTCTAGTGTTTAGCATTCTATTAATAATTTCTTTTTGAACTTTTCCTATGTGTCTTTCGAGTTTTACTGCCTTGTCGTACTTTTCCTTATCGTTATTCTGTCGCAGTACAGATGAATCATGCAGCCATACATATTTTCTTTTTCCAGTTAACTTCTCCATCCATGTAGCAAGCCACGTCGATGAGTGGTCATGAACGACATTTTGCCATGTCCCTTCTGGAATCGAAGCGTCTTCTCCAAGATTAAGAGTGACATCCTGCGGCCTCACACGTGGCTTCCATTTACCACGCAGCGGATGTTGGCCTCTTCCCATAAAAATTCCTGGTGGTTCGACTAACCAGTTTGCAATATCCACATCAATTCCATCTACGATAGCTTTACCATACACGGCTTTGAGTTTTTCTCTCTCAGCCCTTTTTGCTGACAATAGTTTCTTTTTCTCTTCATATGATAAGTTACGGATTCTTTCTACTTCTGTCTCTTTGACTTTCTTTTCATGGTCAATGAGTTTGAAAGCTTCTGAGAAATCAACGTCTTTAATGCTAGTTATATGTTGGAATCCCTCAGGTAATAATTTTTTAAAATCATTTAGATAGTTTGACTGGAAAACAATGTCTTGAACATAATGGGTATCCTTTTTCTTTGCCCAGGCATAGACTAATTCCTCCTGATAGCGATCGAGCATTAACCTTTCACCATCTATACTGATACTTATTCCTCTTGGTTGATATTCTGGTGGAAACGCTATTCCATTATGTTCAAGCGTATTCCATTTTGCTCTCAATACCGTAGTAGTAGACTCCATCTACCTTATACAAGGAACGATCAAATACTATTCTTAAACTTTACCCAGAAAGTGTTTATTTAGCGCTGTTGATGAAGAGTACCTTTGCCATCAAAAGTTGCATTGGTGACAGATAGTTCAGTAGGTATAGGTTGCGAGACAGCTTTAATGCTGGCCAGAAATGGTTATTATACCTATGCAGGTACAAAAAATCTCTCTCAAGCCAGAGACCTATCACGTATATCTAAAGAGGAAAAATTACCACTGCGGATAATTAAGTTAAATATCAATAGTACCTTCTCTGTCGGTTTTGCTGTAAAAAAGATTTTAAAAGAGCAGCAAAATAAGATTGACTTACTTGTAAATAATACGAGTTATGTGTTACTCGGGTGTTTTGAAGATGTTTCGATAAATGAAATGAGAGATCAGTTTGAAACAAACTTCTATAGCACTGTCAGAACGGTACGGTCGGTTTTACCGTTTATGCGTAAACATAAAAGCGGAAAGATAATCAATGTGAGTTCCATAGCTGGGAGAATTGGATTTCCTGTCTCTTCTGCATTTGTGAGCTCACAATTTGCAATAGAAGGTTTGAGTGAGTCGATGAGAATCGAACTTGAGCCTTTCGGTATCCATGTATCCATTATTGAACCTGGAATGGTACGGGCTACAAATTTCATGCATTCAATAGTCATAGCTAATAAGGCCAAGAAAGCATCCTCCCCTTATTCTAATATAACTCGCAAACTAACTAAAAACATAGAACAAATGATTGGTATGGGAATTAGTCCACGAGAAGTCGCATACACCGTGTTGAAAGCAGCCAAATCCGATTATCCATTACCACGATACATTGTAGGCGATGACGCTGCGATGATAATGGAGAACCGCAAATCAATGGCAGACACAGAATTCGACAAGTTTGTAAAGAATACAATATTGAATGTATAGCAATAGACCATGTTTTTCATCGTTTTAATATACTGAAGAGCAACGAAACTAGCATTATTAACAAATCATACAATACTCCTACATTAGAAAACCCAATAAGAAGGTTAATTTTATTATGTTTATACTTCTCCCTTATTTGATCTCGATATTATGTAGAACCCGTGTGCTGAAATGAGAAATGCAGCTAGAGTCATCTTTGTTGCAAATACAAGGTTCCATGGTGTCTTGGGATTTGGATATGGAACACTTATGCCATCAGACTTGTAAACTCCTTTTACTGCATTATCCGTCACAAAAGAATTCCAGAGAATAAAGTTGTAAATGAATTCATACAAAGATACCACTGCAGTTGCAAGGACAATCAATTGTAAGATGGATTTAACTGACTTTGGAATATTTTTCATTTTGTCTCCAGCAAGTTTGGTAACACAAAACCATGACAGTACAGACGTAATCATCAGGTATGTGACAAGATTGGCAATTCCATGGAATGGAAATTCAGTATTGACTAGCGCTTCACCAATAACTATTCTACCAGTCCTTAGGTATTCTTCACCACTCACATAGAGTGCAAAGAAACAGATAGATAGCATGATAGTGGCTGAAAAGTAAAATACAATAATGAAGACCTTCCTAGTCCTTAATTCATCATTCTTGAGACTCACATCTAGCATAATATACAGATGTTAACTGGACATTTTCGTGATATAAAAATGATCCTCATGTTGACTTAATTTAATCTCTATGTTACATATACTCCAAAGCTGTGTTATTATGTTCTTCCATAACTTGTTATACGGTTTGTTTTACTAGCATCATTTAGATGAAAGGTAAGAATGCCGCCGAGTTTAGATGAAACTAATAAGAAAAATCTTGCATTTGATCCTAGGCTGACACTTTCAGACTATTGTGTAGGAGATCTGGGAGGGAGGACCTTTTGGTCATTTAAACGGAGGACGAGCTTTCGATAAACACTCTAGAAAATAAGGATCAGAGTTATTATTCATGTATTGCCTTTGTAGAGCGCTGTGTTAACACAATTTCATATATCAAATGGATCACAATCGTACACACAATATACACAGATTTGTATTCAGTTTGCCAATACTCATGAGATAAATTAACATTTTCCGAAGTTCTATCCTGTGAACTGTCGGATGATGAAGGTTTTGCTTGTGTTTTTTTGTTTTAATGTATCAAGATTGAATGTCTATAAAATTCAAAAAAGACTTTAGAGATGCTTCCCAACCTTATAATATAATAATACTGATCTTTGCTTTTCTGACTTAATATTCGAATCGTCAACTACTTTCATTTCCTATCTTTTTTCTGATTCAACAGGCTTGTTGACTAAACTAAATCACGTAAAGAACTATAAATAAAACAGTCACTAACGGGTTACTAAAAAATTTTATTCGTGACAAGTTTTTATTCATTACATGGGAACATTTCCTTCTTCATATATTAACTTCCCTGTCCATGAAACAATCGACCTCAAAGAAGTTTCAGATATTCGTCGTGCGGTCGACAAAATGGTAGAAGCCTATGAATATCTCAACCAAAACGGTAATTTCAGCTACCGTCTTTTGCTCCCCAAAGGAGAAAAATTAAATGAAAAGGCCAGAAAAATCGGATTGACAGTTCAAGCAGAATTTCTATTGGCATTAAAGAAGAAACAATTAAAGCTGAATGTCAAAGATATTAGATACATACATGACAAAACTCATTATGGATGGATTCTTGCCAATCCAGAAAGATTAAATGCACTGAGCTAACACGTGACATATTGACAGGAGAGACGCCATCATTCGACATTTCTACTATGTAAATGCAAGTGCATCGAAGGCAAGTGAGTATATGCATAAATTCAGATAGATTACTTCATTCAGTTTTGACAGTATCAGCCTTTCCTTTAAACCTGGACATCAAGAAAGGTTTATCCAGCCGCATTATATTGCTCAAGGTTATTGAGACAATTAAGCCCAATACAAAACCAGACAGGATATCTGTAAGATAGTGCTGCATTAAATACAGTTTAGTAAGCGAAATAATTACAGGAAATGACCAAATCAGCAACCCCGCTATCCGTGACTTTCGGTTTAATCCGAAGCCAATAATGAATGCGAGTGCAGTTGCACATGCTATGTGATTAGAAGGGTATGAAAGGTCGCGTGCAGGTGGTACTAAACTATCACCTTCTATCACAAAATATTTGGGCAGTGGTAGAGCGGGCTCAAATCTGTATGGTGGTATGGGTCTCCCAATCAAGGGTTTGATATACATTACTAAAATTGCTATAACGACAATAGCAATCAAAAAAATCATGCCAATTTTTCTGGTCCTACGAATAAGAGTCAGAATAGTGGCGACAACTACTAAAGTAAATACATCTCCAAATGACGTTACTGTTATTACGATGGTATCTACACTTATGCTCCCCTGCATAGACTTGAAATACGTAGTTATAAAATTGTCAAAACGTACTGTCAGATGTGAAGAAACCAATGCCGTAAGCGTTACAAAGATGATTACCAATACAATTAACTGCATAGATCTAATTTCTATTATCCAAGTTGGCCAGATACCAGATAATGGCAATAACCGGTCCTTACAAATAACGTGTTTATATACTGTATGGACATCAGATCTTACCAATCAACAGTCGGCTGGGAGATGCAGACTGAAAGCTCAAGCCATGGAATATCTCTGCTTATTTTTAATAAAGTTTTGAATCATCTGTTAATCTTTCTGCTGATGATGGGTCTTTATCGGCATAATATCTAACCATGCCCAATTTGAGTACTTTGAGTGAAAGTAATGCGCATTTTATTCTTGCAGGTCCTAAGTTCATCAGGCCAATGTTTTCTAAAACATCTTCCTTCGTTAGATCTTTGACAGTAGTCAAAGGTTTGTCCATTATCATTTCGGTAAGCATCGAAGCGCTTGCCTGGCTAATTGCACATCCTCGTCCTTCAAATTTTATATCCTTAACTTTCTCTTCTTCAATCTTCAAATGAATGTCAATTTCGTCGCCGCAAAGTGGATTACTGTCATGTATACTTACATCTGCATTTGATAATTTACCTTTGTTTCTAGGATTTCTATAATGATCCAAAATAATTTCACGATATATATCATCACTCAAATCCTAAACAATCTCCTTGCTTGATCCAGTGCATTTATGAATGTATCAACTTCTTCTTTTGTATTATAGATATAAAAACTTGTACGAGAGGTTGCAGCCACATCCAATCTTTCCATAAGTACCTGTGCGCAATGATGTCCAGACCTGATTGCAATCCCATGATCATTCATTATAGTAGCAAGATCATGTGGATGGATATCGCCAATATTAAATGATACTACACCACCTCGGTGATCTGCATTAGAGGGACCATAAATGCTTACGCCCTTAACACCGGCAATAGCCTCGATAGCATAATTCGTAACATCCATTTCATGTTCCCGTACCTTATCCATACCGATTTTGTTAAGATAGTCAATAGCAGCCCCAAATCCAATCACATCCGCAATATTTGGAGTACCACCCTCAAATTTGTACGGCAGGTCATTATATTTTGTTTCATTTTTGTGGACTTCTTTTATCATATCCCCTCCTCCAATAAATGGAGGCATTTCGTTAAGTATCTCCCTTTTGACATACAGAACACCTACCCCTGTGGGTCCTAACATTTTGTGGGCAGAAAATGCCATGAAGTCACAATCCATATCTTGGACATCCACCGGCATATGGGGAACAGATTGAGCTCCATCTACTAATACAGGAACACTTTGATCATGAGCCATTTTTATAATTTCATTTACAGGCACTATCGTTCCAAGCACGTTTGACATATGGCTTACTGAAATTAGTTTAACTTTATTGCTTTGAAGGTGTCTTTTGTAATCTTCCATATTTAGATATCCGTTATCATCAATACCGACATACTCCAGTATAGAGCCTTTTTCCAGACTAAGAATCTGCCAGGGGACAATATTGCTATGGTGTTCAATCTCAGTGAGCACAACCTTGTCGTCTTTCCTGATGTTCGTACGAGCCCATGAATACGAAATTAAATTAATCGCTTCCGTAGCATTGCGCGTGAAAATTATTTCGTCGGTAGAACGAGCATTAATAAATCGGGCAACCTTTTCCCTCGTTTTTTCATATTCAAGAGTGGCTTCTTCTGCTAGCTGATGAACTGCTCTGTGAATGTTTGAATTGTAATTCATATAATAATTGCAGATAGCATTAATTACGGACATTGGTTTTTGGGTAGTAGCGGCGTTATCAAGATAGACAAGAGTTTTGTTGCCGTTAATTTTGCGTCTCAATATAGGAAAATCCTGCCGGATTTTGGAAACATCAAGAGCAGCCTTCTGCATTACTTTTATAATTCACCCGTTAAGATATAAACCCAGTTGTCTTGTATCTTTACCTTGTAAGTTTTTAGAGGCTCTTCCGCAGGGAGATTTTGGGGAGTACCATCTTCTAATTTAAAAACTGACATGTGTAGTGGACATGTAATCGTTTTTTCATTCTCGTTCATAAATCCTGTGGATAAATCGGCATAAGCATGAGTACAAATTCTATCCGTTGCATATACCTTGTTTCCCGCTTTGGCTATTAAAATAGTTTTATCGCCAAAATCAAAATCCAAAAGATCGCCATTTTTCAATGACTTTATGTCACAGACCTTTATCCATTCAGGCATACTAGATCACATGGATTATTATCTATATTTGTAATGTTTTTCGAAAATGTCTTGAGTTTCCCTGTACCTAGACTTTTCTACTTCCATGATTTGGTTCATGGCCTCATCGGTCTTGAGCATAAGAGGTTTACCTGACCATTTATTTTCAATTAGATAATTAACCCATGCTCTGATAGTAGGACCCATTTTTCTTGATAAGGGTTCCAAGAATCCATTCACTATTTCTCGTTTGGCTCCTTCTCTACTTAGTGATCTGCACATTAGATAAAAGATCTGCGCCTCGTCTAACTGTGCAACCGAGGCGGAATGCGTCGCTTTTACTTCATTAGTTTCAATTTCAAGTCCTGGAATTGCATCAGATTTAGCACCTTTATCGAGCAGAATTGCGTGACCGGCAAGGTATGACTCTGCTGCTTTGGCTTCCTTCCCAATCTTAATCATTCCCTTAAATAAGGATTTAGAAGTATCTTTCAGTACAGATTTTACTAAGACTCTTCCTCGTGAATTCTGGCCATGATGTATTAGGTTAGATGTAACATCAAATGACTGGTTACCTATTCCGAATATGATTTCTACATCTTCTGCGGAAGAGCCGGGACCTTTCATTATGCTATCTGTCTTATATCGCGATAGCTGTGTACCAAACATTCCAAGATACCATGACATTTTTCCATCTCTCTCAATGAACGCCCTTTTGTTAGAGAAATTCACAGTTTTTGCGCTCATTGCTTGTAATGTTACCATTTCAAGGTGAGCAGTTGGGTTAATATGACATTCAACCAACTCAAAGTACGCCTGCTGGACATCATCCCTATTTGCTTTTGGTGGAGAATATATCTCCTGGACTACGGTTGCCTTTGAACCTACATCACTGACAATCAGATTTCGTGTTATCGAAGAATTTCCATCATCTGCTAAAGAGTTAACAATTCTGATTGGATCTTCAATTATAACATTTTTTGGAATATAGACAAAAAGACCAGACTGAAAAGCAGATGCCTCTAATGCAAGAAATCTGTCTTCATTGTAGTTAAGCTGGTTTATAGTTAGCTGTTTTTTAATAAGATCATCATATTTTGTTACTGCTTCTCCAAGATCTGAAATAATAACGCCTTGCTTTGAAACCTTATCGGGAATGATTATTCGATTTATTGAAGAACCAATTCGTAAGACACTGGTTCCTTGTTCTAGATCATCAAGTCTATCCTTTAGATCTTCATATGGTTCAGACTTTATAATTCGATCTGGAAGGTAAATATATTCTGGTTTTAAACGATTGACATCTGAATATTTTTTATAGAGCGGAGAAATCTCTGAAGGGAGATTCGTATACTTGGAGAAGGCGTTCTCTCTTATTTCACTGAACCAGACGGGTTCAGTGGTTTGATCTATTAATGATTTAATATAATCATCGTTAACAGAAGCTAAAACCACCAACTAACAGGCACCTTCTCTAAATAAAAAAAGTTTTTAGTATCTATCCAACTGAACCTTCCATTTCAAGCTTTACAAGCCTGTTCAGCTCGACTGCATACTCCATTGGCAACTCCTTTGTAAATGGCTCCATGAATCCGCCGACTATTAACGATAGTGCATCAGACTCTGAAAATCCTCTACTCATTAGATAAAAGATTTGTTCCTCACCTATCTTTCCTACAGTAGCTTCATGCGAGATTGTTGCATCCTCTTCGTTTACTTCAACATATGGATATGTATCTGTCCTTGAATTTTCATCTAATAGTAACGCATCACATCTTACATTCGACTTTACATCTGTAGCACCCTTTGCGACATGTAACAAACCTCTATAGGTTGTTCTACCAGCATCCTTGCTTACCGATTTACTCGTAATTCTAGATGTTGTATTCGGCGCTAGATGTATTGCTTTTGCTCCTGCATCTTGATGCTGGCCTGCACCAGCAAAAGCGACTGATATAACTTCAGCATGAGCACCTCTGCCCAGCATATAAACGCCAGGATACTTCATAGTCAACTTGCTACCTAGGTTTCCATCGATCCATTCAACCGTAGCATTTTCATATGCATAGGCTCTTTTTGTAACCAAGTTATAGACATCCTTACTCCAGTTCTGTATTGTAGTATATCTAATTTTGGCACCCTTCTTTGCAATCAATTCTACAACTGCAGAATGCAGAGATTCAGTAGTATAAACTGGTGCAGTACAGCCTTCAATATAATGAACTTCAGCACCCTCATCTGCAATAATCAGAGTTCTTTCAAACTGACCTATGTTTTCAGCGTTAATTCTAAAATATGCCTGAAGTGGAAGTTCAACCTTTACATTTGGTGGAACATAAATGAAGGAGCCACCTGACCAAACAGCACTATTCAACGCCGCAAATTTGTTATCTTCTGGTGGAATGACCTTCCCAAAATGCTTCTTCATAAGTTCTGGTTGCTCCTTGATTGCAGTATCAGTGTCAATAAATATCACACCTTGCTTTTTCAGGTCTTCGTTTAAATTGTGATAAACTACTTCAGACTCGTATTGAGCACCCACACCTGCAAGGAATTTTTTTTCTGCCTCGGGAATTCCAAGTTTATCAAAGGTCTTTCTTACGGACTCTGGAACGTCGTCCCAATTCTTACTTTGCTTCTCAGAGGCTTTTGCATAGTAATAAATATTCTGAAAATCAATCTTTGACATATCGCCACCCCAATTGGGCATTGGTTTGCTCATGAAAACATCATACGACCTCAATCTAAAGTTCCTCATCCAGTCTGGTTCACCCTTCATCTTGCTAATTTCTTCAACAGTGCCCCTGGATAGACCCTTCTTGCTCAAGTAAACATACAGCTCAGTAGAGTCCTTAAAGTCATATTTACTGTAATCCATATTCAACCCTTCAGTAGTCATATATATTGTATAACGCCGTTATGTTTTATATAAACTTACAGGCCACTAACAATCAAAATATTGTCGGTTTAAACAAATCCACCTTTAAATACATTGTCTTGACATGCTTATTTAACGACATTCCATAACTTCATCAAACATAGATTCAATACTAACATTATTCTAACAAAATTTGATATTTTAGCAGTATTTTAATATCAATGGAACACTTTTAAAACCATATGTAGTTCGCACATTAATTAGCGTAACGGATATAAACTTTTAAAGTATTAATGTCCTATTTATATTGATATTGGATTTTTAAGACAAGATTAATCTATTTTTCACGCAAAATAATTTTTGCTAGTTCAAATGTCCCTCTTATGGTATGTTCTTTTGCTTCTAATGATCGAATATTCCTCTTTCCCAACTCTTCATTGGTAAAAGGACCAATAGATATTATGGCATTAACGCTGTTCAATAATGAGTTGGTATTGCTCCCTGTCAGTCTCTGCATAATTTCAAAGAAAGATCTTACCGTAGACGCACTTGTGAAAATAAGAGCATCCACCTTTTTCTGTTTCAATAGGGAAGTAAAATCTTTCCAACTACTATCGATGTTAGAAGTTAATACATTATAGAGAAATAATTCATCAACAGACATGCCTAGATCAGAGAGAGCCTTTAGAACGAATTTTTTCGAAGCCTCGCTTCTAGGAATAATGATACTTTTTCCTTTTACAAAATCCATCTTTGAGAAATGCTCTATCAGTCCTTCAGATGAGTACTTTTCTGGTACAATCTTGACATCTATTCCATGCTTTATAAGACTCAGTCTAGTCCTAGGTCCAATCGCGACAATAGTTCTTGAATTTAATGCAGAAATAATCTCGCCAGTTTTGTATATTCTTCTTGCAAGATTAAATAATACCTCAACTGCCTGGGAACTCATAAATGCACAATAGTCAAACCTTTTTTCCTTTACAGTATTGATAAATTCGTCAACAACTTTTGGATTCTTTGGCTCGATATCGAAAACGGGTAATGAAATAGTCTTACCACCCTCTGAACTTACGAGTTGTATGAACTCTTGAGCATCAGGTTCTTTCCTTGTTATTGCTAATATCTTATTATCCAAACTTGCAGTCAACAAAACTCACTTATTAAACCAGCTAAGCTTTTCCTGTAAGGAAACAACCTTCCCAATTATTATGATTGCAGGTGGTTTTATTTTTGCTCTCTTGACTCTCTCTATAATATCAGACAGGGTTCCCTTAATTGCCCGTTGCTTTGTAGTAGTTCCGTTTTCAATAACGGCTATCTCTGTTTCTTTGCATAAACCAGCTTTTATCAAATTGTGTGAAATCGATTCTAGTCTTTCTATTCCCATTAGGATAACTATTGTATCTACGGTTTCAGCCAATTTATCCCATTTTACAACTGGTTCATTTTTTTCAGGATCTTCATGACCCGTAACAATGGCTATAGAAGATGCGAAATGCCTATGTGTCAAAGGAATCCCCGCATAAGCTGCTGATCCTACTGCTGATGTAATCCCAGGAATTATTTCAAATTCAACGTTGTGTTCAACTAGATATTCAGCCTCTTCTCCCCCTCTTCCGAAGATAAATGGATCACCACCTTTGAGTCGTAAAACTATCTTCCCCTCTTTAGCCTGTTCTACCATCAAATTATTAGTATTATCCTGATGAGTTGTTGGATCACCTATAGACCTACCGACATAAATCTTTTCAGCTGTATCCGGAATCTGATCTATGATTTCTTTACAAACGAGTCTATCATAAAGTACCACATCACAATTGTTCAAGGTTTCCATAGCTTTGAGCGTGATTAATTTTGGATCACCTGGTCCTGCACCACAGATGAAAACTTTCCCATTTTTTGTCATAATCTCTTGTTCCACTCTTGCACAGCGTCACGCCAGCCTTCAGCCAATTTCATAGTGCCGCCTTGAATAAGCAAGTTAGCAACCTTTATTCCAAGTCTATTTGGTTCTCTGCTACTTCCTGTTTCTTTTACTTTAATCGATTTTGTACCGTCTGCCGAAAATACATTAGCATGAAGTGTGATTCTAGATGAGTCATTACTACTAATAGCACAAGTACCCACAGGAAATCTACACCCTCCTTCTATTTTTCTGAGCATCGAACGTTCTGCATTGATTTCAGTCCTTGATCGCCAATCTTGAATTCTCTTTAAAATCTTGATTAATTTTAGATCATCCTTTCTGCATACGATCGCAATTGCACCCTGCCCTGGGGATGGCAGAAAATCTTTGATACTAAATCTTTCAACAATAACATCTCTCATGTTAAGTCTGGTTAAGCCAGATTCAGCAAGAATCAATGAATCATATTCCCCTGTTATTGATTTTTTGACTCTTGTCTCCACATTTCCACGAATTGGCCTGACGTTTAGGTCAGGTCGTTTATGTAATGCTTGAATAGCACGTCTTAAACTACTAGTCCCTATTACCGAAGCTGAAGGAAGATCTGCGAATTTAATTTTTTTTCCATTTACCAACACATCATTTGGTTTACCCCTTTTTGGAATACAGGCAATAGTCAGTCTATCCGAAAGATTAGAAGGAATATCCTTCAAACTATGAACAGCAAAATCAACGTCCCCATTAATTACAGCTTCATTTACCTCTTTTTCAAAGATTCCTTTTTCATCCATTGTAAATAATGGTCTTTTGTCCACATCCCCTTTCGTACTAATTGTAACGAGTTCAAAATCAACAGAAGGGTTTGCTTTTCTCAATGCACCCACCACAATTTGTGTTTGAGCTACGGCTAGCCTACTTCCTCTTGTCCCAGCGTTTAACTTTGTCATAATATTTCCTTCACCTTACGCAATGCATCATTGTAGGATTCAACAGTTTTGTCAGCATCATCTTCACTATGAGCGTTAGAAACGAAGCAAGTTTCAAATTGTGATGGAGGTATAAAAATGCCACTCTGCAACAATTCATCGTATAGTCTTTTGAACATAACCAGACTGGATTTGTGTGCTTTTTTAGCATTATCTACTTTTCCAGAGGTAAAGAATAATTGGTACATCGAGCCGATAGCATTTAACGCAAAGTGTAGATCTAACTCTTCTAATTCATCCTTAATTCCATCAACTATACGATCGCATGTCTTAGCAATCCGTGGATAGAGATCATTCTTTGAATACATCAACATTTCAATTGTTGCGATACTTGCTGAGACAGAAATCGGGTTGCCAGCGTACGTACTTGCTTGATAGACTTTTCCCCCCGGAGCGAATTGCTGCATAATCTCTTTCTTTCCACTAATTGCTGCTATAGGAAATCCGTTTCCCATGGCTTTGGCAAATGTTGCCAAATCCGGTTTGATTCCGAAGAATTCACTTGCACCTCCTAGGGCAAGTCTAAAACCAGTAACAACCTCATCAAATATCAATACAATATCCAGCTGTCGAGTTATTTTTCTTATTTCGTTAAGATATTGTTTGTCGGGTATTATAAGACCCATATTCGCTGGTACTGGTTCTATAATAATGCAAGCGATATCCTCATTCCTTTTGACGATTTGTTCCAATTCTGAGGTGTCATTGTAAGGGACTACTAACGTTTGCGATGACACTTCTTCAACCAAACCTTCAGAGGTTGGAACCCCAACACCATCAGAACCAGGGCTCACAAGAACATAATCATAGGCCCCATGATAACATCCTTCAAATTTTATAACTTTCTTTTTTTTTGTAAATGCACGTGCTAATCTAATAGCATTCATTGTAGCCTCTAAACCGGTGCTTACCAATCTTGTCATTTCGGCACATGGAACAACTTTTGAAATCAATTCAGCCAGTTGCACTTCTTTTTCAGTTGGAACACAAAATAGACTCCCATTGTCAATTTGTGATTTTACATACTCCATTACTTCAGCATAAGCGTGACCAAGTAGGAGAGATCCATATCCCATACAATAATCAATACAATTTACATTGTCAGCAGTAACAATTCTACTGCCTTTGCTTGAAACCGCAAAGAATGGATATGGTTCGTAAAAACGGACTGGACTATTAACTCCTGAAGGAATAACTTTCCTCGCCCTCTCAAACAAGAACTCTGACTTGCTAGCCATCTATCAGTAAATTTTGTGTACAGGAATATATCTATGTTTAAGGTTCTTGCTACCATGCATAGAAACATATTCATATTACACTTTCACCTTTACATTATCAACTTTATAAGAGCAGAATAATCTTGTAGATAAAAAAACTGTTCTTACAAATAAAAGTCGAATTACTACAGTAAAATAAGATTCAGATAGTACAAAATATAGAAAATACCTCTTTATTGAACTCGCAACAGCAGATAATAAATACAACTCTATATCGAATAGAAAAAGTAAATAAATTAGCAATCTATTGATCCAAGAGGAGATCAGCCATTTTCTTTGCATGATATGTGATAATCATATCTGCACCTGCCCTTTTGATCGATGTAAGAAACTCTTTCATTAAAGCGTTTTCATCGACCCAACCTTCCATAGCAGCTGCCTTGATCAGTGCATATTCTCCTGAAACACTATACGCAGCAACCGGCAAATGAGTATTCTTTCTCACTTGATAGATTATATCTAGATACGGAATAGCAGGTTTAATCATAATAATATCTACGCCTTCGTTGATATCCATGTCTATTTCACGCATTGCCTCTCCAATATTGGTAAAAGGCATTTGATAAGTCCTTCTGTCTCCGAATTCAGGAGTACAATGAGCGGCATCTCTAAAAGGTGCATACAATGTAGATGCATGCTTTGCTGAGTATCCAATTATTGCGATATCAGTAAATCCAGCTTCATCCAAACCTTCACGAATAGCTTTCACTTGGCCATCCATCATTGCTGATGGTGCAACAATATCCACACCTGCCCTTGCATGACTAACAGCAATCTTTGTTAAGGTATCAATACTACTGTCGTTATCTACCTTTTTATTCACCACAATTCCGCAGTGGCCATGTGAAGTATATTGGCATAGACAGACATCAGTAATAATGGCAATCTTGTCTCCAAAATGTTTACGTATCAATGCAGCAGATTGTTGTACAACGCCGTTATCGTCAAACGCGGAACTTCCCTTATCATCTTTACGATATGGGATGCCAAACAGAATAATGGCCCTAATACCAAGGTCCGAAATTGCCTGAACCTCATCGATGATTTTAGAGAGTGGTATTCTTTGAATCTCAGGCATTGATCCAATTATCTGAGGTTTTTTAGATCCTTCTTGAACGAATAATGGACAAATTAAATCCTTAACAGAGACATGAATTTCCTGCATCAAATCACGTATTGCAGTACTTCTTCTCAAGCGTCTTAATCTTACAGTAGGAAAACCGGCACTTTTGTTACTAATATTTATCTTCATATCTGAACAATTTGGCAACAAGCTTCATTAACTCTTCGTTTTCATCACATAACTCTATTTCTTTTCTGAGATTATTCATAGGAGTAGAAAGAATCCCTTCGACAATAGCATATGACAGTTGTTCGATTGTTTTGGATTCATTAGATCCTAGGGTCTTCCCAAGAATCGAAAATGCTTTTTTCAATTCACGCTCCCGAATGATATCAACATTTTTGAAAATAGAAACTATCATGGGCTCGGCCTTCTTTCTTCTCAATGTAGTATCTACGAATCTCATTTCATCATCAATTAGTTTCTCTGCTGATTGGATCTCGTTCTTGCGAGCTCGCATGTTCTTCTCTACTAGCTCTGATATCTGATCTATATTTATCAATTTGACTTTCTTTATTGTTGCAACCTTTTCTTCTACAGTTCGAGGGTTCGAGAGGTCAAAAATCATCATTCCTTCTTCTGTCTTACTCCTAGCCTTTTCAATCCTATCATATGTAACTAGATGATATGGTGCAGTCGTAGAAACAAAAATCAAATCAAGATCATGAAACATCTCAAGTGCGTTTTCGAACTGAATTGGCTTGCCTGCTACAGTATCAGCAAAGGACTTGGCTCTTTCGAATGTTCTGCTCGTAATCATAAAATTGACCTGTCGCTGTTTCAATGATTTTGCAACTAGGCTCGCTCCTTCCCCAGAACCAATGAGCATGATACGTTTATTTTTTAAATTGTCGAAGTATTGTTCCGCCAAGTTTACAGCTAATGATCCAACAGAAACACTGCCTTTGTTTAGACCCGTGCTTGTCCTTATTCTGCTTCCAAGTTTAAGTGCTCTCTCGAATATAATTGAAAGATTAGAACCGGCATAACCATTTTTACGGGAGAAAGCAAATGCTCGTTTTATTTGACCAAGTACCTGATCTTCACCAATGACTAAAGACTCTACTCCTGATGTTAGTCTTAATAAGTGATGTACAACATCTCCACCTTTAGCAATTTCGACAGTATTTGCGAATTCTTTTTTATTTGACAAACCAGCTGCAGAAGCCCACTCTTCAAGTAATTTTCGTTCATCAGGATTCCTAGTGGCAGCAAAAACTTCAACTCTGTTACATGTCTGTACGATAACACATTCTTTCAATCCGGCTTTTTCTAAAAGTATCTTGTGTGCACTATCTAGATCTTTAAATGTAAATTTTTCAAGAAGATGAATGGGCACATTCCGGTAAGTGACTCTAGTGTTAATGACGTGTAGAGATTGTGCAATTGTATATGATGACGATGGCGTCATTTGTTACCCTTCTCCCATTTGTGTAAAAGTTCAAGCGTTGCAGTTTTGGCATCTTCAACTCGGTTTTCCGTGATAAGGCTCTGAATACGATTATCCTGGATTAAAGAATATAGAAATTGTTTTCTTTCTTTGACTGTTTTTAGCTTTGGCTTTGCAACAATGCGAGCAAACTCCTGCAACTTCGTGTTTTCTATATCCGATTTTTTTATAATCCTGTGGAGTATCCGCTCTAATTTAATTCTGACTTTGCGAGCCATAATAGGACTTTTACCGTAAGTAGAGATTGCAACTTGCATTATTCCCTCAATATTAATAATTGACGCGTAAGCGAAGTCGCTGAATTTGGGATCATCTGTCGCATATACAAACGAACCCATAGAACGACCTTTCTCTACAAGCTTACGATTTAGTATTTTATCATCCGTGGCGGCTAAAACTAAAAATAGATTTTTATAATCATCAAGTACACTCGCATCCTTTAGATTTGTCTTTATTATTTCTATTTGGCCCTGCTTTTCTAAGTGGGTAAGAAACCGATTTAAACGGTTACTTATAACAGTAATTTTACAATTCTGATCTAAAAGTCCACGGACTTTTCTGAGACCTTCAGTTCCACCACCAATAACTATTACATTTTTATCCGCAAGATTTAGGTCAACTATCAAACTCAACACCTGAGATCTAATCAGGAAAAGTTGTGCTATTTTCTTTATTTAATTGTTGCATTGCAAAAGCTCCTTATACTACATACCATTACTATTAAGTTGTAAACTTACAATACCAGTGCAAACTAACTGCATATTTACTACGGATAGTCACTTGTAATCGGATGCAAATTCTCAGTATGAGCGTACTAGAGTATCATCCATGAACATATTTATCTAATAAGGGATATTTTCTGAAACAATTAGATTACCTTATTTAATTGAATTCACATCTTGCCCCACCTACTTAAGACTAATTAGTAGCTGCGCCGGTTTGATTAATGCGCCTTGGAAGAAGATAACGACCTATCGAGTAGTTTGGCCCTAGATACTATTGAGGAGATCGGCCCTGCCACAAAAAATCGGTTGGAAGAAGCTGGGTTCAAATCAATCAAGGATCTAGTAGTAAGAGGACCAGTAGAGATTTCAGAAACTACTGGCATGGAGATGGATAAGTCAATATACCTTTGTAACAAGGCAAGGGTCAGGCTGGAAGAGGTGGGAATTATTGATAAAAGCTTTATCACAGCTACAAAACTTTATAATAAAAGAAAGAAAGAAGAACGGATTTCTACCGGCTCAAAAAATCTAGACGATCTTCTTGAAGGAGGAATAGAGACAAGGGCGGTTACAGAAATTTATGGCGAATATGGGACAGGTAAAACTCAGATCTGTCATACACTATGCCTACTAGTACAGCAAAAAAAATCTAAAGAATGGATAAATAGTAAGGCACTGTATATTGATACAGAAAATACCTTTAGACCTGAGAGAATAGTCTCCATCGCTCTGTCAAGAAATTTGGATCCAGATAAGGCACTAGAAAATATCATAATTGCGAAAGCCTATAATAGCGCACATCAGGAATTGATTGTTGAACAAACTGGCCCTATTATCGATACCAACAAGGTGAAATTGCTAATAGTCGACTCCGCAGTGGCACACTATAGAGCCGAATTCCTTGGAAGGGCTACATTATCAGATCGACAACAAAGACTTAACAAGTTTATGCACATGTTACTCAGAATCGCAGAAACTTATAATGTTGCAGTTCTAGCAACTAATCAAATTCAATCGTCTCCTGATGCAATCTTTGGTGATGCTTTCAAACCAACCGGTGGCCATGTTGTGGCCCATACTAGCACTTATAGAATATATCTCAAACGTTCGGGCAAAAATCGAATTGCTAGAATGGTTGACAGCCCTTATCACCCCGAAAGAGAAGTGCTCTTTACACTAGCAGAACAAGGGCTTTCAGATCCGGATGAATCAATTAAATATTAAATAATAACAGATAGTAATAAATTAAGGTTTTTGGTGATCACTTTGTCATGACACAGTCACATGGTACTAGAAGAAAGGCACGATCTATCATGACAAAAGATAATGTTCTCAAAGGGTTATCATACCTACTTACTGATTACAAAGTTGGCGACAAGGTTATTGTGGATATAGATTCGAGGGAGCATAACTCAACTCCTCACAGGAGGTTCCAAGGCAAAATAGGAGTCGTTAGGGAGGTAGGAAAAAGATCCTTAAAGATAACAGTAATGTTTGGTAAAAAACAGAAGATCCTGCAAACAAGACTTAACCATACCAAACTATTTATCACATAGAAGGCAGAATCAAATTGACAGAAATTATCAAGAAGGAGGTCATTTCGCTACCACAGGTAAAGGAGATTTTGGAAGCAGTTAAACCAGATGACATGGACCAGATCCAGCGATGGACATACGACTATGTTAGCAAATTTGCAAAAACCAATCCAAAGATCGCTAAGAAAATGATAGAGCAGTTAGTTCATCAATGTGAATCAAAAGAAGAAGAAGCCGTTGAAATTGTAAACGTATTGCCTACATCCTTAGAAGAATTGAGAGCATTCTCGTTTGGGTGGAAAAAACTTGTTCTCACAGAAACACTTGAAAAAATGCTAAGCATACTTAAAATGAGCACTGAAAGTTAAATAAAAAGCAAACCAATATCTTATGCAGGAAGAATAGCATTGTCTAAACCGACGCCACATTACAATGGTGGTAGAACTAATGAGCAAAGCTCAGGAATACAGCAATACCAGAGAAAATATGAAGAGTATGCTTATGTTCTAGATTTTACACAGAGAGGAAAGTCAATTACAGTAAGAGGGAGAGAAGGCATCATCATTCAAGCTATTGGAGAAGAACGCTTAACTTTGTTGGAGTTATTGGGTGTTCAAAATATGAATTTTGAAACTGGAGAGAGAGTATATATTGGAAGAGAGGGACGCGATAAAGTTATGAGTGTTCTTGGTAGACTCGAGTATAATCATATATCACAGTCTGCAAAAAATGAGCTCACCAACGCTGTCGAAAAAATAGTGATTGCAAACGAGAAACGATTCATTGATTACATCAATATCGCACAACCAATAACACCTAGAATTCATGCTCTAGAATTAATTCCAGGCATAGGAAAAACATATATGATGAGTATAATTAAAGCGAGAGACAAAAAAAGATTTGAATCCTTTGCAGATATTCAGAATAGAGTTGGATTAAGAGACCCATCGAAACTCATAGCAAAAAGAATCATTGATGAAATCGCGGGAGAAGCTAGAATGAATCTGTTTGTAAGGAAATGAGATGGTTACGGAGAATATCTTTTGGGCAGCATATGCTTATAGATCTTAAAATACTTGCAAATATTATCGAAGCTTCACAAATTAGTAATGACGAAATCGTTTGTGAGGCTGGCACAGGGAATGGGATCTTAACCCATGAACTATGTAAGCAGGCAAAATCAGTAATTTCATTTGAACTAGATAATCTATTATTTTCAAATGCAAGAAAAAATTTATTCTATTTATCAAACTTAAATTTAGTGAATGCGGATCTTTTTAAAAGATACAATGTTGATTTTAATGTATTCGTATCAAATCTTCCATATTCCAAAAGCAAAGATGCATTTTACTGGTTGCCATTTCAGAGGTTCAATAGAGCCATAATTATGGTACAGAAGGAATTTGCTGATAAATTAGAGGCTGCTCCCGGTGAAAAAAATTACCGTGCAATCTCAGTCATAACGCAGCATTGTTTTAACATACAGAGCCTCTTTAACGTGGATAGAAAAGCATTTTATCCAGTGCCTACCGTCGAATCCGTAGTTATAAGGTTGGTTCCAAACGGTTCTAGAATAACACGGCAAACTATCAAAAATGTCAATTTCATGTTTTCTCAAAGAAATAAGAAAGCATCATCTATAGCGAAGAAATTTGGTAACAAGTTCGAATTTGGTGATACAAGAATAGACAAGATAAATACAAAAGAGTTAATAAAATTAGCGGAGTCTATAGAATTTAAAGTATGTGGTTAAACGCATTTTTAATTATTACTCAAACTGGCTTGAATGTTACGGAGAACCGTTTACTATCAAAAATGTTAACTTTAAACACACTTCTTTTTATTTCGAACAGAACGATTAACTCATGCAATAGACTGTTTCTATATAGCTACCGCCTTTTTGGTTTGTATGAGAATTTTTATCAGTCAAAATTAACCTGACTTTGATTGTGACTGTAATTGATAAATGCCGGTTTAGATAATTCTACTAAAATCCATTAAAACTTGTTTTGGTTATTAAACAATTATACATCACCATAGACCTAACTGTCGGTAAAAATTGTACCTACCATCCGACGATAGTTTTCAACTTGCACGATCTGTTAAATGCTACAGAGGCAAATCAGCTTTAGAAATCGGAGTTGGCTCTGGAATTGTACTAAAAGCCCTTCGTGAAAATTTTAAGATTGTTGCTGGAACAGATATTGATTTTGCATCGCTTATATATTGCAAAGAGAACCTGTCAAAGGAAATTATGGTGGCTTGTTGTGACGCAGCTTCTGCCTTTCATTATAGATTTGACTTGATTGTAAGCAATCCTCCATATATCCCGATCGAAGATAATGAAAAGAAGGATTCTGCAATACATGGAGATTCTGATGGGATGGAAACAACGTTACATTTCCTAAAATCTGCTATTTCAGTTTTGGATCAGGATGGTAAAATTTTGATAATAATTTCGAGTTTGTCCGACAACATGAGATTAGATGCATTAATAGTACAAATGAATTTAAAAAGAAGAACAGTAATGGAAAGGAATTTGTTTTTCGAAACACTCAGAACTCTCGAGATAAGTTTTAAATGAACTACCATGTCTATTTTCGTAATAACTTTGCAGCTCTTGTTGCTATTTGGTCAGTCATCTGTGATAGAGTAGCTTTACCACCCAGGTCATAGGTAACATACCTATTTTCGTTGATTACCTTCTCGGTGGCTTTAAAGATTGCCTTGGAAATATGTTCTTCTCCAAGGTATTCAACCATCCATGCGCCAGATAAAATAGTGGCAACAGGATTTACCTTGTTCTTACCAGCATATTTAGGAGCGCTACCATGCGCTGGTTCAAACATTGCGTAATCGTCTCCGTAGTTACCCGAATAGACGGTTCCTATAGATCCGACATGACCTGATGCGCATTCTGAAACTATATCCATAAATAAATTAGTGCTAAGCAAGACGCTGTCGTTGAATCTCTCTGGATTCTTTACAAGCTGTTGTGTCATATTGTCTATATAGTATTCCTCCACTTCAATATTTTTGAATTCTCTTTGAATCTTTTCTACAGCTGCCCAGAATAGTCCGTCTGTTTCCTTTAGGATATTCCTTTTTGTAATTGCAAAAACCTTCTTAAAGCCTGCATCATTTGCAACTTGAAATCCCTTTTTGATAACTCTTTCACACCCTTTTTTTGTTATCTTACGAATTGCAATAGCCGAATCATCACTGGTTTTAAATTCGATCCCAGCATATAGGCCCTCTGTTGCCTCACGGACGCAGATAAAGCCTAACTGTCTTTCATTGTGCTTGTAGGTTTTAATAGGCCGCACATTAGCATATAATTCAAATTTTTGTCTAATACTTACCGCCACGCTGCGTGGAGCATTTGGATTTGGAATAGTAGTGGTTGGTCCTTTAAAGCAAGCGTCACTATCTTCTAACAGATTCCAAACACCTTCTGAAATATAGGAACTGCCACCTACTTTTTGCCACAATTCGGAGCCAGCATCACATAGGATTAATTCTATCTTCGTATCACATGCTCTCAGAACATTAATCATCGCCTCTACAAGTTCCCGACCTGTACCATCGCCTCGAATAATTGCGGCTGTTTTCTTTGCCATTTGAAATCAAATCAAGGGGCAAGATCATCTCTATTTATGTCTACTTAGGGGTGAATTCCAATCTTACAAGCAGATTGTTAGTGAATGGTGGTATCTTTGATGGTATATCTACCGCTGTAAACCCTTTTTCAGAGAAGTAAGAATATTGAATATTATAGTTTTTTAGTGTCAAGGTTTGCCTTTCCAGACTCCTTGTCGAATTATCTATTACTGTTATTGTCCTATTATCATAAGAATATATTTTCATGAAATCTTGCATAGTTAAGCGAATTGGTCTCACATACTGAATGTGGATCAAATTACCAATTTTTTCAGTATGGATTACTCGAAGACATTCTGTGCCGTTTTTGGGCTGCTTCCCAACATCATTAGGCAGCAGTTTTGTATGTTTATCCACAATCAACTCAATCCTAGAATAAACATTGAATGTATTCACACTGTCCGCTCTCAAGCATACTCCAAGTACAGAAGGCGCAGGAATGAAATGCATTATAAGTAAACCAATAAATGTAGCAGCGCCCGCTGCAATTGGAGGTAGTAAAATTTGCTTCTTTCCTAGCTTTTTTTTTGGTTTATCTTCTTTTACTTTACGTTTTGGCATTTGAAAATTCCCTCACGCGTTTTAACACAAAGTATAGACGTTATTTTTGCTTTTCCAGCATATAATATTCATATACATATACATAATATATATGATCTTTTATATACTAAATGCATCGTCAATATGTTAGATCTATTAATGTGCCCGCTTTATCTCATCAGAGTATTCTCCTTTAACTGTCAAGAGGAAGAACAATACCGACCTGAGTGTTTTATACACACTCGTAATCCATAAAACCTAACTAGATAATCATCCTTGAGAATGGTCGTAGTGAACCCGTCAGGTTGTAATCTCCATCAGCGAGAATTCCAGAATAAACGCATGATTCAAGCAGTGAATGTGGACGATTGACTAATATATTCTCTAAGCTTGAAGGATTTTCAGAGATTGAAAAGAACCCATCAGCCATATACAGGCTCGCTTTCTACAGATCTTGCAGGCTTGCAACTTCGCAATCCTACCATGCTTGCATCCGGCTTTTTAGGGATTTCACAAGACGTCTTTAATAAAATCTATCGCAGCGGTGCGGGAGCAGTAGTGAGTAAATCAATTAGTATCGAGCCATTCGAAGGTTATAGAAATCCTACTTTAGTCTCTCTAGAGGAATGCAGTTATATAAATGCGGTCGGGCTCGCGAATCCAGGTGCAGAAGCATTTTCAAGGGAAATCGCATTCAATAAAAATGTTCCAATCATAGTCAGTCTTGTTGGTTCATCAGAGGATGAGTTTCCACCTATGATTAAGAAATTTGATGGGCTAAATATTCTTGCGTATGAAATTAATCTATCCTGTCCGCATGTAGAAAAAATGGGTATGGAAGTAGGGGATGATCCTGAAATGGTAAGCACTATCGTAAAAAAAATAAAATCGAATACGCACAAGCCAATCATTATCAAAGTCGGCATCGGAGGCATAGATGTAGTCAAAATTGCTCAGGTTGCAAGAGATGCTGGAGCAGATGCGATAACGGCTATCAATACAATTCGTGCCATGGCCATCAATACTGAAACTCTAATGCCTGTTCTCAGCAACAGGATAGGAGGACTATCAGGCAAATCGATAAAACCAGTAAGTATTAGATGTGTGTATGAAATTTCCAAAAATCTTGGTATTCCTGTAATCGGATGTGGTGGAATATTTACTTGGGAAGATGCGGTAGAATTTATGCTTGCAGGGGCATCAGCAGTACAGTTAGGCAGTGTAATTGGATACAAAGGAGTTTCTGCTTTTAGCAACATTACTAGAGGTATAAAGAGATATTTGGAAAGAAAAGGAATGAAAAATGCCATGGAGATTGTAGGACTTGCGCAGAAATATTGATCGAATCAGAGCTGTTGTTATCGAGCACATTATAGAAGAAACCCCAACAGTCAAGACTTTTATTTTTAAGGACAACATTAGTTCTAAATCAAAACCTGGACAGTTCTTGATGGTTTGGATTCCTAGAGTGGAAGAACTTCCCATGAGTGTCATGGTATCTGAAAAGAAGGGCTATGCTGCTATTACTATACGGAAACTTGGATTCGGTTCAACAGCACTCTTTAATAAAAGAAAGGGTGAGATTCTTGGAGTTCGTGGCCCTTATGGAAATCAATTCAAAATAGGCAACAATACCAAAAAGGCCCTTCTAGTTGGTGGAGGGACAGGACTTGTACCTTTATTGAGGCTAACCACTAAGCTAAATGAATTGAAAATTGATACTACTGTAGTTATCGGTGCGAGATCGAAAGAGGAGGTATTTTTTGAAAAGCAAGCAAATGATTTCCTTGATAAGACCCAACATAAGGTAATTATTAGCACAGAAGATGGAAGCTACGGAGTTAAAGGTTATGCTACTGATGTTATGTCACTTATTGTAAATAAGGAAAAGTTTGACACTGTTTACACCAGTGGTCCAGAATTAATGATAAAAAAGGTTTTTGACATTGGGTTAACAAATTCATTGTCGGTTCAGGCAAGCCTAGAACGATACATGAAATGCGGAGTAGGAATTTGTGCAAGCTGCTGTATCGGAGATCAACTCGTATGCAGAGATGGCACTGTCTTCGATGAAACGCAAATCTCAGACATGATAGAATTCGGTCTAATGTATAGAGATAAGTCAGGTCGAAAATGTCGATTTTCAAATGTGAAACTGGGATAGACTCAACATCTTAATACAAGGTTATTTTTCATAAACAAAGTTGGAGCTGTTAGAATTTACGTTATAGCACACGAACAAATAATGGGTGTGGATGGTTCATAATAAAGAGGTTTGATGCAGTGGAGGCAATAAGACAGGTGGAGGAAAAGAGGCTAAAATCTCCACTAAGTTAACAGCGCCAAAATATAGGCTCTGTTAACTTAACAGTATGGTTTCACCTCATATAACATACCTCAATATGCGAAACTTGATATTTGCTATCATTGCATTATGCATAAATACAAATAGACATAGCCATTTGTATACATGCGATAGGTTACATAATCTCGATTTAGTACAAGGATAATAATCATCAAAATTCTCTGTGCTGTCTTTGAAATACTGAATCGCTCCTCTTTCAATCAGGTCTTTCTCTAAACATGTGTGCAATATGCTTAAGACCAAGGGAAGAACGTGCTTCAGGATACCACGTCCCGCCACAATTAGAATATACAGCTGGTTTACCATAAACTTTAACCAAAGATCTAAGAAATGATTCAACAGTAGTATATGTCTATGTCTGGATAAAACGATTCTTAGAACTGTGCTATGGACTGGTTCAATTGCAATCCACATCCACGCTTCATTTCTTCCACCTATCTGAACTATGGTCTCATCTATGATAAATGCAGATATCCTTCCTTCTTTTTCTAAAGTAAACATTCTTAGGATTAAGCCACTATATGTAAGTGAATAGAAAGGTCAT
>Ga0207663_10000090_pt1 | contig 43066 bp, 59 predicted proteins | sample LARL53metaG_FD_184346 | JGI IMG/M metagenome (GOLD analysis project Ga0207663, IMG submission 184346) | Corn, switchgrass and miscanthus rhizosphere microbial communities from Kellogg Biological Station, Michigan, USA - LAR L5-3 metaG... | ecosystem: Host-associated > Plants > Roots >...
CGCCGTAGGTCTTCGCCAGTCGCTTTGCTTCCGTCAACGTCACCTTCATTCCCAATCGGCGCCGCAGACGTCCTTGGATCAGAATCGCGGCCTGATGACGCCGGAACCTTTTGTATGCGCGCGCGTTGATCTCGACGCGCTTTTCCGAATTGCGCTGACGCCAGTAGGACTCGTTCAGTTCCGCGTTCCATCGACGCCAGCGACGAAGATATTTTCGCTTCCAGTCGCGTCGATGGCCGCGCTCGAATTCGTTGTGGCAGTTCTTGCAGCGAGGACGCAGATAGAACAGGCCCTGTCGGCGCAGTCGGACGACGACCATTTCGCCGATCGGTTTATCCCCGCCACACTTTCGGCAATGGCCCGTAGCTGGAAGTTCGGCGATCGAGCGCACTTTCATCACGCCACCTCCGCAGTCGTCCGCTCATCCACCACATAGACGACGTCCTCGCAGCCGAGACAATAGCCGCGCCAGCCGAAGGGGAAGCGATCGACGGGGACGAATGTCTGATCTCCGCCGCAGTTGGCGCACCAGCGCCGCTCCTGGTAGAGGAACGGATCAGGCAAGGGAAGATCGTCGCAGTGAAGATCGAGGGCGGCGGATTTTTTCTCCCCGCACACGCCGCCCTCGACGCCGGCCGGTTGTGGGTTTGGGCTGGGGAAGCGCCCGGCCGGCAATTTCGAATTCATGCGGAACAGCTTCATGCGACTCTCGCCAGCTCGAGCGGCCGATAGCGAAGCACGCCGTGCTCGTCGGTGAAGGCCTCGAGCACGCCCGCATCGCAGAGTGCAGCGAGATCTGCTTCGAGCGCGGTGATCTGCGCGAATTCGTTGACTGTGAAATCTGCTTGCGGCTTGCGGTATGATGCAGCTGTAGTTACCATTTGTTTTCCTCCGACGTGGCGGTCTGGTGCGAAAACAGTTTCGAGCGCGGCGCAGAGTCGAGTCTGCGCCGTTTGCTTTTTCAGGCCTGCTGCTGAGTCCGCTGCTTCAACTTCTCCGCCTGCTGTCGCAGCATCTCGCGTCGGTCCGTCAACTCGACATCCGACAACGGAGTTTGCGAAAGAATCGGCCGCGGATTCATTTCGATCACAGGCGAGACTTTCGGCCGCGGAGCGTCGATGCGCTTCACTTCCGCGAGTCGCTTTACTTCCTTGGGCGCCGCCAGTGCGGGGAAGTTTTGTTCCGCGCTCTTGACTGCATCCCACGCCTGGTACTCCTCGAAAAACCGCTTCTGCTGAAACGCGGCATCGCGTCGGCGGTCGTCGTTCGAGTAACTCAGCCCCAAGTACGCGCCCCATCCTCCGGTGCGCCGCACGGTGTCGGCGACTCGCGGCGGAATTGGCGGAGCATCGTGGTCGATGTACGCCGAGCAGTAGTCCTCGCCCCAGCGTCCCCATTTGCCCACGAGTGAAATCGTGAAATCCCACGCCAGGCGCGTCTCGCTGTCGAGCTTGGCCGTCTCGTCGACTAGGGCGAAGCGGCGAACTTGACTGACCTGCGGGTAGAATTCCAGCTCTCGCCGCACTCGGCCGAAGGCGTGCATCAGCGCTGCGCGCGGAACGTCGAGCAAGTCCTCCGCGTTGATCCGCAAGCGCTCATGGCTCACCGTCTGGCCCTTCGCGGCCGCGAGAATCGTCAGCTGCTGGATAATCCATTTCAACTCTTCGGATGGCTTCTCGGTAGTTTTCGAGGAGCTGCTGTTGCTTCTGTGCGGCCGGATTTCCTCGTGCATTGCTCGTCCTCCACGCGAGATCTCGCCAGTAAAAAACATTGAGCTTTGTGCCGTTGCGCTGGTCGCGCAGCGCGCACTCGGCGATATGCTTCGCCGCCGCTGGAAGCTCGACGTTCTGGTATTTCGCCTCAGCAACAACGCCGATCCCGATTTTCTCGATAAGGGATTTGTCGCCGAGACAACACATCTCGAACACGAGTTCCGCCGCTTTCTGCGCCTCCGCGGTGATCTGCGTCGTCGCGACGGTGCGGACTTTCTGATGCTCCGCGGTTTTCCGCACCGGCTCTGACTGGCGCTCCGGCGCGGCTTTCGGCGGTTGCTGCTTGGGCCATGCGGCGACGTTTGCAGGCCTCGATTTGAGTTCGGCGTAGCTGCGAACCTCAAAGTTCCGGATCTCGCGGCAACGCTGCGCCGAGCGGAACTTCTGCAAATCGAATTCGTAGACCGGCACGCGCATGAACTCCCCGGTCCACTTGCCGCTCGCGTCTTTGCTGCGCCCTTCGTAGTTGCAGCCCGGAGCAGCGCACTTTCCCGACGTGCGCTTCGCGCGGCACTTCGGGCAATCCGTCCAGGAGTTCGCGTCGCGCAGCCGCCGCCAGAAGCCGAGCTGGACGGCGCGCCGGATGCGGCGCTGTACCGTTCTCCGGCAGCAGACGCCTTCGAGCATCATCCCCAGGATCGCGACCGAAAGCACGGTCGTCGCAGGCCCGTCCTGGTTCGGCCACTCGCCGCGCGCGCGCAGGGCAGAAATGGTCAGAGCGCAGATCGAGCCGGGAGCGCCCGAGTAGCCCACGATCTGCTTGATTTCATTGAGCGTGAAGGGGCGCGTTTTTGCGCTGGACGGCTGCGCCGGGTTGGGGAATAATGCGGCTATCGACGGTGCTGCCATAGGCACACTGATCGTTTGATCGCAGAGAACCAGAGCTTCACCGCCACGAGAATTGATGGTTCTCGTGGCGTTCGTTTTTTCAAGCCAGAGCGAAACTGCCGCCGGTCGGGGCGGCTTTTTGGGCGGAAGTTTCCCGCCCGCAAATTCTTCGCTGACGCCGAGCGCATTCCTTCGCGCTTCGATCGCGGGCCAAACTTTGTCGGGATGAAGTCCGAGCACCATGTAGCTCGCCAACACGTGCGGCGAGCACAGCGCGGCCTCGCCCGTCGCAGCGTAGTGGACGATCAGTCGCGCGATCCGCAGATCGTCGCGGTAGTGCGGATCGGGTTCGCAGGCTTCGGCTTGGACAAGACGCGCCATGACGCGCGTCGAAAGACGAGTGGCTGGCATTCAAGGCCTTCCGGGGGGAAGCGCCTGGGACTGCTAGCGAAAAACTGAGATCATACAAACCCACGCAAGTGCCAAGAATCGGGAACGTCCCTAGGGCGGGCGTGGGAAGTGACTTAGGCAGCAAGGGCTCGGCTCCTTGCGGGGGAATTTTCAGAGGAAACGCCGACGGCCGGGCGGCGCTGATCGCTTGACATAATACCTGCTTCAGCACCTTGCTGGTCGCGGTGTTGCGGGCCGCGGGGATCGGTGGGAGTGGGAGGAGTTGGAGCATCGGCCTTCTTGTGCCAGCGAGCGGCCGCGGCGAGTTTCGCAACTCGACGCCGCTCTTCAGCGGTCATCTTCGTCATGCGAGCACGCGCTCCGCGCCTGCCGAATTCAACAGCCAGAGAGTCTTTCGCAACCGCGGTTTCCTCAGCCATGCGCACCGTTGTACCCGAATGCTGAGCCCTGAGCAAGCCCAAAGTTGTGGAGCGCTGTGGAAAACGATGCCCTTTGAGGTTCCCTGTCGACTGGTATGACCAGTGTCACCGGTGACGAGATGTCACCCGAGACGATCTGTCACCTGCGACGTTGTGACGCCCGCGACAAGGTGTCCCTCAAAAGGTGTAGTTCTTAGGGTTATTGAGGTTCTTGCTCATGGATAGAGAGATTGCGGAGGCGCGGCACACACCGCCGCGCATTTCTGAAACTGCAATTCTTTTGCTGGGGGCACGGCCCCCAGACCCCCGGCTCCACGAAGGAAAAATCGCACACCGGTTGCCAAACGCCAGGAACGGGGATTCAGACCAGAGGGACTACAGGCGGGAGAAGCAACAACAACAGCAACACCGTGAAGCTGGGGAGGGCCGGATCTACTCGGACTCCTGCACGGTTTTCAGTTTAAGCTTGTAGCGGTGCGCGAAGCCGGGCGCGAAGGCCTTCACCTGGCCGCGGAACGCGTCTTCGATCTCGAGCACATGCGTCTCGTCGACGCGCGCGGTCCGGTTTTTCTTCCAGGCGCGGACCAGCCGCTTCAAAACGGAATCTTTTTTGTCGTAGAGCGCCTTCGCCTGCTCCCCGAGACTTTCGTGGAGTTCGTAAAGCTCGGCGACGGTGAGGGGATGTTTTGCGCTCATGGGGTTTAGAGCGAGAGCCCGTCGAGCGCGACCGCGGCGTTGGCCGTCATGCGCGCGTCGCGGATCAGTCGGATCGCGGCCGTGCGGTCCGCGCCCGATGGGCAGTTGGCGAGCACGGTCTCGGCGAAATTCTTTGCGGCCTGGTTGATTGCAGCGTATTTCGGGATCGTGGTCTCGTTGGGCGGGTGGTACTTGAAAAATTCGCCGACGATCTCTTCGCTCGACATCGGGCGCGACGTTTGACCGCACCCTTGATCGAGGCGGTAGTCGCGCTCGTTGATGGGTGCCTGCGTCTTCTCAACGTCGGCGCGGCGCAAACGATTCAGCGGAACTCTTGGATCGGCAGTTTCTTCGCACATGCGGCCACTGTACTTTCGTGCGCTGTTGACTGACTAGATTCCCAAAGTAACCCGCGATGCTACGATGATCGGCGAGAGGGGTTTGGTAACAAACCCCCGAGTTTGTTAACAAACTCCCCCAGGAGGCCACATGGGACGCCCTCGAGCCCTTCAGATCTGCTGCTCTTCGCGCTGCCTGCGCGAGATCCAACCGAACGAGAAAGCCGTCGCCCTCACCTGCTTCGCGCAGACGCTCGGCATGGGGAAGCGCCGCACCTCAAAGTCGGAACGGCTCTTTCTCTGCCCGCAGTGCGCGTATCGCGTCGCAGGCGTCGAGAAAGAGCCGTCCAAAACAGCCCCGTTCGATCTGGCGATTTTCAAAGTGCTGCTCGACTTGGTTGGCGCGGATCCCGATGTCGCACAGGCCGGCTGGGAACAGCTGCAGCGGCGCCGTAAGTCGCTGCTATACGAGCAGCCAGCGCTTCCCGAGGGCGAGGTGCTGCCACCGCCGCGGCGCTTGAAGGAAGCGAGTTAGCCGGAGATCCAGCCTTACGCGATCTGGGAGCCCAGATATTTTCGCAGGTAGGTGAGCCGCGCGTGCAGCCCGGCCATCACCTGGATCGAGAGCTTTTGCGCGAGCCCGAACTCGCGGAAGGCCTCGCCGACGATCTTCTGCTCGGCTGCGCGGCCGTAGATGGTGCCGGCGACGAGGCCGGCGACGAGTGCTGCGATGGGAAGTGCGACGTGCATTGAGATCCTCCGTTATTTTGGAATCGGTTGAGACTGCGCGAGCAGTGCGGTTTTCGCGTCCGAGCCGGCAGAGCTGCCGAAAAAATACCCGTACACGTCTTTGTAAGTGGCGGCGACGGTGCCGAGTAGCATCATCAGCACATCGTGCCCGGTCGCGGGCAGCGTGCGAAACCCCAGCATGTAGATGCAGGCGAGCAGTGTGAGCACCGCGGCCCAGGCGAGGAATGTCGGCGTTTTTGATTTCGTCTGCACCTGCATCTCGCGCGCGCTGGCGCGATCATCGGCGTCGATCTTCGTCAAGTCCTCGACCGCCTGGAATCCGAGTTGCCGCATCTGTATGGCGAAGTCGTCGTCGATCTTTTTCAGCGTCGCCAGTTGATCAGGGTTCGCGATCGCGGCGGTGATGGCGTCCGAGATCGACTGCGGATCGGCTTTCACTACCGAGCCGAGGCCGTTCGAAAGAGATTTTGCGGCGAGTTGGATGATGGGAGCGGCACCAGGCGCGGCAATGCTCGCGGCGGCTGCGATCCAGGGCGTGACTTTGTGCACTACGCTGCTGAAACTCATGGGTTTGATTCCTTTTGCGGAATGTCGTGGTACTCGATCTCGATCGCTTCATTGCGGGCTTCTGCAGCGCGGCACAACGTCATCAGCTGATCGAAGGCATCGTGACTCTGGGAAATCCAATCCGGCGCCGGGCCGTGCGAGGTGCCGACAAGGGTGCAGCCGAGAGAGTCTTCCGGCTTGTTGCCTTTGTGCATCCGGATCGACGTCCGGCCAGGCACGTCGAGGATCTCGGGTGTGACATAGCCGAGATGCGGGCTCATCGTGAGCTTCACCTGGAACACTCCGCAGGGAATACACGGATGGCCAGCGTGCACCGGCTTAAAGCGCGAGGGCTCGAGATCGAAGCAGAATTGCTGCCCGTCGACCGTGATCCGGCCGATGATCGAGCGATCGGTCTCGAGGAAACGATAGACGTCGATTTTCATGGCAGGGAAGCGGAGAAGGGAAGCGCTAGTTCGAGGCTGGAGTGCCGGCGGAAGGATTGATGTCGACAGGCTTGTTGACGCGGATCCTCACCGATTGCTGCAGCATCAGCCGGTGCTTTTCGTCGAGCACTGTCACCGAGACGACATAGTCGCCTGGCTGCGCATAGACGTGCGAGACGGTTTGCGCGAGGCCGCCTTGGGGCCAGGCGAGATCAGCGTGGTCGACTTTTTTGTGCTCGCCCCAGTTCCAGACCGCGACCGTCGGCCGCAAGCTCGAGAAAGTCTTCGCGGCCTTGATCTGCGGATCATCGGGCGAGATCGTGATCGAGAATTTTACGTTCACCGGCTGGAACGCGGTATCGGACGCGGCTGTCAGCGAGGGATCCTGCGCGAAGGCCGCCGCGGCGACGAGCAACAGAGCGAAGCACAATAATCTTTTCATGGTCTGAAGTCCTCTCAGTTTTTCAATTTGCCGAACAAAATATCACCTTCACAAATTGCGGCCGCGGATCGACCGCGTTGCCGGTGAACGTCGGTTGGCTCACCGTTCCGGTCGGTGTGACCGTGTGCGTGTGAGTTGCGAGCGCGGATCCGGTGAAGGTTTCCGCGGGGACCGTGCCGGCCGATCCGGTGAAGGTCTCGGCGGGGACGGTGTGCGTATGAGTTGCGAGCGCTGATCCGGTGAAAGTCTCGGCGGGCACGACGAGGTTCGGCGCAGTCCCTTTACAGGCAGTCGTTGAGCCCGTACCGGCCGCGATGTTGGTCGCAGCGCAATTCCCGCTGGTTGCGGTCGCTGCGTTGGTTCCCGCGGGAGTTCCGCCGGAAGTCGCGCCCGTCGTCGTCGTGCCGTTCGTTCCCGCCGGCGTGAAGCTCACCGTGCCGTTCGTTCCGGCCGGCGTGCCTGCACTGACTGCCGATGTTGTGTCGCTCGCCCCGGTGAAGGTCGGTTGCGAGACCGTGCCGGTAGGCGTGATCGTCGCATTACCGCCGGTCGTGCCGACGTCGCCATGCGCGGCGAGCGTGCCTTGCACGAAAGATCCGTCGAGCGCGGTGACTTCGGAAAATCCCGACGGGCAGCTCGTCAGCGTGAGGATGATCGCGCCAGAAGGCAAACTCCCGCCCGACTGCACGAAGGCCGCCGTGGGCGTGACTGTGCCGCTTGCATCGGTGCAGCTGACCGCCTTCAGATGGCCGTTCGACTGGACGGTGATCTGATAGGCGTTCGAGCTGCCGGGGCAGGACACGTCCCAGACCTGCGCCGCCAGTGGCAGCGCAAGCGCGAATAGAAATCCGAGAAGCGAGAGGCGGCGCATCAGTAGAGGTAGCAGTACGAGCCGCGCAGCACGGTGACGGCATCGGCCGAAGTTGCGGTCGAAACCATGAAGTTGAGAACCTGACCCTGATCGTTCGCAGGTTCTTCGATGGTGCCGTCGAGGTCGGCGACGAAGTTCGTGGCGGTCGCTCCCGGCGTGGCGCTCACGATGTTGGTCGCGGTGGTCGTCGCCAGCGTGGCCAGCGTCCCGGCAGAAAACGCCGTTGTGTTGGTCTGCATCGTGCCGTGCGCGAAGACGTTGGTCGGGTTGACGGTCGCGGCCTGAATTCCAAATGCGACGGCAGCGTTTCCGGTGGCCTGCGAATAAGAGAGCGAGCAGTGGAACTGATAATTGCCGGCCGCCGGCACCAGATTGAAAACCAGGCCGGTGATCGTCTGCAAGCTCGTGTTCGCGGCGGTGGTGAAGTTCGAGGTGACGAAGGTCTTGTTGCCGTTCAGCGCGCTATAGCCGGGCGTGACCAGGCCGTCGGTCGAGTTGGCCGTGGGAGGAGTTCCGCTGTCTCCCGCGAGGCCTGTGTCATCCAGCGTGAAGTTGCAGGTGCCGTATGCGCTGTTTCCGCCGACGTAAGTGGGGACGATGGTGCCGATCTTGCCGGTCGACGAGGGCGTGCCGCCGGACGCGGTGCGATAGACGTCGACGGTCGACCAGCCGATGATGTTCGCAGAGAGACCGGTCAGAGTGTTGCATAAGTTCAGTTGGATGCGATTGAAGTTCGAACCGTTCAGCGTGGCGTTGCCCGTCGTAGTTGTCCCAGCGGCGGACGCTGCCGTCGTGTTGCCGTTGCCATCCTTGGCGACAATCTTGTAGGTGTAGGTGGTGCCGCCGGGCGTGCCAGTGGTGATAATGTTGCCATTGGCGAAGGTCGGCGTGGCGAACTGCGTGGTGCCGAGCGAGCCGGTATTGAGGAAAGAGCCAGTGACGTTGAGAGTGCCCGCGCCGGTTGCTAATGCCGGGTTGCCACCAAGATAGATTGCACCTGCAAAGCCGCTGCGCGCGGTTCCCTCCGAACGAATTGAATAATCGATAGCGTTCGCGCCGCTGAAACTGTTCGTGAGATAGAGGCCGATGTTTTGCGTGGCGAAGCGAACGGCGCCTAAGCTTCCCCCGAGCGCAACGCCCGAGCCGTTGGTGTTGCTAGAGCTGCCGGCCATGTTTCCCCACACGCCGGCGTAGATCGCGGCATTTCCGTTCTGGCTGACGACGGCGCTCTGCTCGGCGCTCCCCATGACGCCGGTGACTGCGGGAACCCCGCCCCCTACTTTCGGCGCTGCGACATCGGTCGACGCGGTGCCGTGAATTCCGACGAGTGTGATCGCGTTGACGCCGGCAGGGCGCACGTCGTCGGCGCGCGCGCGAATGGCCGCCATGCAGTCTTCGCCTACGGCTCCGCCCACCGGCGCGCAAGAGAAATTGTTGTTATAGGTGAACTGTTCGCCGTAGTAGCCGAGCCACTGCTCATAGGTCGGGCTGGTCGGCGAATCGGTGCCGCGGACCGTGATCACGCGATCGTCCGTCGTCGAGCCCGTCGAAGTCGTCGCCCCCGACAGGTGCGAGAGCGAAACCATCGCATTCCGCATCAGTCCGGCGCCTTGCTGCGTCGCGTCGGCGATCGTCTGTTTGCTGTCGGTGATGAAAAAGCGGTCGCACCAGACTGCGGTGCCATTCGGCGCCGGAAGCGGGCTGCCGTTTGAAAAGTCCATTCCTTGTTCGGTGTAGCTGTTGCCGTCGGCCTTAAAGGCGAAGACCGAAGGCACAATGCTCGAGGCGCAGAGTGTGTTCTGTACGTTCGCCGGGGCAACGTAGGCCGTGTTGATCGTCGGCAGCGCGACGCCGGAATTCAGCGCGGCGGCGGTGACCGTGCAGGTTCCCGTTATATTCACGCAGGCAAGAACCTTCCGCGGCGCCGGGCAGGCGCCGACGCTGATGTCGCAGAAATATGCGGTGTAGCCGGTGTAGCCGGTTGGTACGGTCGGCGCGATCGAAGTGGTGCAGACGGTGCTCACGCAGGCGCCGGCCGAGAGCGTGCTCATGCCCATCGTCGTTGTGTCGCTCGGCAGAGTCTCACCGAGTGTCGTGTTGAGCGTGTAAGCCCACGCAACCAGGTGCCCGGTGAGGATGGTGCCGCCGCTATTCGCCGCGGTCGGCGTGACCGTCGAAAGGCCAGGCTGCAGCCAGAGCTGGCTGCCGGCGACCTGGCCGACCCCGGTCTGCGCAACCGATGTTCCGGTGCCGTATTGTGTCAGCGGATCCAGCGAGACGGTCGGCGTTGTCGTGCCGCTGGCAACGTCGATTTGATTCGCGGTTCCGCTTACGTTCGTGACGGTCCCGACGCCGGTCCCGCCCTGCTTCACCCAGGAGCCGTTGCTGCAGGAGTAGAGATCGCCGTTCGACTTGTTGAGCCCGAGCTGCGTGGGCTGGCATTTTCCCGAAGGCACGCCAGGAAATACGATCGTCGTCGTGTTGCCGATCTGCGCGACCGCGATCGCGGCCGGCAGCAGCACGAAAGAAAGAACCGAGAGTAAGAACTGTTTTCTGAGTTTCATCGCGCGAGAATCCTTCCTGCAATCGTGGAAGCTCCGGTGAGTGCGGTCGAAAGACTGAGCCGCACGAATTGAGCGCTGAGACCGGCCGGGTCGTAGCGGGTGTTCGGCCAGGTGATCGTTGAGACCGTTTGCCAGTCGCCGCCGTTCGAGTTGTCGTCGGTGCACTGCACGTCGACTCCGCCGGCGGAAGTCCCCGACGCCCAGACAACCTCCGCGGAAAATCCGGAGAGCGACTTGCCGTCTTGCGCCATCGGCAGCGCGACCGGGACGCTGTTCTCGTTGGTCGAGACGGCTTCAAAGGTGATCGCCTGCGGCGCCGTGGCGAGGCCGGAGTCCGCCACCGATCCGACGTTGGCGTGCGTCAGCGCGAAGGTGATCGTGCCGGCGCCCGAAACGGCGTTGATCGTGACGCCCGTGATGGCGACCGCGGTGACGTTGAATGCTCCCGAGGCTTGCTGCGTGCCGCGCACGGTGACGTTCTGGCCGATCGCGGGAATGTTGCCCTCGATCACCTGCACGGTGAGGGTTGCGACGTTCGAAGTCAGCGCGACGTTCGAGATCGTCATGCGCGACGGGGCGATGCGATCGCTCAGGCTCCCCCAGACGTAGACCGGAATTCCCGGCAGGGCGAGCGCGACGGCAACAGTGGGATCGTTCGAATATGCGGGCATGGGAAAAACTCCTTAGTAACCAGAGGTAACCACTCGAAGGTGTCGGGTCATTTGCGCGACCTGGCAATGGTGAAAAGCCGCGCCAGGCGCTAGATTTGAAGCATGCAGATCGTGATGATTTCAGACACGCACGGCGCCCGGCCCGAGCTGCCGGCAGGCGATGTCTTGGTGCATTGTGGGGATCTCTCGCATCTGGGTTCGTTCGCCGAGCTGCGCCAGGAGGTCGAGTGGCTGAAGGCGCTGCCGTTTGAGCACATCATCTTCGTCGCCGGCAATCACGACGTCGCGCTCGCCAACATCTTCGAAAAGAAGCTCGAGCCGCAAACGCGCCAGCTGGTGTTCGGCCGGATCCACTACCTGCGCGACTCCGGCGTCACGATCGACGGCGTCAAGTTCTGGGGTTCGCCCTGGATCCCGCCCTACGCCGGCGCCTTCAACCTGGCGGAAGAAGAGCTTCGGCAAAAGTGGCAGCTGATTCCGGCCGATACCGACGTGCTGATCACACACGGACCGCCCGCGGGCGTTCTCGACGGCGGAACAGGGAGCGCAAGCCTCCGCGCCGCGCTCGAGCGGATCCGGCCCTCGATTCATTGCTTCGGTCACGTTCACGAGTTCCACGGTCAATTCGAAAAGGGCACAAAGTTTTTCAACTGCGCCGCCACACCCTTCACTGCTTCGCCTTCGGCCCGTTCTCTTTCGCACCGGTGTAGCCTTTAACCGGCTCGTGCGCTGAATCCCAGAGATCCACGTGCTGCGCGCCGTTCGTGTAGGTCTCGCCGTGCGGCGTTTTGCCGTTGTATTTGAAGCCGAGTTTTTCGAGCGTCGCGCGCGCGTCTTTCAGATTTCCGGATTTCTGCCAGAGATCGAGATCGTTCGCGGTCGACTTGCCTTCACCGACCGAGCCGCGCACTTCGAACTTGTTGCCGGGCAGTTTGTTCAGCTCCTCGACGATCGGCGACGCCTTCTCCGGAGTCCACGCTGGCCCTTCTTTCATGGCCGCATCGATGAGCGACTGATAATCCGGCGTCTCGCTGGCCTTCGGGATCCTTCCCCGGTCGGCGTTCGCTTTCTCGACCGAGCGCGTGAGCTGTTCGGTGAGATCGCCTTCGGCCGCGGCTTTTGGAATCGGGGCGGATGCGTCCGCGGGCTTTGCAGTTTTGAGTTGCGCTGCGAGATCCGAGATGGGCGCGCGGGCGGGAAGCGTTGACGGCCCGACCGAACTCTTGATCTGGTCGGCGAGATCCGAGATGGGCGCAGTCTTCACCACGGCTACGCGCTTTCCGTTGATGACTTTGAACTGGCCGACGCCGCCCTGCGGGTTGTTTCGCAGCTCGTGCCAGGCTGTGCCGAAGGATCCTTTTTCGGCCGCAGTTTTCTCAAACTGCGCCGCCGCTTCCGGCGCTACATCGCCGCGCACATAGTGGCTGCCGTCTTTGGTGATGTACTCGAATTCGCGCGCCGCGGGATCGTACTTATAGCCTTTGAGCGCCGTCGATTCAACCGGAGTGAAGCCCTCGGGCAGCTTCGCCGCGGCGGGTGCTTTTGCGATCGGCTGCGCGGCGACGGGCTGCTCATTGCCGAGCCCGCGCTCGATCTGATCCTGCAGGCCTTGCGCGACCGCGGGCTTGATGCGTCCGGTCTTCGTGAGCAGGGAAGAGGGCGAAGGCGCGGGCGCGGCTTCGGCAATGCTCGGTTGAGTCGCAGAAATTGTCGCGGCCGGTTTTGCTTTCGCGATCGGCTTCGGCGTGTACTCGTCCAGGCCGCCGGCGAACGGTTTGTTCTCGCCAGTGGCGTCGAGCTCTTTTTGTGGCCGCGGTGGCGGCGGTTCGTCGACTCCGCCGGCGAAGGGCTCGTTCTCTCCGGTCGCGTCGAGCTCTGCGATCTTGGACGGGGCTTTGAATTCCGGAGCGTATGCCGGACCGCCTTCGACGCGCGAGGGGAAACCGATCGGCGAGTTCGCGCGTTCGCCGCCGAGAATTTTTTCCGCCAGGACGCCCGCGCCTTTTGCGCCGGCATAAGCGCCAGGTACGGACAGCGCCCCGTGTCCGAGGCCTGCTCCGGTAGCTGCTCCTGCTCCCTGCGCTAGATCCTTCGGAGTGAGCCTGCGAATAACTTTCGGCGCTTCCCGGATCACTCCAGGTGCGTCGGCGATGATTTTTCCGCCGACGATGTTTCCGGCTGCGCTTCCGATCGCTTCGGGAGCAACGGAAAGAGCGGCTTCTGGCGTCACGCGGCCGTGAGCATAGTCCTCGATCGCGTTTTGCGTTGGTTGAATGATGGTGCGATCGATCAATCGTCCGGTGGGACCGATCTTCTTTTCGAATCCCTTTCCGTAGCGCGCAGACTCTTGGGCCGTTTCCGGATCCGCGGCCGCGTGATAGAGAGCGCCTGGAATCGACGCGATCGCATTGCCGGCAGCGCCTACTTCACGGCCCAGTGTCGGAATGACACCGGTGTACCAGTGTGTCGGCACAGGTTCAGCTGCAGCTTTCGGCGGAACCTTCGGCGGTGGCGCCGCTGTTTTGGCTGCGCGTGCTTCTTCCCACGGCATCGCGGCACTTTCCGGCGATTTCTGCTGGCGCGCTTCTTCCCACGGCATCGCTTGCGGTGGCGGAGTCATCTGCGCCGCGATCGTTCGTCCCGCGGCCGGAATCGCATCGGTCGCTGAGGGATTCGAGAGATCCATCGGCGGCGTGCCGGTGAAGTTCTGTTTATGAAACGAGACGCCGACGGGCAAGCGAGTGACGGGCGCGATCGGATCGGTGTCGAGGTGCGGCTGAATGTGATCCGGATTCGGCAACACTCTTCCGCCGAAGTTCGCGGGCGCGCCCTCGGATCGCTCCGCGAGGCCCGCGGCGGCGAGCTCCTCGGGCGTGAGCGCGGCGAACTCCTGGTCCGTGAGCGGCCGGCTGCGCTTCTCTGGCGGCAGCTGCTGGTATTGCTCGTACGGGATGGTCTGCAGTGAGCCCATGAGCTATTTCTTCACGAGTTCCCAGTTGTTCCGATCTTTCGGATCGCCGCCTTTGAATTTGTAGCCGTTGCGGATGAGCCCTGGCTTGTATTCAATCGCGCCGCCTCCGCCGCCGGCGTTGTCGCCTTCGACGATGCGCCTGTGGAAGGTCTTGCCCTCTTTGGCGATCGACTGCATCGTCGGCTTCAGGCCTTCGAGCCCGGCGAGAGTTGCCTCGGGGTTGCGCTCGAGGCCGCCGACGAAGCTGTTGAAGTCCTTCACGAATTCAGCGTTGCGGAAGCCGTGAATCGCCGGCTGCATCGCATAGAACGACTGCATCGTCGAGTAGAGCTTCGCAATCTTCGGATCGACGTCGCCGATCGCGATTTCGCCGCGCTGGATCCGGCCCATGACCGGGCCGAGCTCGTCGGCGTTCTCTTGCAACTGCTGCTGCAGATCCGGAAGCACGTCGAGCGCGGCCTGCGCCGCGGATCCGCGGCTCTGCGCCTGCCCGCTCGGCTTCAGCAGATCCTGCTCCTTCACTTTGTTTTGGAATTGCTCCTCACTCAGCCCGAGGCGATGCTGCGCGTTCTGCGAGTTCTGCATCGCGACCTGCAGCCGCTTCAGCTGCAGCTGGTAGAGCGGGGAAGAGGTGTCGCCCTTCATCTGATCCAGTTGGGCGCGTGCGTCGGCCGCTTCCGCCTGGTTGAGCTTGAGATCGTGCGCGGCCTGCTCGATCGGCGACATCTCTTCGTAGCTGATCGGCGTGGGCTTTCCCGTGACCGGGTCGAGCTTGAGCCCGAGCTTTCGATATTGTTCGGCGAGTTGGTTCTGGTTCTTGTCTTCGGTCTCGTTCTGCTTTTCGCGATCGAGCTCCGCCTTCGACTCTTTTGCTGCGGCGGCGTCCTGCTCCTGCTGCTGCTTGTCGATCTCGGTTTGATTTTCCTGCTGCTGCCCGCGCAATCCCGCGACCTTGAGCTGCTCGTTCAGTTGCGTGCCGGGAATCATCGCCATCGTTGCGGGCGCGACGATGTTGCCGGCGATGTTGCCGATCGTCGAGGCGACGTGTCCGATCTTGCCGAGAATTCCCGGATGGGTGGACTCCGGGGATCCCCACGGGTGCGCGCGTTTGAAATCCTCGACGGCGATCTCGTCGGTGATCTGCTTTTGCCGCTGTCGCTGCCAGTCGAGCGAGCCCGGCTCCGCTGTGGGCGTAGAAACTTTCGGGATCGCTGCTTCATAAGAAGCATGCGGAGAAACTCCGCCGGCAGAGTAGGCCGCGCCGAATTCGTTCCTCGGGATCGTTGCGCCCGGCGCGATCTTGTCGTCGAGAGAAGACTTCGGCAGTGCGGGGATCGCGGTGTCGGCCGGCAGCGTCTGGCTGTCGGTGCCTGGCGCGATCGCGACGGCCGGCGCCGGTGAATCGAGCCCGAGCGCTTTCAGTTGTTCGTCAGTGAGAGGCATAGGAATTAACCGGAGTAAGCTTTGCGTGCGTTGGCGGCGCCGGCGGTGAGCGTCGAGATCAGGTTCGTCATGTTCTGGAACCAGCCGCTCTTGCCAGCTTCAACTTCCGAGTTGACGTCTTCGGGAACGAGGCCTTGCGCCTTCAGATTCGCTTCGACGTCGGTGCCGTAGAGGCCGCCGAGTTCCTTCTGTGCGGCCATCTGCTTTTCCTGGCCGAGCTGATCGCTCTTGTTCTGAACGTTCAGCGCGTTTTCGGAGAGCTGCTTCGTTTTGTCGCGCGCGGCTTCGTCGAGCGCGGCGGTGTAGCCGGCGGAGTTGCGCGTACGCGCGGCCTTGAGATTCGCCTGGCCGGTGATGCCGGCAGTCGAGCCGCCGGCGCCTTCTTCGCCCGCGACGAGCTGGTTGTTCATCTGCTCCGGCGTGTAGCCTTCCGGGGTGTTGGCTTCGCGCTCGAGGCCGGGAATCAGGCTCGAGGAGATCTGATCGCCCGTCGATCCGTACTTCGCGCCGGTGTCGGACGCGGTCTTAGCGGCGGTGCTGGCTTGGTTTTGTGCGCTGCGCATAGAGTGTCACCGATCTGAGTTAGCGAAGTTGAAAGGTATAGAGCGGCCAGGGACGCGCCGGCTGCCACCCGAGCGATTCGAGGCGTTTCCCGAAGCGATCCGCGATCGCGGGCGGAAGCGCGCTGTGCACGGAGTCGAAGCCGATCTCGCGCGTCCTGGCGGCGATGTCTGCGTTCAGCATGGCGAGTGCGATCATGCGGTCTTCCGCGGTGCCGAGCGAGTGATCCATCCAGAGGTACGCCTCGCCGACGACTTTGATGGCCGCGGCTGCGATCGGATAATTCGCCTCGTTCATCACCGCGCGCTTCACGGGAAAAAGCGGCGTGTCGAAATCTTTCGGGAACCGGTAGTCGAAACCGGAGGCGCGATGCAGCCCCTCGAGATGCTCGCGGAGAGCGGGATCTGACATGTCGAGCTGCACGAGTCTCATGCCGGCGTCTTTCATGCAGGAATGCTTCTCTTCGGTGCGATCGCCGCGCGCGTGTTCGTTTTGCCGAAACCCCAGCCGCCTTGCTGCCCGTTCGCTGCGGCCGTGCCGGATCCGGTCGACGTCAGCAGCGTCATCTGCGTCGAGCCGCCCATCGTCACCGCGGTCGGCGTTGTGCCGCCGAAATTCACCGGCGCCGCCGGCTTCGATCCGAGTTTTTGCGGATAGGCGCGAAAGTAGTAACTCACCGGGTTCCCGTTGTCGTCCTTCGTTGGCAGCGTGAAGGGCGGAACCGATCGGCTCGCGCCGTTGTGAATCACATGCGGCTGCGGGAAGCTCGGGTCGGTGTCGTATTCAAAGAAGTAGTGCGTGTTTTTGTCGATCGGGACGTTGTGCGTCGCGGTGACGTGCACGATCTCGCCGGCCGTCTTCACGTTCACCGCCTGCACCGGCGGCGGCGGCTCGGCCAGGCCGATCGGCTCGGCCGCGACCTGCTGCCCGAGCCCGTTCACGCCCTCTTCGATCTGCTGCAGCGCGCGCGCGAGCAGTTGGGGATAATTCGAGGCGCCCTGCGCGACCGCAGAGATCACTTGCGAGAGATCGATCTTTGCCACTACGCCAATCCTCGAACCGGCGCGTGCGGATCTTTCACGCACGTCACCAGCAAGCTCGACAGCTGAAATCCTGATCCCGCCGGGAACGTGACGTTCAGTGTGTTCGACTCGAGCTGGAAGAACATGCGGTTCCCCGTCTGGTTCAGCGGCCGCTCGACGTTGTTCTGCGCGGGATCGGTGAGCGTGATCGCGGGAATCGAGTAAGGGTAAGTCGGATTCAGCACGTTCGGCAGCGCGCGCACCGTGCACGGCCCCGTCCCCGAGAGATTCATGTCGAGGTACTTGTAGAGATTGCGGTGCGCCGAGAGCAGCGGGCCGAATTGCGCGCGATCGGAGTCCTTCACGAAGCCGTAAGTCGTATAGAGCGAATCGATCACGACGCCGTTGTCGTTCAGCTGCCCCGAGACCTGCTGGGAGATCTCCGAGTTCGCCGTGCCGTTGCAGAAAAACAGCGGCGCGGTTGAGTCCTGGCGCGTGATGAAATCGGCGTAGGGGCAGGCGATCTGCCAGGGCGCCCACTTGCGCGACATGTCCCACGCGATCAGCTTGCCGCTGTAGTTCACCTTCACGCCGGCGCGCTCGACCAGGTCGTTGAAGCTGTTGAGCTCTTTGTAGTTCATCATCAGGATCACATTCGGCGACGTGGGGTTCGCGTTGGTGGGCGCGTTCGGCAGCCACTGGTTCGGCGTCGCCATCGGCACGCCGACGAGGATCCTGCGGTTCACGATGTCATTGCGCACCCAGATCGTGTCGCCATAGAGCCAGGCGATTGCATTCCAGAGCGGCTGATTTTCCTGCGAGATCTTCACGGGCTTGCCGCCGTTGAATGCCCAGAGGCCGGCGACGTTCGCCCACACCGCCCACTCCTCGCCCCAGTCGTAGGCGTTCACCCCGCACACGCCGACCTTCGAGTCGACTTCGCGCACCGTCCACGCCGACGGCTCGTTGCCGGGCGAATCCGACGTCGAGAGCAGCGAGCCCGACTTCAGGATGTAGAGGATGTCGTAGTTGATGAACGCACCGAGCGCGGGCTGGTTGTTTTGCGAGCCCACGCCGAGCGGTCCGGTCACTCCGTCGAAGGCCTCGAGGTTCCCGACATAGGATCCTTGCAACTCGGTCCCGAGCACCGGCTGGTTGGTGGGGAAGGGCTCGAGCCGGTCGACCAGCAGCGTCGCGCCGTTCGGAATGTTCGTCACGTAAACGCGCAACTGCAGGTCCGTCGGGACCGAGGTTTGAAATTGCTGTGTCATCAGCGTGCCGGCGTAGAGCCCCATCGAAGTCGTCAGCGAGGCGAGCGGCAGCGTGAAATTTCCGTACTGGATTCCAGTCGACGGCGAGAACAGATCGATGACCAGGTTGCCCGATGCGATCGCGGCGGAGGCCTCGGCGCGCACGCGGATCGAGTAGGCGGTGTTCGGCAGAATGATCGGGACTTTGTAAGCGTCCTGGTAGGCCGACTGCGTGATCAGGCCATAGGTTCCCTGTGTCGAGCCGGTCTGGTTTGAGATCCGGTAGGAGAAGCCGAAGATCGGCGAATTCACGATCGAGCCGCCGCCGCCGTTCGTCGGATCCGCGGTCCATCCGGGCGGAGTCGTGAGGCCGGGCAGCGTGCCGCCGTCGAACGTGGGATTGTCGAGGTTCTGGATCTTGTTGTTTTCGCCGCCGTAGAACATGCGGTCGGCGTAGGCGATGTCCCACGTGCTCGAGCCGAGCTCGACCTGGTTGAAAAGATTGTTTCCTTCGATGTCGATCGCGGTTGCGGCGAGCAGCACGGCATCGGTGAAGCGGAAGGTCGCTGTCGTCGACGTGTTGTCGTTGATCTGCGTCGCCGTGTAGGTGATCGGCTGCCCGAGACTCTGCACCGTCACCGGTACCGGAATGTAAAAGAAGTTTCCGCCATTGGCGCCCGTGAATGCGACGATGCGCGCGATCACGTTCGGCGGCCCCTGCAGAATGTTCGAGGCCTGGATCACGCTGTCGGCTCCGGTCGTCTCAAACAGCACCGGCGGCGATGGCGCGGTGAGATAGCCGTTGCGCGTGACAAAGATCGTCACCGCCTGGCGCACGCCGGATCCGAGCGGCCCCGAGACGGTCACCGTGCCGCCGCCCGAGTTGCCGTAGATCGGATTCGTCGACGTGCCGGCGAAGCTGAGTCCGGGATCGAACTGGAAGATCGTGCCGTTCACGAGCGCGCCGCCATTCTCCGCGGCGGTCGAGACGTTGGCGCCGTTCAGATTCACGGTGAATTGGCTCGCCGTCGCCGAGCCCACGGTCGCATTGGTGACGTTGAAGATCGATGTCCCGCCGACAACCGGGCCGTTGGTGCAGCCCGAGACCGTGATCTGCTCGTTCGCCTGGATGTTCGGGCTCGCGCCGATCGGCGTGTAGTTGTAGGTCGCGACGTTTCCGGTGAGCGACGTCGCGGTGATCTGGTACTGCCCTCCGTTGATCGTCGCCGTGATCGTGTAGGCGCCGTCCCACGCGGGAGCGGTCACGCCGGCAAGCGTCGCCGTGTCGCCCGCCTGGATCGCTGCGGGCGCCGTCGTCGTGAGCGTAGCGAGCGTCAGCTCGTAGGTTCCGGTGACGCCATCGGTTCCGGGCACAAAGACGCTGCCGGTCGCGATTGTCTGCACGGTGAAGTACCAGCACGCATGCGAGCCGCCTGGTGGCACGCCCTGGCCGACTCCGGTGATCATGTAGGTGCCGGTGAGCCCGGTGAGCGAGCCGGGCGCGCTGATCGAGACGTAAACGCCGCCGCCGGGGACCAGGAGCGGATCCGCGGTCGGATGCACCACGGCGTCTTTGTAGAAAACGGTGAGAACGTTGCCGGGCGCGGTCGAAAACGGGCCGGTCGACCAGTTCGCGGCGAACAGGTGTCCGGGATCGGAAGGATCCGACGCCGCCGGCGCCTGCGTGAGACCGTTCGGCGAGGCGACGATCGCATAGACGTTCGTCCCGCCCGATTGTCCGGTCACTTGCGGGCCGGCGCCTGGTCCGACTTGCGAGGTGCGATCGAGATTCGAGCCGTGCCGCGGAATGTCGGTTCCGGCGATCAGGTTCGAGAAGACCATCCACTCTTCGTCTTCGGCCGTCACCGATCGCGCGAATGAGCCAGGCAGGATCAGCGGATCGTAGAGGTTGAAGCTGCCGGGGTTCGAGGTGACATCTTCTTCCCAGAGCACACCCGCGGCATCGAGGGCGAGCGTGTTCACCTGCCCGTTGTCCTGGATGAAGCTTTTGACGTAGTTGAAGTTCGAAGACATGAATTACGCGGGTCCGATGGCGATCCAGCACACCGACTGCGAGCCGGAGCTGAAATCGAGAGCGAAGCCAGACGTCGAAATCGATCCGGTGTGAATGTCGGCCGAGCCCGTCTGGTTTCCCAGCACAACGACGGGCGCGCCGCTGAAGGCGATGGGGAAGCTGAAGGGCTGATTCGTGCCGCTGCCGGTCGCGGTGCCGAACTGAATGCGCAGTCCGCTCGAGGGCAGGACCAGGCCGGCCGCCCAGCTCGCCGCGGAAGTACTCGTCGCCTGCAACACGCTGCCGGCTGCGGGTGTTCCGCTCACGGTGACGCCGGCAACTTCGTTGGCGTTCACGACGCCCGTGCCGGACGGAGCCAGAGTCGAGCCGTTGCCGACCGTCAAAGTCTGCGCAGTGTTGACTCCGCTGGTGATCGCATTGAAGCCGAAGGCCGCGGCAAATTTTGCGATGATGTCGGCGACGGTGAGAAAGAAGTTCGACCCGGAGCGCGCGATCGGCACCTGGTCGGTGGTTTGCGCCGGCGCGCCAGCGGGGAGTTGCGAGATTTTTTCGTTTGCCATGCTTGATCAGCTTTCGAGCAGGAGAATTCCTGTCCCGCTTTCCAGTTCGAAGAAGTTCTGCAGCGCCGGCCCGGACTCGAGCAGTAGCGCATCGGCCGCAACCAGCGTGTAGACGGAGGAGAGCCCGTCGCGCGTGCGAACGCGCCCGACGTCGTAGTCGACATCGAACGTAAGAGGGGACGCGCCTTGGGGAAGATCGGAGGGCTGTATTTCGGTGCACAGCCCTCCGAAGATCGTCAGCTCAACGTCCGCCGAGTTTTTCGGCGAAGGCATCGAGTTAAGCAGCGCGGACGAAGTCGGCTTCCCAGGCGATCACGTCGGGGTTGACGCTTGCACTTCCGACGATCGCGGTGGGCAGCGCAGCAGTCGCCAGTTCAAGCAACGGCGCGGCGCTTCCCAAGGCTCCGGCAGACGGAACCTGGAAGATCTGCAGATTGCCCTGGAACGGCTTGCCGGTGGCGTACGAGGTCGGCGTGCAGAAGCCCAACTCGGCGGCCGAGCCGATGTTGCCGGCGGTGAAGTTCGCAGTGAATTGCGTGGCCGACAAACTCCCGGCGAGAACCGTGAGCGAGATCCCATTCAGCGCGGTGTTCACCGTCAGCCCGGAGAGCACGACGATGTCGCCGGCCGCGAAGTTGTTTTTCGCGGTGATGGTGATGACGTTCGAAGTCAGCGCGAGGTTCGTGATGGCCGCTCCGAGTGGGTTGTATTGGTAGATGTAACCCGAGCCGGAGAGCGAAAACAACCGGCACCAGTCCGGCAACGTGAAGGGCGGCGCAGTCTTGATGCCTTCGAGGTTCGCGAAGTTGATGCGAATGCCGCCGGCCACGTACGAGGGCGACGCGCCGACGAAGGCCGCGCCGTTTGAGACCTGGGGCAGGGAATTCGGCCCGGCCGCGGTGACAATGCCGCCGCCGTACTGGCGCTGCCGGCGCTGCGTGTTGTCGTTGCCGTAAGGGTAAGATTTCGCGGTGAGAGTGACGGTTGCGACTGCCATAGAGTTTTCCTCCTCGGAAAGTTGTTGTGGTTTTGGGCTTCCTCAGCCCGTGGAAAGTGGTTTAGCTATAGCTAAAGTCGATCACTGCCAGCCCGTGTTGCCCCAGCCGGAATTGCCGTAGGGCTGCCGCTGATAGGGGACTGCCTGCTTCTGCCGGATCTGGCGGTTGATGAGCTCCGACGTGTAGCTGTCGCCGGCATCCATCAGGAGCTTTGAGCGCCCGAGCACTTCGGGATCGTCTTCGCCGCGCGCCGCGGTGTAGAACGCTGCGATGTAATTCGCGACCGCATCCGTCGAATCGAGAACGGGGATCAGCAGCGATGCAAAGTCGGTGCCATCGCCTGAGACCTTCGACGGCAGGCTCACGCTCATCCGCAAGCGGACGTCGGTCGCCTGCAGGCAGCCGACCATAAACACGCCGTCGGTGAAATTTGGGCCGACGGTCGGGTCATTTCCTTGAGAGGATCCGCCGCGCCATTCCCAATCGCCGAGAACCACCGTCTGCGATCGCGACGGGAGCCCGAACTGCGCCTGCACCATCTCGGTGAAGGTATTGTTCGAGCCGTTGGTGCGCTCCCACATCTTGAGCACAGCGAGGCAGTTCGCCGGCAGCTTCCGTGTGGCGTCGAGTGTGTTGCCGTTCCAATATCCCGCGTAAGAGATCGAGACCTGCGTTGCGGGATCCGCCGCACCCGCTCCGTTCGCGCCGTTGACTGCAGCCAGGTTCGTGATGATGAAGTTGTCCTGGATCAGCGTTGCGACGCCGGAGTTGCCGAGTTTGCGATAGACGCGCCGGATCGCCGAGTTGAGGAAAGGGATCGTGAACGGCGAGATCGAGGACGAGTCGGTGAGGATCTGGCCCTCGCCTGGCGTCGCAGTCGCGCCGGGGAACGTGTCGTTCACCAGCGAACGCGCGAGGATCATCGCGTCCTCGACGCTCGGGTAAGTTGTGGGGTAGCTGATCGGCATGTTACACGGGTAACATCGCGGAGAAGCTCACGCGTTGGCTCCGCTCAGGATTCAGAGCGTCTCGCGCGGCTTCTCCGCGAAGGTCTTGAATGATCGTGTGCACAAAATGCGGCGGCTGGCTTCGGCTCGGTAAGCCGGAAGGCTTCCTGCACCTGCGTCCGCTGATCTGCGATTTCTGTTCTAATCGCGCTTCGCTTTTCCGCGCGGCTTCGACTCTTGCGGAGCTTCGGCGGCCGCGAGATCCCAGCGCTTTGACTCCGGAACGTCCTCGAAGCGCTTCACGCCCGCTTCCACCGCGCGCTTCCAGTCGATAACGCAGACGACGCCGCCGAGTGCGGCCGACGCATGAAACGCGACGCCCGCGCGGATCGGCTCGCCGCAGTTCGGGCAGTTCTCCGGCTTGCGTGAGACCTTGTGCCAGCTGAACTCCTCGCCGAAGTAGTCGGCGGCGATGTGATCGGTCGGCGTCAGATAGGCGTAGAGCGTCTTCGGGTCGGAGGCCTCGAGGGCGCGCGCCTGGTCGAGCCGTTTGCGATAGAACGTTTCCTTGCGCGTGATCGCCTTCGCGACTTCCTCATCGGTCGGCGGCGAGTTCAGCGACCAGAAGACGCCGAGCTTGCCGTAGTCGTTGCCCTCGGAAAAACTTTTGTCGGCCGCCAGCGACGCGTCCTGGTTCATGGTGATGTTCTCCGGGTTGACGATGTCCTGCGCCACGCGCTGGCCGTTGTGGAAGTGCACCTCGCGCTGATCGCGATCGTTCACCCAGTGCTGATTGACCGGATGCGGCACCGTGGTGACGAGCGTGTACTTCTCGCCCGGCTTGATCTCAGCGATGCGCAGGTTGTGGATCAGCGGCGAGCAGTTTCGCATCAGGTGATAGCCTTCCGGCCGCGGATCGACGACCGAGTAGACGTACACGTGATACTCGGCTTTCCGCAGCATCTGCGGATCGAGAAAGGGGCTGAGGAAACGGTTGTTTTCTTCGGCCGCCATGTTCTTCGCGGTGCGATCGAAAATGCTGCCGTCTCCGTGATGGGTTTCAAGGCTCGCATTCTCGAGCCCTTTGTCCACTGCTGCGACTCTTCCACCGGTTGCCATTGTGTTTTCTCCTGAGTTAATTCATGACTGAAACGCCCAGACCGCGGCCCTTCATCGACTGCATGGCGCGATTGAGGTGTTTCTGAATTGCGTAAACTTTCTGGTCGACGAGCGAGGTCCGGCAGCCCTGGCGCGCGAAACTCACCGGCCCGCGGAACGCCATTCGCGCGTCGTGGCGCTTGGCCTCGACGGAGCGCAGCATGTCGCGGTCCTCGCGCGCCTTCACGGCTTCGACGGCGAGCTTGCGCTGGTAGTGGGTGATTTTCTGGCAGCCGATGATCACGGGCACGACGAGATCGAGCAGCATCGAGTTCAGCGGCATGCGCTCGACGACCATGCGGCCGTTGACCAGGCCTTTCCAGACCAGCGGCTGCAGCGTTTCGTAGCGGCCGCGGTAGGGGAATTCTCCGAGGATCTGAAGACCGCTCGACTCCTCGAGGTTCTCGATGTAATAGAGCAGCGGCGAGCCGTAGATCTCCGGCGCGTGCCATTTCTTCAGAACCCAGCACGGGCGGCCGTCTTCGACGATGTCGCGATAGCCGCGGAAGTAGTTGCCGTCGTCCTGCTCCCACGTTCCGCCGCGGCGCACCGTCCAGGACTGGCCCCAGACGATCGTGAAGTTCGGCGTGCCGTAGCGATTCACGCCGCCGGCTCGCGTCAGCCGCTCCTGGTACTCCGGAGGGCACGTGTATTGTTCGCGCTTTCTCACTGTTTGATCTTCAGCCGTGCGTCATAGGCCGAGACCAGCATCAGCGTCTCGCCTTCGATCTCGATGTCTTCGATGTTGTAGTGACCGACGCGCACCTTGTCGCCGAGCTTCAGCGGGATCGGCACGAGCTGGCCATTCACGAGCATGCCGGTTCCGACTGCGATGACGACGCCGAGATCGGACTCGAGCTTGAACGCGTCCGCCAGCTGCACCGAGCGCCGATTCTCATCGGTCACACGCCGCAGGAGTATGCGATCGTTCATCGGCTCATAGATCGCGGCCAGTTCTTCGATGGATTTCAGCTCGGGCTTTTTTACGAGCTCCTCGAGCTCCTTCTGCTGCTGCTGGCAGAGGATGCAGGTCTTGTCGGTCGAAGTTCCGTGCTCACACTCCTCCGCGACGATGCCCTTGGCTAGTTCGACGGCCGCATCCTTGTCGGGCGTTCCGCCCATGAAGGTCGCCGTGCGCGCGCCTCTTGCGAGTGAATCTTTTGCCATTACGGTTTCTCCTGAGTTTTTGCTTTGTACTTCCTGCACCAGTCGCCCGGCAAGATTCGGCCGGCCACGATCTCGCAGTGCAGCGGTGCGATCACTTCGAAGTGGGAGCAGCCGGCGCAGGTCTGTTGTCCTTGCGCCGGATGCTCGAAACCCACTTCGCTTTTTTGCAACTTCTCCGCCATCAGGTTTAGATGGTCGGCTGTCCGGCGTTCTGCACGTAGCAGCCTGCGCGCACGTTCGAGTTCGCGACGTTGAACGCCGCGATATAGGCCATGATGTAGCTCGTCAAATACGAGCCGCTGCCGGCGATGTCCGGCACTGGCATCACGGTCATCCCGCCGCCGAAGTCATAGAGCTCGAGCGGCGAGGTCTCGAAGATGTACCAGGTGTCCGGCGTGAACAGATCCAGACGGCCCGGCGTCGCAGTCCACGAGACATGCAGATCGCGGTTGCAGAACGTGGTGGTGAAGAACTTCCGTCCCATGTCGAGCGGACGGTCGCCCTTGATCTCCTGCGCGTTCGCGACCTGCACGTTGTAGTACAGGTTGTTGATCGCCATTCCCTGATCGGGCCCGGTGTACCAGATCGCGTTGTCGAGCGATTCGGCATCGGGACCGAGGGCGCGCCCCATCAGCGTCAGAGCGCGGTTGCCGACGGACGGAGAAACGGATCCGCCGTTCAGGTTGATGGTGGGAGTCGACAACCGGGACGGGAAGTTCGCCCGGTTCAGCCCGGCCAGTGTTCCCGTGTTCGAGTTCACCTGCCAGGCGCGCAGCCCGAGGATCGAGGATCCCACGGCGCCGGTCGAACCGTTCACCATGATGTAATCGCCGGTCTGCGTCGCTCCGCCGGTCGAAGGCAGCACGGTCGAGAAGTAGAGCGTGTTCGAGACCGGATCGACGTAGCTGATCGTCGCCGTGCCGCGTGTCGATCCTCCCTCAGAGGGGAAGAACTGCACGACTTGCTGATCGGTGAAGCCGGCGACGACGTTCAGGCCAGAGATGAAGCTGGTCTGCGCGCCGGATCCGGAGTTCGAGCTCACCGTCGCGGTCGTCGGGATCTGGTCGACTTCGCCCGATCCGTCGCCGTTCATCAGGCCTTCGATGCCCTGCGTGGCGGATGCGAGAGAGTTCTTCAGTTCCTGCGCCGAGACGTTGAACAGCCCGCGCTCTTTGCCTTCGGTCGCTTTCTTCGCGAGCCAGGTGATCTCGTTCGCGGCGAGCACGACAACCGGGGAAAGTGCGAAGGACTGCCACTGCGAACCGGTGCCGCGGCCGATGCCGTCGCCGTTGCCGGTTCCTTGTGCGATGGGTGAGCCGGCCTGAATCCTCATCGGGACACGCGCGGAGGGCCGAGTGGTGGCGCCGCCGGCGGTGATGTTGGACGAAGGGACGGAGGTGAAATTCTTTTTGGCGAAGGAGTAGAACGTCGCGCCTTCGAAGATCAGGTCTTCAATGTTCTTCGAAAACGCATCGAGTTCGACTGCCTCGACAGCTGCTTCCTGCAATGGGCTTGCCATGAGAGTTTCCTAGAAGTGATCTCATCCGGCCGACTGGTCCTGAGTCGCGTCGAACGATGGAGCGGAGCGGCTTACCCGAGCTTCTCCGGTGGTGCGTCCTGATGCGGCAGTGCTCGAGTTGTTGGCGCGGGCTGCGACCGCGAATCTGCCGGGGTGAATCTCGAAATTCGTGCGCGCACATTCGGCGGCGCTAGTGGAACCGACGTGACTACCACGTGACGAGCTTCCCTTTGTGCGGCCCGTTCTTCATCACCGCTTTGTTCGTGATGTACATGATGTCCTTCGTCTTCGACCAGTCGACGTCCTCGCGCTTCGGCTTCGCGGCGAGTTTGACCGGCGCCGAGGATCCGGCCGGATTCTGCTTCACTGCGCCTGCTTTGCTCTTGTCGGCGCCCGCGGCTGCAGCTGCAGGCCTCGAGGCGGGCAGGCTGCCGTAGCGGCGCGTCCACACTGTGCGGACGGCTTTCGGTGCGACCTCGGCGACGACGGAATTGATGTAGCGAACGATGCCGGCCTGGTCGCGCGTGCGCGAGGCGAGCAGCGCCTTCACCTGGTCCTGGTAGTTTTTGTCGGCGCGCAGCAGCCGATTCACTTCCGCGTTCACGCCGTCGGCGAGATCCTGCTTCGCTTCGGCCGGGAGCGCTCGGGTTTTGAGATACGGCGCGAGCGCGCTCGAGATCTGCTGCGACTGGTGCGCGACCGTCTGCCGGCCGATGTCCTGGCGGAAGGTCTGCTCTTTGGTCTGGTTGAATTTGTCGACTTCGGTCTTGAACTTCGCGCGCTCGGGATCTTCCGTCTTGCGCTGGTCGGCGAGCTGCTTCTGGCCCTCGAGCCAGCGATAGATGTTTTTGAGCAGCGTCTTCGCTTCGTCGGGCTTGTTGGCCTCGATCGCGGCGAAGGCCTCACTCAGCCGCGGGCCGAGTTCGGCGGTCTCGAGCGCGCGATAGGTGAAGGGCTGCACCGCGGCGCCGCAGGCCTGCGGGTCGAGTTTGTCGAGCCGCGCGAGATATTCCGGCGCGAGCTTCTTCATGCCGTCGCCGAAGTCCGAGAACATGTCGTCGAGCACTTGCGGATCGCCGGCCTCGAGCGCGCCGTCGACCATCTCGATCGCGGCGACCTGGCTCTGCAGGTTCGCGATCCCTTGCGAGCCGCCGACGAGATCGAGCGTGGCTTTCGCCTGGCGCGCCTCGGCCGGGTTTTTGAAGAACTCGCGGTGTCCGCGGCTGTCGAAGTAGCCTTTGCGCAGCTCCTCGAGCTCTTTGGCGAGCTCGGGGTGCGCTTCTTTCAGCGACTTCAGCGCGCCCTGGATGTTTTTCGGGAGCGTGCGGCTGTCGCCTTTGTCTGCGCTAGCGCTTTCGCCTGAATCAGCGCCGTCATGTTGCGATCCGTCTCCGCCACCTGCGCCATCACGATCGGATCCGTCGTCTCCCAGTTCAGCGTCGCCCGCACCAGCTCCGGCGTCAGCATTTTCTCCGGATCCGCCATCGATCGCTCCTGCGTCGGCCACAGCTCCGGCCGCAAACATCAGTATTCCTGAGAATAGGAACCAGTGTAAGAGATGCTTCAAAAGAAAATTCATGGTGGGTGCTCTCCTGAGTTAGATAACGGGTGCTGCGATCGCAGGCGCCGGCCGGCTCGGCGGAACAACCCCGTGGCCGAAGTCGGCCGCCTTCTCGGTGATCGTCTGCTCGGTCTCGGTTGCGTCCTGCTCCTGAAAGTCTGAGGGGTTGGCGTTGATGCCGAAGAATTTAGTGAGCAGCTGCGAGCCGACCTTGGGCGGCATCTTGTCGACCGCGGCCGACACGGATTCGCTCGGCGGCTTCGTGGCCGGCGGCGGCGCGAGCTTCGCGGCCATCGCCGAGTGCTCCTGCCAGTGCAGGTGCACGTTCTCCCACGCGGCTTTTTCTTCCGGCGTGCCGCGTTTGTATTTGCGGCCTTCGGGCGAGATCAGCCAGTCGAAGCACACCTGCGCTTCGGTCGCGTGATCCTCGCTCGCGTCCTGCATGACCGCGATGGTCGAAACTTCCGGCGGCATCGCTTTGAGCGCCTGCGTTGCCTGGGGAAGCAGCTGCTCGAACTGCTGCATGGCTTGCTGGCCTTCGCGCTCGGCATCTTGGGCGTGCTGCGTCAGCTGCTGCTGCGCTTTGACGACGGCGGGATTTGCGACCGGACCGGCGCGGAGCAGGAGCTCGAGCTCGCCGAGTTGTTTGTCGACCGACGCCGCTTCCGGCATCTCAAGCTCGGTGAAGCCCATCGCGTCCTTCGCGATCTTCATGTTCTTCGGCAGCGAGAGCAGACGCTGCACGTTCGGATTGTTCTGGCCTTCGGCCATGATCGACTGGAAGCGCGACTGGCGCTGCACCCACGTCTCGGGGAAGTTTGAGTCGACTTCGGGGAAGACGAGGATCTTGCCCTTCATCGCATTCGCATCGACGGTGACCGAGCGGCCGTTGATCGATTGCGAGAGCTGCGACTGCCCGAGCTTCTCGCGGCATGTGGCGGCGCAGCCCGAGGCCTGGCGCGTGATGGCGGCGACCGCGGTCTGCATCGCGCCCCACGGGGACGAGAGCCGGCCGAGCGCCTGGTCGCGCTGCATCGCAATTCCGCCGACGGTGTCGGTGTTCGATTCGGCGCCGAAAAGGGAAGGGAGGGCGCCCGAGAGCATCTCGGCGAAGGAGTTGAACAGATCCTGAATCACCTGCCAGAGCATCGGGTTCGGCTGCGGCGTGTCCTCGACGACGATCGCGTTCTTCAGCTCGACGCCCGCGGTGAACATGTACGGGCTGATGCCGCCCGGCGTGTTGCCCTGCTCCTGCACGGCCTCGACGTTGATCATCGGCTCCGGATACCAGGTGCGCGGCACGCATTTGATGAAGTAGTCGTAGAGCAAATCGAGCAGGTTGTTCAGCCGCTTCTGCACCGAGAGCACTTTCGACATCAGCGCGATGCGGTTCTGCCCGGATCCGGGGAAACACTGCAGCACGTGCAGGTGATCGTCGATCGATTCGTTGCGCGCGAAGCAGAAGGTGTCGCCGCAATAGAGGAGCAGGATCCCGTCCGGCGCCTTTTGCATGATCGAGTCGCGAATGCCTTGCGAGTTGTCGATCTCCATGAACGCCGACGGCCGCAACCAGCAGTGATACTCCGTCGTGTCCTGGTTGAAGGTGTCGCCGGTGACGTAGGTGCCGGGCAGGGCGAGACGGCAGTTGATGCGCGCGATGCGATCGAGCTCGAGCTCGGGCAGGCCTCCGCCAGGCTGAATCTTTTTCCCGTTCTTGCCCTTGGAGCCGTTGGCGACGATGTCGTCGGCGACCCACGAATAGATTCCCTTGGCGCGCGAGACGTGCATGTCGCGGAAGGCGAAGACGAAGTCCATCTCGGAGAGGTCGTCGCACTGGATCGGTAGTTTGTGCTCGAGCTTGCCGAAGACGGAGGTGATCTCGCGGGCGCGCGGCTTGCGCTTAGAGTTTTTGAGCGGGGAATCGTTTGAGAGTTTAGTCTCGACTTCGTCGTGCGTCTCGTTCTCGGAATCCGGCGGTCCGCTGGTCTCATCTTCCGGCACGATCGACTCGTCGAGATCGGGATCCTCGAAGCCGAAGCGCTGCCCGTCGACGACTTCGCGCGTGTAGAAGAGCACGCGGCCGTCGGTGCACATGTAGTCGGCAACCTGGGTGAGCACGGCGCGCAGATCGGTCGCGCGGGAAAAGATCTCTTTGTAATCCTTGGCGGCGTCGGCGGCCGTGATCTCGACGTCGTTGTTCGGATCGTTCGGCTCGATGCGCACTTCCGGGATGTCGCGGGTGAGCGCCGAGGTGACGATGTCGCAGTGCGAGCCGTAGATGTTGGTTTCGTAGAGTGCCGCTTGCTGGATCTGGCGGCCTGGTCCAAAGCCGGTCGTCGGGCTCGGCAGATACCAGCCGCCGCCCTTGCGCGGGAGCAGGTACTGATAGCCGCGCTTAAACAGGCGCGCTTCCCACGACTGCTCGACTTCCATGCGCCGCGCCGCGGTGTCGCGCTTGGCGCAGTCCTGGACGAGCGTGCGGAGCGCGTTCTTCTCTTCGTCCGACAGCTGCAGGAACGGCTGATCGGAGTAGTCGAACGGTCCGAGCTCGCCGAGCTTCAGATCCTCGTCGGAGGATTGCTGCTCGGTCGACTGCTCGTCGTCGCCAGTGGGCGCTTGCTCGTCGAGCTCTGGGTTTTCAGTTTGGGGCATTAGCTTTGGAGAAGATGTTTCAGGGGCAGCGAGCCCAGCTTGCGCGAACACTCGCGGCAAAAGCCGAACAGCAGGCGCACGAATTTCCCGGTGTGCCGATCAACAGCAAACGCCTGATAGCTCGACTTGCAGGAGTCGCAAATACGGCGATGGATCGGGGAGAGCATCTACTTCGCTGCCCCCATCGCGTTCTGCGCGAACGTCGCACGCTTGCGCATCTTCGGATCGGGGGAGTTCTTTTCCTTGGCGGCGAACTCCGCCGTCGACATGCCGGCACGCTCCGCCGCGCGGCGGAATAGTCCCTTCGTGCCTTTCTTTTCCATCCGCTCAGTTGCTTTTTGCAGGAATCGACCGGCCATCGCTCACCTCTTTTTCAATCGCGCCAGCGCTCGGCGCATCAGTCCCTTTTTCTCGGGCAGCTGCTTGAAGTCCGTCGCCTGCTCCCATTCCTTGAGCTTCGCCCGGCCGCCCACCTTCTCCGGATGAGCTTCGAGGAACCGCTGCTGCGCTTTGCTTTTGAACGGCATCGTCTTGCTCGGGATAGGGCTCGCCGTCGAAGCCGGCGAAAAAGAACGTGTCGAGCAGCGGCGTGATGTCGACGCGCCGGCCGCGGATCAGCACGCGCTCGCCATAAAACGGCGAGACGCGAAGGCCGAGCGAGGTGCGCGCTTCCTGGCCCATCTCGTAGGCCTGGCGCACGAGACTCGGTGCGTTCGTAGCGACAGGGCCGTGCATCACATTCCGGGAATTGCGCCTGCGCCCTCACCGCCGCCGGCCATCGCTGGTGCGGCTTCGTCGCCGTCGGGCTCTTGCTCGCCGACGCCGGCTGCGGTCATACCCGCGTGATGCGCTTCTTCGGCCGAGTCGTGATGCGAGACGTGCTTCTTCCCGCCGTGGTGCGAGGTCTTGGTGTGTTTGCCTTCGGCGTGGGTGATCTCGACCTTCTCGGCCGGACCGTGGGCGGCGACCATCTCGTGAATGTCTTCCGGCTGGTTTTCGTCGCCGTCCGGCTCCTGATGTTCGTCGGGCATTGCCGACTTCTCGGCGCTGCCGCCGCGCTCGTCGTAGGCCTTCATCTGCTGCCGGTTACCGAACGCCTTGCCGTCTTTCGCTTTGAACGCCATGTTAGTTCTCCTGTGCTGCGGTTTGTTTTGCGGCGTCCTCTGCTTCGGCGCGCGCGTTGTCTTCGATCGCTTTCGCTTGGAGCTGCTCCCATCGGGTCGGGCCGAGCGCAGTTTTGTGCGGTAGTGCGGATCCCGCCGGCATGCCCGCGATCGGCACGATGGCCTTCACGGAGAGCAGGCGGTTCAGCAGCTCGCGGTTCTCGGCGCGCAGCTCGGCGATCGTCTTGTCGCGCTCGAGCTTGGCCTGCATCAGCTCACGCTCGAGGTGCGCGACCAGGTGAGAGCCGAAGAGCTCGCGCAGGAATTGCCGCGCGCGCTTCGGCCAGCTCGGCCGCCCGATGAGTTCGACTTCGATCATTCCGTGCCGGTGGGCTCTTCGGGCGCTGGTGCCACTGGTGCGGACTGCGTTGGCCCTGCATCGCAAGCTGCAGGCGCAGCCGCACCAATCTCTCCACTCGCTTCAGGTGCGACAGCCGCTTCTGGTTTCGGTGTCTCCACCAGTTGCGGCGCCAGGCGGAAGCACTTCGCCGAGTACGGCTTGAGCGCGGCCAGCTGCGACGCGGAGACTTCGCCTTGCGGGCGGGTTTGCGTGCACTCGGCGACGAGCTCGCCGTCGACGATGTGACAGCCGCACAGCCACTTCTGTTCCTGATTTTGTTTGTTCTCGTTTTCAGCCATTGCAGTTTCTCCTAGCGAACTCGATTAGGCCGCGGTGGTTGGCAGCCGTAGATCACGAAATACATGTTGAGCCCGTACCACAGGCCGGCAGTGTTCATCATCTGCATCATCGAACTCGATTCATCCATCCCGGCCGGCTCGCCGGCTTCATCGATCGGCTCGCCTGGCGATCGGCGGTGCGCTTGTGAATGTAGAGAGCGCGTGTCAGCGGATCTTCGATCCTGCGTGCGTCCTCTGCGATCTCCTCGGACACGGGCTTTCTGGTCGAGCCCAACATGTGCTGCAGCCCCATGCGGGCGCAGTCGTAGGGATCGTCGCCGATCTGATTCGACGAGTAGTCGACCTTCAGGACGTCTTCGGTGTTTTTCGGATCCCGGATCAGCGACGGCAGGCACTCGAGGAGCCGCGGGCAATCTTCCGAGATGTGCCACATGTTGGCGTCGAGCAGTTGCGAGAGAAGGCGAGCCCCGGACGGCCGAGTTCCGGGACTCGCATCGGCAGGGAACGGCCGTGGGAGTTCTTTCGGCAGAGCGTCGGTGATCATCTGGATGATCGACTTCGGAATGGTGCGCAGCGCGCGCGGGGAAAGTTTCCCGGCGTCCCAGCTGCAGGGGAAGGCGACGAGCTTGTCGCCGGCGGAGAGCTTGCCGATCTCTTTGCCGAGATCGGTTTCGTTCACGCCGCGGCCCCAGAGCTCGCGATAGGTGATCACGCGGCCCTTCTCATCCTGCGCGTGCCAGTGCACGCAGAACGGGTGATCGAAACCCCAGTCGAGCGAGATCCACTTCGTGAACCAGGGCTTGATCGCTTTCGCTGCGTCCTCGCTCGAGAGCTTGTGCTTCGCTTCATCGAAGTTCGGATAGTACTGGCCCTGGAAGACGTCCCACTTGCCGAACAGCCACGCGTCGCGCAGGTTTTTGTCGGTGATCGACGAGAGCGTCGCGCCGTAGGCCGTGCGCTGCAGGAAGTACTCGCGGCGCTCGGTGTCGGACCAGGAGTAGAACTCGTCTTCGGAAATGCCGTCCTGGTTGAGCTCTTTGCGAAACCACTCGATGTTGTCCCAGCTGAAGGCCTGCAGGAAGAACCACTTCTGCCGGCGCTCTTCGGGCTTGAGTGCGTCGGGATTCGTTGCCGACTCGACGAACACGCGCTTCAGATAGGGCAGGCCGATCGGCGGCGTTCCATCTTCGGAGATCGAGGGCATGAACGAGTAGACGATGCGCGCCACTGTGTCGACGTTCGACGTCGATCGTGAGGATCCGCTCAGCCGCTCGAGCTCGCGCACGCTGAACTCCTGCGCTTCATCGATGAGGATGTCCGAAAACTCGGCTGAGTAGAAGTCGCCCATGTCTTTTTCGTTTTGTGCCGAGCCGAAGAACAACGTTGAGCCGTTCGGAAACATGAGCTGCTTTTTCTGGTCGCGGTACCAGGGACGCAAGCGCGGATACTCTTCGAAGATCTTCAGCAGATGCGACTTCTCGAGCTGCTTCACCGTGCGGCGCAGGATCAGCCCCGTCGACCGCGGGTAGTTCAACATCCGGAAGAGCATGCAGCGCCTCGAGCCCCCAGACTTCGAGCCGCCGCGTGCTCCGCCGAAACCTATGCGTGTATAAGGCGACTCATCCCAGAGCCACAGGAGTTCACTTTGCTTTGGCTGCAGCCGGAGTGGCTGGCCGAGAATTTCTTCCGATGTGCTCAATGGTCAGAACGAACGGTTTGGCGGGATCAAATGATCCTTCGATCTTTTCCGTCGCCTTGCCGCGGTAGCGGTTGGTGATGTACTCGAGCGAGCTTTTGATCGCGAGACGCTCCGAGAGTGGCAGCGTGTGCAGCTGCTTCGCCGGTGTGTCGGCGCGCAACAGCTGGCGCCAGTACTCCATCTCGTCGATCGACTCGAGAATTCTGCCGGCGACGTCGGCGTGCAGCTTCTTTTCCTTCGCTGCTGCCGGCTGCGTGCGCGGGCGTCCGACTTTATTGCCCTTCGCCGCGGCTGCTGCTCTAGTGTCTCCGCCCTTTGGCACTGCGTTCCTGAGATAGGTTTCCCCACGGAAACCTTCAAAAACCTAGGTTTCTGAGGGTCTCTGGCGGCGCGAGCGCCGCGGCGCGGGTGTCCCGCTTCCGTGAAATCAACGACTTAGCTCCTGCGCACACGACGAGCAGCGCTGCGAATAAGTCTAGGATTTTCAGCGACTTCATTGGTTTTCGGTAGGTTTTTCGAAGGTTTTACGAGGGGATTTCGGGCCGATCGGCCTCAAAAACGCTCGTAAGTTGTTGATGTTTCTCATCGGACGATATGAAACACCGCTGTCTATGCGGCTTCCGCCCGTTTGCGCTGCCGCCACCTGGTCGTGCGGCTCGGACCTTTTCGCGGATCGATCTTTCGACCTGGAAGCCGGCCTTCCGATCGCGCGTACGCGAGCCCGGCCTTGGTGCGCTCGGCGATGATGTTGCGCTCGAACTCGGCCATCACCGCGAGGATCCCAAAGAGCACGCGGCCGATAGTTGAGCTGAGGTCGAATTTCTCGGAGTAGCTGATGAAGGAGACGCCGGCTTCCTGCAGCTCGGCGACCAGGTTGTGCAGATCCTGGTTCGAGCGGCCGAAGCGATCGAGCTTCCACACGAGCACAGCGTGGATGTCGCGCAGTCCCTTTTCGACGTCGCGCATCAGGCGTTCCAGCTGTGGGCGCTTGCGATTCTTTCCGCTGATGCGATCGACATACTCTTCGGCGATGGTGTGACCGTTGTTGCGCGCCCACTCTCGTAAAGGAAAAAGCTGTACTTCCGGATTCTGATCGCGGCGCACGTCGTCCGAGGACTGTCCCTTCGGAGGCTTCGAGACGCGGGCATAGAGTGCGAGCTTCATTGAAAACGTTTTAGCCTGGCTGCTGGTTCCACTGCTCGAGGATGCCTTTGCCGAGATCTCTGAGAGCACAGACTCTGCAGCGCTTCTCCGCCCACTTGCCGCAGAGGATGTGCCAGAGATGCGCCTCCCAGTGCTCGATCTCGAGCTGCGGCCTGTAGCGACGACGTTTCACGACTCACTGCAAGATCCGCAACGCGATCGGCACCAGCGCCCTCACACCTTCCCAGGCGAGGCCGGTGATGATCGCGATCAATGTCGTGTAGCCGACGCGGTAGCGCCCGATCCGCTTCTCTTGCCGGTCGATTGTGCGAATGAGCGCCTGGTTGACCGTGTGGGCATGGTTCAAACTCTTGCGCAGTCCCTCGATCGAGCTGCGATCGAATTCCCGTTTGCCGACGGGGTGATAGCAGTCACTTAGGTCGAGTTCTCTCGCCGTGATCCGTCTCGTGTCCGGGATGCTCATCGAGGTTCCGTGGTCCGTCCCGTGTCCGGGATGCTCATCGAGGTTCCGTGGCCCCGTGCCGGGGAAGAGTTCGTAGCCGCCGAAAATCACCGACGCCAAAAGTCGCATCATCTCCGGACTCAGCGTCGTCTCCGAGTTAAAAGCCTTCTGGAAAGCTCGCTCGACCGAAGTGTGAAACTGCTCGAAGAGAGTCACGCATGGCTCAGAGTTGTTGCATGAGTTCGAGCGGCATGTCGAAAAAGGCGATGGTCCGGGCACTGACAACCAACTGCCTGCGCTCTTGACGCGCGGTGAGCCCCTTGATGGGATCGTCGAATCGGGCATTCCCAACCTCGACCGGGGGAATGGGACAGCGTCGAGGCCGCACCAGCTTCGAAAGAACTTCCGGGGCGGCGGTCACGAGGGTTTGCCCGGAGTAGAGGAATGCGCGGCACAGGATGCCTTGGGTGTGATCGTCGGGGTTCACCCAATCCGCACGTCCGGATTCTACTTCTTCGGCGGCGTAGCTCAGGCTCTTGTGAACGAGGGGACGATCGATCGCAGGGTTCGACCCGCGGCTGAATACACGAACTCTCATGGATGGGGTGACGCGATTGGCGGAGATTTGGCGCTCTCGCGGGCGCTCACAACCTGACCTGGCGGTCGGGATTCAATCTAAATCAGGGCGTCCGGAAGCCGGAGGTTACTAAAGTACAATGCACCCGCGCAAAAGGACATGGACTTCGGTGCGTGGCCTCTCAGCTGTTTCCCTGATAGGGGTGAAGCTAGGACCATGAGACGTTCATCCCAAGGACTATGCGAGTTTTTCTCTCACCCTACGCGCACGAGCTGCATTTCAGCGGATCCCGTTGCGCCGACGACTGCCCGGCCTGCCGCTGGGTGAAGGAACAGGCACGCCCCAAACGTTCCAAACGCAAGCCGCCACAGCCGGAAAGGGAAGCTCCGCTGGTTACTTCGGTGTTGGCGGAGCAGGCTAGAATGGGCGCATGACCCACGAAGAGGCGCTCAACGATCCGGTCCTTCAGGTTTGGGGTTATGAGCTTTTTCGTCAGGCAACTCAGCCCCCAGCCCTAGAACTGTTGCGTATGCTGCGTACTGTGAACCGACGCGCCGCAGCACGCCAGGGTCGATCTCCTGAATCTCCCGCGTCAGAGCCTCAAACGCATCCGCATCGCCCTCGTCCAACAGTTCGCGTGACCGTAGAATTTCCAGCAGAGATTCGATGAGCATCTGCTGGCGAGCCAGCATGTAGACCATCAGGCGGTGTTCTTGCGGGTTCACTTCGCGGCCTTCTTTTTCTTCGCCCGCTTCACGCTCTTCCGGATCTGCTCCGCCAGGTCCGTGAGGGGCGCGTACTGCTTCTGCTTTGCCGCCTCGGACTGGGCCTGTTTCTCCAGGTCGGCGGCGAGGTTGGTGATCGGAGCGAGCTTCTTCTTGCGGGAGGGCTTTTTGGGGGACACGTCGGGTTACCTCGATTTTCTGAGTTCGTTCGTCAGGTCGGACAGGGGCCGCTTGCGGTTGCGCCGCTTCTTCTGCTGTTTCTTGAGTTCGGAGGAGAGGTTTGAGACGGGGGACTTCTGCTTGGCTCTGCGGAGCTTCTCTCTGGCCCAGCGAACCTGTACTGCTTTGCGAGCCGATTCTTTCCGTTCTTCGGGAGTCATGTTCTTCGCGCGGGTCTTTCCGCCTTCCTTCCCGAACGCGGCTGCCACCTCCCGCATCTGTTCCCGGCTAAGCATGTGCAAACACTAGCACTATTACCTAGGGGTACGCAAGCGAAAATTATGCTTGACATATACGTAGGGGTATGTAAAATAGTTAACATGGACGCAGACACCAAACAGGCACTAGAAGCGATGGAAGCCCGGATCATGCAGCGCTTCGATGCTGTGGACGGGCGCTTCAAAGACGTGAACGCCAGCATCACCGACGTCTACGAGCGCATCGAAAAGGTCGAGACGAATCTGCTCTCGGCGTTTCGCGACTGGTCCACCACAATGGAACTGCGGCTCAAGGGCATTCCCCTGATCGAGCAGCGCTTGAGTCACATCGAAAACCGCGTCTCGGAGATTGAACGCAAGAATCTCGAACGCGGCTTATAAACAAGCGCCCCGAGCGAGTGCTGAAACACCCGCCCGAGGCTAACCAAATGAATCTAGATAGGAGACTCACATGGCTCAGACCACTCTACCAGTACTTTCCCGCTCAAATTTTCCACAGGTCTTTGAAGACGCTGTCAGCTTCGAAGTCCGTCGCGTTTCGAAGGCCGTCGATCAGCGCCTCGCTCATTCAGGGCTAGGCCGCTGCGCCTTCGAAGACGAGCACTGCGACTGCCGCGACCTGGCCGTCGTTCACCATCTCTTGACCGAGCAGGAATTCTGCCTGCGTCACTTTCAGGCGGTGAGCCGTGGCTAACGGACACGCGATCGCCGCCGACGCCCTTGTCCCGGTCGATTTGACTCCGGTCGAATTGCTCCGGATCGCCGTCAACCAGAACGCCTCGATCGATCAGCTCACGAAGCTGATGGACCTGCACGAACGCTGGGAGAGGCGCGAAGCGAAAAAGGCCTACGACGCGGCGATGAAATCATTCAAAAGTGATTCGCCGCGCATCTCGAAAAACTCGCGCGTGAACTTCACCACCAACAAGGGCACGACGGATTACAGGCACGCGACGCTCGATCACGTCTGCGACCAGGTCATCGGCGCATTGTCGAGAGTCGGCGTCTCGCATCGCTGGAAGGTTGCGCAGAACGGCGAGTGGATCACCGTCACCTGCATCCTCACGCACGAAGCGGGACACTCGGAAGAAACTTCGCTGCGGGGCTGCCCCGACCAGACCGGAAATAAAAACTCGATTCAGGCCGTGGGCTCGACCGTGACCTACCTGCAGCGCTACACACTACTGGCCGCCACCGGGCTTGCCACGTCCGACTCCGACGACGACGGGCGCGGCGCTCCCACCATCGACGCGGGACTCTCAGAGGAGCGCACCAACCAGCTCGGCCGCGCGATTGCGAATGCCCGCACGATCGACGAACTCAAGTCCAGTTACTTCGCCGCCTACCGGGAAGCCGACAAAGCCAAAGACGGAACCGCGAAGCAACTTTTCCTGCGCACGAAGGATGCGAGAAAGCGGGAACTCCAATGAGCCCAGCCAATCACATCGACGTCGAGCAGGGAAGCCAGATGTGGGCCGAGCTGCGCTGTGGCCTCGTGACCGCCTCGCGCGCCTCGGACGTGATCGCCACCAAAAAACAAACCAAGAAACAACTCGAACTCGGCATCCGCGAAGAGATGGCCGACCGCCGCATCTACCGCTCGGAACTCATCTGCGAGATCCTCACCCGCGTTCCGTACGCGCACTACGTCTCGCAGGAAATGCAGTGGGGACTCGACCAGGAACAATTCGCGCGCGCCGCCTATGAACTCGCGCACGACGTCCTGGTCGAAACCGTGGGCTTCATCCTGCACCCCACCGTGCCGCGCTTCGGAGCTTCACCGGATGGCCTGGTAGGCGACGACGGCATGATCCAGATCAAGTGCCCGACAACCATGACGCACCTCAGCTGGCTCGCGCAGGGGACGATCCCGGTCGAACACGTGGCGCAGATGCTCGCCGAACTCAGCTGCTCGGGGAGAAAGTGGATCGACTTTGTGAGCTATGATCCGCGATTGCCCGAACACCTGCAGCTCTTTGTCCGGCGCTACCATCGGGACGAGAAGCTCATCGCCGTGCTCGAAGCGGAGGTCGTTCACTTCAACTCTGAGATCGACGACACGATCGCCGCGCTGCCGCAGAAGCCGCAAGGGATCGTCGAGAGTCTCGACCAGGTGAACGATGACGAGGCGGAATTCTGATTCGCCGCCGCCCCATCCCTCGCTCTTCCTATCGGTGGTCCCCGTCGCCGAAGAAACCGAACGTGCTCCGCTTTGAACTCATCCAGGGCGGAGCCGTTCGGGTCTACAAAGACGCCTCATTTCCGGACGGAAAAAGGGAAGTTTGCCAGGACAACGCGGCTGGGCGCCGAATTTACCAGGGCCGAGTCGGGGAGATGGTTCAGCGCCAGAACTTCCGTTGCTCGCTCTGTGGCGGGCGCCTGACGCTCGCAGCGGCCACTTTTGAGCACTCCCGGCGCCGAGGGGCGGGCGGATCGCGTCGCGACGACAGGGTCAGGGACGAGTCCGGGGAGTGGCTGAATTCGGCGGCGCACTGGATTTGTAATTCGAAGCGGGGGTGATCAGCGGAATCGGGGATGTTAGTCGTGATCCCGCGCTTCGACCTGGTAGGGCGTGTAGTGCGGGTTGCCCTCGTTGAGACGGTTGAGCAGCTCGAAGATTCCATCCGCTTTTTCGCCGCGCGACAGCATGTGTCCGGTCGCGATTCCGAGCGCAAACGTCACATAGGCATAATCGTCCCGGCTCATCGTGAGGATCACCTGGTCGTTCTCTTCGCGGTAGCTCATGGCTTCACCTTCACCGCCCGCAATTCTTTCGCGGCTTCCAAAATCAATGCTGCCACTAGGCTGCCTTCAACCACTTCCACCTTTTCGTAGCTCATCGACCGACTCAGTTCGAGCAAGGCTTTCGCAATAGGCAGCAGATTTTCCCGCAAGTCTCTCCGCAACACTTCCGCCGAAACGCTTTCTTCCATTCAGACTTCCTCCCGCCAGATTTTCTGCCGCTCCTGGTCAACGTCCGACTCGAGCTTCACGATGAACTCTTCGCAGGCTTTCCAGCCCGCCGCGTAGCCGCGCTTGTGCGCGTCCTTCCAGCAGTGCCGGCAGAGTTCAATATAGAGCAACACCAGGGCGGCGACGCCGATCCCTTCGAAGGCGTAGCCGAGGATCGTTCTCACGCCGGCACCTTCTCTTCGCAGGGGCAGAACTTTCCTTCCCCGAGATACTTTTTGCACTCCGTCCGGTCTTCGTGGACATGGTCGCACGCCGGACAGACCGGATCGCGTTTCCAGCGCGGTTGCTCCTGGCGAAGCTCCTGGCGCAGCGAGGGCGGCTTGCCGTTTTTCGGCGCCGGCGCGAGTTCGGCGATCAGCTCGCGAAAAAATTCGTGCACGTCGGAAGTGTCCCGCAGCGCCGCGCCATTGCGCAATCGCAGCTGGTGCAGGTTGTCGGCTACCTGGCGGAAGATCAGTCGGCATTCGAGCGGCAATGCGTCGGAATGCGGTCCCTGGGAGAGAATCTCGTCGAGCAGTTCGCGGGCGGTCATCCGATCCTCAGTTTCAACTCGACCTTGCGGACATTCACCAGCTGGTACTCGCCGATATAGACCATCTCGCCTTTTTCCGCGAGCGCTTCGATGTCTTCCTCGATCTCAAGAAACGGAGTCCGCTCATCGTTGAGGTTGTATTTTGCGAACACCTTTTTCGGCAAAATGCGGCCTTTCTGTTCGACGATGCGATCCGACTTCGTGCCTTTGACGTCGCGTGCTTTCATGCAGCCTCCGAAAACAGAGCCCGCTGCTCGGACTCTGAAAACCTTTTGCCGCTTCGCAGCCGCTCGTAGTGCAGCCAGTGACGCGGGCAGAGAAATTTGCCCGGCAGAACTTCCTTCGCGTGCTTGGCGCAGATCGGCTGGTCGCACGTGCCGGATTTGTGCGAGGCGTCTTTCCAGTCGCAGACCGTGAAGGCCGGCCGGCCGCAGTCGCAGAGCTTGCGGAAGATCGCGAGCGCCGTGAGCAGCAGGGAAGCGGGGATCGGGCGCTGGGTGCTCATCAGTTGTGCTCGTGCTTTGCGATGAATTCGCGCATCGCGGCGATCATGGTGTCGCGTTCCGCGCTCGAGATATAAAACATCGAGCCCGGCTGATAGCTGAAGATCAGCAGCGTGAACCCGAAGCCCGCGGGCATCGTCTCGCGGATCGTGCGGCCGATCTCGCGCAGCTTCTCTTCGATTTCAGGATTGCGAACTTCAAACGTAGTCACGCGAACAGCTCCTTCTGCTCCGGCTCCGCTTTCAACTTGCGGCGCAGCTCGTCGATGTCGATCACCTGGTGCTGTGCTTCCAGTTTGGCGATGCAGTCCAGACACGGACCTTTGCGGCCGCTGTCGATGCGGTGTTGCGTCTGCTTCCCACATTTGCCGCAGTGGAAGGCGGCCGAAACGGTGGCGCGGGTGAAGTGCTCGCTCATGCTGTTTCACCTCTCGCGGGAAGCGCCGCCATGAACCCGCGGAACGCACGCTCGAGCATGCTCGACGCTCCGCAGCGCTCGATCTGCCGCATTGCTTCGACGGTGAGCCCGATTGCATGCATGTTGAGGCGAACTTCGTTGAACAGATCACAGGCCAGCACATAATCGTGATCAGCGCGCCGAATGCCGTTGTAAAAATCGCGGCCTGCATCTCGCGCCTTCACGAGTTGTTGAAAGAGAACGATGTCGCCGCCGACGTCGGGGTGGTACTTCTTTGAGAATTTGCGGAACTGCTCGTCAATCATGGAGAGCACGCGCGCGCGCTGCGCTGGATTAGTCGGCGCCACTTCCGGCACGTTGGTGATGTTGAGCACATCGAACCAGGTGCGGTCCTCGCGCTGCCTGCGTCCGAAGTAAACGGCAACGCCGGGATCGGGAGGGACGTATCCTTCGCGCGGCAGCCCCTTGAGTGTGACCGGAATATTCGTGGAGATGACGAGGCTCGTCGCCTTCAGTCGCTCGATCTCATCGATGAGCGTGTCGCGATAGACCCCGAAAGTTTTCTTCCACGTATTGTTGCCGCGCCGATGTGTTGGACGCGTTCGGACCCAGCCATCGGGCCAACTCAGCGGATAGGCTTCTTTCATGCGGCCCTCGCGAGAACTTCCGGAGCGGGCTTGTTGCCGTCGCACGATTGAAGAGCAACGCTGGTACAGTGGCTAACTGCCCGCTCCGAAACTTGTACGTACAAAATCAGAAGTGCGATCGCCGGCGCGAAGCCGCAGAGCAGTGAGACCTTCGCGATCACCAGGATGAAGAGCCAGAGATCGTTCATGCAGCCCTCCGATTCTGCTGCGAATGCCATCGCCGGAGTTGTTGCGCAGCTCGGCGATAGGGCATTTGTTGAAGCCGCGGCTCTTTAAAATGGCCGTCCTCGTAGACCATCATCCGGATCTCGACGGGATGGAGATGCTTGCCGATCCGGCGCATGTTCGATCGGATGCGTTCGCACTCCTTCAGTCCCCACGCCGTCAGACCGAACCGCGTCGGATAGCAAACGCCGTAGGTCTTCGCCAGTCGCTTTGCTTCCGTCAACGTCACCTTCATTCCCAATCGGCGCCGCAGACGTCCTTGGATCAGAATCGCGGCCTGATGACGCCGGAACCTTTTGTATGCGCGCGCGTACAAAAGGTTCCG
>Ga0207663_10000091_pt1 | contig 42947 bp, 41 predicted proteins | sample LARL53metaG_FD_184346 | JGI IMG/M metagenome (GOLD analysis project Ga0207663, IMG submission 184346) | Corn, switchgrass and miscanthus rhizosphere microbial communities from Kellogg Biological Station, Michigan, USA - LAR L5-3 metaG... | ecosystem: Host-associated > Plants > Roots >...
TTCTTTTTTTGACATTTTTTTTAAATCTTTTTCAGAGTATTCTGATGCTATTGATCTTTCTGGAGTTGATCTTTCAGATACCTGTCTTTCTGGAGATGATCTTTCAGAAATCCGTCTTTCCGGAGTTGATCGTTCAGAAATCCGTCTTTCCGGAGTTGATCGTTCAGAAATCCGTCTTTCCGGAGTTGATCGTTCAGAAATCCGTCTTTCCGGAGTTGATCGTTCAGATATTTTGTTAAAATAATCTAAAATATTTTCTATGAGATTTTTTTTCAAACCCTTGGATTCTATATTATATTTTAATGCAATATCTACAAGTTCTTTTTTTGACATTTTTTTTAAATCTTTTTCAGAATACTCTGATCTTGTAAATGATTTTTTAGGTGTTGATCTTGCCGATGATGATTTTTTGGGTGTTGATCTTGCAGATGATGATTTTTTGGGTGTTGATCTTGCAGATGATGATTTTTTGGGTGTTGATCTTGTCGATGATGATTTTTTGGGTGTTGATCTTGCAGATGATGATTTTTTGGGTGTTGATCTTGCAGATGATGATTTTTTGGGTGTTGATCTTGCAGATGATGATTTTTTGGGTGTTGATCTTGCAGATGATGATTTTTTGGGTGTTAATCTTGCAGATGATTTTTTGGGTGATGATCTTGCAGATGATGATTTTTTAGGTGATGATTTTTTAGGTGATGATCTTGCAGATGATGATTTTTTAGGTGATGATTTTTTAGGTGATGATTTTTTAGGTGATGATTTTTTAGGTGATGATCTTGCAGATGATGATTTTTTAGGTGATGATTTTTTAGGTGATGATCTTGCAGATGATGATTTTTTAGGTGATGATCTTGCAGATGATGATTTTTTAGGTGATGATTTTTTAGGTGATGATTTTTTAGGTGATGATTTTTTAGGTGATGATTTTTTAGGTGATGATTTTTTAGGTGATGATTTTTTAGGTGATGATTTTTTAGGTGATGATTTTTTAGATGGTTTACACAACAATTCCATTTTTTTGTATAATGCACTTCCTGTTTTTATTTCTTTTCCTGTAGTTGGATTGATATTAGGATTTTTGATCCATTCTTTGCATAATTTTTTATCCATTTTAATATTTATTATTAATATAGTTCTATTTTCCTTCAAATTATAATAGTTATAATTTGTTTTCAATAAATGAGAAATGTTTTGATAACTAAAATAGAATGCTTGGAAAATGAAGAACGTGTTACAAAAAATTTTCCAAAATTTCAACAATTGTATCTAGAATTATTTGAAAATAAATTAAAGGTCAAAAAGGAGTGTATAAATCAAGAATTTATACCCAATTATAATACATCAATCGCTAATACAGTTATTAAAACTGTAAGCAATAAAAGGTCAGTTTATACAAGTAATAAAAGAAGTACAGTAAAAAGTATATCGGAACGTCATAAATTATATGACTATGAAGATGATATTTATGATACAACTAGATATGACAAAAAAAAAATAGAAGAAAAAAAACAAAGCATTATTAAAAAACATGAAAAAAAAATTCCTACTTTACAAGAATTAAATGAAACTATCAAAGCAAATGAAGAAGACAAGAAACGTGAATTGATGTTTAAATTGCATTTATTGAAAAAACAATATCCTACGTACCAATTTCCAGAATTTACAATGCAAAGCGAGTACAATGTAATTAAAAAATCATATGATCTTTTTTATAAACAATTAACAATTGATTCATCAGCAGAATCTTATAAAAATTATTTAGTTGGAGGTTTTATGGTATGTGAAATAATTTTTGGGCATTTTGGATTTGATATGGAAGGATTTACCCAACAACAATTATTATCTATGAGCACTTATGATAAATTATTAATAGAGCTCGGAGAAAGAACATATGTGCCCAAGGGGTTAGACTCATGGCCAGTTGAAATTAGATTAATAATGATAATGTTTTTCAATGTTGTGTGGTTCATAACAGCAAAAACAATAATGAAGAAAACAAAAATAGATATTTTCAAAATGTTAAACGGAAAAGAAAAGGTGCAGTCGGCTCCAGTTCCAGATAAATCATCCAACTCCAACTCCAAGGTTATGCGCGGACCTATTATACCAACCTAAGTTTTAAAAATCAATGATTTTTAAAACTGTATTTTAATTTTTTGTCTTTAATGTTCTTCTTTTCATCATTTAACATTTTCAATATATTTATCAGTATCCTTTCGGATGTTGTGCTTAAGATGCAAAGCATCTTATTATTACCTCTAATGGCAAAGCGATCATTTAGTTCTTTTATAGTAATGACTATCTTTCAAATAAAAACTATTATATAAATGGAGACACGAACACTAGAACGTTGTAATGTGTGTGGATTCTTTAAACGTGAAGGTGGTGTTAGTTATAAAGTAGTAGATAAAACTCTACCATCTGGACCTTGTTCATATGTATTAAATATATATAGTCAACTTCCAGATGAAGTTAGACAAGAGTTTAAATTTAATGGAACATATAATGATCTTAATCAAGACTTTGTAAAACGTAATGAACTCATTGATTACATGGAAAATAGAAAACTTGTAAATACAAGCCTGATAGAGATTACAAAATTAAATGAATATATTAGACATGTTAAATATTGGAAATAATAAACTACTGGTCTTATGGATCATAAAATTCAACACTAATCCATAATTGCAAGATCAAGAATAATTCTTTGCAAATGTATTGACCTGTAGTTTCTTTTGATAATCCATATTGTGCAGCCAGAATTCTGGCGGCGTGTTCTCTAGATTTATCTTATCAGTCCATTAGATTTTCATTAGATTTTCATTAGGTATACCTAATGAAAATTTTAGATTCGCCCATAGGGCACTTTGCATCATATGTATTGATATTTCTACAGCGCTTTTACGATACTTTTTTGCTTATATTTCAAAACTGTTTTATTTTTTTTTTATTTTTTTGACGTTTTTTGCGACATAGGTTTGATGATGTTCCATTGCTACACTACTCTACTCTATTTTAATTGCAATAAATTCATTTAGTTTCATTGCTACGTTACGCTTTTCATCAATGAGTATTTGTTTAATTAGTTTATTGATGGATGTAGGAGGTAATTGCATTACAAGAATATAGATAGCGTTATACATGTTATTAATATTTACTCGCTGTTCACGTATTTTTTTTAGAATATTATGTTTTATTGTATCTGTACGCATAGATATATCTTTTTCAACATATCGTTGAATATATAATTTTTTGATATCGTTACATATATCAGATATTATTTTATCATATTTGGATAATATTTCAAGTTCATCCGGATAACAGATTTGTTTAAATTTTTTAACTTTATCAGCATCTGAAATAATATTTAAATATGCGAATGGGATACTGGGAATATGTCCTCCTCTGATTTGAAAAAGATCAAAATAATCTTGATTTACAAATTTGATACTTTGTAATGTCCTGATATCTAGAAGCAAGATGCCCTGTGATGTAAGTGGATCTACAGATTTAACATATTTAATTATGGCATTGGCCAGTTGGTCTCTCGACGTTTCACTGCTGCGCTCCACTAACGGCGAGTCTGAGAGCACAAGTTCTGGTTGTAATGGAATTCCTATTGTAATGCTGGATGTAATTGGATCAATATACAATGTTCCAGAGTTTGAGGTTACCACATATAAAAATATTTGTGGTATTCCAGTTTCTATGATGGATTCTGGTGTAGAGCATACAAGTCTAGTTTTTTTGGTAGTTGTTAATAGAAATGTATATTGATAATCAGTATTTAAACATTTAAAAAATTCGTTTAGAGTTTTTTTTGTAGTATGCTGTATTGCAAGTTCAAATAGGTCTCCAAATGATTTTTCGTTTCCCCATTTACTTTGATATGCATTTAATTTTTTATGTGTTGTTATATACCATTGTCCTTCTGATTTGACATGTATTAATCGTATTATCGTTCCCTCTATTGCTCTATATAATACATGATGCAAAGCATCATGTGATGAGTTTTCAGATAATGCATTAGTTATGTTGTGATACGCATTTTCATCAACTATTATTTCTTTGCAGAACGGCATGCTGCGTAGCAGGCATTCATCGCCTTGAAAGATTGTTCCTCGTGTTTTTTTTTCGATCTCAGTTTTGGGTGGACTATCAGCGCAAAATAGGGTAAGCGATTTATATTCATGTTTTCTAATTCCATGTTCATGTGGATTTTCGATAACAAGTGAATCTAGTTCTTGGAATTCCATATTTTCGGATAATATTTCTTTATAATCAAACCTTTTATTCAAATTAATGGATGCGACGTTACACTGCTACGTTATGATACGCTATTCTTTCCATTGATGTTTACATGTATCACAAAGAGCAAATACACTTGTGCTTTCATCTCCTCGTCTAGTTTGTTTGGAAAATGACAAAACACGTTTACTAGAACATTTTTTACATTCAAAAATTCCTTCTTGTATTGTTGGAGGATTTGTTAGATATTCTAACTCTTGATCTTCTCGTATCATTTCTTCAACCAAGCATGGAGTATACCATTTAATTAAATCATATGATGGTATACATTTAATAGACGTTTCACACTTGCTAAAAGTAATTTTAAAATAAATTTTTTCCAATTTTTTCTTTTGGGTTTCCATATTCTAGCTGTGCATTCATATATATATATATAGTAAGTTTAAAAATTAAATATCAATTTGTGTTTTAATACATATAGCATTTAATTCTTGTAATACTAATTTTGTTGCAAACGGTAAAATAATTTTTTTAACATTAGCAGAGTCGCATTTGTAGCAAACCATATATGAATTTTTTCCATTTGTATATTTTTCAATTGTTGTATAATGTAAACATTCTTTGCACAGGTGTACAAAGAATTTGTCAGACTGATCAAACATTTTTTCTTGTAGAAATGTTGAGCATCCATGTGCAACAAGATCGTCTTTTTCCATTTCTCCTATTCGTAGGCCACCATCATTTGCTCTGCCATTTAGTGGTTGTCTAGTTACGGCATTTCGTTTTTGGTTTGTATTAGGTCTGGCAAAAATTTTATCAGAAACTATATGTGTTAATCTATGATAATATACTGGTCCTATAAAGATATTTGCCACAAGTTTTTCTCCAGTCATTCCATTATACATTTGTTTGGTTCCATCAGACGATAATCCACATTTTAATAATTCATTACGTAGAATAGATAACTTTGAATCTTTTTCAAAAGAATCTGTTGTTTTTTGTGAAACAATGGGATTGTTATAAAAATTTTCTTGAAATGGTGATGCATCTCCACTCAATAATCCTTTTTCACAACAAAGTAATCCATGAATACTGGCCATGAGTTGATTTATTGTCATGCGACTAGGGATACAATGAGGATTTATGAGAATGTCTGGAACAGTTCCATCATTACAGAATGGCATATCAACCTCTGACATTATCATACCACATGTTCCCTTTTGTGCCATAGCAGAACAAAATTTATCACCTATTTCTGGAAATTTGCTCTGTACAATAATAATTTTGACTAGAGTAATATTTCTTTTTGTCGTTTTGATGATTTCGTGTATAAATCCTTCGTCTCCAGATGTAACTAATATACTTTTATCTATTTCAGTTGTTTCTCCTTTTGATTCTGTTATTTTTGATAGTTTGCCTACCAATATGTCATTCTTTTTTACAAATGTTCTACATTTAACAATTCCGTATAGATATGCATTGGGATCTTTTTCTAATGTATCATAATTTGCGTAACTACGACGTAGAGGTCCTGGAGGAATACATATTTTTTCTGCATTTCCAATTTTTTCTTCGCATGTTATTGTTTTAATGGATAGAGCATTAAATAGACCTCGCTCTAGGGCCTCTTTTTTCAATATAATCGAGTCTTCTTGATTAAATCCTGTGTATATTAATTCCGCAACAATAACATTAACACCATTTGGATATTCATTTGATCCAGTCATTTCCGCAATATGTGTTGTTATGAGGGGTCTTTCAACAATATTCATTGTTTTTGTGCTGGTATTGCTCCTTGTTGTATATCCTGGAATATATCCTATTGCTTGTTTTGCCATACTTGATTGATAACAAATTCTAGGAGATTGTGTGTGCTCTGGATATGGAATTTGTGCTGCCATTAATCCTAACATACATGAAGGATGAATTTCCATCCAATCGTATTTTTCTAGATGCTTCGCATCATATGCATCTATTGCTATTTCCATTTGTTCTATGGTAGTTGCATCATAATATGTTATATAATTCATAGCAATACATTTTTTAATATTATTCCATTCCACTTTATCGTAGTCTTTGATTATATTTTTGATATTAATCAAAGGGCGTGTAAAGCGGCCAGCATCACTTATTATATGAATTTCCTTCAAATGATTACATATAGTAACACCTATATCATGTGAAATATATGAATTTTGTTTTAAAAAATTAATTTTTTTAACAATTTCTGCGGATTCATGTATAGTTCCACATGGAAAACCATTTAAAAAAACTATAAATTTTTCGGGACGCTGCGCTGCTACGCTATCATTGCAATCCAAAGGAAGTAAATATTTTAAAATATAATGTTTTATTATAAAGGGTGATGTATGGCATGAAATGTTACATAACATACTCATACTTAGTGTTAATCCGACAAATTGTCCCTCTGGAGTTTCTGATGGACAAGCAAAAAATGCCGATGATGGATGTAATTGTCTAATTTGTGTATTTTTTCCTTCTTTTCCTAACGGGATAACCATTTTCCTTAAATGTGACAACAAACCAATATGTGATACCTTATTTTGAATTATTTGAGATACGCCTGTTCTTATATAATTATTTTTTTGAACTCCCCAGTTTCCTGTTGCAAATGAAAAATGGAGTCCATTTGTTATTAGTGCATTTTTTGAAAAAAGATCAATATCCATTCGCTTTTTTTTCTCGAGACTATTGGTAACAGATTTAATAAATTTTTTATATAACATTCTAAATAATTCATAGCACAAAAGACCTGCCATTTCTACACGCTTATTTGCATAGCTATCTTTTTCATCTGTTACCAACACATTTTGTTTAACCAAGTTAATTTTTTTAATCATTGATGATATACATATTAATTTTTCTTGTTTAGTTGCTCCCATTCCTAAATGTGGAAAAAGATCATTTGTTATAAATGTTTGGTGTTCTTGTGTTAAGGACGTTTCACTGCTTTGCTGTTCAGACGAATCCATGGATCCGTTAGATTGGCATGTTAAAAAATTTATAACAGGATCTACATCTATCCATACCTTTAAAATACATATATAAATTTTGGCATTATATTCAATATTTGATTTTAATTGAACAAGTGCACTATGCCCTGTTTCTTCTGACATGCTTCTCATTTCACATGATATTATCTCTGTTCCGGTTGGACTTTGTTTTTTCAAACAAATACTTTTGTTATATGCATTTCTTATCTGTCCAATGAGAATTCGTTCATTTCCATTAATAATAAAATATCCTCCTGGATCATTTGAACTTTCCTTATAATGTACATATTGTGATATAGATAAAGAGTTTAGATTGCATTTAAATGACCTTAACATTATTGGTATTCTTGCAATACTAATTCGATGATATGTTGTTACATAATTTAAATATTGATCAATTGGTCCTTTTAATGAATCTATTTTATCTATTTTAATATTAATCATATATTCTACAATATCACAATATAATACAGAATCATATGTTAACATTTTAGTTCTTGCCTCTTGAGGGAAAAGACGTCTATTTATATACGTTTTAGTTTCACTATCATAATCCAATATTTGAGGACTTGCAATGATTGGATTTTCAATATGAATAAAAATTGTTCCATGTTCACCATTTGATGATTTACCTTCAAATATACAGTTAGCCTCATTGTCTAATATTCGTGATATATCAGAGGATATAAATTGGTTAAACGTGTCTATTTGATGTTTTGCTAAACTGTTTGTTTTAAAATATGATCTTAAAAGCTCTATTCTGTTTGATTCAGAAAATAAATTTTCCATTGTGATTTAGCTATTGATCCAATAGAATTGGATCCAAATTAAATCAAATTATTGTTTACATGGATTATTTTTGATAAATAATTATTTATCAAAAATTCTTATTGACGCTACGCTACGCTGTGACACTACTCATTACGCTGTTTTCTCAATTGTTCCTATGGATATAGATATAAATCCCATTTTATCAGGATGTTTAGATTTTGATAAAATATTTTTTTCCAGATCACTTGTAAATATTAATTGCTTATTTAAATGATATATATCTATTTTCTTACTAAATGTTGACATTTTAACAATTGTTTTTATATGATCGGATGGAAAGGTAACAGTAAAATCATCTGAATCACAATCTTGAGAAAATGAAAGCCAATTAGTTCCAATATCTAATTGATTACAAGAAAAAATAAGTTCCTTATTATGAGATATTACGGAGATATCTTTTTTTGTACCACCCATCTCCTTACATATATTTAAAAATTCAATATTTCCCAATTCCACTAATCTTTTTTCTATATCATATGTATCTGTGGTCAAAACACGATTTTGAATAATATTAAATTTTATAGAAAATCCTCTTTTTGATCTATTGTTATTTGATGAAATGGCGAATTCTATTTCATTAGGCATTATTTGAATATCTTTTTTGAAAATACGAACACAAATACCTTCATTTTTTTTAATGGTTTTCATAAAATTTTTCAGAATATCCAAAGATATTCCAATATTTAGATCTTCAAAATCTTGAAAATCAAAGCTGTAACTACAAAAATATTTCGCATCCAACATGATGTAAATATTAACATTACAGTTTTCATCATTGAAAAAATAAATTCCATTTTTATTAATTTTTAAAAAAGCTTGTTTGATATTATTTGTTTTTCGTAACGGGGCAACATGAGCCAATAATTCTACAAGATTTTTAAAAACATGGGCACTGTTGCTTAAATATGCTTCGAAGATTATTGTTTCCATTTTTTATAATATAAAATTTTTTAAGATAATAAATGATAACTACCAATAAAAATATATCAATAGGTCAAATTAAAGAAATTATTCTCATTAATGGAGATTTTATTAATTTTTCATCCCATATAAAACTTACATCACAGCAACCTTTTTATATGTCTATAGTTACTGAGGAAACTCTAGAGACCAGTCCAGAATTACAATACAATTACATTACTGAAAAAGAAACTGAACTAGAAATTAGAAACGATAATAATATTTTTACAAGATTTTTTATTGTTTTAAAATCTGATAACCCTCAGGATATAGTATTTACTTGTAACTTGCAAGAAACACCGTTACAAGAATCACAACCTTGTGATAAAAAGCGTACTTATTTGGAGGGATTCGACGGACCAACGTCAGGAACAGCAGCAACAGGAGGAACAACCTCAGGAGGGACAGAATGGTATTATGATTGGAAATATTGGACAATTATAATACTCATCATTGCACTTGTAATTTATTGGTTTTACTTTAGAAAAAAAGAAAATAATCGTGATGAGACAAATCTTATGAGTGCCCAATCAAGTGTAATTTAAAATATTATAAATTACAAATATTTTATAATAATATAATAAATATGTTGTCTTCTGTAGCAAAATATAATATTTTTTGTGGTTTTTCAGATCTAGTCACCCAAATAGTCGATATATACAGCTGTGATATTGATGAAAAAGGAATAATTTTGTTAAAATATTTCGAATATTTGGGACCACTTCACGAAAAATATAATAATACAGTTGATCTAATCGTATCATTTTGTAACGATAACAAAGAATCACTACAAAACGGAGAAATACAACGTCTTACAAATGAAAAATTTATTTTCGATGATCAAGCAGAAATTAATATACAATATTTTTTAAATAAAAATGATGATAATAGTTCTATTATTTTCGATCATTTAAATAATATTTTACGTCTTGTAGATGGAGGCTTATCTGCAGAGGAGGTATATCTTACAGAAATGATGTCTCATTTTAAGGAACTCATTGTTTCACAAGTTCAAGATCAAAATGTAACAACTCAAGATCAAGAGTCTATTATTGAAAGTATAGGTAATAGCATTCAACCAGAACTAGAGGAAAAATTGGAACAATTCGAAACCCAAAAATTAGATATTAATAGATTTGTAAAGCTGGTATGTTTAAAACTCAAAGATTATCTTGAGGTAAATAATATTCCTAGTGAAATTTTACAACAAAATCGTGTTATTCATAAATCCGAAATCTTGAGCATATTGGATATGGTTTTGGAACATAATTTAGATGATATAATGGATAGAAAATTCGAAATTCTTGCTAAACTTTCTAGTTCTGGAATTTTGGCTAATATTCCACTTCCTTATATGATGCAGCTTGTAGGAAAATGTAGTAATTAGGATTTTAAAAATTAAAAATTTTTAAAATCACGAGTGGAAAGATGTAACAAATTTAAATGTTCTTCTTTTCATCATTTAACCTTTTCAATATATTTATCAGTACTCTTTCTGCTGTTGTGCTTATATTATTGCCTCTGATGGTAAAACGATCATCATTTAGTTCTTTCAATCTCAGAAATAGATTGCGAGGATTAGGTTGACAAGCTAAATCCAAGATTATATTAGCTCTAGGATATTGGGTTGATAATGTTTTGAGTTTACGGTTAACATAAGCATTCTGCCCTCTTATACAATAATATCCACCGTTTGGCGTATTTTTTTTAAGAAGAATGAATCTTTCCTGAATGGTAATCTGAGTTGTCTTTGGGACTCTATCATCAGTTGCTGTATCAAGCCGAGCATGTACGTCATCAACATTAACCTGAAGGTCCTCAATCTCAGTGAGGAGTTCATTATGACGTTCAGCAGCTTGTTTGCGTTCTTTGTCAGCTTGTTTGCGTTCTTTGTCAGCTTGTTTGCGTTCTTTGTCAGCTTGTTTGCGTTCTTTCTCAGCTTGTTTGCGTTCTTTCTCAATTAATTTGGTTTGATTATCAATTAGTTTGATTTGATTATCAACTTTTTCTATTAGCTCATCTATTTTATCTTGTTTTTGTTTGAGTTGTTCATCTTTTTCCTCATTTTCGATCTTTAATTTTGACATACTGTCTTCAATGGTCTTAATATTTGGATTTTCTTTCATAAGATAATCAAGTACTATCTTTGAGCATTTATCATAGAACTCGACACTAATCCAGATTGCAAGAGCAAGAAATAATTCTTTGCAAATGTATTGGCCGGTAATATATTTACGATTATCATGCTGATAGCCTTTGATTTCATAAAACACGCCGTGCAGATCTGCACGGCGTGTTTTGGTATAATATTCAATTAGTGCTTTTGAGTGTTGGAGTCTGGCCCATCCTCTAAATTGTTTACCTGTCAGATCGCATAATTTTGTGGCATTAAAACATCCAGTATTCTTATCGATAATTAATTTAAAGTCTCCAAACAAACCATAATAGAAGGAGTCTTTGATTTGTTCATAACATACTTGTTTAAGGTCAGTCATTGTTTATCTTTGTTAAACCTGATTAGTGGTGATCTCAATTTTAAAATTAGAAATTATTACAACCTTTAATTTCATAAAGGTGGGCGGCCAGATCTTGCCGCCTACCTTCTGCACGGCGTGTTTGGTATATATGATGAAAGAGCAAGAAATAATTCTTTACAAATGTATTGACCTGTGGTTTCTTTTAATAATTCGTATTGTGCAGCCTTTACTTCATAAAAGATGCCGACCAGATCTGGTCGGCATCTTTTTGTATAATATTAAATTAGCGATTTTGAATGTTGGAGTCTGGCCCATTTTCTAAAATTTTTACCAGTTACATCACAAAGTTTTGTTGCATTAAAACAACCCGTATTTTTATTTCACAAGTCGCCGTGCAGATCTGCACGGCGACTTTTGTATAATATTCAATTAGTTCATTGCATCTAAAATATTTTAAATGCTTCGCATTATATTGTAGTAAAATGATAAATTTTAATAACAATCTTCTGTTATTAAAATCAAATGACTAACGAGTGGCAAAGATGTGAACAAATTTTAATCTTGAAGAATTTGTACAACAGTTATGATAACGTAATTAATACTTATACAGGAGGCAATTTATCAAATTTTTTTATTTTAAAATATTCATCAAATTATTCATTGCTGCTACATTATTGTATTAGAGTTACAGCTGATACTAATTATATTTTTAGATGCGATGCATCATATGATGCAGCGTCCAACAAGATTTTATTTAAATCCTATAAACAATGGTTATTTTTTAATTTATTAATAAAAAATGGATGTTATATAGGATTTTTTTTTAAAAAAAAAATTTTGATCAAAAAATCACAAAATCCTATCAATGAATTAATTTCTAATAAAATTCTAGAAACATATAAAAATAAACATTTTAATACAAGTTATGGATTAATTAAACTAGAAAATACTATATGGATAATATCTGAATATGTGCATGGAGATACATTGTATCACTTGATCAAAAATAATAAATTATCAGATAACAGCTTGATAAATATAATTACATGTATTGATAAAATTTTGATTGATATGCAAAAAAAATGTTGGTTTGCTCATAATGATTTGCATCCAAAAAATATTATTGTTACTAATAATGATCCTGTAATTATTGATTATGAACTATCGACATTTGATAATAAAATATACTCTGGACACGATATTTCATGTCTTGTATATCATTTATATCACATATCATCATCTATATCAATTAAAATGGCTATCGATCAATATTGTAAATCTAAGAACTATCTAATAAAGATATAGCTACTATCAATCAATTGTAAATCTAAGAGCTATCTAATAGCTATCTAATAGCGATATAGGAAATATTTCATCCTTTGCAATAACGCAACTTTTCCCTATATTAAAAAATATTTTAACAGAATCATTTAGACCCAAGTCTAATGGCGTAAGTCGCATTCTATGAAAATCGTGATTTGGTCCAATCACATCCGCAAGATATGGCGTTATATCTTTATTTCGATACATGATAAAGTAATTGCGTTTGGCATGAACATTATTAGTGAATATTGGAATTTTATACACACGCGATCCATAATAATAGGAAATAATATTTATTCCATTTTGGTTCAATGGCTTGCTGTATTTTAACGATAATAGCCAGTGTCTTACAATATCACAGGATGCCTTCTTTGATGCCAGGTATACAAGATATACAAGTCTATTATATTTTACTGACATATAGAATATTAAAATCAATATAGCAAAAATTACTAGATATAACATTTATTACATACTAGTTTTTTTTAAAATCCGTAGATTTTAAAAAAAATATTTTTTTGTCACTTTTCTACTGTTATTTGGTTTTTAGTTTTAGTCAAACTTTAATGACGTTTCACTGCTATGCTACGTTACGTTGCGTTGGATAATTATCTACGTGTGTTTGAATTTGTATTTGGACTTTTGTTTTCACTTCCTCTATAGTTGTCATGATAACGTTGGCTTTGGTCTTGGGCGGATCTTCGTTCTTGTGCTTGCTGTTCGCGTTGCCTATCTCGTTCTCTGACCTGATCGCCATAATTGGTGAGATTGGTTCCGACTGGCATTGTCAATGTTGATAGCATATGCATATGGTCAAAGGATGCTCTGCATCGATGCTTTGCATCTTCTGCAGAGATATTTTTTAGTTCAATTTTGGATTACTGGAGTACATTAAGATATATAATATTAAAAGACGAATATGTACTTGTCAAAATTAGATGTTTTTTTATACTGAGAGATGGCATGTTTTATTGTTTTGACTGGTATTATATTGCTAGTATCATAATTTGTGATAATTTGTGAAAAGTTATATTGTTTTAGAGTTTCATTGCCGCTATCTGCAACGGATACACAATTGGATAGATTTGGAAATTGTGTATCACATGCTACGTTTGGTGGTGGTGCTGATTCGGAGATAACGATTGATATTACTGGTTGTACAACAGGATGAGAAAATTTGCATGTTTTTTTTTTGCAATTATTTCCAAATCTGCATTCAGGTTTATATATTTCACTCTCGGAGTGTGCAAAGTTACAGTTTGTTCCCTGTCTGCAGGTTTTGAGAAATTTGCACATTCTGGTTTTGCGGGATGCATTTTCTTTGGGAGGTTCCACAAAGATTGTAAGGTCAAGAGGTTTAAAGTTATATCTTTTTTTCATGATTACTCAGTGGTTGTTCATAACAATATAAAATATAAATAATCAAATTTTACGGCATTTAGTTATTTAGATGCTCCGCACATATGTTTGTATCTCACCTCCATGTTCCAAATATATCTTTTGTCTTGTATACCAATGTTTAATGAGTATTTGATGTTTATCAACTAAATCAAATACCATTGGTATATTGGAAGTACGCATTATTCTTCCTAAAAATTGTATATAATAATCAACTAGATCTGCACCAACAATAAGTGTATCAAGTTTATCAAAATCAAACCCTGTTCCAATTTTGCTACTAGTTCCTATTAGAATTCTACAATTGCGATCAAAATTTTGTGTTGTCCCAAATAATGTATCCACATTTTCTTGTCTCTGTTTTAATAATGAGCATAACAATTCTCCCTGACTGATACGTTTAACTAAAATAAGAAATGTCCTATCGGAAAATTGTGATACAATATCACAAATTAATGTATTCCGTTCAATATTTTCAGCTTGTGATTGTAACATACTATTCCAATTAATTTTTCCATTAATATTATATTCTGGTTTTGGTATAAAATTGGTATCAACACGATAAATAATATGATGACGAAATAATTTATATGTTATTTTTTTATTTCCAAAAAATATTGGAAATAGGGCATCAAGACCATCATTTCTATATGAAGTAGCACTCAATGCAATTAAATAACGAGGAACTATATGTAATAGTCCTTTAAATGTTTTTTTTGCTAATACTAAATGTACTTCATCTATTATTACTGTACCAAATGATTCCAATATATATGGATCAATCTTTTCAAGATTTTGAGCATTAATTATCCCAAAGTTGCATTCTGGATCAAACGATTTATTTGTTCTTATAACAGAACAAGATTTTACGCATTCATTTGTAGATGGACAATATTTTAGAATCTGATTTTTCCATTGATCTATTAAAATTAAACGAGTAACACATATTAATGTTTTTAGTCCTATTTTACTTGCCAGTGAAAGAGCAGTTATTGTTTTTCCAAATCCTGTATAGCATGATAATGTTACCGTATGATGATTTTCCAAAAATGATATCGCATCACGTTTACATTGTATTTGTTCAGGGCGAAGTGTTCCTAGAAATTTACATTCTAATGCTACAAGATTGGATCTTGTGGGTATCCAGGTAGTATTTAGATGTGTTATCCCAAGTGAGAATGGTATATATGCAGTTTTATTGTCTATTAAACGTGTTATTTTTATAATTTCATCGCATTGTGGTCCATAATAATTATTATTATTTTTAATTCTTAAAATAGATTTTTGTTTTAAAATCTTGAGAACCGATTCATCAATCTTGTTAATATCAAATCTATATGCCATTTGTTATTAACATTGTTATTAACATGGTTGTTCATTTTAAATTCTATAGAATTTAAAATGATTGTTGTAATGGATTAGATGTTCTTCTTTTCATCATTTAACCTTGTCAATATCTGTATCAGTACCCTTTCGGATGTTGTGCTTATGTTATTACCTCTAATAGTAAAGCGATCATCATTTAGTTCTTTAAATCTCAGAAATAGATTGCGAGGATTTGGCTGGCATGTTAGATCTAAAATTATATTAGCTCTAGGATATTGGGTTGATAGTAATTTAAGTTTACGATTAACGTAAACATTCTGCCCTCTTATGCAATAATATCCACCGTTAGGTATATTTTTTTTAAGAAGAATGAATCGTTCCTGAATACTATTTTGAGTTGTCTTTGGGACCCTATCATCGGTTGCTGTATCAAGTCTAGAGTGTACATCTTCTACATTAACTTGAAGGTCTTCGATTTCGGTTAAGAGTTCCTCATGACGTTCAGCAGCTTGTTTGCGTTCTGATTTTACAAGTTCCAATAGTTCATCTATTTTATCCTTTTGTTGACTTATAGTTGCTTCTTTTTTCTCATTTTCTATCTTAAGTTTTGACATACTATTTTCAATGATTTTAATATCTGGGTTTTCTTTTGCATAATAGTCAAGTACTATCTTTGAACATTTATCATAGAACTCGATGCTAATCCAAGTTGACAAAGAAAGGAATAATTCTTTACAAATGTATTGTCCGGTAATTTGTTTATTTGATGTATCGTTGTTTTGAAGCCTTATTTCATAAAGGTAGCCCTTCAGATCTGAAGGGCTACCTTTAATTTTATAATATTCAATTAGTGCCTTTGAATGTTGAAGACGTTTCCAATTGAAAAAATTCTTTCCAGTCATATCACAAAGTTTTGTCGCGTTAAAACAACCAGTATCTTTATCGATAACTAATTTAAAGTCTCCAAATAAACCATAATAGAAGGAGTCTTTAATGTGTTTATAACATACTTGTTTAAGGTCAGGCATTGTTTATCTTTGTTTATGTTTAAACCTGATTGGTAATCTCAATTTTAAAATTAGAAATTGTTATTACATTTTAATTTCATAAAAGCTGCCCTTCAGATCTGAAGGGCAGCTTTTATCATAGAACTCGACACTAATCCAGGTAGACAAAGAAAGGAATAATTCTTTTACAAATGTATTGTAAAGTAATTTGTTTATTTTATGTATCGTTGTTTTGAAGCTTATTTAATAAAAGCTGCCGTGCAGATCTGCACGGCAGCTTTGTATAAAGGTAGGCGCCCTGATCAGGGCGCCTACCTTTTGTATAATATTATATTCATAATAATATTCAATTAGTGTCTTTGAGTGTTGGAGTCTGTCCAAAGTCGCCGTTCAGATCTGGTATAATGTTATTTTAAATTCTAAAGAATTTAAAATAGAAATATTTTTATTGTGGACATAGGGATAGAACAGCATCCACCAATCTTGTACGTTCCTGCATAATATCAGTATCTATTTGAAAATATCTTATACCAAACATTTCACACATAAATTTTATCTGTGCATCTATTGCTACGATTCCATCCCATGTTATCGTCTCTCTAATTCCATCTTGTTCTAGGGTATTTTTCGAAGGACGTATAAAAAAAATAATAGAATCACAAGATTTCATAAATTCTATGAAATCGATAACATCTTGTGATGCAATTAGTTCTGATAAAATCGTAGAATGTTGTGCTGTATATGCCAAACAATCAAATGCTCGATCTGATACAAAATTATCAAATTTTTTCGTTTGTTCTATTTGTCTGTAGAGAACAGATCTTTGATAGGAATTGACAACATCCAAATCTTTTCTTAGAGAATCTATTTCCAATTCCTTTTCAGCTAGTATGAGCCTTGCTGTCTCGGGTAACATGGGAATATTATATGTTTGTGATATGTATTTTGCGAGAGTCGTTTTTCCAGTGCTATGACTACCGCATATATATATCTTCATTTATCTTTTTCAATCTCTTTTAATCTATAGGATGCAAAATATATTGTTTGGGGACATGATCTGTAAGATGTACATTATTAGCAGAAATATAGATTATATATCCATCTAGATACATTTGTTTTGCATTAATTTTTAGTACAACTGCATCTCCCTTTCGTTTTCCTACATTTAATGCTGTGTCGAAATTAGAACTTAGATGAACAAATGCTCGTGTCATGGATTTAATACCTTCTTGTAATATAATTGGTATAGTAGTCTTGGATGTTCCATGAAATAATATATCTGGAGGTTTAATTGCAATATAATCAATATTTAAATTTTTTATAGAATGTCCTTGATTTGCTCTAACAGCCGATTTATCATCATTATATGAGAATCGTTGCTTATCATCATGCGATATTATCCAATCAAGGTCAGTAATATCTAATTTACAATTTTCAAGTACATGTAGAGTTTGTGCCCATCCATGTGAATCTAATGTAATATTTGCTTTTTGTGGATTATGTCGCAACACATGACTTAAAAATCTACTTGCTTTATATAGACGTTTTTCAGATTGCATTTTTGCTACGTTTCACCGCTATGCTATTTAATATGGAATTTTTTTTTTAAGGTTTTGATCATTTTCAGTAATTCTTTATCATTTTCGCTATTGGAATTTAAAAAATCAAACGGAGCGATATGAAAACAATTTTCAGGTTGTATGTCACAAACTTCGTCAAGATCATCAATGATAAAGGTATTATCTGAATTTAATTGAGTAGAAAATTTTGACCATATCATTTGTAATTTTTTAATTGTGTTATATTTTCTCTGAGATGCTTTACAGTGTTTATCAAAAAAAATATAATTTAATTGTCTCGAGGGATTTTTTTTTAAAATAAATTCATTTATTACAAATATAGCATAGGACTTGCTTGCTGCTGTCCATACGTTGACTTTAAAATGCTTAAATATAAAGTCCAAAAAAGTTTGCAAATGTGGTCTAGCACATACAATGTATATATCGTCCATGATCTTGAAATCAAATTTCAAGATTTTTTCTAAATGAATTGTTATGTCGTCCATATCATCCAAAGGTTCAGATGATATAAGAGTATTATCCAAATCTAAAAATATATTAATCATTTATCTTATTACAAATAAGATAATGATTAATATATATTTTATATATTAATCATGTATAAATGACAAGAAATTTAACAGTAGCTTCTTTTGATATAGGAAAATATAATTTTGCATTTTGTGTAGAATCGATACCAATTTTAAATTTTATTAATTCTAATGTACATACTGTAGATTTGATAGGACATTTAGAATTAATCGATAATATTTCTTTGCTTACAAACAAAGCGCAGCAGCGTAGCATCTCATATTCATTTGATGATTTATATGCAGAATGTATGTCACGTATGCACATTTGGGATAAATGTACCATTTTTCTAATAGAACAACAATATGATCGTAATAAAATTGCAAATAAGATTCAAAATCATTTGGAAGCGTTTTTGAAAATAAATTATCCGTTTAGGCAAATATTATTTATTTCTCCCAGAAGGAAAACATTTGGAGTAACAGGATTGAATTATAAAAATAGAAAAAAATATTGTATTGATAATGCTATGTATATTTTACAAAATAGAAATGATACTGCAACTATAGAAATTTTAAAAAAATTTAAAAAAAAAGACGACATATGTGATACGATATGTCAATTATCAAGTTGGAAAAAACATTTACTGCTACGCTACGTTTCACGACGGTAAATTTTTTAACTGCGACATTTCACTGCTATGCTGCGACGTTCTACACTAGTTTCAACCTTTGTTCTGAAAAATTTTGATATTCAAAGCATCCCATTTTATAATCACAATCTTCGTCTGGATTAGGAACCTTCCAATAATAAACAAGATCTTGCCATGATTTTTTATCTTGAGAGCTATTATCTATAAATAATGCCGTATGGTCTCCAGTGATAGAACTCATGAATGATTTGAATAAATCAAATGTAGGAATAACCCCAGCATAATTTAGATAAATATTTTTAAGATTATTTTCATTTGTTTCTCTGAATATAAAAACACCATCTACATTTGTTCTTATAGATGGTGACACATCCATAGCATGTTGTAATGATAAAATATATAAAATTTTCCAATGCCGTCCATTTTTAAAAAGAGCTTGTTGATATTTTGATGTAAAAATTTTTTTATCTTCTGTACAATCATCTAAAAGAAGAAATGCCCATGGATTTTCAATATTTTTATTTGCATATTTTTGTCTTTTTATAAATTTTTGAATTATTTCTTCGTTATATTCATCATGTATAAATAATGAGGGTATAAAGTTATTTTTAGAATAAAAGCCATTGCTTTCTTCAGTTCCTGATACACACAGACCAACTGGTATGAATTCGCTTTTAAGATGAAGTAAATACTTTATAAGAGTTGATTTCCCAGTCCCTGCTTTACCTATAACAACAATCTTTGATCCATCTTGAGTATTGTTATAATGTGGAGTAATAAGATCCGAGTTAAATGGTTTTACTTCATATTCAACAATATCTTGTGACATTTATTAGTATCGGATGTTATTAATTTTATCTTCGATAAATTTTAATAGAACAATTCTATTAAAATTTAATTTGCGACGTTTCACTGCTACGCTGCGCTCTAGAATATGAATATGAATATTTTTTGCTTTTAGTTATCAGTACTGTGGCCCAAGCGTATTTAAATAATATATGTTACAAGACTTGATAATGAACATTTTTTTGCATTTTTTAATATTTGTTTGATATGTGTATCAAGCATTTCTTTTGATATGTATATAATGATCTGATCTCGTATTGTCTGTAGTCCTAGACGTAGAATATAGCTCTCTATGTTTTCATTGTTATGGCGATTCTTACATATATCGTAATCGCTTAGATCACTGGAATTTATATATAATGTATCGGATATACATATTACATATCTGCATGCTGTAATGCTACACAACTCTATCTCATTATATCTATGAGCAAAATTACAATCAAATGAAAAATTACATTTTTTTTCATTAATGATATTGTTACAAAGGATATTTTTTTTTCCTTTTACATAAAATGGTATTTGTTTTTTATGCGTAAATTTAAAATTTTTTTTAATAATTAAATTTTTAGAAGCTACGCTGCTACGCTGCGCTAATTGTTTTGGAGCTCTTCCTAAGGATGTGAATTTTTTTGGCAATAATTCCTGAAAGTCTGCCCATAATGGGCTATTATCGCATGATAATTTTAGATCAACATTTCCAATTGGAGGTTTTCTTATTTTTGGAATGTTTGTTTCCTTATCGAAGATTTCTCTTAATGTTGGTTCCAGGTTCATTTCATCGTATTCATAGTTGTAATCATCATCATAATCGTAATCACAATCGTAATCACAATCGTAATCGTAATCGTAATCGTAATCGTTGTGGCAATTGTCATTGCAGTAAACTTCCATGTCGTACATTGTAATATCCATTTTCATTCAGATAACAGTTCCACATTGATTTAAAAACTATTTCAAATTTAGCGATTTTACGAATTTAATGCATGCTGCAGCACAACGTATCTCATTGTTCTTTATTCTTAATATCCGTATAAATGGAGTTTTTTCATTACGCAGGCTAGACCTGTCAGCCCCTGGGGCTGGGCGTGTCAGCATCGCTGTTAATAGTGTATATATAACATGATCTCTTAGAGTATTATCAGGATCATAATAATACATAATATTATATTTTAGATCCCATAATACAATCATTATATGAAATACAGTGTATCTTTTAAATGTTATCATGAACACATTATATCGTTTTGTATAACATGGTGTAATAGATCCAATAAAAATTGGATCTAAATTTTTTTTTTTAATAATTATTATATTTTCTAGTATAACATATTTAGTTGACATACATGATAAAATATTATATATTTGAACAAGTTTCATGATTTATTGACATGATTTACATTCACTAATCTGCGGTCTATCGGAATCTAGGCGTGTAGATCTACAATAATACAAAGTTTTCAATCCAGCCTTCCATGCATATAAATGCAAATCAAAAAGTTCTTTAATATTAATAGTTGGTTTTAGGAATAGATTTAACGATTGTGATTGATCTATAAATGGTTGTCTATCTGATGCATGCTCTAATATCCAATGTTGATCTATTTCAAATGCTGTTTTAAATACATTTTTTTCAACATCTGAAAATATATCCATGTGTTGAATCGAACCATTATTTGTAATAATACTATTCCAAATATGATCAGTTCTTCTAGTATCATGACCATCTGGATATTTTTGATTTAAAAGAGATGTTAAAAATTTATTTTTAGTTAGGTATGATCCGGATATTGTATCTTGTCTATATGCATTTGCTCTAAAGGGCTCTATTCCGGGTGAAGTATTTCCCATTATTATTGATGTAGATGCATTTGGAGCTATTGCAATGCAATATGAAAATCTATTACCAGATCCCTCAATATCAGATGGACTTCCTCTTCTTTTTCCAAGTTCGGAATTTGCTTTATCAACTTGTTCTTTTAATTTTGAAAAAATTTCGGTATTAATTTTACGTGCATCTTCTGATTCAAATGCAATATTATGTTTTTGTAGATAAGCATGAAATCCTAATACACCTAAACCAATACTACGTTCTTTACTAACAGAATTAAAGATTCTATTTAATCGTGGATTAGATATTATTTTGTTAATAAAAATATTTAAAACATTATCCAACATTTCAAGTATTGCTAAAAAGAAATAATCATCATTTTTCCAATCATCATAATATTCTAAATTTACACTTGATAAACAACAAATAGCTGTGCGATCTTTGTCAGTAGGTAAAATTATTTCTGTACATAAATTAGATTGATTTATTTTTAATCCCAATTTTTTTTGATATGGGTTCATATATGTATTACATGTATCAATAAAGCATATATACGGTTCTCCTGTTCTTAGGCGTGTTTCTAATATACGTTGCCAAAGATCTCTGATATCTACTTCCTTTTTAGTTTTTAGGGTATGAGGATCTACAAGTTTCCATACTGTATTAGACATTTCATTTAAAGTACATTCTTCAATCTGTTTCATAAATTTATCTGTTATACAAATTCCATGATGCATATTAAGACATCTAATGTTATGGTCTCCTGTGGATTTTCTCATTTCTATAAATTCTATTATATCTGGATGATCGATAGGCAAATACGCCGCATATGCTCCTCGTCTTACACGATCTTGTCTATATGCTAAACTACAAGAATCATATGTTTTAAGATGTGGAAGACATCCCACTGATCCATCATCTGCAGATCTTAGGCCAATTCCAATTCCAACACCTCCTCCCAACATGCTCAATTCATTTACCTCTCCGAGAGTAGTTAACAGACCTTCTGATGTATCTGGAAGATATGATAAATAGCAAGATATTGGTAGACCATGCCTTGTTTTTCCTAATGCTAATATCGGAGTAGAATATGATAACCAATGTTTCGATGAGATATCATATAAATATTGGGAATGTTTTTTATTTGTACCAACCTGTGTTGCTATATATTCAAATCTTTCTTGAGGACTATTTTCACATGATAACATGTAGTTATCTTTTAATCTTTGAATACCTGATTTATCAAAAAATGCATCACGACCGTAATCAAGTTGCAAACTATCCATACTAGTCAAAATAATGGTCTTTTTGCATTTATAATTATAGCAAAATGGGTTTACATAATCATTTATTGCATCTATATAGGATAACAAATCATTATTTATCCATTGACTTAACTGTTTTCCTAAAAAATAACTTTTCATATTAGCATCTGCAGATATTTTATGAATATCAAGTTGTGTTTCTATAAAATCTATTATATCTCCTAATTTTATTACCTTTGGACAAAAGTTCATCATCATTTATATAAAGTTTAAATTTTAAAATGCAAAAACATTTTAAAATTTGGTGCACTCAATATGCGACGTTTCACCGCTTTGCTCTGTTAGGTAGTACGTTTTGGTTGTGATTTCATTATTTAATGTATGTTTTAGCATAATGGGAATTTTATCAATACCTCCATACCATAAATCTAAAAGCGTTTCACCTCCAATTCCAATTTGCGCAATTCTAATTGTTTCTTTGGTTTTCTCTGTTTCCATTTTGGTTTTTAAAAAAGTAATTGCTTCGCATGCAGATTGTTCTTTTGCAGATTGTTTGGATTTTCCTGTTCCTTCAAAGGAATGGTCATTCGATCCTATTGTAATTGTGCATTGTATTTTAAATGTAGGAGAATGAATTACACCACTCTTATCAACCAGTACGTATTTTGGTTCACAATATTTATTTTGTTGACAAAATTCATTTAATTTACCAATAGCATTATTATGGGTTATTTCCATTTTAAATAAATATTATTATTTAATAGTATATTAGTATTTAAATAATAAAAATGTACATCTCATGTTCTATAAAAAAAAATCTTTCAAGAGGGCGCGAAACGTCAGAAAGGTTTACTTCTATATTAGGAGTACCAACAAATAATATTTATGCTACTTTAACACAAACAGAGCCATATGAATCATACATGGTAAATGATACCTGTGATATGTTTACTATAGACCATCCATGCAACTCAAGTAATAATGCATTCGGAGGTCAGACACCAGACTGGCCATATGCTTTTAATACCTGTCCTGCTGCAACATCAAAAAGAAAATGCAGTAAACCTAATCCCAATTTATGTAATATAGGAAATAGTTCTAGTGGACAGGATCCATTTATTGATGTAACATGGGGAAGAAAGGAAAATATTGCTATATATGAACCTGGTTATAGTCCCCCCACTATACGATGCTCTTATGATATAAACAAAATAGATACTTTGGAGCAGATTAATAATTATATGAACAAATCAGGAAGTTCAGAGGCATTTGATCAAATGATGGAATTATTTTGTAGTAAAGAATCTAATACATGTCCAAGAGGACCAAATTCTACACAAAATATGGCTAAATGTTCACGATTAAAATCTACAGATGATGCTGGACAAAGATGTAGAGGATGGTTAACAAAACAAAATGATAAAACAAAGGATAATATTATTGATAATTATTGTTTAAATTATCCAAATAATGAGGATTGTCGGTGTCAAAATCGTGCAAATGACAATCTTTATAAAGAAACAAAATCTGGAAATGAGATACCAGATGGATGTTGGTATATGCCATGCTCAACTGGTGCTTATTTACAAACAAGTTCTATAGAAAAAGGTAAAGATCATTGTCCACAAAACATGTGTAAAGTAATTTATGATATGAAAAAAAATAATGACATTATCATGCAAAACAATTCGAATACAATTAATTGTAATTTTTCAACATTCAAACAAGATGAAGAGGAAAAAAGACGTAAGGAAGAAGAGGAAAAAAAACGTAAAGAAGAAGAAGAAAGGAGACGTAGGGAAGAGGAGGAAAGACGTAAGGAAGAAGGTGAGGAGAATAATATATTAAAATTTGGTATAGGAATTTGTATCATAATAATTTTAGGTTTTATATTTTTACGTTCTAGAAGATAGATAATGTTTTTCTAAAATACTTCCATTGATAATATAATTTTTTTCTAATGTAGTATGATTACGAAATTCTTGTATTGACATGTTTCCACCAAATCCTTCTATTAATCTCCATGATGGAGCTGGTACAAGTTTAATATTTGGACATATCTCATCCCACATGTATCGTAAAATATTTTCAGAATTTATAAACGTAGGATCATGTTGATTATCTAAAATATATGACAAACAACAGTTGAATGAACAAAATGTATCTACTGCCTCAATTTGCTTTTCTATTGATAAATATTTATCAATAAGATGCTTTGCATCGATGCCCTGCATCTCAATAGATGTAGAGACATTTTCTTTTATTGTATAGCGTTCATTACTTACTGGATGTTTGTATATTTTAATAATTTGAGGTGGTTTTAATTTTAAAGGACATGATATAATGCATTTTGATGTTATATCATGTTTATCCCAAAAACATTTTTTATTATTATTTAATATAGTACATGAATGGATCTGTTTATCATTATCAATAATATCGATAATCTTTTGTTTCGACTTTTTAGTTTCGTTTCGCTTGGTTGCCATTATTACTTATCTTATATGCATGTTTTGCTTAAATTATTTGTCCTATCAATTTAACTATTCCTTTTGTAAATAATTTTTTTTGTATTTTAATCTTTACAGTATCATTAATATTATAACATCCTAACAACGGTCGTATAAAGATATATAAATTTTCTACTTTGACAATACATAGATTATTTGGTATAATTGTGGTTATAATTCCTGTAAAAACACTATTTACCTCAGGAAATAATGCTAACGAGTATATCAATGTTTTACAAATTATACTACTATAAATAATTTGTATTGATTTAATTTTAATATCATTAATAGCATATATACATTCTGGTTTTCTAAATTCATTATTTTTTAGCATTGCATTTGCTTTTTCGGTTATTACTTTTTCTATATGTAATAGATGTTTCGGCTCTATAGCAAATTCGTATTCGAATATAAATGTTGTCATTGTGTTATTTAAAATTAGTAATGTTTGTTATAAAATTTCAATTAAATAAAATGGCAGATAGTATGTATTGCGTAAAATGTAAAGATTATACTCCAGACAAAGGTAAATTAAAATATATCAAGTCGGCAAATGGAAAATGTATGAAAAAAGTTAAATGCGAAAACTGTGGTATTTGGAAACATCAATTTTGTAAAAATACTGAACTTTAAATTATTTTAAAATAATTTAAAGTTCAATAAATGGCTCCTAAAAAATCATCTCCTAAAAGATCATCACCAAAGAAATCATCTAAAAAATCATCATCTAAAAAATCATCACCTAAGAAATCATCTCCTAAAAGATCATCACCTAAGAAATCATCTCCTAAAAGATCATCACCTAAGAAATCATCACCTAAAAGATCATCACCTAAGAAATCATCACCTAAGAAATCATCACCTAAAAGATCATCACCTAAGAAATCATCACCTAAGAAATCATCACCTAAAAAATCATCACCTAAAAAATCATCACCTAAAAAATCATCACCTAAAAGATCATCACCCAAAAGATCATCGCCCAAAAAATCATCGCCCAAAAGATCATCGCCCAAAAGATCATCGCCCAAAAAATCATCGCCTAAAAAATCATCGCCTAAAAAATCATCGCCTAAAAAATCATCGCCTAAAAAATCATCGCCTAAAAAATCATCATCTAAAAAATCATCATCTAAAAAATCATCACCTAAAAAATCATCACCTAAAAAATCATCATCTAAAAAATCATCATCTAAAAAATCATCACCTAAAAAATCATCACCTAAAAAATCATCATCTAAAAAATCATCACCTAAAAAATCATCACCTAAAAAATCATCACCTAAAAAATCATCACCTAAAAAATCATCATCAGAAAGTTCGTGGAAATGGTGGGAATCAGAAAATGCAGAAAAAAATAAAGATACAAAATGGGTAACATTAAAACATAATGGTCCAGTTTTTACTAAAAAATATAAAAAATTACCAAAAGAAATTTATTTAAAATACAATGGTAAAAAGATAGAATTGACTATTGAATCAGAAGAGATAGCAACATTTTATGCATCCATGCTCAATACCGAATATGTTACAAAAACAATTTTTAATAAAAATTTTTTTTCAGATTGGCGGAAAATGATGTCAAATGCAGAACGTGAAACTATAATAGATTTAAAAAAATGTGATTTTTCTAAAATTGCAAATTTTTTAGCGGAACAAAATGAGATTAAAAAAAAATTACCGAAAGAAGAAAAGGAAAAACAAAAACTAGAACAAGAAAAAATTAAAAAAAAATATGGATATTGTATATTAAATGGCCATAAACAGCAAATAGCAAATTATACATTAGAACCACCGGGTTTGTTTAGAGGTAGAGGAGAACATCCGAAAATGGGTAAAATTAAATTTCGTGTAAATCCAGAGGATATAACTATTAATATTGGAGAAAATGAGATTTGCGAACCACCTAAAGGTCATAAATGGGAAAAAATTATAAATGATCACAATGTTATATGGTTATGTTCATGGATAGAAAATATAATGGGAAAACGAAAATATATGATGCTAAATCAATCATCTGCATTACGAGGTGAAAAAGACTTTGAAAAATATGAATTGGCAAGAAGATTGGATTCTCATATAAAGGACATTAGGACAATATATGAAACAGACTTTAGATCTAAACAAATGCTAATACGTCAAAGAGCAGTTGCAATATATTTTATTGACAAGTTGTCATTGCGTGCAGGAAATGAAAAAGATTCAGAACAAGCGGACACTGTTGGTGTTTGTACATTGCGTGTTGAGCATATTAAATTACAACCAAATCGTGTAGTGGAATTTAATTTTCTTGGAAAAGATAGTATCAGATATAAAAATTCTATCGAAGTACCAAAACAGGTATATACGAATATGAAATTTTTTATAGAAAATAAAAAACCATGTGATGATTTATTTGATAGGCTAAATACATCTTTGTTAAATAAATATTTACAAGAATTAATGCCAGGTCTAACTGCAAAAGTATTTAGAACATATAACGCATCGATAACGTTAGAAAAGGAATTGCAAAAATTAACAAAATCTAACATGACAGATGACGAGAAAATTTTTTCGTATAATAGTGCCAATAGAGACGTTGCAATTTTATGTAATCATCAAAAAATGGCAAAAGCATCTCCAGTATCATTAGAAAAACTAAAACAATCCATCAAAGATCAACAAAATAAAATCAAATCGGCAACAAGTGATGAAAAAAAAATAAAAGAACAAGATAAATTAAAAATATTAAAATTAAAACTTAAAGATAAGCAAGAAAATGCATCTGTAGCATTGGGAACATCCAAATTAAATTATTTGGATCCTAGAATAACGGTAGCTTGGTGTAAAAAATTTAATATTCCGATAAGTAAAGTATTTTCAAAAATACAACAAGAAAAATTTAAATGGGCAATAGAAACTGCAGATAAAAATTTCAAGTTTGCTGGAAAATAACGTAACGTAAAAAATAACGTAACGTAAAAAAATTAAAATAAATGTCAATAAATTATAATGGAAACTCAGTTCCATTTGCAAAAGGAATAAGCAATGGAGCAAAACCACCAAAATTTAAATCTATTTCTGTATCTTTTGCAGGATCATTACGTCCTGCTCAAAAAAAACTTTGTAACGAAGCGATTGGGTTTTTAAAAAAAACCAATTCTGTTATAATTTCTGCATATCCAGGATTTGGAAAAACCATTTCCGCTTTATATATTGCATCACAGTTGCATATAAAAACACTTGTCGTAGCATCTAGAAAATTTTTATTAACACAATGGTTTGAAAGTATTTCAAAATTTTGTAGTATGGATTCTTTAACAATTAGTTATATAAACCAAAATAATAGTAAAAATGATGAAATTGGTTTTGGTTTAGTTACTATCCAATCACTTTCTAAACTTGATAAAGATTTTTTAAAATCATTTGGTTTAATTATTCTAGATGAAGTACATTTGTTAATTTCATCTATACAATATAGAAGATCATTATCATTATTATATCCACAATTTATTATTGCTCTAAGTGCTACAGCATGGCTCGAATCAAATTCAGAAAATTATTATTTTGCAGATTTTTTTGGAACAAATTGTATAGTTAGAGAATTATATTCTATACATAATGTGTATCCAGTATTTACAGAAATTAACATATTCTCTCAAGCTGGAGCAGGAAGTTGGTCAAAAGTTCTTTTAGACCAAAGTTTAAAAGGTACAAGAAATAAATTTATTGTAAAAACAGCATTAGAACTTGTAAAATCTAAAAGAACTGTTCTAATTCTTACAAAATTAAAAAATCATGTAGATGCATTATCTTCCATGTTTCCAAAATCATCACTAGTCGTTGACACATTTTCTGGAAATAAAAATTCATTTAACCCTGACTGCAACATATTAATTGGAACGACATCAAAAATAGGAACAGGTTTTGATTTTGATAAACTTGATGCTTTAATTTTAGCATCAGATATTGTTGCAAAATATATACAACAACTGGGACGTGTAATGAGAAAACCTACAAATCAACCTATTATAATAGATATTGTGGATAGTAATCCCATATTAGAAAGTCATTTTAATGAAAGATTTATTATTTATCAGCGTCATGGAGCTAATATATACACACGATCAAATCTTTCAACTTTTTCATTAAAAAAAAATAATTCTATACAATTTACACCTGGAGAAAAACCTATTGAAACAAATATCTGTCAACACTCGAAAGAATTGGGAAGACAAAAAATGCGACTCAAAAGATCACCTAAAAAATCATCACCCAAAGGATCATCACCTAAAAGATCATCTCCTAAAAGATCATCTCCTAAAAGATCATCTCCTAAAAGATCATCTCCTAAAAGATCATCTCCTAAAAGATCATCGCCTAAAAGATCATCGCCTAAAAGATCATCTCCTAAAAGATCATCACCCAAAAGATCATCGCCCAAACGCAAATCATCTCCTAAAAGATCATCGCCTAAAAGATCATCGCCTAAAAGATCATCTCCCAAAAGATCATCACCCAAAAGATCATCACCCAAAAGATCATCACCCAAAAGATCATCACCCAAAAGATCATCTCCAAAACGCAAATCATCTCCTAAAAAATAAAAATAAATTTTTAAATTTTAAAAAGTATACTTTTTAAAATTTAATGTAAAGATGTTTTATTTTCTTTTATACAATAGTCGTGGCGTATATTTATATCGACCCATTTGATGGGATTTGGAATAAAGCCATCATAACATTCTACCGGGAAAACATCACAACAGAGCTCTATTTTTCCTCTGGGGCAACATAATGGTATGTATCCAATTGGAGTTGCGTTAGAGCTTAGTACTGCCACATTATCGTCCCAAATAAGATCTATTGATCTGTATACATGATGTCTACGCATTTCATTAAGAGTTATATTGCAATATGGAGGAATTGCATATACAGCAAATGTTGCAATGCAGTAAAATATCAAACAATATTTTATCATTTAGTTTATGTAATGCTTTTTAATTAATAATTTCCCAAAGGAGTGGACTTGATTACAAAACTAGTTACATTATTGTAAGTAGCTTTCGCAAAGCTGATTGGTTACAGTTCCAATCTTTAAACATGTCAATCTAAAATTGCACAAGTTCCACGCTCGTAATTTTTATCACAACATAGTTGCGCATGTGCAAATCCAGTTTTATTGGGTTTGAGTACAAAAACATTATCATCACAAATATAATCAGATTCCGTATATACATAATGCATGGTATACATGGTAATGTTTTCAGCATTCCTATCATCTACAACATCATGTATAGGTACTGTTTCATTTGCTATACAATACCTAGAGCGCAAATTTTTATCACAACATGATGGTACATATGCAAATACCTTTCTATTGGGTTTGAGCACAAAAACATTATCATCACAAAAATAATCTGGTTCTAAATACACTTTATATATTGATGTTGCGAAAGGGTTTTCATAATTATTGGGATTTGCATATACAACAAATGTTAAAAATAGCGTAGCAGTGAAACGTCGCATCAATACATTTTTCAATAACATCATTTAGTTTAGTTAATGCTTTTAATTAATAATTTCCCAAAGGATAGTGGATGTATCAGTGGCTTGAGAGGCCTTGATTGTAAAACTAGTTCCAATAATTTTGGTAGTTACACACAGAGCTGATGGATCGGTAACAGTTCCCAAACTTTGACAGGTCAATCTAAATAGTGAATTGGCACTAACTACTGTGGTATTAACAGTTGCAGTCCCTCCAACCAGCGACACTGTTCCTACAGAGTCTGATCCAGCTGCAGTTCCTGATGCTACATTATTATAAAAAATTCTATTTCCAGAAGAGTTAAATGTTAAATTTCCATTTAGTACAACATTTCCCATAAGATTAGAACTATAACTTATAAATGGATTTACTGTGGATGCATTTCCTGTAATAGAATTAGCAGTCATGACTAGGGTTCCAATGCCAGATGCAGAGCTTGTCATAAACAATCCACTAATATTATTGGAATTAAATGTATCAAATGTACTAATTAATTCTCCTCCTGTAGTTGGACCTCCATTGAAAAATACACATGCTGCCTGATTGCATTCATATGTATTATAACTACTAAATACAAGAGATGTGGTTGATGTTAATTCTAAACATGAACTTGTGTTTTGTGTAATCAATGAACATCGAGTGATAGTTAGAGTTGATCCATTTCCTAAAAGCATACAAGGTCCAGATAAAAAGCTCGCAGAATTAAGTTGGCTATCAGTGCAATATACATTAACAGCTTGCGAAGAGCCATTACAATCAAAAATAGAAGATGGATTTCCAGAATTTAAAGCTGTATCAAAAATACAATTACGAATATCAACAGATAATGGTATTGATGTTGGCAAAAGAGTAAACATGGGATTTGTACCAGATCCTGAACATGTAAATAATATATCCTTAAATGCAATATAATCACATGTGGAAGCAAATGTATGTGAACCAGCAATAACAGATTGTTGATTCTTAATAATTCCTACATCATTATTTGAAAATCCTCCTACCAGTACAACATTTGGGAGGAGATTCAGATTTTCAGCATATACACCAGGTTTGATATATACAACTCCACCTCCTGCGGTACTTGCTGCTGCCATTGCAGATTGTACTGTTGTATATGGTCCTGATGTACTTACAATATATGGTGTTATACCAGCAGCATTGGATGTTGATTTCAAAGATGAATATAAAACATTTGCTGCAGGAGATGCATTATCATTTAAAGTTACTCCTTGTAATCCAGATTGAATCAAGGATTGTAAAGGATTATCTATAGCATGTTCTGTCATTTATTCATTAAAAATAAAAAATGGGAAAGTTTTGAAAACCTAAATTTTCAGTATCTAATGTGAATAGTGTATCTAAGAATTTTCATATTTCTTTTTTAAGGTCGCTGATGATTCCATTTCCAAATATCACATCTCCATTGTCTGTGATTGCATATGCGTTCTGGTCTCCCCCAATGATTTGTGATTCAATATTTAATAGGAATGCACATGGAATATTATTTTTCTTTAATATTATATAATCTCCAAGGTCGACGATATCCTTCTTTTTTGGCCAAAGATTGGTAAATTCATATAGGCCTGTTGTTATATATAATCCATATGCTAGATCATTATCTTCACAGTTAGTTCCACACTCTCTTATTTTGGAAATTGCAGAGAAATCATTACTAAATTCTCCATCATACCAAGCCTCAATACCCTCTGCATTCTCCCTTGGAGAATATACTAGATTTATGTCAAAATATCTGTCGTCATCACGTTCAAGTAATTTTTTTATGTCTTTGTAAACACGTTTAGGATCAACAGACCCACGATAGAGTACAAATGAATTGGAATATTTTTTAAGTATGAACTTGGTTTTTCCGCCGGATAATGTTCTATATAATCCATTTGTGACATCTTGAATTGCTCCAATGTAAAGTGTATTTGCTGATAGTTCAGTCATGGGTATTTTTTTATTAGACGATTTTTTAGGTGATCTTTTGGGCGATGATCTTTTGGGAGATTTGCGTTTAGGTGATGATTTGCGTTTAGGTGATGATCTTTTGGGAGATTTGCGTTTAGGTGATCTTTTGGGAGATTTGCGTTTAGGTGATGATCGTTTGGGAGATTTGCGTTTAGGTGATGATCGTTTGGGAGATTTGCGTTTAGGTGATCTTTTGGGAGATTTGCGTTTAGGTGATGATCTTTTGGGAGATTTACGTTTAGGTGATGATTTTTTGGGCGATTTTTTGACCATTTATTTTGAAGGTTTCGAAATTTGTATAATTTTAAATTTCCTAATAAGAAATTTAAAATTTTCTCTACAATATTTAGTTTGTGCCACTTGAGTTTAGTAATATTTTTAACCATTAAAAAAATTATTAATAGCAATACTCAATCTATCAAATTGTTGCATATTGAATCCTACACCAAACATCCAATATGTCACTAAATGTTCACAGTTTGTTTTGAAAATATTATAATTTATTTTTAGATCAATATCATCTGTTGCTCTTTTTATAATTTTTTCTAAGGAAAATGGAATTAATGATGCTCGTTTGGCATGTTTTTTTAGAGAATCTGTAACTATCTGACAATGTTTTCCATGTATTGCTATTCTTCCGGTACTTGTTATCGTTTGAAAAAAATCTTTTTTAACAATTGCAGTTGTATTAAAGATATTAGTATCATCCAACACACTGACATGTATAACCTCTATATCATTTATAGCTAACATTACATGAAAGGTATATACATCTACTACACGTCCTATAAAACATGCTATAACATCTCCTGAACCAAAGATGAGTTGATTTGAATCCCTGCATCCTCCTATACAATTGCATCCCAGAATATTACATGTTCCATGGCCACAATAATAGTCGCTCCCGTTAAGCGTTGATCCATCACCGCATTTTAATTCACTATAACCAAATCTTATTGCAGGACAACAGTCTGAAATGACTTGATGTATCAAGATCACTAATACCAAAAGTTTCATTTCAAGGTTTATTGCGTATAGTATTTTTAATACTTTCTATTAAATACAACGCTATTAAGAAAAATACCATCAAAACAAAAAGTATAAACTGTTTCATTTAATATTACTATTACTTCTTAACTTCAAAATTTTACAAATTTTTTTGTAAAATTTTATTTTTTTTAGTATTTTGTGTTTGTATGTTGGTCTATGAATTATTTTTTGTATTTGTGTTTGTATGGTTGGTCTATTGAATTAGTCTATTCATGGCTTCGTATCCTGCATCATCATCTGATTGGGTGTAGTCAGTATACGATAGTTCATCTGTTTCTTCGAGAGTGCGTTCTAATGTGTAGTTGAATAGAGATACGCGCTCCGAATTTGTTCTTCCCTGTGATTCACCGTACCATATGGCATATGGAAATATGTATTCGTATAGCATCTGATTTATATTAATTTTGCCTTCTTCTTTCCAATAATTAACTTGGAGACCAAATGTTCGCATTTCCGTTTTATCATCTTCATCAAATTGGTCTGTTATTAGTATGATGTGATCAGCTGTATCCCTCCATGGAATTGGATCGTATATTAGATGATGTGCCTCATAGTATTCGAAAAAGTTATCATATTGATTGTATAGATCCCACATCTCATTCTCAGCCCCATCCTCAACCTCAACACGTTCTGCATTGTACTCAGGCATTGTCTCGATAAGATGCAAGTATCTTATACATTTAATGGGAGGGAAAATTATAAGAATCATTTTTCCTTATAATATTGGTATACTCAGATTTGCACTATAGGCAAGATTACCATTAGCTAATGAAAAATAATTATCATTTACTGCATAATTAGGATTACCAGAACTAACAATGAGAATGAAGAACTGAGTTGTAGAGTATACAATTGCTGATCCAGTTCCTAAGTTAGCAACATTATTACCAATATCAGCAGTTGCAACACCAATAGTTGGCAATGGAAATGGTGCACTGCTACTATAAACACCTGTAATTGCAGTATTAATAGTAAATCCAGTTGGAATTGTAAATAGATATGTTCCAGATCCTGCAGTTCCAGATGATGTTTGGCTAAGAAACATTTGCAAGTTTAATATCTTACCATTCTGCATATAATATCCCTTTAGAGTTGTTCCAGATCCTATTGTTGGAGTAGTTGTAGTAGCAGTAATAACAGGAGTATATAATGTCCAAATATTCACATTTGGTGATATAACTGCAGTACCATACTCTGAATATGTAGCATTAAAATAACTACTTCCACCATTTACTGAGGGTTGTGCTGTACCTGCTGTCATACTAAACGTAACTGTATGTGTCCCGGCTCCAATAACTCCTAAAAAGGTACATTTGCCAACAGTTCCAAATGTCCCAGTTGGTAAATATAATGATGCAGTATCTTTTAATATACCATCGATTAATATATTCAATGCTACTGATCCTCCTGCTGAAACGAAAAGAACACTAGACCATGTAATAGTGACATTACCTCCTAGAGATACAAAATTATATGGAGCCCCAACAAGAGGAATAGCAACTGTTCCGGGGCTGGGCCCAATGACTCCTGTGGGAACTGCATTTGTTATAATATTTCCGCCAACTGTTTGTTGGCTAGGAACTATTGGGGTATTAGTTTCAAGATATTCTGCAGAAAATCTACAATCAGGATTTGTAGTAGCAGTTCCAGATCCATTTGTTAAACTGAAACTAATAGTATGCGTTCCAGCTGCTATTACACCCAAAAAGCAAGATCCAGATGCTCTAGTTAATACACTAACATTTTGCATATAAATTGTTGCAGAATCTCGAATAATACCATCTATTAACATGTTTAAAGTTGTTGGTCCTGTTCCAGATGAACTATAAAAACTTCCAGCCCAATTTATAGTTATACTACCGCCCAATGTTGTAAATGTATATGGTCCACCGGTGAGAGTTATAGCAACATTTCCAGCAAATGTGGTAGTTGGAATAACATTAGTAAATATATTTCCTCCTGCAGATCCTGTTGTTCCAACTATTGGTTGAGTTGCAATTTGTTTTATCTTTGCATAAGATCCATATGGACTTGCTAGTAATTGTTGATTACCTGCTGTTGATGCTTGCGTAACTCCTACTTTAATTGTTTGATTTGTTGTTGCAGTATATATTGCTCTAGTTACTGCAGGATTGGTTGTCACAGTACCTCCAATTGCAGATCCAGATGTAGCATTTGGTAAGATTGCATTAGTTGTTGCATCCATCCAACAAAAGCTTGCTTGTCCAGCACCAGTTGCTCCAAATAGTATTCCCCAAGATTCAAGTTCGTATGTATTTCCTGCTGTTAATGTAAACACTCCTCCATTGTTTGGTATTGATCCTGTAGAATTTGCAACAAAAGGAATTGTAGCATTTAAAGGAGTAAGTGGAAAATTTGATGAAAGGCTTGCTGTGGCATATGATGTGATATTAGTAATAGCTTGTGATGGTCCAATTTGTTCAATACGTACATTAGATGAAACTCCAATTATAGTACCAGATGAAAATAGCAATCCACCTGTAGATATTGCTTGAAGATTAATTGTTTGATTTGAAGAAGGTGTATAGATACCAGTTGCTATACTTGGAGGATTTCCTGTACCTGTGCTTAAAGATCCTGATGCCAATCCCTGTGATATTCCATTCAAAGGATTTCCAGATGTAACATCACACCATGCAAAATACATGTATGCAGTGGTTGCAGATACTGTAATATTTAATGTTGCAGTGAGTTCATATGTTACTCCTGCAACTAAATTAAATGTTCCAGTGCTAGAGCTATATGGAATATTTCCTCCTATTATTGTTGTTGGTTTTATAATAGTTGGTGTTGTATTAATTACTTGTGTTCCAGACCATACAACAGAGATATAACTAGAATATAATGATGTAGAGGATGATAAATTATACCATGCTATACCATCACTAATTACTACAATTCCAGTATCTATAGCTACACTTGTATTAATTGTATTTGCAACATCTAAAACTGTTATTGGCCATGTTGATAAATTTGTATTTACAATTTTAAATACAGATCCATTAGCACTTGCAGCAGTTGGAAGTGTACAGATAACACCAAATCCAGATGATGTCCATCTACTAAAACGTTGTCCTATTGATAATGTAGCATTTGCAGAAAAAGAATATGGATATTGAGATATTTCAAGAATTCCTAAATGCCATAAACCTGCTGCTGTTGTATTAGATTTTAATGTAACTAAAACATCCGAACCTCCTTCTAATTGATATAATATATTGCTAGAGTTATCTGTAATTGGAATAGCAGAAATTGTTTCATTCATTAACCAAAATTGTTGTCCGTTAGAACACGTTGTTGCATTTGGTAAGACACATGTATAACTTGATATGGAATTAGTAAATATGTTACATTCATTGGATGTTACTGTTAATGTAACCGTTGCAGATGAATTATAAATTGTACACTTGGGAACAAATGAATTTGCATTTAAATTTACATTTGCATCCCATTTTGCTATCATGTTGGCAGTTGGTGTGCTAGTTGATGCTAATGCAATTGCAGATTGAGTGCCAGCTGATGTCATTACATTTGTATTGACATTTTGAGATCCAGATGTTGTAATAGATATTCCAGAATCCTGTACCTGACCAGTACCTGATGTAGTAACAATATCATTAGCAGTTGGAGATGATATTAATGGTTGTACAGTAACAGTATTTGATAAAATCCCATTTATTGTTGTAGATAAATTTACACCTGACAATGTTAACACGTTTGTATTGATTATATTTGCAGCAGCTGATGCAATACCGTTAACAGTAGACGTCAAAAGATTCGCCGATGATGATAATACGTTTGTATTAATTATATTTACAGCCGTTGATGCAATACCGTTAACAGTAGACGTCAAAAGATTCGCCGATGATGATAATACGTTTGTATTGATAATATTTGCAGCAGCTGATGAAACACCATTTACTGTAGACGTCAAAAGATTCGCCGATGATGATAATACGTTTGTATTAATTATGTTGGCAGTAGCTAAAATGCCATTAACAGTAGATGACATGATATTAGCAGCAGATGATAATAAATTTGTAATTGTAGATGTTGAAGATACCCATGATGTATTGGTTCCGTCGGTTCCTAATACTTTTCCATTTTGCCCTGTCTGTGTTGGTAATAGAGCATTAAGAGCTGTATTTGATGTTATCTGACCAGTACCTCCCATAGCAATAGGGATAGGGTATTGGGATGATATTGAATTATCAACATATGTTTTGTTTGCAGCAGATGTTCCAACTGATGGTGCATCGGTTAGGGTTATTAGATTACCCGTAGGAATGGTTATATTTCCTGCCATTGTACCACCTGTTAATGGCAAATATGCTCCGGTATTTCCTGCTACCCATGCATTAAATGATCCGGATCCATTTTTAACAAATACTTGTTGAGTTGTATAATCATATATGCTTGGTGTAGTGCATGTTAAAAATTGTTCAACAATATTATTTGCAGTAAATCCTCCTGATGAAAATTTGCCAAAGATGCAACCAGCAGGCATTCCTGTAGGAGATGCAAATGATACAGCATAATATCCATTTAATGCCGGATTTGTACTTGCTAAAATAGCATTTAGTGTTGATTGTGATGTTATTATGGAATTAACATTATATCCGTCATAATATACAATTGTTCCTGTAAATCCATTTGGAATACCTATTATTCCTTTTGCTGAATTAAAAATATTTATAATACAATTTGTACCTGTAGAAGCAGCTGCAAAACTAAATGCAATAGGTTTAGTTTGTCTATAAAAATTAAATGTAAAAGTTGATGTAAAATTTGGTATTACGATACTTGCCAATGGAGATCCAGTGGCATCTACATTGAAAATATTTATCCAATTTGTCAACGAGGGATCGAGAGTCATTAGACTTGTTCCTGTTGTTGTCCAAATGCAGTTTTCAAAATTGTGTCTACCCAGATTTCCAGATCCAAGAATAATACATGTACTTGATCCTGTGGATCGAGTGATTCCAACCTCTGAATACCGTGTATTTCCTGATCCCAGTGTTAATGTAGTAGAGAATTGGCACTTTCCAGCAATTGATGAATCACAACAAATTACTGTTAGATTACTATTTCCAGATCCTAAAGATAGAGTTTCTGTGTAATTGCCACCAGATGGTGCTATATACGTGATATGAGGATAACTAGCACCAACCAAATCTTGAGTTACAGTTGCATATGGAAATGATGATGTACCATTATTATTTGTATTATTGCCTATATTCGCGTCCACATAGCCCAAAAAAACATCTCGCACTGGATTTTTTGTTAATGCAGTGACGTATACTATAGATGAACCAAATGTTGCAGCGGGATTGACAATAGTTATTTGATATTGAATATTTTTTCCAACGGTTCCATTTAAAATATTTAAAACTCCTCCATTAATATTTAATTGTGAATAAATTGTTTGAGTTGTTATTGGAGACCAAACACCACTATTATTAAAACATCTAGACCAAGATCCAGCTGTTACTTGCCAAATTCCATTATCTCCATTTGTTTGATTTTTAATCAAAAGAAAATCTCCAGAGTTTGGTGTATATCCATCTATTGTTGTTAATCCTGAAAAGGTAGTTATATTGGCTGTAGATGCAAATTGAGCTGCAGGTAATGTTGGGGTATTAAGTAATTGTGTTGTAACATAATTTTGCATTTGACTTGATGTAGGAATTGTTGCATTTGTTCCATCATTTCCAAATGTTTTTCCAGAATCAGTTGTTTGGCCAGATGAATTTACTGTTACAATATCTCCATTTATAGATCCAGATATCAATGTTTGTACAGATACAGCTGCACTAGCAATTCCATTTACGGATGATGTTAATGCATTGCCAACTAACGTTAATGTATTTGTATTGATAATATTTGCTGTGGCTGATGCAACACCATTTACTGTTACAGTTAATCCATTTGCTATAGAGTTTAAATTTATAGAATTAATTATTGTTACTGCAGTTGATGTAATACCATTTACTGTTACAGTTAATCCATTTGCTATAGAATTTAAATTTATGGAATTTATAATATTTGCTGTAGTTGATACAACACCATTTACTGTTACAGTTAATCCATTTGCTACAGAGTTTAAATTTATAGAATTAATTATTGTTACTGCAGTTGATGCAATACCATTTACTGTAGATGTCAAAAGATTAATTGATGATGATAATATATTTGTATCAATGACATCAACTGCAGTTGATGATATTCCATTAACCGTAACAGTTAATACATTTGCAGCAGAGTTTAAATTTATAGAATTTATAATATTTGCTGTAGCTGATGCAATGCCGTTTACTGTAGATGTTAAAAGATTCGCTGATGATGATAACACGTTTGTATTAATTATATTTACAGCAGTTGATGCAATGCCGTTTACTGTAGATGTTAAAAGATTCGCTGATGATGATAATACGTTTGTATTAATTATATTTACAGCGGCTGCTGCAACACCATTTACTGTAGACGTCAAAAGATTCGCTGATGATGATAACACGTTTGTATTAATTATATTTGCAGCGGCTGCTGCAACACCATTTACTGTAGACGTCAAAAGATTTGCTGATGATGATAATACGTTTGTATTAATTATGTTGGCAGTAGCTAAAATGCCATTAACAGTAGATGACATGATATTAGCAGCAGATGATAATAAATTTGTGATTGTAGATGTTGAAGATACCCATGATGTATTGGTTCCGTCGGTTCCTAATACTTTTCCATTTTGCCCTGTCTGTGTTGGTAATAGGGCATTGAGAGCTGTATCTGCTGTGATCTGTCCAGTACCTCCCATGGAGATAGGGATAGGGTATTGAGATGATATTGAACTGTCAACATATGTTTTGTTGGCAGCAGATGATCCAATGGATGGTGTATCGGTTAAGGTTATTATATTACCCGTAGGAATAGTTATATTTCCTGTCATTGTACCACCTGTTAATGGTAAAAATGTAGAATTTGTTTTATCACTTGACCATAATGTTGTGGTGGATGGTGATGATGAATCATTGATAGAAAATCCAGAGTCTATTGTTTGTCCTTGATTTGATCCTGTTCCAAATATTGCAATGTTATCTCCTATAGCAGATGGCTGTTTCGCTTGACCACCATTTTCGATTTGAGATATGGATATACCAGAATCTGCTATAGTGCCACTTTTTGAAAAAATAATGATATTATTTTCTGTTCCGTCAACACTTGTAATTTTTTCATCTAATTCATTTGTAATTTTAAAGTTTGACATTTATTATACCCATTAAATGTTAATTTAAATCATGTTAACTCAGATTTTTAATAACAACTGTTATTAAAAATCTAATTTACAAGATGCAAATTAGTAGCCCATGCATTATGGCATATAAAATATAAATTTTTATTATTCGATATACCTTGTATTAGCAATATAAGTTGTAATTTTCCAACAAGAGAATCTATGTTGCTATCTGTCGCGTAGCATTTGCTGATATTTGTCGGGGCTTCAACTCCACAAAATGTTATCCAATATGGATTCCAATTTGTGACAAGTCCTCCCATGCCCACAGATGTAAGTTGTATGGTTGTAGATCGTGTGCATTTATATGTAAATTGTTTGTTACAATCAATTGCTGCTATTGTTACAAATAAGATGATGCAAAGTATCTTAAAATATTTCATTTATTAGACGTTTTACGACGTTTCACTGCTGCACTTGTTTTCAGTTTCGAAAACTGTAGTGATCTAATGATTAAATTCAATCATTCCAGATGTTTGATCTTGTCTTGCTCCAATTCCATACCAGTTTCCTGAATATATTTCTAGACGCTTCGCATCATATATGCTATTTGGGTTTATGCTGTTTGAGCTCCATCCTGTATTGGTATTGGAGTTTCTTTGTAAGGGGGATATTGTGACACTGGAGCTTCGTGCTCCCTGATGCCCACCCTTCCAGTTTTCTCCATAATTTGTTTGTGTTGATTTATCTTTTATCATTGCAGCTATTGCTTGCAAATATCAAAAATTTTTAAATTCAAGTTTTCAATACTTTTTTAAAAGGAAATATGTATGGTTAGGTTTCGATAACCTTGAGAGTTATCGAAACTTGCTGGCTCATTCTTGGTTTTATATCCAGAGTGCACCGGCGTGGAGGTGATGAGCATAGCACTCCATATACCTAATTTTTTTTATTTTTTATTTTTATTTTATTTTTATTTTTTTAGAGACGGTAAATTTTTCACTGCTACGTATTTATAGAAAGATTTTGACAAGTCGTAGTGCAGGTTGTCTGCATATGGGGCATTTATTTTCGATTTGTTTGCTGCATGAGATGCATATGCAGGTATGGAAGCATGGATCGCATGCGATCTTGATGCGATTTGTCATGCAGACTTTGCATTGAAGCTCTTCGATCTCCGTGGTTTCGTCCTCGGGCTCTGGTGCGCGTCTGTTGTGTCCGGCCCTATTGTGTCCGGCCCCATTGTGTCCGGCCCCATTGTGTCCGGCCCTATTATATCCACGTCTATTGTATCCGTGCTCATCGTATCCCTCTCTATCGTATCCGTTCTCATCGTATCCGTATATATCGTATCCCTCTCTATCGTATCC
>Ga0207663_10000093_pt1 | contig 42862 bp, 57 predicted proteins | sample LARL53metaG_FD_184346 | JGI IMG/M metagenome (GOLD analysis project Ga0207663, IMG submission 184346) | Corn, switchgrass and miscanthus rhizosphere microbial communities from Kellogg Biological Station, Michigan, USA - LAR L5-3 metaG... | ecosystem: Host-associated > Plants > Roots >...
ACGACCAGACGTCCCCACTTATCCCTCGCCCAGGTGCTGAGCTTGCTGAATAGAGCGTTCAAAGTCCCTCCGTTTTTCGCGCGCGCAGCCAGTACTGCAGACGGTTGTCCAGCCCGTTGAAACCGCCGTTGATCGTCTTCGTGATCTGACCGAAGTAGTCCAGGTCCGCGGCTGCATTGAGGCCCTTGGTTTTCCAGAACCAGCCGGCCGAGCGGCACGCGATTGCAGGCGTCTCGATAAGCGACGGGTTGCCGACCAGCGGAACATCCAAAGCGGTCCCGCAGGCCGAGTAATTGGCGCGCCCGGTAATCTGGAGCAGCCCTCCGCCCTTGTAGAGCGGGCCATCGCCTGGTTCAGTGTTGCCGAGGTCCGCGCGACCTTCGTATGCCTGGCCGGAGCCGATCTCGCGCAGATAGCGCAGCTCGCCGCTTTCATGCGCGACCTGGGCGATGAACGCCGAGCGCCTGCGCCCGGTATTGATCTCGAATTCCGACATGGCCTCCAGCAGCGGCTGCGCGAATATGTCGAGGTGCCCGGCCGTGTACGGCATGATTTTTCGCAGGTCGTCGAGAATCATTTCGGCGGCGGCTCGTTTGGCCCGCGGTGCAGCGCTTCGTGGAGCTCGTGCTTCTCCTCGGCGATGTAATCCGCCTCCGCGCGCAGTGCGGAGCGGCGATTCGGGTCGGGTTCCGTGCGCGCCTCGCGGTGCAGCGAGTCGCTGTGCTGCGTCATTGAATCGACAGCGGCCTCGACCGTTTCCCTGCGAACCCTGAGCCAGATCCAGACGTCCTTGATGAGTTTGACCATTTTCATTTTCGCCTTCGGGTGACTGGCTGAGTCCCGGCCTCTCGCCTCGCGAATAGGTAATCCGCCTCGAGCTGTCCGATGCGTAGCTCGTTCATGTCCTCCAGTGCCTGCAGAACCTTGATGTCGGCGCTCCCAGCAACGAACGGGACTATCTTTGTCTCGAGCACGACAATGCGTGTGTCCTGGCGCGCGACGGTCTCATGTAGGTGAACTATGTAGCCGCCGCAGGTCACGACGACGAAGCCGATCGCGCCGAGCGACGTCGGCGTGAACTGGCGCCGGAACCAGGACCAGGCGCGCCAGGAGCGGCCGAATTCCAGGCGCAGGATCGCTGAGCGCTCGGCAGCGCTTTCGTGCTGCTCGTCCTGGTCCATGCTGCTATTTGAGCTCGGCGCGCAGTTTCGCGATCTCGTCATCGATCGCCTGCAGGCCTTCTTTCGCACCGGCGTCGCCCAGCAGGAATTCACGTATCACGCGCGACTGACGCGCCTCGAGCGCGTGAATCTTGGCCAGCGCTTCGTGGCGCCTCTCGAGGCGCGTCTGCGGCCGCGGCGTATCCCGCGGGACGACTGTCTTCGTCGCGAGGTCTACCCTGTGCGTCAGGTGACTGTGCCTCCCCTCGATCGCCGGGCGCCCCGTCGTGTTGAGCGATACGGCGAGCTCGTCGTCCGAGCTGAAATGGTCGCCGGTAAAGTCTCCGGTCGCCGGATCGTAGAACGAGAAGTGCCTCATCGCTTGATCAGCTCCGCGTGAAATTGGATCTGCCAGGCCGTCGCCGTGCGGTTATTCGTCGAGGTGAAGTTCGCGAAGATGCCGCAGGAGATCGTATGTGCCGCATTCGAGGGCGCAGTGAAAGTGCTCTGAAGCGTCATCGGCTTGCGGCTCGTCGAGAGGTTGATCACGTTGCCGGACTGGAAGACGTCGGAAGGGCCGATCGGATTGTGGTCGTCCAGGTACAACTGTAGTTGCACCTGGCCGCCGTAGTCCGTCGTCTCGTTCGACATGGATTCCATCGTCGCGGTGATGATCCACTGCTGGCCGGCATCGCTCGCCGCGGGAAGCGTGATCCCGGTCGTCAATACCAACTGGGTTATCGCTGAGCTCGTTGAGGTCACCGGACCTGCGACGTAGGCCGTCGAGACGCTCGTCACCTGGTTCCCGCCGATCTGCGGCGTCGTGATGCCGGCGACCAGGGCGCTCCCTCCGAACTTCACCGTCGTCGCCTGCGCGCCTGGATCGAAGAAGCTCGAATCTGCGAACAGTGTCGTGAGTGTCGTGATCTGCAGCGCGTGCACCAGGACGCCGCTAATGTAGTACCGAAGATTCACCCCGTCATGAACGATCAGGAACGTATCGACGCCCGGCGTATAGGTGCCGCTCACCGATGGCACCTGCGTCCCGAGCTCGAAGAGAACCCATGAACCGCCGTCGCACGAAAATGCGTAATTGATGCCGGTATAACTCGTCGTGCCGCCGGGCGCGGTGCTCAGGCCGAGCATGAATCGCAGCTTGTTTCCGGCGCGCCATTGCACAAATGCGCCGGCGCTGAATCCCTCCTGGCTGAAGCAATCCGAGTCCCAGGCGGCCGTGCCGCCATAGTCCTTGAAGAGCGTATCGCCGACGACCGTTACTCCGCGGCCGATGAAAATCGCGCCCTGGTTCGGGAGCATCGTGCCCATCGAATTCACAACCAGGACCTTCGCATAAGCCGTGACGTCGGCGAGCGACTCGGTGTTCTGCAGGTAGCTATTGAACGATCGGAATTTGAAATACATCGTTTTGCCGATGTATCCCGGATCGATCGGAAGCCGGAAGATCCCCGTGTCAAGGCGCGCGAAGTTCGTCCCGCCGGCGTGGGCGCCGATCGAGCTGTTGTAGAGCCCGCGGCGCAGATACGTCAGGTTGTAGTGCCCGACGCCGGCGAGCGCCGAATTGCCATACGCGATGATCTCGCCGTCGACCCAGAGGAGCGTCCGAAGATCGTCGGCGTTCGCCGTGGTCGAGGGCGGGATCACCAGGTCAGTATCGGCGAGCGTGACGGAAAGCGTGTTCGCAAGATCTAGCTGCGTAATCGCGGTCGGCAGCGACGAGCTCAGCGTCCCGTATTTCGCAGCTCCGTTGATCGTGCCGACGAATTCATAGTTCGCATCATCGAGCGAGGAATAGACGTTGCACCCGCCCCATACATCGGTGATGCCAGCGACCGCGATCCAGACCTCGAAGCCGCCCTGGGCGGCAACCAGCGCCGGAGGCGCCAGGAATATGAGCGGCTCCTGGACCGAGCCAGGCGCAACGCCGTAGTTCGCGGCGTACCCCTGGCCGAGCTCCCAGTCGTAGCGTGGCGCGCCGCCAGGTCCAAGCGGGAGCTCCTCGGCCGTGATGGTGACGAGCCTGCCAGGGAGCGTGCCGTGCTCTATCTGGGTGATGCGCGCGAGCGTGTTCGAGAGACCCAGGACCGAGTCGTTGATCTCGATGACGTCCATCGGTTCGACCAGGCAGTAGTCGGCGCGCACCGTGAACGTGTAGACGTTCCGGATGAAGAACTGCCGGTTCAGAATGAGCTGCGCGACCAGGCGCGCGACGTCAGGCGTCGTGATGCTGTGGAATGTGATGTTCTGCATCGGGCGCTTGCCATTCGCCGCGATATCCATATCGATCGTCGCCTCGGCGACGGCCGTGTTGTACTGGTTAGCGCGGTCCAGGAATTCGATGCGCAGCGTATTGAAGATCTCGTCGGGCGCTTTGCGCTCGACGGTCACAGGCTCGTCGTTGGTGCCTTTAACGACATAGTCGTCATCGGTGAATGAAAAGAGCGGCGTCAGGTTCGGCGTGAAGCTACCGAAGATGCCTGTCACTGCCTCATCACCGTAGGGGATGATCTTAAGCGTGCCTCCTGACCAGATGCAGTCGGAATTCGTGATCTGCAGCATCTCGGTCAGGAAATCACTCGCCTGGCGCTGAGTCGTCTCTGCGGGGCTGAGGAAAAGGCTCATCGCAACGCAGTAGCTGCGCCACTGCGTAAGGTCGAGGGGAAACGCGAAATCGGCTCCGTGATTCGGGTCGGTCAGGTAGTCGGTCAAAATGTCCGACGGCTCGGCGTCGATAATCCCGCCGGGGAAGAATTGCTTCAGCCCCTGGACCTCGAACGTGAGATTCGGCATTGCCGCCGAGCTGCCGAGCTGGAACGACCCATTCGCAACATAGGCAGTGTGATCGTAGCCGAGCGCCTTCGACGGATGATTCGTCGACATGTAGGACCAGGGCGCCTGCCCCGAGGTGCCCGTGAAGACCGTCAGGTTCACGGAATCATCGGAAGGCAACACCTGCGACTTATCATCGAACACGACGCCGACGCCGACGATCGGGCCCTCGCAGAGTCCGATCAGCACCGCGGCCGAATAGGTGTAGCTCGTCGTCCCATCGTTTGAGCCGCCGCCCTTGCCGCCTCCTGATGAATCGGTGTGAGGCGTGACGACAAAGTCATCGTAATCGATCAGGAATCCCGGGACACGCGTCTGCCCGTACACCAGCGGCCGCGGCACCGCGTAGGTGCTGAGCGTCATCTGGATCCCATTATAGATCGTCGGCGGCGTAGTCGACTGAGATCGGTGGCGACCGAATAACCCGCTCACGTGAAGACGCTCCAGTAAGAATGCTCGCGGCGCTCGAGCGCCCGCCGCTCCTGCAGGGTGACGTTGCCCTGTTCCGCGTAGGCGTGAATCACGTAGTCCCCATCGATCACGATCGCCGCGTGACTCGCGCATTTACCGAATCGGTAAAGGATCAGGTCGGCCGGCTCTAGCTTCTCGCGCTCGATTCGGTGGGCGTATCGCTCGACCTGGTGGATGAGGAGCTCGTCCTCGTGGTGCACGAACCAGTTCAGCGGGTACGGCCGCGGATCATAATCGCCTGGCACGTGCCCGAGCTTCTTTGCCACTGCCAGGGGAAGCATCGCGCAATCGACGCCGACGCCCTTGATATCGGCCTGGTGCTTCCAGGGCGTAGACAACCAGGTGCGCGCCTCGGCGACGATCGCCGCACGCTCGGCCTCATGGGACATAGCTGCCGCCGTTCTTGCTCGAGCCGACCTGGCTGCCGGCGGTGACGTGTCCCTGGCGGCCCGTTCCAGTCGTCGGCGTCGAGACCGCGCCGCCGTCATACAGCGTTTCAGGCGTCGGCACATATGGGTCGCCGTCGAAGTGCGCGATGTTGTTGAACGGCGGCCCGAGCCCCGTGCTCGCGTTCCTGCACTGCGCCTGCGTCTTATTGCAGCCCGGCGTGATGTTGAACGTATCCCCGACGCCCGGCGCCTGAGGCAGCGGCTGGAAGAGCTTCACGACGCCCGAGGCGTGGACGAAGCTGCGGATCAGACGCGTGAGGCCTGCATTCACGCCCGTCAGGAACGTCACCTGGCCGAGATTGAAATAGTTGTCGATCTGCGTCAGTCCCGTGTTGAAGCTCAGCACGCCAGGAGATCCTGACACGGCCCCGGAGGTCGTGAAGGCAGTCTTCGAGAGCGTGCATCCGGCATCGAACAGAGCATGCGTGCAACCGGTCTGGACGACGTTGCGCGGCATGTCGATATTCAGCAGCGCCAGGCCCGAGGTGACCGTGATGACTGACTGGAGCCTGCCAGCCTTTGCCGCGCTGACGCGGCCCTTGAAGAGCTGCGCGAGCCCAACGGTCGCGCCGTCCTGGTAGTTCGCACTGGCGCCCGAGAAGAATTCCGAAATCGTCACGACGGCGTTATCGAGGAGACCGAGGTTTATGAATTGCTGGAGCGTGCGGCCGCCAATCAGCGCCGGCGTCGTCGCGTCCGCAAACTGCGAGATCGTGAGTTGACAGGTTTGCTCCGCGACCCCGACCCGCGATACCAGGTTGCCGCGTACGATCACGAAGCCGCGCTTATACAGCGTCGCGCCGATCGTGATGTCCGAATCGATGCCGCTGAAGCTCAAGACGGAGCCGCCGGCGATCTGGATATCGTAGAGCTCGGCGTGATTCCATTGTCCGCTGGCGAGATTGGCGATCGCCGCGCCCGAGGCGGATCTCATCGGACCACCGAGGTGAATTTGAGCGTCTTCAGTTCCCACCAGTTGTTCATGAATTCCGAGAAGTCCTGATCGTCGTCGTCGAACGTGCACTGGTAATAGAACGAGCCCGACCAGGTCAACGCGTGCGTATTCGCCGGCGCCGTGGTGAAGGTCACGAGCCCCTCAGTGTTAATGCTGTAGAGGGACGATGACACGGTGCTCCCGTTGTCCTTGATTACCGGCGTCCCGTTCAGGTTCTGAATGATCTCCGGCGTACCTGCGCTCGAGGAGTTCGCCTGGTATGTGGCGATGAGCTGAAAGGCCTTCGTCGAGCCGTCACCCGTCCCGAACGCCATATTGGCGACGGTGTTGAAAAGAGGATCGGTATAGATGAACGTGCCGAAGCGTCCCTTGAGTGAATTGAAGAACCCGAGGAGGAGCTTCAGCTCGCTGAGCGTCACCGAGGCGTCATCGCGCAGCAGCGTGTAGGTCTGTGTCCAGGCGACGCGCGGCCAGCGCATCAGCGCGATGCGCGTCGTCTTGCCTGAGATCGCCCGCTGTAGGTCCGTCGAGAACTTCATAGTCCGCACGACAGGGAAGCTCAGCGACGGGAGCACGGGCAGCAGATTGCTCGGCGCAGCCGGAGGCCCTGGGTTCGTGCCGCCCAGGTTAAGAAGCCACGCGGCAGACATTCAGCCGACTCCGAGCATCATGAGCAATTGCCTCGCGGACGAACCGCCGCCACCCCCGCCGACCGAACCCTTGAACGTCGCAATGCAACCCTGGCTGGCAAGCGTCCCCGCATCTGACCAAGCGAAGGCGGCCGAGGGCGACGTAACCGAGTTGAGGAATTCGTACCTGGCGTCGGAACCCAAGCCATCAGTCGTCACGCTGTCGTTGAAAAGATCCACGAAGCCGGAGCACGCAAATGCGGCGTTCGACACGCCCGGAGTGCTGCGCTGCGACACCACGGCGAAGACGATTTCGTTCGCCTGGGCGGTCGGACCAACGGGCCCGGCTGTCAGCGATTGCCCGGTCGTGCCGTTCGCGAACGTGCCGACGTCGAAGGGAGAGGACGCGAGCCCCGAAACCTCGACGACGACCAGGTTCGCCTTCGTGATATTGCAGCCCAGGCTCGAGGTATCCACCTCGATCACGTGAGTTCCGGCCGTGACGGATGCCGATGGCAGGAAATAGATGGCCGACATGAGATTCGTGATCGCGCCTGCGGCGGCCGTGCCAGCCTGCGCAACCGCGGTCGAAAGTGCGGTGCTGATGCTCGTGTCGTTACAGACGGCCGGCCCGACCGAGCCGCCCGACGAGCTGCTCCATAGAGACGCCAGTGCGATCAGAGTGTTGCCGCTCGCGACGCCGGTGATGGTCGCATCCACTACCGAGAGCGACGGCGAGCTCCCTACCACGCTCTGCACGACGACGATCGGCGTGCCCGTCGACCAGCCGGCCTCCTTAAATCCCAGGATGACGCCGGCGCAGCGGCTGCTCTGCGAGGTCCCGAATACGTTGTTGAACGTGCCCTGGAGCACGCCCGTCTGATACTGGATGAATCCCGTGTGCGCGACGCTCGGATCAGACTGCGAGGCGCCCGCGGGAATCGTGAACCCGCTCGCCGGCGTATAGGAATCGATGCCGCCGATCGTCCCCTGGCCGTTCAGGCAGATGATCGTCTCAGTGCCGCCGTTTGTGGTCATCCCTCCGCAGGAGTGGGACGTGGCGTTCGTCCCCTCATTGCCGTTGCCGCTGACATCCAGGGCGCCGAGGCCGCTGAATCTCACATACATGATATTCGGCGCGCCGGAGGTATTGTTGTGCACGGTGACGACGACCGAGCTCCCGCCGGTCGTGACGACCATGCGGAAGACCCAGACGCCGACCATTGAGGCGATTTGCTGGCCGCCGCCGACTACAACAGTGTAGGTATTGCCCGCACTGTCGGTGACCGTGACGCTGCCGTTCAGGGCGTTGGAAAATACCAGGAACGCGAACGTATCGCCCACGGTCATCGTCGGTACGGTGATCGTAGTGGCTGGCGCGGTCGCTGCGTTTAAGAATCCCATTGTCAGCTCGAGACCGCCGTACCGACATTCACGGGCGAGTTGAAGCCGTTGACTTCGTCCATGAATGAGAACCAGACCGGACCGGCCGCGAGATTCCCCTTGTTGTAAAAGCCCTTAAAGACGCCGCCATTCCAGGACCCGCCCACCGGGATCTGCGGCTCATACATCTGGCCACTGCCGGGACCTGCGAAGGTCGGCGTATTCGTCGCATACAGGCGCGCCAGACTGCTGAGCTGCCGGCTGCTGAAGAGCTCAGCGAAGTAACGCCATTGCGTCTGAGTATGGAGCGTGCCGGCGCCGGCCACCGGCGAGACGAGTCCGGGCTTGTCGCCCATCGCGCCCTGGTTGCGCGCATACCCGCCGAGCTCGAGCACGGATGAGCCGCCCGAGTAAGTAATCGGACCGGCGTAATTCATCACCTGGCGCGATTGCCCGTTGCCGGAGAAATCCGTCTCGTAATACCGGAAGAACCCAGTGTTCGCCGTGGTCCACTTCAGCAGCAGAGTCGACTTAATCCAGCCAATGAGCGGGTTCGCAGGGTTATTGCACGAGCCCCACGAGCTGCCATGACCCCCTTGGTCCGGGATCTGCGGCACGCCGAATGATTGGTCGGTTGCCCAACTGTTCGCCGCGCTGTTCGACTTCGGGCCGCCGACCGAGTTCGTCGTGTACCAGAAATTGCCGGTAAAGGGTTCAGAGATCGCGCCGGCGCTAATGCTGTGTTTCTTGTTGTTTTCGTCTCTGTCCACGTAGGTGACAGAGTTTCCCCCCTGGGTAACAGAGAGAAGTGCCGGCTTGTTGAGTGTCACCGTGCCCGCGACGGCATCTACTGAAGTCACAAAAGTCGGATTGGCTTGCGTACTGGACGCGAAAGCCCCGCCGCTCGAGAACGCTGCGTTCGTATCGCCAGCCGTAAATCCAAGCGGGAGCACCCCTCCGGGGATACTGAATGTCGGACTTCCCGCCGTGAAGATCCCGGTGAATATGACCTGAACCGGATATGCCGTGTACCACCAGAACGGGTCTTGCCTCCAGTAATATTCGACGACGTCGTAGAACGGGAAGGGGCGCGTGGTGAAGGTGCGCCAGATAGATACAGCGTTGCCGCCATTGCTGACGTTCACGTCGTGATGGCAACCGGCGACGATTGCAAGCGTATTCGGCGTCGGACCGCTCATCGTGCTAGAGCCGAGGGCCTGGAACGGCAGCGAGCGATTCTTCATGTTCGCAATGCTGTTGCTGGCGGCGCTCGGCCAGCCGCCCGTCCACATGTTGTTCAGGACGTTCGGGCCATCCTGGCCGTAGTCCCATCCCATCGCGGCATCGCCCGAGCCAGTGCTGACATCGAGCGTCGCAGTGCCTGGCGTCGAGAATGTGATCGCGTCGCCGTGGTTCAGCGTGCCGATCGGTGGCGCCGACGGCTTCCTGAGGATCAGGAAAGACATCGCGGCCTAGAAGTAACTGCCGTTGAGAACGATCGACCCTGACGGCACCGAGGTATTGTCGGTGTCTGCAAGGCCTGCAACGATCGCGTAGCTGATCCCAGTCGAGAACGCCTTAGGCGTGTTGAGGCTCATGACGATGCCGCCTACGGCGGTATTGGCTGGGATCGGGAAGACCTGGACCAGGAGCGCATTGTCGGTAGCCGGCGCCGGCGCAGAGGCCTTGTTGTAGAACTTGAGGTAGTAGATCGTCGCGGTGAGGTTGAACACCTCAATGCTGTAGAGGCTGCCTGGCGTCGCCTTCAAGTTCGTAGCGTTGTTCGAGTTCGCAGCCGTCTTGTAGAACGGAATCGCGCCGCCCACGGGCACGCCCTGGACGCCCACCAGGAGCTGCCTCAGGCTCGTGAGCCGAGGCGCGCCCGCTTGCCCCGTTGTGAGTGAGGCGCTGTCGCTGTAGACGCCAAAGAATGGCAGGCCAGGCGTCGTGCCGGCCGTATACGCCGCGGCATCCTGGAAGCCTGCGATCGCGCCTGCGGTCACGTTCACGGGCAGCGGATTCATCGTCGAGACCTGGACCGGAGTCACGCCCGTGAGCGAGAAGCCGATCTTGACGACTTCGTAATCGATATTCGGCGTGCCAGCGACCTGGTCGCTGCCAAGGTTCGCGCCGCCGCTGCCTGAATTAAGTGGGATGTTTGACATGTCGCCCTACTGCGTAGCGAGGTAGATCGACTCGAACTTGAGCGCGGTCTGCTCCCAGAGCCCGCTCATGAATTCCGAGAATTCGGCGTCGTCCGAGGAGAAGACGCACCGGTAATAGAACGATCCCGTCCAGGTGAGGGCGTGCCCAGCGGTCGGTGCTGTCGTGAACGTGATGATCCCCGTCGGTCCGATCGTATAGAGGCCGCCGCTGACCGTTGAACCGTTGTCCTTTATCGTCGGCGCGCCATTGAGGTTCTGAATCAGCTCGGCGATCCCCGCGGTGCTCGTGTTCGGCCGGTAGGTCGCAATCAGCGGAAACGACTTCGTGCTGCCGTCGCCGGCGCCGAAAGGCTCGTTGGTTACGGTATTGAAGGACGGGTCGCTGAAGAGCCATGTATCCCATTGGCCGCGCACCGCGTTGAAGAAGCCGACGAGCAGCGCGAGCTCGCTTAATGTCACGGCCTTGTTATCGCGCAGGAGGTCCCAGGTCAGCGTCCATTCGTACAGTGGATTCTTCTGAAGCGCGACGCGGCCCGACATGCCGCTCGGCGCCACCAGGGCGCCCGTGTTCCACTTCGGCATCCTGGACGTGATGAACACCTGACCAGGCAGGGCCGGAAAGAGCAGATTGCTCACCGCCTGGCGCGCGCGTGATCGCGCAAGGCCTTCGCCAGCGTGCCTGTGCGATTGCGCAGCGCCTGGTCAACCGTGCGCGTGTCGAGGGTATGAAGGTGCACATGCGTGTCGCCCCCGCCGCGTCGGCCGCCGGGTGAATCCGCCATTCCGCGGATCACGTCGCCGAGTCTCTCTGGCAGCACCATTTCTCGGCTGTGAAGTTGCGTAACGGGATTGAGGCCTCGAGGGATATCGAAGCCCTGTGCGGCGGAGGCCGCAGCGGAGAAGCTCATCGCTTCCGCGAAGGTCGAAGCGCCGACGCCTGGCGCCATGGCCCAGCCGTAGAACGGTATGGCGGCGACCGATCCCATCGCCGCGGTCGCTGCGACGCCGGCGTTCGCCGAGATCTGGCCGAGTGCGGTCGTCTGGTTCACGACCTTGGCAAGGATCAGGTTCTCGATCCACTGCGCGACCCACTGGGCGAGCTTGCTGATGATCGCATCGAAGACTCCCATGAATAGATTCCCCATCGCCTGGGCGAACGACATGGTTCCGCGCAGCATCCCCTCGAGCGAGCTCGTCAGCGCAGACTGCAATCCCCTGGTGACTGTCTGCCAGTTCTGCAGGATGTTGCGGCTGTACTGAGCCTCGGCTTGCTGCTGCTGCTGCAGGCTTCGGTTGTGCGCCTGCGCCTCCTGCGCTTGAATCTCGGCGAGCTTTTTCTGGTCCGTCGAATACAGCGAGCTCAGCGTATTGAAGTAGCTTTCCTGAGCCGCCATTTTCTTCGCGATCAGGTCGAGCGTCTGCTCGAGCTCTTGCTTCGCTGAGATCTCGTGCGCGCGGTAGGCCTGCTGGACGCCCTCAATCTCCCGGTCGATCGCCCCGGTCTGCAGCTCCTCCTGGGCCCTTGCAGAGTTCGCAGCGCTCGCGATGATTTCCTTGTAACCCTCATCGCCAGCGTGCTGGAGCATCCGCTCGATCTTGTCGGTGAGCTCCGACCAGACCTCCTCGAGCGAACGTTCAGGCTTCATGCTCGATATTGCGCGCCCCGGCGGCGGCCGTTGCTCCTCTTCCGGCGCCATCGGGTGCTGCGCATGCGGTCCCGAGCTGCTGGCCGGTGTATCGAGCACGTTGTTGATCATTGCCCCGATGCCAGGGACAACGCCGACCAGGCGCTGCACTACCTCTTGGATTACGGGCGGCAACGCCGCGAATTTCTGCCGCAGGTAATCAAGATAGCCGCCGGCGTCGCGGATCTTGTCGAGGATCTGGCTTAAGACGTCGAGCAGCTTATTCAGCTCAGGAGCGACCGCAGCCGCGAGCGTCGTCTTGAAGTTCTGCCATTTCAGCTCGAGGGTCGACACCTTCTCGGCCGACTCTTTGAGCTGATCGAGCTGCGCCTTCGTAGCAGAGCCGACCGATTCGGCCGCCTCTTTCACAGCCGCCAGGCCGCCGGCGAGCTCGTGAATCGTCGGAATGAGATCAGCGCTATTGCGCCCGAGGAGCGACATGATCTCGGCATTCGCCGCGCCGGATTGCCCCATCTTTACGAAGGCATCGAGGACGGTGAAGGCTGGGTCCTGGATGTTCTTCAGCGAAATGCCGACCGACTCGAGTCGCTCCTGCATTTGCTTGTTGCCTTCGGCAGCCTGGACGATCTCTCGATCAAGGCGCTGGAAAGCGGTCTGCAGCGCCTCCGTCGATGAGCCGGTACGCGCGGCGATCGCCTGGACGCCCTGCAGCTCCTTGGTCGTGATGCCAAAGGAAAGAGACGCATTGACGACCGCCTCGGCCTTCTTTGCAACCTGGTCGAAGGTCTCGGCGAGCTGCTTCCCCATTTCGACCAGGGCGCCGATAGTGAAGGCCTCGAGCAGCTTCGTGCCGATTCCATCGATGGAACTGCTGAGCCCTTGAAAGCTCTCGGACATCTGCTTCGTGCTGGCCGTGACCGATGCGGTCGCCGCACGCATCGAGCTCTCGAGCGCGCTCGTGTCAGCGCTGACTTTTAGGCTTACATCGTCATTGCCGGCCATGGGTTCACCGTTGATTCAACTGGGTCGCAACATGTCGAAGAGCGCCGCGATTTCCTTCGGGTCGTTCCCCTCCGGGCTCTTTTTGGGTTTGTAGCCGACGAAGCCGGCGACCAGGATGTGAACGGGCGGGTTTTGCGCCCAGTACTCGTTGAGGGCGAGCAGGCGCGGGATATCGAGCTCTTCTTCGATGTAGTCCCAGGTCCAGCCGGTTGAGGCTATGACGTGGGCGGCGATCGCCGGGAAGTCTAGTTGCTCGGACTGCCCGGCAGAGCTTCCCCCGCGGCAGCGGCCGCGGCGTCGACCGCCTTCATTCCATTGAGCTCGCCGAACACCTCGAAGATTTCCTTCGCGTTGTGCGCGTCGATATTCTCCTCGAGCCATTCCAGGGTGATGGCGCCGGAGGCCTCGCACTCCTTTCGCGCGCGCCTGGCTCCCCAGAAGATCGCACCGATCAGGGCCTTGAGCCCCTCCTCGCTGTCGATGCCGGTCTTTGCGATTGCTCCCTGCGCATTCGCCATCTTGAAGATAGGCGTCGGCGCGATCTTGAACGTGATCCCTTCAATCGTGAGCTCACGAACGAGCATTGCTTTCCCCTTAGTTTTTCGGATCTATTTCTTACTTGAGCGACCAGACTCCGAGCGATCCGGAGCCGTTGTCGAGCGCGGTGAAGTCGAATTCCTGCACCGAAAAATCCTCATTCTTGAATGGCAGCGTGATCTTCGAGCTCACGCAATTGAGTAGCTTCAGGTTGTACTGGTGCCCGTTGAAGGGCAGCGAGAGCTCCGCCTGGAACGTCGGCGCGTACCCCATGAGCTGATTCGTGATATTGAATTTCGCCGCCGAGGTGCTGGTCGCCGTGTATTCGTAAGAGATCAGCAGCGTCCCGACCTCACTGGCGTTGAAGGTGTAGACGCCCGTGCCGGTGTTGACGGAGTACTGGCCGACCGACGGCGCTGAAGCGACACGCGTCAGAGGCAGGCCAGTCGCTGAGTACAGAACGCCGTAGTCGGTCGTATACGTTCCGGAGGCCGGCGGCGTGATCGTGATCGTTGTGGCGGCCGCGTGCGATTCGCCGTCGACCGTCGCCTGGATGCCTGCGGAGGAGCTCGCGCCGAAGAAGAGTGATCCGAGCGCCTGGGCGGAGAAATCGGCAGCCTTCGCCTTGAAGGTGAACTTGCCCTTGCCGCGGCCGAAGGCGAGAGGGAACTGGTTCGCGCCGTAGAGCGTCTTCTCATCGAAGGACATGTCGCCCTGCACTTCTTGCAGAACGCCGAGCTTTACCGGCGTCGGGTTCGAGATCGCCGCGCCGGAGGCATCCGAAAGCGGCACGCCGTACATTGTGCCGACGCCGAAAATGATCATTGCGGTACTCCTGAGCGAATGAAAAAAAGCGGCCCGAAGGCCGCTTGAAGTTTGGGGAAACCCTACGTGGCGAGCTCTGTCAGCGATCGAGCGGGAGTCGCGTAGGTGATCCGATAGCGAATCACCGCCGCGACCGCATTCTGGTCTGCGACCTCAAAGTCCCATTTCGTTTCTTCCTCGAAGATGCGCGCGCAGAGGCCGCCGAGCGTCTGATCCGCGAGGAGCGCCGAGTGAAGCGCCTCAACGGCGGGATCGGCGACCTGGTCGGGAACCTGGCCGCGCGCGATCACGGTGATCTCGACCCTGAATTGCCGGAAGATCACGTCTTGCGCGCCGTTCTCGACGAGCTCCTCGGCGGGTCGGATGAGGATTGCGACGCCCTCCTCGCGGGCCATGGCAGCCTCGCGGGACCGGTAAACGACGGCGTTCGGCACGGGCTCGAGGAGAGTCTCGATCGCCTCGAGGAGCTGCTCGCGGGTCGTCATACGCGCTGCAGCGTCGCGACGCGGAATGCGCCGTCGTCCAGGTTGTTCACGGAGATCACGGAATAGTTCGTCTCCCCGATCCGCACGGAATCGCCGTGCGTGATATCGGGGAATGAGTCAGCGTCGAAGGTCATCGCGTACTGTGTCGAGGTAACACGCCCCGACAACGCATCGCGATCGGGAGCGTCGAGCAGGACAAGGGCACGTTTCCCCCTCGCCTGCGCGACGATCCCGAAATCCTCGAAGAACGCCGCGCGGTCCTCGGCGAACATTAGGCCTCAGACGTATTTCGGGCAGGCGATCGCTGCGACGCCAATCAGCACGGGGCCCGTGACGATCGTGCCGACGAAGCCCAGATAGCGCTTCGCCAGGCCGTCAGCGTACACGACCAGGCGCTGCGCGGTATTCGCGACGCCGGTTGCGAAGGTCGCACCGGACACGTCGACCGCGTTTGTGCCGTTCGCATCATCTGCGACCTGCATTTTGCCGGCGAGGCTGCCCGTGAGCGCCCCGAGCGACATGATGACGATGATCTTGCCGTCGACCGGCTGCGTATCCATCCAGGCACCCGAGCCCGAGGTCGCGGCCGCGGTGTTCGCAGCCGAGATCGCCGCGAGGAGCGTGCTGACGGTTGAGGCATCAGCCGCATCATAAAATCCTGGCATTGTCGTTAACTCCTGAGTTTGAATGGGTGTCGCGAGCGGCCGTCAGCCGCCTCCGCGCCGCCTGGTCGGCGGTGCGGGAGTCTCGCTCTCCGGCTTGTCCGGCTTCTTATCGTCCGCCGGCGCGGCCGCAGGCTCTGCCGGAGGAGCCGCCGGATCGATCTTTTCCGCCTTGTTCGCGTGAATCATTTCGCGCGCGAACGCATAGGGGAGCTCGAGCTCGGTGCCGATCTCCTGGACCCCGCGGTCCTGCAGCACGAAGGCGGAAGTCACGCGCACGAGCAGTGTTTTCTGTGCCATAGCGTCTTGAAGCTCATCCCATGACCGAGCCGTCCCTAAGGTCAGCTCGGTCACGGGATTGAGCGCTCCTCCGGTTTGATCAGGTGATCGACGCGCCGACCGCGAAGGCCGCCGCGTAGCGCAGGCCTACGTCGACGGTCATCAGCGCGCGAACGCCGATGATCCCCGCCTGGAAGTTCGCATAGGGATTGACCTCGATCTCGAGCACGCCCCATTCCGCGATGACGAGCTGCGACCAGTCACCGAAGAACATGGTCCCCGCGGCGATCTGGTTCGAGCTCATGCCAGGGAAGCCGGCGCACTGCAGCGCACCGTTCGCGTCCCAGAGGTTGCCATCCCAGAGCGGCGTCGCAGTATTCGCGAACCGCGTGCGCTGCATCAGAAGCGCCGCGACTGTCGGCGTCGTGACGTAGCCGCCGGCGACCGGCATCACGTTCGCATTCGCGACCGCGACCTGGAAGTTCAACTGGCCGGCGTAGGCGATCGTCGTCATGCCAGCCGGCGAGCCGATTCCGCTGGTGTTCGCGATGCCGAGCGGCTGCCCCGCTGAGCCCGAGCCCGACAGTCCGCCCTTGTCGACGGCGAGCGCGACGATGGCTGCGAGGTCCGCGTTGACGATGCCCTCGACGTCCGGCGAGCTCTGCAGCAGCAGAAGCCGGCTGATCTCGGTGTAGCCTCCCACTGTCTTCGGGCTGAGGGCCATCTGGCCGAACACCTGGTCGCTCTCGGTGATCTGGGTCGTCTCCGAGCCGAGCCAGGCGGCCGTCGCGGCCGAGTTCTGTTTCGGCACGTTCACGTTGCCGACCAGGCCAGACAGCGCGCGAGCTCCCATGCGGAAGCATACGGAGCGGTTGCGCAGAAGCTCGATGAACCCGACGTTCACCGTCTGCACCAGGTAGCCGCCCGCGGGCGCAGATCCGACCGTGTCGGCGCGGTAGTACATCCCGCCGCCGTTCAGATCGCCGCCCCTGAGGGCGCGCTGCTGCGAACGGATGGCGTTCGGGTCGATCGGCCGCGCCTGCACATCGTAGGGCACGAAGAAGCGCTTCGGATCCAGCGGCTTGTTCGCGCGTTGGGCGATCGTGCGCGAGCACTCGGCCTCGAAGCCGGCCTTTGCCCAATTGCCATCGGCGCAGGCAGCGATCGCGCGCGTCAGCGAGAAACGCTGTGTTTCCTCGGCCGTCAGGTCGAGGTTCGCGACGCTGGTCGGCTTCGTCTTGCCGCGCTCTTCCATGATCGTGACGATGTCCTCGCTCACCTTCTCGACCGAGGTGCCAGAGGTGATCCAGAAATCGCGGGTCCGATCGTCGATCTTGCTCGACTTGCAAAGATTCTCGATTGCGCGCTTGCGCTGACCCTCGAGCTCGATCGCGTTCGGCGTCTTGACCTCTTCGCGAGTGATCTCGACCTTGGCGGCAGCGCCGGTGTTGTCGGCAGCATTACCCGCCGCGGTTTTACCTTCAGCCATTGCAGTACTCCTAATTGCGGCGTCAGCCGCGGGGGTTGAAACGATTTCCTCGCGCGTGCCGCGGCCGATTCCAACGGTGGAATCCGCCGGCACACCAACAATCGAGGCCTCGAACGGCTCCCAGTCGACGATGCGGTAGGTGTCCTCGCCGTTGGCGGTGGACTCCAGGCGCATTTCATGCACGCGATAGCCGACCGAGGTGTTGCGGTAAATGGTGTCGTCGACGTTCTGCAGCGCGTCGGCTGCGGAGGCCGAGCGACCGAAGCGCGCGATCGCGCGACCCACGCCGTCCTTGATGTTCGCGCTGTCGATGACGCCGATCTGCTGGCGCATGTCGTGATGCATCAGGAGCGGCGCGTTGCCGCTCGCCATGAACCCCATGCGCACCGACTTCGGCGAGTGATCGAGAATTTCCCCGCCGAACCAGCGCTGGACGACTACGTTCTCGGACGAGAACGACAGCGCGCGCTTGCGATCGTCGCCTGTCTTACTCATCGTCGCCTTCCCGCGTGAAGGTGCCGTCGACGGTCTGCAGCGCGCAGTCGCGCTTCTGGAATTCGGCTCCGTGACGCTTGCGGAAGTCCTCGGCCTGCTCGGCACTCACGTTCGAAACGGTGAGCTGTCGCCCATTGGGAAACGTCAGCACAGCGCGGCGGGCGCCGGCGTCATAGGCCAGCGAGATCTCATTCGTTGCCACGGGTTATCTCCTGAGTTTGACGATGTTCCGGGATCCGCCGGAATCGTCGTTTTCGTCGGCCTGTTCGCCTTGCGGCGTGGCTGGCTCGGCCTCGGCTGGCGGTTGCTCGCCGGCGGGCGCCGGCGCCAGGTCGGCAGCAGGCACCACTTCGCCAGTGTCCGGATCGACCATGACCTGGCCGCGGCTTTCGGCCGGCACGTAGACCTCCGGCGAGGTATCGAACACGAGCTCGAGCGATTTCATGTATTGCAGCTCGTCGTGCCGGGCCTGCATTACGTCCTCGAGGTCGCTGCCGCCGGCGGTCTCGCCGATCACGGAGCCGATCGTCTTGAAGCCTCCCTTGACGGCGTCCTTGTATGCGGCGACCTCTTTGACCGGATCGATCCAGCTCCAGCCGCGCGGCCGGAAGAAAGCCGCCATGTATTTCTCTTCGTCGAGCGCGTAGTCCGTGCGATCGATCTCCGGAATCGCGCCCGATAGAACCGCTGCGCGAAGCCACTGCCGGTGGAAGCGCTGCCTGAAGGTGCGAACGAACCAGAGCTGGAGTGCGCGCCAGCAGTCCCTGTCGTCCAGCAGTGCAAGGCGCCCGCTCGAATAGTTCACATGGGCATAGTCTCGCGAGATGCTCTCGTACGAGAGCCCAGTGCCGGCCGCGACTTCGCGCAGCATGAAACGCATGAACGGGTCGAGGGCCGAGTTCGGCCGATTCGGCGATATGAAATTGAACTTCTCACCTGGCGCGAGCTTCATCGTCGTCCCAGGCTGCAGCCCCTGCTGGAAGCTGCCGTCGGCCTGCTCCTCGCCGAAGGTCTCGATCGAATCCGGCGTCTCGATGGTGCCCAGGTAGGACGCAGCGCCTCGAGCTGCGATGATCTCCGCCTCGCTGTAGCCGTTCATGTCGGCGAGCTTGCCGGCGACCGCGTGCAACCACGGCTCGCCGCGGGTCTGCGGCCAGCGATCGACGATTCTCAGGTGATAGACGTCATCGGCGACCACGCGATAGGCGCGATCGGTCTCCTCGACGTTCATGCGGATGTCGCCAGGGTGCAGGTCGCGGACCCAGTAAGCGATCGCCTTTTTGAACCTATCGACCTCGATGCCCATGCGCACGGTCGCACGATTGGCGATCGCCGAGGGGACCGCGTACCCGTCGACGATGCGCTCCGGCTCGACGATCTCGAGCGCCAGCGGCACGCGCGAGCTTCCGAACGCGGTGTGGTGCACCTGGAGAAAGATCTCGCCGGCCTCGAAGGTCTCGCCCATCATCAGGCGCTCGAGGTCGTGAAAATGTACCGCGCCGCCCGTATGGCAGTTTTCGGCCTCGCACCAGAGGCGCCATTCGCGCTCGATCGCATCGTTGATCTTCTGAACCAGCGTGCCGCGCTGATTCGCAACGGCGCACTGCAGGCCGACGCCAGTGCCGATGACATTGTTCACGATGACGCGCTTCGCGCTCTTCGCGTAGCCAGCATCCCGGATGAGCTGCCTCGAGCGCGATCGCAGATTGCGCAGGCTCGTGACGAGCTCGCTGTCGGCCGAGTTGTTGAAACCCGGGAATCCCTGGTTGAACCGGTTCGGCACAGCGTTCGCGTACATGCGCGTTCCGGTCGCCGGGCGCTTGCGCTGTTTGATCTCCTCCTCGGCCTTGATCTCAGCGATCAGTGCTTCGCCGAGCGGCGTCTCGAACCAGTTACGTGGCACGGTCGAACCTCGTCAGCAGCATGCGGCTCTTTCCCCCGTCGGCCTGGGCGCGTTCCATCTGTACCCTGCCGCGCAGCCAGTCGGCATATTTCTGCAGCTCCATCGGATCGGCGAAGTCCATCGACCGCTGACCGATCATGTAGCGCTTCATGAATTTCCCCGACGCGGCGTACGCGGCAATCGCCGCCTCGCAGTCATCGAGCGCCTTCTGCATCCGCGTGCGGCTGTCATAGGAGCTCGTCAGCGCAGAAAGATCTGCGAGCACCGTCAACTGGCCGCGCCCGACTGTGATCTGGACGTTTGTCGCTGTCACCGCTGCTGACCATGAATACAGGCCCGCCGCAAGGCCGGCGCTGGCTGCCGTGTCGATCGACGTGGTCCATCCGAGCCCGTTGGCGACGCCGGCGAGCTCGACCGGCGCCTGGATCGGTCCCGCGAGCACATACCCGAAGGCGAAGTCGGTCGACGTCAGCGCATTTCCGAGCGAATCGGTAAATGGCCCATCGCTCCAGGCCGCGCTGTCGCCCTGTGTCAACTTCGCCGGGATCTGCGGGATCTGCGGCGCCGCGCGATTCCAGGGCGTTGTCATGTCACCATTCCTTGATCCAGTTGCGTGGCGGCAGCTTCGTCGGCCGCCTGGCTGGCGGCGCCGGCGCCGGCGTTGCTTCCGGCTGAGCCGGTTCAGCCTCTGGCGGCGTTTCGGGCACGGCGCGCGTGAGCGCAGTCTTGCGCCTGGCCCAGTCCGCAGGCTTCATCCTGGGCATCCCGAGCTGGCAGGCCGCGGCGTATGCGTAAACCGCACAGTCGAGCGCTTCGTTGCGCCGGCCTCGAGGCAGAACCCATTCGGCCGTCGCATACCCGCGCACGTATTTTGTGACCAGGCGCTCGGCGATTATCTGGTCGAAAAAATCCTCCGGGAGTTGCTTCGTCGCGTGTATGAATCCCGGGCCAGGTGCATCGATCGCCAGGCGCGCATAAATGACCTTCTTCGCAGCGCTCGAGCCGACTGGCCAGAGCTTCACGCCGTTCTTGATGCGCTCGCCGCGAACGTCGATGTCCTGCGACGTAGGCTTGCCCATGACAGGCTTGCCTGGCTGGTTCTGCCCCTTGATGGCCAGGAGCTGCTGCAGCCCGAAGGCGGTTCGGCGAGCTCCGTGCGTGCGGCAGAACGAATAGACGACCTGCGTATGGTGGCCGCCGGAATCGATCGCCACCGTGCGCGGAACGACCAGTGCGCCGAGCTCGTGCTCGAGCGGCGTGCCCAGATGCTCGAGCAATTGTTCCCAAACGAGCGGCCGCGCCGGATCGCCGTAGAAGTCCCGGAAATCGACGACCCAGGCCTCTTCGCCCTCACCGTATCCCCAGGTATAGGCCTCGAGGCGATCGGCCTGGACGTCGACCGCGGCCGTGATCAGGACCGCGCCGGCCGGAATGGTCCCCAGGGCATAGTCCTCGGCACGCGCTAACAAGGCTGCAGGCTCCTTCGCGTCGTGCGAGTCTTCCCAACTTTCGCCGAGCGAGCTGTTGACCCAGACCTTCAGGCGCTCCGGGTACGGCTTGGCGCGAAGGAAATCGACAGCCATCTGCGCCGGCGTCGACCAGGGCGAGCAAAGCTGGTTTAGATGGAAGCCCGCGATGCCTTTGAAGGGCGTCGAGGCCTTCCAAAATCCGACGCGAATCGCGCGAATTCGCTCAGATTCGGACCACTTTGCGCCGCAATGCACGCAAAAGATGGCCGCTTCTTCGGGAATTGCCGGCGGTCCCTGCGGCCAGTGCACATTCGCCCATTTCAGCACCTGCGGCTCGCTGCAATGAGGGCATGGCACGAAGTAGCGGCGCTGATCGGACTCGAGGTACGCCGGTTCGATTCTCGACAGATCCTTCACGCCAGGCGTCGACACGCGGATGATCTTGCGATTCCAGAATGTCGTCGTGCGCTTCTCGGCGAGTGATGCCGGATCGCCTTCGTTGCCCGCGCTCGCTTCGTACTTGTCGACCTCGTCCTCGATCACGATGCGGATCGGGCGCGACGCCAGGCTGGCCGCGGAGTTCGCGCCGGCGAGCGTCACGTGACCGCCGGGAAATTGCTTGTGCAGCAGCGTGTTCGCTGAGTCGCGGCTGCGAGGATCTGCGACCAGGTCCTGCAGCACGGGCGTGTCCCGGATCATCGGCGCCAGGCGATCCTTAGAGAACGCCTCGGCGAGCACCAGGGTCGGCTGCAGGATCAGGATCGGCGAGGGATCCTGGTCCATGTAGTAGCCGGTCACGTTTAGCACGAGCTCGGTCTTCCCCACCTGGGCCGAGCTCATGATCACGACCTCGGTCACGGTCGGATCGGTAACGGCGTCCAGGATCCCGCGCTGGTATTCAGCCGTCGCGGTGCGCCACTTTCCCGGCTTTGCGCTTGCCTCGGCGCTTACGATTCGGTGCTCGTCTGCCCACTGGCTGACCGTCAGCGGCGGTGGCGGCATCGCCATCGCCTGCGCGCGCCGCGATGCGTCGCACAGTCGGTCCAAGATCGTAAGCCGCAAAGGCCTCGAGGGCAGCCCGTGCTTCCCGGTCGAGGACTGCCTTGATCTCCGGCGTGCTGAGCCCTTCGAGCTCAGGGGCGAGTTTCGTCGGGAGTGCAAGCGTGTTCGCCCTCAGGACTGTGACGGCGTTGCCTATGATCTTTTCAATCACAGGCAGCCTGACGAGCTCGTCGCGGACCTCGGCATTCCTGAGCGCCGCGCTGTCTGCCTGCTCGTTCGCCAGGCGCGACCTGGCGCGCTCGAGCTCGAAGCGCTCGAAGTTCGTGCTGAAGTACCAGCGCATACACGCCTCGAGGTCCAGGACGGCTGGCTTGCTGCCGCCCCTCCCGCCCATCGAGGCCGGTTCCTTGACAGGCATGCCCGCCTTGATCCATTGCGAGACCGCCTGCTCAGTTACGCGGCAAATTCCCGCCAGTTCCGCCAGCGTGGTCATCCCATACCAAGCTAAAGGCTATGCAATCTCTGGATGAAAAACGCGAGTCGCGGCACCCGCACCGGTGCCACCCCTAAGAAGGACCCGCCGATTTCAGCAGGAGCGCTTGTTAGAGTGGCCAGTGCGATCACGAAGCTATGAGCGCAACGATTCATATCTAAGCTCTTGTTCCAACACGACGGGAAAGCGTTCAACGATCGCACGCTTGACGCTTGTCTGCACAGCATCGCTGCCGAATGCAGCCTTGATAGATGGCCCGAACTTTTCAACGATAGGCAATCCCGAAGGCACAAGTCGCCCGTTCTTAGGCACGCGCTTGTGAGCTTTTCCGACGCGTTCAAACACTCCTCGATGACCGCTCGGCATGGTGGCGATGAACGCGTGCGAGAGGACTTTGCGCCCGTTCTTCACGTTCACGCTTACGCCGCCGCCGCGTGTCTCCCGAGCTCCGTACTGGATCATCGGAATCGGCTTGCTACGCCCGCGCAGCTCGAACTGCAGCGCCGAAGTCGTTGCGCGACTTGGGATCGTGATCGCTGCCTTAATGTCACGCGCCTTCATGTTGTAACCGGCGTCGCGAATGGCCTTCGAGGCCTGCGCGCGTCCCGTCGTCGCGGTCTTATTGAGCGCGCGCGAAATCGCTTTGCGGATTCCGTTGCGACCCATGTCGAGCTTACGCAGCGCGCCGCTGATATCGACAGATGTGTTCAAAGCTTTCGCGCCCTCACGCTGATTCGCAGCAATCCCTCAGGCGTTACTGTGCTGGCAAGCGAGATTGTGTTGCGAACATAGTAGTCACCGTCGGCGAGACTCGCGTCAGCGATTACGAGAACGCCGGCGCGTGTCCCGACCAGGCCTCGAGCTCCAACGCTCACCCCGCCATCAGACGTCCAGCTCGAGGCGCTGATTGTCGAAGCGAGGCTCGTCGTATCGACTGCCGCGCATTTCCATGTGATCGAACCGTCCTGGACTGTCTGACCAGGTGCGAGCGGCCATGCGGGCTCGGCGTCCCGCCAGGGCGACGAGCTCGTAGGCGCGTGGGCCGAAAGCCCAGAATTCTGCGCGACATACTGAAATCCCGTCGGGCATCGCGGCCGTATCGCGTAGCCGGCGTCGAATGGAAGACCAGGAAACCAGCGATTCGAGAGAAATCCTGCCCATTCAATCGCGTAGTCGAGCGAACTGCCTGGCCGCTGGTAAAACTCGGCATAGGGCATCGAATCATCACGCAGCAGCTCTTGCACGAGATTCCTCCGTTACGTGATGACCAGGCGCCTTGAGCTCGTCGTCTGGATCTCCCTGGTTGTGTTCGTTACCTGGTAGAACGGAATGCCCGTCGAGAGGTCAGCCATCACGACAGCGGAAGCAGTCACCTCGGCGCCGAACGTGCTGCCGGTCGTCAAATCGGCGGATACCGAATTGCGCGCCGCGGCGATCGTCGCGAATCCGGCGCCGCTCGATATATCGGCGACAACCAGGTTGCGCGCGGCCGCAACCGTTGACAGCGGGATCGAGGTGCTCAGTGCGGCCTGAACCGCTGCCGATCCAGATACGGCTGCCGCAAAGCGCGGCGCGTTCGTGAGATCTGCGCTGACGAAAGTCAGGCCAGACACGCGAGCCGTGAGCACTGCGCCGCTGCCGATAGATGAATCGACAGTGCACTTTCCCGCGGCGACAGAAGCCAGCGGGATAGCTACGCTCAGCGCTGCCGACGACGAAGTCTTAGCAACGGCCGACGCGGCGAGCGCGACGCCCGTGGTTAGCGACGCCGTGACGTTGGTTCGCCCTTGAACCTGTGCGACGAGCGGATTGCCGGCGCTGAGCGCCGCTGTGACCGATGCCAGTCCCGCGGCCTGCGAAGCAAGCGGGATGCCTGTTGCGAGCGCAGCAGTTGCCAGCGTCTTCGCCGATACCGTCGTATCGAGAATCGCCTGCGGACGCTGCGTCGAGCCTGCCGCGCTTATGAACTGGTTGGGATTCCAGGGCGTCGAAAGACCTGGACCGGCCTGCGTGCGGATTCCGATCGGTTTAACGGTCGTCAGGTCGGCAACGACTACGGTCTTTGCGCTCGCCACACCGGCCAGTGCCGCCTGGGCGCCTAATGACGCTCCGAGCGTGACCCGCATCTTTTGCGGGCCGATCTTCGGCACATGGCCGCGATATTGGACCGTCGGAGGCCCCGGAGCGGTCAGATCTGCGGATACGGAAGCGCTGCCTGACGCATTCGAGGCAAGGCTTATGCCGCTGGACAGCGTCGAGGTGACGATGACGATCGCCGCCGCGGTGGCTGAGAGCACTGCGCCTGCAGTTAGGGTGCCCCCTGCGGTGGCCCGCATCTTGCCTGGGCCGATTTGTGGTCGTCGACCGTCAGCCACGTCGGGAGTCTCCTAAACGTTAGCAGGGGCTCGAGATGCCAGGCGAACAGCCGACGCCCCGGCCATCAATCAGCGCTCCGGGAGACGAAGCGGCAAGGGTGAGAACCCAGCCGCCATAACCCATGTTGTAGCCGCCAGCGCTGGTGATGGTCCCGGTGAGCGTACCCGTAGCACCACCGGCCCAGCCCACACTATCGCAGGCGCACAGAACGTTCTGGTTCTGTAGCGGGGAGGTGAAGTTATCTACGTTCGCAAAGCCCGAGGGCGCGCTCGTCAGGTTCCACGCGTTGGCATTACCCAGTGTGCCCATGGGGATGATGGCAACCACATCATCCCCGGCATTAGGGGTAAGGCCCGTCAGCGAGATCGATAGCGGACTCGGAGCCGTGGCTACAACCGCCGTGGTGACGGGAGTTACAGTGAACGGGGTGGCCGTCCTGCCGCGATAAACGCGAACGTATGCGCTGAGCCAGCCGGAGAAGGAATTCGAGAACGCGAAACTGGTCTCGCCGCCAACTGCAACCTTCCACTGGAAGCCCCACTGGTCGCCGCCGTTGGCAGACTGCGGGCTTAAATTCGTGAGTCCTGAAACTGCGGCCGCGCCACTCGGGAAGGTCGCAGAGTACGTAGTGCTCGAAACGCTAAAACAAAAAAGCAGAATGTCGCCAGCATTGATGGTCGGACCGGAGTACGTGATGGTGCACGTCGTGCCTGTCGCCGTGTTCGCCTGCTGACCTGAGCCTACGAATGACATTTAACCCTCAGAAGCTGCTGCCGATCTGGGCGATCGGCTGTCCGGTATTCACGTCTGTCCCGCCCCATGCGCCCATGTCTATGGCCGTGCCGCCGACTTGGCCGGTCGAGCTGCCAGCTAAATGCCCGATACTGCCGCTCGTTAACTGCCATGCCTGCGCGGGCAGCGCGGGAGTGCCTCCCACAAAGGTCGGCGTACCTGTCAGCGCATGAGCTTCCTTGCCGATACAGCTCGGCGCCGCGGCGGCGATTGCTGCCTGCCAGGTTGCCAGCGTCGTTTTCGGTGACGCCATTGAGGCTGCGCACCCGGAGCCCGGGGCGTTCAACCCGTTATTGATAGCCTGGTACAGGTTGTAGTCGATCAGGACCGGATTGTCGGAGTTCGTCAGAAACACGCCCTGGAACCCCGAGTTCGGGGACGCGTGGATATTGTTGTAGTAAGTCAGGACCGGCCCACTTCCCACGGTGACAAGACTTCCGGGATTGAACTGCGTGGGGGTGACGAAAGTGTTGTTGTAGAACTGCTGGTTCTCGACTTGGCTCTGATTGCTAACACCAGCCAGACCTTCGCGGAAGGACTGTATCCCCAGCGCGATATTGTGGTGGAAGACCGATGTATTGGCACTTGTGCCGGTGATGTCCCAGCCGTAGACCCCAGCACCTCCGAGACTCGTGGCGGCCGAGAGATCCGCGTAGTTATAGCGGATGGTGTTGCCGAACTGTGTCTGCGGCGTCTGGTTCTTGATGTAGATCGCGGCAGAACCGGCATTCGCCATCACGATGGTGTTGTACTGAAGGATGCAATTCCGGCAGCCCCACAGTTCAATCGCGGTATTGCGATTCGAGCTGTTAACGATGTTGGTTATCTTGTTGTTCTCGATGATCGAGCCGTTACAGCTATAGGCCGTAATACCCGCAGAATTGGCCCCAGTGGTGGTCGAGTTAACCCCGTGGATATAGCAATTCCGAATATGGTTCGGCAGGTTCGTGACGTTGTTGCCAGAGCCCAGCATCACTATCTGATCGTTGGTGTTGGTCAGTTCCAACCCATCGATGATCGTATAGCCTGTCCCAAGCGCGTCAGATCCGCCGATGCCCGGGGCAGGCTCCCCCGTACCTGCAGGATTGTTCGTGTCGGTAAGGCCGAAGTTGATGATTGAAGCGCGTGCGCTGTAGGCGCCCGTAGCATCGCACGAAGCCAGATACGTGAAGGCCGCCGGCGTGCCCTTGGGCACAATAAGCACGGGCTCCTGAAAGTTCAGGTTAGACAAGCTGCCCATGACGGTGTTGGGCGTATAAGTCCCGGCGATCAGCCCTATCCTCTTGCTCTGCATCAGGGCTTGGTTAGCCTTGGCAGTTGCTGTACAGGTCGGCAGGCGCGGGTTAAGTAGCGACGTGATGGCCCACGGCGATGCAAGCGTGCCCGGATTCGCATCATTGCCGCCGAGTCCGATGTAGTAATCGAATCCAGTTGCCGCGGGCGCGACGACGACCGACAGCGAGACCGGCGCTGAGGCAAGCCCTGCAGAATCCCTAGCCACCACATTCAGCAGGACTTCCGTCTCGGCCGTTGTGGGTATTCCAGAAAGAACACCGCTTGCGCTGAAACTGAGTGCGCCCCCGGTATTCGGAAGTAGTGACGCGGCCGCCCATGTGTACGGAGCCCGGCCGCCTGTCGCCGCGAGCGTTGCGCTATAGGCTACACCGGCCGTCGCGCCAGGTAGCGAGCTCGTCGTGATGACCGGGGACGTGCCGAAGGCGCACGTCCGCGATCCCGCCCAGGCCACCGAGTGGCCTCTAGTTCAGCGACGCAAGTTCGTAGTCGACCACCTGGATCGAGTTCGACGCATTCGCCACCGACCAGGTGCCGAACATGTCGATCGCGAACGAGACCGTCGAATCGAAGCCGCTGCCCGCAGCCGGCGCGGTGGCCGGCAGTAGCATCACGGGGACCGTCGAGCTCATCGCGGCCGAGATCAGGCGCCCTGCGCCGAGGACTGTTGCGCTTGTGCCTGAACCGACCGCCTGGACGGTCAGATCGATCTCGAGGTCGAACGTTGCGTTCGTGAGCGACGTCTGCACCGTCGGGGAGGCGCCGCCGTTGAACACGATGGTCGAACCGAAGCGCACGTCAAAGGTGAACGTGCCTGGCGTTGCGGCCGCCGTCGAGATCTTGCCGTGCGCCTTGACGCGCAGCTTCTTGCCGGCCGCCTCGAACCAGTTCGCCGCCAGGATCCACTTCGCTTGGCCTGCGAGTAGACTGGTCGCGGTCGTTGAGTTCGAGAGCGCCGGGCCCGCGCCCTGCTGCGAGACGAGCACCTGGTACCAGGAATTGCCAGACATGGTGAATCCTCAGTGAAAGGGGTTGAGAGGTGATCGCCTCAGTTGTCGAGCTGGATCGAAATCGCCGCGGCAGCAAAGGACGGAGCCGCGTCGCCGTTGTTGACGGTCTTCGGCGTGTTCAGCGGCGACCACAGAATCAGATTGCCGGCGGTCGGCTGATCGAAGAACGCCTGGGCGCCGATCTGCGCAGCGCCCGTCGCCCAGTTCGCGGTCGGCGCGGGAAAGGTGATCGAACCGTTATTCGAGGTCGTGCCGCCGGTGCCCGACGAGCTCGTCGTGGTGCCGGCGCCCTGCGTGCCGGCGAAGTCACCGAGCGCGGCATACGTGCCGGCAGTGATCTTGACGCGCGCGTACGAGCCGCCGGAGACCTCGGTGAGGCCCGCGGGGAACCCGGTGTTCGAGTCGAATACGGGACTGATTTCCGTGAAGACGCACGACCCGTCGGAAATCGCCTCCCCTGGCACGCCCAGGTAGAGCGCACCCTGCGAGCCTGCCGTCGTGCCCGAGGTCGTGCAGCGATAGATGTGCTGGCGCGTATCGCCGCCGGAGCCGCCGGTCGCCGTGAGGCTTACGCAGTCGCCGACCGAGTAAGCGGTCGTGTTCTGCCGCAGGCCCTTGTTGATCACGAAGAGCGCTGAATAGATCGCGAGGAATGACGGGATGCCGGAGACCGCGGTCCAGGTGACCGTATTGTCGACCAGCGTGGTGCCGGGATTCGGAACCGCCAGCGTGTTCGTCGAGCCGGAAGTGCCCGCTGTCGTGCAGCGCAGGAACTTGCCGCCGGCGCCGGTCATGTTCGCGTGCGGAACGACGACGTCGCCCAGGTTGTAGGACGTCGAGGCCGTCCACACGCCTTTCACGACGGCCGTGGAGCTCACCGCCCCCGCGCTCGTGAGCGCGCCGCCGCGGAAGAACCCATCGACTGCCTGATTCTCGAAAAAGTCGGAAAGATTCACAGGGAGCTCCTGGGGTTGAGTTATGCGCGCAGCCGCGGGCCTCGCCTTGCGGCGCTGGCGTGAGAACTGGGGGCCAGAAATGCGAACGCCCCGCGAATGCGAGGCGTTTGGGGGAAAGGAATGCGCTAGCTTAGCTAGTGGGCGCGGATGTAAGCCTAGTCCGACGTGCCTGTCAAGCTTCTGACCCCGATTTTCATAGCGTTTGAGTAGTCCCACGCATTCGACAGCAATTTCAGTCCGAGGTCGACCGCCTTCTCGCCCTCCTCGAGGTAGCGCCAATAAGCGCTCTTGGACATGCCCAGGTCCCGCGCCTGGTCAGGAATCGGAACGCGCCATGGCCATCGAAGCACGTAGTAGTACGTAAGGGTCACCCGCGGCATTTCCGTGATGCTGCGGCAGATCTTCTCGACGATTGCCCCGTCTCCGGTATAGACCTCCGGCCACTTCTGCCGAAGGCGCGCCTCGCCGGCGCCGGCGGCGTTGCGATCCTTCCGGAGCTGGCCCATCACGGACGCAACCGGTTGCTGCTCGTCGATGTACAGGGAACGCTTCTGCGCCGCCCAGGTGTTGAGCGCGGATTCGGTCGGCGGCGGGATGAATCGACTCATTGGCGCCGGTCTCGAGGATTCAGCGCCCCATGTACCGCTTTCACGATCTGAGGAACCGGAAGTGCGTCACGTTCCTTTGCGATCGCGGCAGCGAAATCGGTTATGAAGGTCGGCCACGTAGTGGCCAGGTGCTCGACGATGAGCTGCACCTGGATGTGCAGGATCTTCGCGTTGATCACCTCCTCGATCTGGTTGAAGTAGAAAACGCCCTTACCGTCAGTGCGGGCGCTGATGTAACGCTGCGCGAATTCGTTCATCACAGCCTTGAGGTAGACCTGCTCCGCCGAGGGTCCTGTACCTGGCGACGGCTGATCCTGCACCGGCGCCGGCGTGTCAGTGGCGGCCGCCTCAGGAGGCGAACCGTTCAGTTCCGTTTTTTCCATGTTGGGTTTCGTCCTATCGGTGGCCGTGGACCAGGAGGACGATCCCTACGATCGAACAGGCCCAGAGCGCGATGAGAATTATCCCGAGCACCAGGATGCTGTGTCGCTCGAGCCAGGTCATCGGCGGCGGCAAGTACCAGAAGTCGAAGTCTCTGGGCTGCTTTGCGCGTCCGTGCTGGAGCTCCGCCGCGGTCCAGGGATCAATCATTTCCTCGGTCATTTCTGCGACCCTCCTGCGAATCGAACTGGAAATTCTCGAAGGTGATATCGGCCGTTGAACTTGCGCCAACCGTGAACCACGACCCGCACGCCGCCGCGCAAGACGGCCGCTAAGTTCTCGTGCTCGCGGATCTTGCGCAGGCGATCGGGCGCGTTGTGCAGCGTCGTCGTCTGGATGGCGACGACCTCGTTCTCGCCGACCGCCAGGACGTCGACGAACCCGAAGAGGTCCTGGCGGATTTCGGCGTGAGGATTCCAATGCTCGACGACCGCGGCCAGGTAGCCGCGTTTGCGCATTTCAGTCAGCGAGCGCTGAGTCGGCGAGCTCACGCCAGTTTCACATTCCGCAGCAATTGGCCACTCTCGAGCCGCGGCTTGTGCTGGCCGCAAAAAACGCGGACCGGTCGCTTAAGATTCACGTTCGTCTCGCCTGGCAGCCAGGTGTAGGTGTCCCAGGTGGCGTCGCGTGCGCACTGCGATCGATGCTGACATTGCGGCTTGCTTGCCATGGCGCGATTCAGTGCGCGCCAGTATCAGCGCGGCGACGGCGACTCTTCGCGCTGCTGCCGTCGATGACCTTGCCGCGCTTCGCCTTGAATGCCGCGACCTGAGTTTGCGCGGCCGCCTCGAATTCCTTCGCATCATCGGCAGGCGTGCCATTCGCGTGCCGCCCCATCGTCTCCGCGCCTGGGCCGCCGGCGCGCTGGTCGTGCTCATCAAGCGAGCCAGCGGTGCTCCCAATCACGGGATCCAGAGGCAGGTCCTGCTGTTTGCTGCGGTTCTTGGCTGCGATCTTCGTGTCGGCGACCGAGATCTTGAGCTCACAGTTCTGCGCGTTGATGAGCTTCGTGATGTGCTTCGTCTGCGGCAGTACCTGGACCTTGCAGCGCAGCTCGGTCTCGCCGCCGGCAACCGGTGACAGCGTGAGCGACTTTAGGCGCACGTCTTCGTACTCGACCTCGGTCTCGCCTGCCAGGTGCAGAGTGACATCGCCCTGGCGATCCTCTTTCAGCGCGAACGACTCGAATTCCGGAAACATTGGATGCGAGACGCCGTTCTTGGTCTCGAAGAGCGCGCGGTGCTTGTACTTGTCGCCGAGCAGCGCGTTGAGCTCGTCCGGATCCAGGAGCAGCGTGATCGGCAGATCGAACGCGGTCACGTCCTGGTCGCCGTTTTTCTCGATCCGGTTGTTAATGATCCCCAAAGTGCAGCGCTTGGCTGCAAGTTCGAAATTCTTCTCAGGCATGTCAGGAGCTCCGTTTGCGTGTTGGTTTTGCGGTCACGTCTAGCGGCTCGCCGTAGAGACGCTCGAAGGCTTGGGCATAGGTTTCCGTTTTTCCGCCGCGGTTTCCGGCGACGACCGCCTGGAGCGAGCTTGCGAGGATCGCGGCGCGCATCCGGCGGCAGCGTTCCGGCACGTCGCTGTCGCCGTCGAAGGCGTCCAGGCGGCCGCCGTGCTCGCGGATGCGCTCGAGGAGCCAGATCTCGTGATCGATCTTCGGGATCACGCGGATCCCTTGGGTGGAGCGGCGCCGAAACGCTGTCTGAAATCCTCCTCGAATGGCTTGCGCGCCGCGGCGGCCGTAGGGCCAGCCGCAAGCGGCGCGCCACGGTTACCGGTCCCGGAACCGGTTCCGGAGGGTTCGGTTCCGGTTCCGGTTCCGGTTCCGGTTCCGGTAGTAACGCTTTTGTGACGCTGTGACGCTTCGCCTGTAACGGCGTGTGACGCGTCACCGTTCACGGATTCCTTTCGCTTGCGCTCGCGGTATCGACGCGTGCGCTCGCGGCCGCGCTCTCTGCGCGCGTCCCTGTTTATCAAGGCATTTTTCGCAGAGTAACCGGGGAGCTCGACGGAGCCGTCGTCGTGCACCTTGAGCCATTCAGGTGGGAAGGCGTTAAGCAGTGACGCGGGTAACGCCGTCACTTCTTCAATTCGGGCGGTGGAGCGTGACGCCCCTTTCAGCCGGTCGTGACGCCCCAGGTAGGTGTCACCGTAACGCCAAAGTCGATACAAACCACCCAGGACAGCGTCACACGCCAGGCCCTCGAGGACCTCGCAGCGCTGCGTCTCAGGGAGCGCCATGGCGCGCTGGACGATCGCCGGCAGCTCGCGGGCGAGCTCCTTCGCCAGATCATCGACCCGAGGATCATCCTCCAGGTCCTTATCCATTCGGATGTACCCGCCCACCTCAGACGCGTCTTTCGCGCCAGAGGCACTTCGGGCTGCAGTTCGAGGTCGCGGCCGGCCCGTAGCCGACCTTCACGATATGGTGCGCGGCTGCGGCGCGCTGTATGACGCCGCCCCAGGCGCGCCCGTCTGGCGGCCTCACGATCTTGCCCGCAGTGAAAGCGACGAATTGCTCGGTCAGGAACTGCGCGCCATTCATGCTCGAGAGGTAATCGCGCAGCAGCCGGTCCGCATCGCGGTTCCAGTTCTGCGCGGTTTCTTCGGCATGCGACAGCGCGCGCTGTATGCCGCGATCGCGGCGGCGCTCCGCGTGCGCGAAAAGATCCGCCTGCGCGGCGTCGGCTGATTCGTTCACGTTTTCCCCGCCCTGCTTCTGTCAGAAAGCGCGCAGGTGATGACGCCCACCCGCTGAGGCGCCAGGTTCAGTTCGCCCGTGCTTCGGATTGCTGCTTCTGTGCGGCTCGCTCGAGCCGCTCAAGTCCGCGCAGCACCTTTTCCAGGGTGTCGACGCGGGGGTTAGAGCCATCCTTACGCTCCTGCATGAACTTGCAGAGCCAGGAATAGGTGACTCCCAACTTCGGCGCGATCTGCTCACGCGGCAGATTTATCGCCCCGATGCGGGTCCTTATGTCACGAACGAGTTGCCCTAGGTCCTCCATGCGGCGGATAGTAGTAGCAATATTTTACTAAAACAAGCCACGATTTTGCTTACTCAAATCCCACATACTGCTAGCACGGGCCGCCACTGTGTTCGGGTGGCTGCAAAATCCGCGCGCAATGTTGGTGAAATCATTGCCCAAAGCATAAGAAAGCTCAGGGAGCAGCGCGGCTTCACCCAGAAAGAGCTTGAGCGCCGTTCCGGCGTGAGCCAGACAATGATCTCGGCGATCGAGCGCAACACGACGAATCCGGCCGCCGATACGCTGCAGATGCTCGCGCGTGCACTCGATGTCGAAGTCTGGCAATTACAGATTGAAGGCATCGACAGTGAGCTTCTCTTCACCTCGACGCTGCCGGACCTGGTTCACCGTTTTTCGAATCTGTCGCGTGATGACCGTCACGCGCTTGAGTCACTGGTCGATCGCCTAGCAAAATCGACGAATCGCTTCGACCGTTAACTTTTCCTAAGCCAGTAATTTAGACGCGGATCAGCCCTGTTTCCGTTGCTAGCAGCATATTGCTTGCAGGTCGGGGCCTGCTGTAGCAATATCTTGCTCGCCCAAAACCTTAAGGGAGGCAGCGAGCAATGTCATCCGATGATCTTCAGCGGCGCGCTTTGCGCCTTCTCGGCGAACACCACCGGCTTTTGAAGGCCGCAAAAAATGCGGTAATGCCCGAGCGCGCGCAGCTCGCATTGAAGGCCGTGGATGTCGCTCGCGACGCGAAGATCGCCGTCGACAAGTTCTACCGCGCGGCCGGCCGGAGACCTGCGTGAGCTTCTCGCAGGCCCTCTTCAACGTGGCAGGCGTGATCGCGATCCTCTATTCGATCGTGAATCTCCTGGTATCCATTCATGGCCGGCCGCGCCGCAATCGGCGCGTGAGCGAGCGGCCGAGCGAGCATTGCGAGCGGTCGCCGTATTGGAACGGCTCGCCGCCCTGGTCGCGTCGATGAAACGAATTCGTAAGGCCCGCGGCGGTGTCTCCGCTGAGACAAAGGCCTTAGAGAGCGATGGACTCAAGAATGCCGATCCCCCAGTCGGCGCATCTGGCCCGGATGTCAACTCGTCGCAGGGCACTCGTCCGAAGAAGCGCGCGCGCAAACAAAAGGCGCGCATTCTCAACTGCACGCCGGAACAATACCTGGCGGACCCGTGTCGGGTTCCCTCTCTCAGCAGCGGCGTCGCGCATGCGCTTGTCGCCGAATCCCCGGCTCACGCCTTCATGAAGCATCCGCGCCTGGGCGGCAGCGCCAACGGCAGCCCCGGCACAAAGGCGATGAATGACGGCGCGCTGATTCACAAGCTCCTTCTGGGCAAGGGGAAGGACGTCGTCGTCGTCGACGCGCCCGACTTTCGCACAAACCTTGCGCGCACCGCGCGAGACCAGGCGCTCCAGGCCGGCCGCATTCCGATTCTTCGCCACCAGGCGGACGCGAAGTCGATCGTCGCCGAGATCCTGAAGGACAAGCTTCTCGCATACGGTTACTCGCTGACCGGAAAGTCCGAGGTCGCGATTGAATGGACGGCCGAATGTGCGGATGGCGCGGTGCTCTGCCGCAGCATGCTCGACCACGTATACATCGACCAGGGCCGGATTTACGACGTAAAGAAGGTCGAGAGCGCGAACCCGCGAAAGCTCGCGCGCAATTTCGTCGAGAACGGCTATGACATCCAGTATGCCGCCTACACGCGCGCGCTCGCGGCACTGCGCCCCGAGCTCGAGGGAATGATCGACATGACATTCCTGTTCGTCGAGATCGAGCCGCCCTATTCGGTCGTTCCGGTCGAGCCCGATGGCGCCTTGCGCGAGATCGGCGCTCTGCGGTGGGAGCGCGCGGTTCAGCTCTGGCGCCAGTGCACCGACAGCAATGACTGGCCTGGCTACTCTCGCGAACGCGTGCTCCTCGAGGCGCCGGCTTACGTCGTTACGCAGGAGCTCGGCACGTGGCAGCAGTGAGCGCATTCGCATTCTCGCCCGCTGTGCGCGAGAACATCGCGCTGATCATCGGGCTCGCCGGCGGCACGGGATCCGGCAAGACATACACAGCCATGGAGCTCGCGACCGGCCTGTCCGGCGGCAAGCGCTTCGCGATCATCGATTCCGAGACGGGCCGCGCGAAGCACTACGCGGATCAGTTCGCGTTCGATCACGGTGATCTGAAGCCGCCCTTCCGTCCGCAGGCCTACGCCGACGCGATCCTGGCCGCCGACGCTGCGCGCTATCCCGTGATCGTCGTCGACTCGACCTCACACGAATGGGCCGGCGCGGGCGGCATCCTCGAATGGCAGGAGGAGGAGCTGCAGCGCATGGCTGGCGATGATTGGAAAAAGCGCGAGTCCTGCAAAATGGCCGCCTGGATCAAGCCGAAAATGGCCCATAAGGCGATGGTCGCCCGTTTGCTGCAGATCCGCGCGCACCTGATCTTGTGCTTCCGCGCTGAAGAGAAAATCGAAATGGTTCGCGGCGACGACGGGAAGATGAAAATCATCCCGAAGGCCTCTCGCACCGGTCTTGATGGCTGGATTCCGATCTGCGAGAAGACGCTGCCGTTCGAGCTCACAGCCAGTTTCCTGCTGACCTCGGACGCGCCAGGTCTTCCGAAGCCGATCAAGCTCGAGCGGCAGCACCGAGAGCTTTTCCCGCTTAACGAACCGATCGGCCGCCAATCTGGCGAGCGCCTGGCGAAATGGGCGGCCGGCGGTGCAGCGCCGCCGGCGCCGCTAAGCGAGCCCGAGAAGCTCCTGGCCGGCTATGACGCGTGCACGGGCAAGCGCGATTTCGATCAGCTCGAGACGCGTCGCGCCGCGATCTGGACCTCGAAGATCCCGCGCGAGCTCAAGGCGCGCCTCAGTGAGGCCGCGCGCGTCGCGAAGGTCCGCATCGAGCTTAGCGAGGGGAAAAAATGAACACGCGCGAGGCGACTTGCATCGGCTGCGGCTGCGACGATTCGCATGCCTGCATCGATTCATTCGAAGAGCCCTGCGGCTGGCTGATCGTCGATCGCCGAGAAGCGCGCGGCGTCTGCAGCCGCTGCCCGAATCACCTGGCGCGCTGGAAGGCCGGCGATCGCGTGCTGTCAGCACTCGCCGCCAGGGCAATCAAGCGCCGCGAAGCCGTGGCGTAGGAGCTCCAACGTGACCCCGTTCGTCGCCTCGATCATGCTGTTTATCGGTTACCCGCATCCGATCTCGCCGCGCCCCGGACCGCATCCGATCTCGACCTCGATCCGCCTAATCGTTCAGCCGGTTCGGCCGCATCCCTTTCCCGTTCTGCCGCGCTGAGCTCTGGCGCAGGCGCATGGGCCTCGAGGACAAAGTGCTGGAACTGCTGAAGCATGCTGAGCCCACGTATGACCAGCTTCGCGCGCAGCTTGGCGCGAGGAGTCACGAACTTGACCAGGCGCTCGCGTCCCTCGATCGCAGCCGAATGATCAAGCGAGCGTTCGGAAGAATCCAGCTCAACGGGTCGCCCGAGCATGAGCCGGCGATCGCCGAGGCCATCGAAGCGAAGGAGGATTCAGTGAGCGACGAAACCAAGGTCTGCAAGGCGTGCGGAAAGCGTAAGCCTGTGACCGATTACTACACGGGCGCCGCGCGCTGCAAGCGCTGCGTCCTGGATGCCCAAGCGGCCGCGAAGGCAGCCAAAACCGGGAAGCCGGTCGTCGCACGACGCAAGCGCTCGGCGCCGACGAATGGCGCGAAGCGCGCGTCCCCCGCGACGATCACGACGGCGACCTGGCCGCTCGGAATTCTGCATTTCGCCGACGGCGTGCGGATCGGACCGATGCACGCATCCTTGAGCGGCATCATGCAATTCCGCTCGTTCATAGATCTTTCGGCGGCGCAGCTCGAGGAGCTCCTCGGCTGGTGGAACGCGGCGAAGGAGAATTCGCACGCATGACTGGCTGGATCCCCGTCTCCGAGCGCTTGCCCGAGCACATGAAAAGCGTCCTGATCTGGATGATCGGGCCGCAATTCTACGGCGAGCCGTGCGCCGAGATCGCCTCCTATAACGCCCGGCGCGGCCAATGGGGCTTCCCGGCAGGAGTGAAGACTGTCACGGCCGTTTTCAATGGTGCCGGCGTGAGGCTGCCCAAAGGCGAGGCCGCGATCCTGGCCGCATGTATCCAGTACCCGAACGGTCTGCAGCGCAATCAGCTCACGGTGCTGACCGGATTCAAGCGCAGCACGCGCGATGCTTACATCCAGCGTCTGCGCGAGCGTGGGTTCGTCCAGGTGGGCGGGGATGGCGTAGCTGCCACGGCCGATGGCATCGCGGCGTTACCGGATGCCGAGCCGCTGCCTCGAGGCACGGCGCTTCAGCAGCACTGGTTCGCCAGGCTGCCGGAGGGCGAGAGCAAGATCCTGCGCGTCCTGGTTGAGCAATATCCCGATTCCGTCGAGCGCGACGATCTGACGAGCAAGACCGACTACAAGCGATCGACGCGCGACGCGTATCTTCAGCGCCTGGCCGCGAAGGAGCTCGTCGAGGAGGCGGCACGCGGCCAGGTGCGCGCTAGCGAGTCGCTGTTCTCATGAGCACCCCGATCCCAGAACCCTGGCCGCACGCGCGTTGTCGTTCCTGCAGGGCGCCGATCGTCTGGCTGCGAATGCCATCGGGGAAAATGAACCCGGCGAACGCGGAAACAGTCGAGCCTGGCGACGTCGATTTTCAATGGGGGAAACACGTGTCTCACTTCGCGACATGCGAGCACGCTGCAGAATGGAGAAAACGGAAATGACCGACCTGGTCCCGTTCGCGAAGCGCCTCGACGACCTGCGCGCCGAGCTCGATCGCGTGTTCGCGGGCGATCGACTGTTGATTGAGGGCCTGCGTGCGCAGGTCACCGATCTGAAGATCAAAATAGGCTTGCGCGATTCTGAGCTCGAGGATGTGCGCGCGCATCTAAGATCAGCTCAGTGCGTCATCCGCCAGGTTGCGAGGGATACGTTCGGGCGCGATATGACTGTGAAAGAATTCGCGGATGCGTCGGGTTACGATTCGTGAAGATTATGCTCGACTGTTCGCCCGCGAAGATCATCGAGTATCGGAAGCGATACCTTGTCGACTTCTGGCAGCTCCGCACGCCGCTGACGAAATACGCGCGATGTAACGGAATTCCGTACGCCCTCGATAATGGCTGCTTCGCGGAATTTCGGCGTGATAGTTGGGAGCGGCTACTCGATGAAGCCGACGATGACCGGCCCGTGTTCGTATGCCTTCCCGACGTGGTCGGTGACGCGCAGCGCACTTCCGAGCTCTTCGATCTGTTCCGTGCTAGGACACAGGAACTTCCGAGAGCATTGGTGCTGCAGGACGGCATCGAGAATGTGCGCATCCCCTGGGATGAGATCGCGGCTGTGTTCGTCGGTGGGTCCGACCGCTTCAAGTTCAGCCCAGAGGCGCAGCGCGCGGCGCGCACAGCAAAGCTGCTTGGCAAATGGGTTCACGTCGGCCGCGTCAATACCGCGGGGCGCGTTAGCAATTGGGTCGGGCTGGCTGACTCGTGCGACGGCAGCGGCGGCTTGAGCCGCTTCGATCACATGCTGATCGACGTCCTGGCCGCGATCGCGGATACGCATCCACAGCGAGAGCTAGTCGAAAGGGCGATCTGATGAGCAGCGCATTCGGTCACGCGCTCGAGACGATTACGGCAGGCTCGCACTGGTTCCCGAAGCGCGTGCCGCATTGGAACCGCGTTGCATTTCCCGACACGCTCATCTGGAGCCCGTCCTGCTCGACTAGCGGTTGCGATCAGCGGCCGGAATTCGTGAGTTCGTACCGATATGTGACCGGTCGCGCAGGGCGCGTATCGAGCCAGCGCCGTTTCATGTGCACGGCGCACGCCCAGGCCTTCGCGCAAAAGCACGGCCTCGAACTGCCGCCGTCGGTGGCGCCGTGACCAAAGAGCAGCGAACTATCGATCCGATTACGCCGTACTGCCACGGCCTCAGGCTGGGGCGCGTAGAAGTGGTTTGGAATCGGTATCTCTTTGGCTTCGGGCCAATGAAGTTCGAGGATTGGGCTGTGTGGAGCGCTGGCTTCTGGCTTGGGTGGCTGCAGATACGGGTAAGGCGCGCATGATGGTTAAGCGCTACTCAATGCGCTGGAGCGGTCGCAGTGGCGATCTTGCCATGCACGAGGACACTACGGGCAAATGGTGCCACGCCGACGAGGTGTGCGGGCTGGAGCGCGAGATCGAGCGGCTGCGCAACGACCTCTCGCTAGAGGTAGAGGTAAAGACGCTCTTGGCGCGCGAACTGCAGGCCGAGGTCAACGGGCATACGGCGCTGGTCCAGTTGCGAGACCAGTTGCTTGAGGAGATCGCCGTACTGAAGGGCAGGAGGCAATCGGGCGAGACGAAAGCGGACCAGAGCATGGTGTGCTATTGGCCATGCGAGGCACACAAGGGGCAGGCATGGACGATGCTTGTTACGAGCGCACCGCCTTACACCGTGGTCTGCCCAATCTGCAGACCACCGAAGGATCCGGGGCCATGAGCTCGCATTACGATGCGCTCGGCGTGCCACGCAACGCTGACGCCGCGGCGATTAAAGCTGCGTACAGGGAGAAGAGCCGCAAGCATCATCCGGATCGCCCTGGCGGCGATGCTCGCGCGATGGTCGTGGTCAATCGGGCGTATGAAACGCTTTCCGATCCGGCAAAGCGTCAGCGCTACGACCAGACTGGCCAGGACGCGCCGCAGGTGCCGCTCGATACCCAGGCGCTGGAGATTATCTACCAGGTCATTGCACAGGTCATGGACCAGGTCGGCGCCGAGCACGACTTCGTCGCGCACCTGGACCGCGAGCTCGCCGGCGGCTGTACGCAGCTCACACAGCAGCGCGGCCAGCTCCAGGGAATGATTACGAAGTACGAGAAACAGATGGCCAGGATACGGCGCAAGTCCGCCGGCGAGAACCTGGTCACCAGGATCTGGCAGCAGAAGATCGGCGAGCGCCAGGCCAAGCTGCAGGAGTGCGAGCACAAGCTCAAATGTGCGGCGCGCGCCAGGGAGATCCTGGCCGACTATGAGAGCACGCCGGCGGAGCTGCGCCCCGGCTTCCATTACATCGTGTCCGAGTTCCGCGGATGATGACGCTCGGCCTCACCGACGCCGCGCTGCTGCTGCGCATCAGCGAGGACTGTTTGCTCCGCCGGGCGCGCGCGGGTAAGGTGCCGGGGGCGAAGATCGGCCGGCAATGGGTCTTCGTCGAGGCCGACCTGGTCGAGCTGATCCGACAACAAGCAAAAGAACGCGCATGCCGCTCTATCGCCATTCTGAGAGCCCCTTCTGGTGGGTCCGGTTCAGTGTCGGCGGAGTCAAGGTTAGACGCTCGTCTCAGACAACTGAGCGCGCGGCGGCCGAAGAATTCGAGTCGAAGCTTCGGGCTGATCTCTGGCGGCAGCGCAAGCTCGGTGAAAAGCCGCGCTATACCTGGGATCAAGCCGTCGAGCGCTGGAAGGCCGAAGCTACGGGTCGTGACAGTGCGCGAGACCTCGAGCGACTGACGTGGTTTGCGCAGTACCTGGACGGCACGGCGATCAGTGATATCACGCCGGCGCTGATCGCCAAGACGCGCGCGGTGCGCACTGCCGAATCATCGCCGAGCACGGCGAACCGATACATGGCGCTGCTGCGGATGATTCTGCGCAAGGCCTTGCGCGAATGGGACTGGGTCGATCGCATCCCGGCCGTGCCGATGGTGAAGATCGGGAAGATCGAGCCGCGCTTTCTGACGCGCGCTCAGGCCGCGAAACTACTGAAGGAGCTCGAGCCGCTGCCGCATTTGCGCGACCTGGCGCAGTTCAGCCTCGAGACGGGCCTTCGGATGCGGAACGCGACAGGCCTCACCTGGTCCCAGGTGGACCTGCCGCGCCGCATGCTTATCATCCCCGCCGCGCGCGCGAAGGCCGGGGAGACCATTTCGGTGCCTTTGAGCGCGACCGCGTTTGCGATCTTACGCCGGCATCGCGGCAAGCACGCCGATCGCGTCTTCACATTCAAGCGCTACCCCAAGAGCAAGCCGACGCCGTTCTCGGATGCGAACGGGCACGAGTTCAAGGCGGCGGCCAAGCGCGCCGGCGTCGCCTGGCTGCGCTGGCATGACCTGCGGCATACCTGGGCGAGCTGGCATGTCCAGGCCGGCACGCCGCTCGAGGCGCTGCAGCGGCTCGGCGGCTGGAAGTCATTCGACATGGTTCTGAACTACGCGCACCTGAGCGTCGAGCACCTGCGCGCGCACGTCTCTCGCCGGAGGTCAAAGCGATGACAAAGAAATTCATCCTGGCCATCGCCGCCCTGACGCTGGTCGGCTGCGCCGCTCAAGGCCCGAAGCACGCGATCGCCGTCGCGCCGACCTGCTCGAGCGAAGCCGACTGCACAATGAAATGGGCAGCAGCGCGCACCTGGATCCTGGCCCATGCCGGCTACCGGATGCAGACCTATTCGCCGGACTTTATGCAGACGTACCCGGCCGCCGGAGGGAATGTCTTGCTGGCGGCCGAAGTGAACCGCAGGCCGATCTCCGGAGGCGGCTACGTCATCGAGGCGAGGTTCTGGTGCGACAACCCCTTCGGCTGCTCGCCGAACCAGTGGGACGCCCTGGACCAGTTCAACCAGGCCGTTGCTGCAGCGCGATGAGCCCCACGCAGCGCACGAAAAGGGCACAGCGATTCACGTGAAACAAAAAGGAGAACGTAAGTGACTGAATTATGGTGGAAAGGGAGGGACTCGAACCCTCGACCCCGGCATTATGAGAGCCATTCGCACGATAGCACCGCGCGAATCGCCGGGGATTTTGTGGGGAAGAGTGGGGAGGGGAAGGCTGGAAATGGCCCTGGCGGGGCACGGAAAGGGCACAGCACCGTTGATGCGTCCAAGAGGGCGCTATATGGAGGGGCGACGCTGGCCGTCTCTGCGGCCTTCCTATGCGGTCTGGCGACGATCGGGGCAGGCGAATGAACACCAAGAATCTCGTCGCCGCGTTCCTACTGCTGTCAGTAATTGCGCTCCCGCTCGCCCTGGTCTTTTTTACGCCGCCCTTGTCGTGGGCGGTGAAGATCGGAGCTGCCGTCTGGCTCTGCGCCGTCGTCGCCGGGTGCATCTATCTGGATCGACAGCGACCGCGGCAGTCCTAGCGGGCGAGGCACTCACGGAGCTGCGCGCTCACTCCGTCTGCTCGAGCCGCAAGAAGTCGGAGCACTCTTGAGATATCGGGGCCGCTCCCCGGCCGTACGCTTCCGTCTCCGTCATGCACCGATCGAACATTCCCGGCGCCGGCGTCGGGTCTTCCCTGGCCAGCTTGGGATCCTCTCCGCAGCCCTGGATCATCGGCGGCCGCGAGGCACAGCCGAACAGGCTGATCAGGGTGAGAAGCACGATAAGCCGCATTGTCGGATTGCTCCTGTAGGAATGCATTGTGAGCGGTGTCGGCGGCGGCCTGAAGCTCCGCGGTCTTAGCGGCGCCCTCCGCGGCCGCCTGGCGCGCGTTCGCAGCCACCTCCGCCTTGTAGCTCGAGAGCCTGTTCTGCGCGCGCACGAGCTCGCCGTGCTCGATCTTATGCATCAACCAGGCGCCCAGGACGAACCCGAGCACGAGCGGCAGAAGGTACGGCCAGAGCTTGCCGAGGATGGCCAGCAAGACGCTCACGGGGGCGCTTGACCTGGCGGCAGAACCGGATGCGGCGCCTGCTCGAGGTCAGCGATCCGAGCGTGCAGGTCTCGCACGGTGCGCGCCGCCTTCTGGTGCCTGAGGTACGAGATCAGATAGCAGCTCAGCGCGATCACCGAAAGCCCGGTCTGGCCCACCAGGTTCTGGACGTAGCCAGAGATCGGGCCTAGTAGTTGACCAGGGTCCGGCGGGATCATGTCGAACAGCGTCGCGGCGCCCCCGATTATGACGACCAGACGTCCCCACTTATCCCTCGCCCAGGTGCTGAGCTTGCTGAATAGAGCGTTCAAAGTCCCTCCGTTTTTCGCGCGCGCAGCCAGTACTGCAGACGGTTGTCCAGCCCGTTGAAACCGCC